>Ga0214917_10001807_pt1 | contig 27130 bp, 22 predicted proteins | sample LL_1208_BB_MetaG_FD_177983 | JGI IMG/M metagenome (GOLD analysis project Ga0214917, IMG submission 177983) | Freshwater microbial communities from Lake Lanier, Atlanta, Georgia, United States - LL_1208_BB | ecosystem: Environmental > Aquatic > Freshwater > Lake | place: USA: Georgia | collected... | reverse complement strand
CGGGGGCCGGATCGGGCCTCAGATGACGTACTCGGGATCGGGCAGGAAGACCCGCACCTTGCGGGGCGTGATCACGACCTGATCGCCGGTCTGCAGAGCGAGGTCGCGGGCCCGATCGGCCGCGATATCGACGTGGAGTTCGCTCTCCGTGCCGTCCGGGCGGCAGGAGATCCGGATGGTCGCGCCGCTCCGCGTCGTGCGCACCACCCGCGCCGCCAGGCTGCCCTGCGCGGCGGCCTGCGGGGGCCGGTCGGTGGGCCGGTCGATGTCGAGCTCGTGCGGCCGCAGGTAGACCTGGGCGGGCCTGGCCTGCGCGTGGGGATAGTCCGGGTAGTCGAACTGGACGCCGTGCCAGAAGGCCTGCCCCTTCTCGACCCGGCCGTGGAAGACGTTGACGTTGCCGAGGAAGTCCATGACGAACGGCGTGGATGGGTGCTCGAACACCTCGTCCGGCGTGCCACGCTGCTCGATCCTGCCGTGGTTCATCACGACCACCTCGTCGGCGAGTTCGAAGGCCTCCTCCTGGTCGTGCGTCACGAACACGCTCGTCATGCCGATCTCGTCGTGCAGCCGTCGCAGCCACTGCCGCAGTTCGACGCGGACCTTCGCGTCGAGGGCCCCGAAGGGCTCGTCGAGCAGCAGGATCTTCGGCCGGATCGCCAGCGCCCGGGCCAGCGCCACGCGTTGCCGCTGGCCGCCCGAGAGCTGCGCGGGCTTGCGGCCGCCGAGGCCGTCGAGCCGGACGAGATGGAGGAGCTCGTTGACCTTCGCCTCCACCTCGCGCGCGGCGACCTTGCGGATGCGGAGGCCGAAGGCGATGTTCTCGAACACGTTCATGTGCCGGAACAGCGCGTAGTGCTGGAACACGAAGCCCACCTCGCGTTGGCGGGCGTGCCGGTCGGTGACGTCGGTGCCGTCCTCCTCGATCCGGCCGGCATCGGGCCACTCGAGCCCCGCGATGATCCGCAGGAGCGTGGTCTTGCCGGAGCCCGACGGGCCGAGGAGCGCCAGCAGCGTCCCTTGGGGCACGTCCAGGGAGACGTCGTCGAGCGCCCGGAACGTGCCGAAGGCTTTGGAGATGCCGCGGATGCTGATGCTCATGCGGACGAGTCCTTTCCAGAGGCGTCGGAGCCGGCGGTGGCCGGATCGGTGTCGATGGTGTCGGCGAGGCCGCGCGCCGCGGCGAGTTCGCGGGCCTCGGCCTCCAGCTGCCGCTCGATCACGAACTTCGCCACGAGGGTGACCAGCGCCAGTCCGGCGAGCACGCTGGCGACGGCCATCGAGGCCGGCGTGCGGTATTCCTGGAACAACTTCTCGACCCGCAGCGGCATGGTGTCGGTGGCACCGGCGATGTGGCCGCTGACCACGTAGACCGCGCCGAATTCCCCCATCGCGCGGGCGTTCGCCAGCACGACGCCGTGCAGCAGGGCCCAGCGGATGTTGGGCAGCGTGATCCTGGTGAACACCTGCCAGCCGCCGGCACCCAGGCTGACGGCCGCCAGCTCCTCCTCGGGGCCGATCGCCTCCATGACGGGAAGCACCTCGCGGACGACCAGTGGCAGCGTCACGAACGTGGTGGCGAGCACCAGGCCGGGCCAGGAGAAGATCACCTTCCACCCCAGCGCCGCGAGCGTCGGTCCGAGCAGTCCCTGGCGGCCGAAGATCAGCACGAGCGCCAGGCCCGCCACCACCGGCGACACCGAGAAGGGCAGGTCGCACAGCGTGATCAGCAGCGACCGGCCCGGGAAGCGGAACCGGGCCAGCAGCCAGGCCGCGGCGATCCCGAAGCCGGTGTTGATCGCCACCGCCAGCGGGGCCACGGTCAGCGAGAGCCAGATGGCGTGCCGCGTGTCGGGATCGTGCGCGAGCGCCCGCCACCATGCCGCGACACCCCCGGCGAACGCCTCGGCGAACACGCTGGCCAGCGGCACGACGATCAACAGCCCCACGACGGCGACGGCCGCGGCCACGAGCAGGTTCTCGGCGAGGCGGCCACCGGAGCGGGGGGCGGGGGACGACATGATGGCTGGCTCCTGCCGGAAGGTCCGCGGGGGGCGGCGACTAGTGCGCGTTGCGTGCGGCCCACTGCTGGAGCGTGTTGACGACGATCAGCAGCGAGATCGACATCGCCAGCAGCACGACGGCGATCGCGGTGGCCTCGGCGTAGGCGAACTCCTCCAGACGCGACACGATCAGCACCGGGGCGATCTCGGTCTTGAACGGCATGTTGCCGGAGATGAACACCACCGATCCGTATTCCCCGAGCGCCCGGGCCAGCGCCAGCGCGAAGCCCGTCAGCAGCGCGGGCACGATGGCGGGCAGGATCACCTTCATGAAGGTCTGCAGCCGGCTGGCGCCGAGCATCCGTGCCGCCTCCTCGGTGTCGCGGTCGAGGCTCTCGAGCACCGGTTGCACCACGCGGATGGCGAACGGCAGGCTCACGAACGTGAGGACGAGCACGATGCCCAGCCAGGAGTAGGCCCCGTGGATGCCCAGCGGCACCAGGAACCGCCCCAGCCAGCCCCGCTCCACGTAGAGCGCGGAGTAAACGAGCCCGGCGACCGCCGTCGGCAGCGCCAGCGGCACGTCGACGAGGGCGTCGAGCAGCCGGCGGCCCGGAAACGGGATCCGCACGAGCACCCAGGCCACGAGCAGGCCGCAGGCGGAACTGATGGCCGCCGCCGCCAGTGCCGCCCCCAGCGACACCGCGTAGGCGGCCCGGGCGCGCGGCGTCCACGCCGCGGCCAGGAATCCGGCCGGTCCCAGCGACGCGGCGCGGAACACGAGCACCGACAGCGGCAGGATGACCATGGCCGTGATCACGAGCGACGTGATCGCGGCGCTCGTCCCGAAGCCGGGGAGCACCGATCGGCGGAGGCCACGGCGGGACGTGGTGTCGCTCATCGGTCCCCTGCCGGCTGGTAGATGGCGTCGAAGATCCCGCCCTCGCCGAAGAACTTCTTCATCGCGTTGCTCCACGTGCCGGCCACGGTTTCCACGTCGAACGTCTCGATGGCCGGCCAGGTCTCACCGGGGGAGGGGGGAGGCGGAGCGTCGCCCCACGGCCGCAGGTGGTGCCTGGCGATGATCTGCCGGCCTTCCGGAGAATAGAGGAAGCCCAGGTACGCCTCCGCGGCATGCCGGGTGGCCTTGCGGTCGACGTTCGTGTCGACGACGGCCACGGGCGGATCGACCCGGATCGACCGCGGCGGGTAGACGATTTCCAGCTCCCCCTTGGCCTCGTCCACCTCGAGGTGCGCCTCCTGCTCGAAGGTGAGGTGCACGTCGCCGATCCCCTTCTGCGAGAAGGTCGCGGTCGCGGCACGGGCGCCGGTGTCGAGCACGGGCGTTCGCCGGTAGATCGCCGAGACGAACTTCCGTGCGTCGTCCTCGCTGCCTCCCGCCGCGATCGTCGCGCCCCAGGCTGCCAGGAAGCTGTACTTGCCATTGCCCGACGTCTTCGGATTGGGCGTGATGATGGAGACGTCGCCGCGGTCGAGGTCGGGCCAGTCCTTGATCCCCTTCGGGTTGCCCTTGCGGACGACGAACACCACGACCGAGTGGTAGGGCACGGCGCCGTTCTCGTAGCGGTGGGTCCAGTCTGGGCGGAGCAGGCCCGACGCGGCGATCGCCTCCACGTCGGGCCAGGTCGCCAGCGTGACCACGTCGGCGTCGAGTCCGTCGATCACCGCCCGCGACTGGCTGCCCGAGGCGGCGTGTGACTGCTTGATCGTGACCGGCGTGCCGTGCTCGGCCTCGTAATGTCGGGCGAAGGCCGCGTTGACGTCCCGGTAGAGTTCGCGGGTCGGGTCGTAGCTGACGTTGAGCAGTTCGATCGCCGCCGGCCGGGCCGACCCGCCGCCCGGACCTGCCGCGGGGTCGGAGCATCCGGCCATGGCCGCCAGCAGGAGCGTGGTCGCCCACGTCAGCGGGATCATCGGGGCGGCAGTGCAGGAAGGGGGGCGGCGCACGGAGAGTCTCCAGGAGGGGGCGAGGTCGGAAGGCAGGTGAAATCGGGACTTATACACGACAGCATAAAGATCGTCAACGTGATGATGTATGTTGAGGTATTTTTGTAAGTCGTTTGATTGCAACGTCTTGCATTTCGAAGTACGATCTGCGAGCGGCGGGATTCTTCCGCTTTCCACTGTGGAAGCCTTCGGCTCCCTCCCGTTCGCCGCCCCGCACCATTCCCCCTGAAAGAGACAGGCCGGCCCCATGTCCCAGCAGCCGAACCAGATCGATCAGTTGCTCGACGGGAATCTGCAGTTCGTCGAGAACGAGTACCTCCCCAACGCCGACTACTACCAGTCGATCGCCGCCCGACAGACTCCCAAGGTGCTCTGGATCGGCTGTTCCGATTCCCGCGTCAGCGAACACCAGATGACCGGGTCGAAGCCGGGCACGATGTTCGTCCATCGCAACGTGGCCAACATCATCGCCTTCAACGACGTCAACATCTCCTCGATCCTCGAGTACGGCGTCGTGCATCTGAAGATCGAGGACATCATCGTCTGCGGCCACACCCGTTGCGGCGGCATCGCCGCGATCGAGGATGGCGTGCACGAGAACTACATCGCCGACTGGCTGTGCATCGCCTCCGGGGCGAAGGTCGTCGCCGACCGCGTGGCTGCCGAGCGCGGGCTGTCCCGTGAGGAGAAACTGGAGGTGCTGACGGCCGAGAACGTCAAGCTCCAGATCAAGCACCTCAAGAACCTGGCCCTCATCAAGAATCAGCACGCCAAGGGCAAACTTCCCCGGATCCACGGCTGGCTGTACCGTGTCGAGACAGGCGCCATCGAGGTGCTGGTCGATGGCCGGAGCGACGATTCCGTGGCGTGAGCGACGCCGGGACGCACATGCTGAACGTGCCGCGAGCGGGGTGACGCGATGAGCGACGATCGGCTGCCGCCGCGGACGCGGTTCGAGGCGTACTACGCGGCCCCCAGGGCGCCGTGGGACATCGGCCGCCCGCAGCGGGCCTTCGTCGAGGCGGCACCGTCGATCGGGCCGCGTGTGATCGACATCGGCTGTGGCACCGGCGACCTGGCGATCTGGCTGGCGCAGCACGGGCACGTGGTCACCGGCGTCGACTTTCTCGAGCAGCCGCTCGACGCTGCCCGCCGCAAGGCCGCCGCGTGCGGGGTGACGGCGACCTTTCTGCACCTCGACGCGCTGGCCGTCGGCGAGATCCCGGAACGGTTCGACGCGGCCACCGACTGCGGGCTGTTTCACGTCTTCGACGATGGCGGACGGGCCGCCTACGTCGCGGCCTTGACGCGACTGCTCGAGCCGGGTGCGCGGCTGTTCCTGCTCTGCTTCTCCGACCGCGAACCCGGCGAGCACGGACCGCGCCGGGTCGGCGAGAGCGACCTGCGGCGGGCCTTCGCCGCGGGCTGGGAGGTCGAGCGGATCACACCGGCGCGGTTCGAGGTCGTTCCCGGAATCCCGGGAGCGGAATTCGGTCCCGAAGGTGCCAGCGCCCATTTCGCCGTCCTGCGTCGGACGTGATCATCACGGGGCGGCCGCACTCGGGCGGCCATCCGCAAACGGGGTCTCCTCGCCCAGCCCGTGACGGCCTCGCGACGGCGACCGCGGACGACGCCCGGCCCCGAAAGACATGGCCCCGGAAAGTGAGCGGCCCGGTGCGACGAATCGCACCGGGCCCTCGGTGTGCCTGCCGGCAAACGCCAGAAAAATGACTGGCAAAAGTCTGTGGACGGAACGAATTGTCAGGTGTCCGGACACGGACGTCGACACCGTGGCACTATGAACCACGGTCCCGCGAGCGGTTCGGACGCGACATGGTCGGGAACGGTGCCACCTCCTTCCTCGAGGACGGGATCTTCGGTCTGCGTGACGTTCGCGTGACTCGGGCAGCCTGCGTCAGGAGCCGGCCGGAGACGGTCTGGCGACGCGGCCGCCGCCGCGGGGCCGCGTCTGCGACAGGAACATCACCGGCAGTTTCGGTGGATTGGGCAGGCGATGCATCGGCTGTATGCTCCTTCGGGGCGGTCAGGATCAGACAGGCGGACGGAACCGACACCCAGCGTGCGATTCGGCGTCGATCGGATGGAATGCAGGTCGCGTGCCAATCGACTGCCGCCGTTCGGGACCGTGTGTGCGGAGCGGTTTTCGCGGCTCATGCGCGGCGGTCGTGCCGGGTGAGCCGCGGTCGGAACGGTCGGGGCTGCACACGATCCGGGCAGCCGCTGCCGCGGCGGAGGGCAGTGTCCGGCCGCGACGACGCCGATCCGCCACCACGTTGACTCGGGTCGATTCGGGATCCCACGGGTGACCTGCCATGCGCGTCTTTCCCTGCGATCGCTATCCGCTGCCGCTGCCGGACGGACACCGGTTTCCGATCGACAAGTACGCGCTCCTCCGGCGACGTCTGGAGCGGCATGCAGCGGCCGGGGCGGCGATCGAATTCGTCGAGCCGCATGCCGCGACCGACGACGAGCTGCTGAGGGTGCATGCCCGCGGCTACGTCGGTCGGGTGATGTCGGGCACCCTGTCGCGGGAGGAGGTGCGGCGGATCGGCTTTCCCTGGAGCCCGGGGCTCGTCGAGCGGTCGCTGCGGAGCACCGGCGCCGCCGTCGATGCGGCGGCGGCGGCGGTCGAGGACGGCATCTCCGCCAGCCTCGCCGGCGGCACGCATCACGCCGGCACCGACTGGGGAGAGGGTTTCTGCGTGTTCAACGACACGGCCGTGGCGGCCCGCGAAATGCAGGCCCGTGGCGTCGTGGAGCGGGTGCTGATCCTCGACTGCGACGTGCACCAGGGCAACGGCACCGCCGAGATCTTCGCCGCGGACCCCTCGGTGTTCACGATGTCGATGCACGGCGCCCGCAATTTTCCACTCCGGAAGTTCCCCAGTTCGCTGGATGTCGGGCTCGACGATGGCACCGGCGACGACGCGTATCTGCGGGCCTTGGCGGCCGCGTTGACGGAGTCGTTCGACCGAGCGCGGGCCGACCTCGTGCTCTACATCGCCGGAGCCGATCCCTACGAGGGCGATCGGCTCGGCCGGCTCCGCCTCACCAGGGCCGGGCTGCTCGAACGCGACCGCATGGTCCTGGCCGCGGCTGCGGATGCGGCCGTGCCCGTGGCCATCGTCTGCGGCGGCGGCTACTGCCAGGATCTCGAGGCCATCGTCGACATTCACGCCGCGACGATGCTGCTGGCCGCCGGCGGCACGCGCTGACGGTCGCGGTGCGGCGCGGGCCATCGCGGCCCCGCGGTCAGCCGCGGGCGATGCGGTCGACCGCCGCCGCCAGGCGGTCGATCTCGTCACGGGTGTTGTAGAAGGCCAGCGACGGACGCACGGTGGCCTCGAGGCCGAAGTGCCGCAGCGACGGCTGGGCGCAGTGGTGTCCTGCGCGGACGGCGAAGCCCTCGCGGTCGAGCGCCTTGCCGATCTCGATCACGTCGCGGCCGGGGAGCACGAACGACACAACGCCCACCTTCTCGGCAGCCGTGCCGATCAGCCGCAGCCCGTCGATGGCGGTGAGGCGGCGGGTGGCGTACTCGAGCAAGTCGTGCTCGTAGGCGGCGATGCGCTCGCGGCCCAGTCGCATCACGTAGTCCAGCGCGGCACCGAGGCCGATGGCGTCGGCGACGTTGGGGGTGCCGGCCTCGAACTTCGCCGGCGGGTCGGCGTACGTCGTCTTCTCGAAGGTCACGTCGCGGATCATGTTCCCGCCGCCCTGCCAGGGAGGCATGGAGCCTTGCGCCTCCGAGGTCGCGTACACCGCCCCGATGCCCGTCGGACCGAAGATCTTGTGGCCCGAAAAGACGAAGAAGTCGCAGCCGATCCGCCTCACGTCCACCGGGAAGTGCGACACGGACTGGGCCCCGTCCACGAGCACGCGGGCGCCCCGCGCCTTCGCCATGCCGGTCATGAGTTCCACGGGCAGGATCGTGCCCAGACTGTTGGAGGCGTGCGAGAGCGAGACGAACTTCGTCCGCGGCCCGAGCAGGGCCGCGTAGGCGTCGAGCATCACCTCGCCGCGATCGTCGATCGGCGCGACGCGGATGACGGCGCCGGTCCGCTTCGCGACCATCTGCCAGGGGACGATGTTGGCGTGGTGCTCGAGTTCCGTGAGCACGATCTCGTCCCCTGCCGAAAGCAGCGAGCCGCAGGACTGTGCCACCAGGTTGATGCCCTCGGTCGTGCCCCGTACGAAGATGATCTCGTCGGGGCTCGACGCCCCCAGGAACGTCTGCACGGTGCGGCGGGCGTGTTCGTAGGCGTCGGTGGCACGGGCGGCGAGGGTGTGGGCGCCGCGATGAATGTTGGAGTTGTCGTGGGCGTAAAACCGCGAGATCGTGTCGATCACGTGCTGCGGCTTCTGCGTCGTGGCGGCGTTGTCGAACCAGGCCAGGGGCTTGTCGTGCACCCGCTGGTGGAGCACGGGGAAATCACGGCGGACGGCATCGACGTCGAAAACGCCGAAGCCCGCGGCAGCGGAGGTGGTGGGGGCGTCGAAAGGCGGTGACTGACGCGCGAAGGCATCGCTCCCGCGGATGCGGGCCACGAACGACCGCAGGCCGCTGAAGTCCTCGAGCGGGGCGGAAGCCGTCCGCAGGGGCGTCGCCGTCGCTGCGGCGAATGGCTGGATCGACGGGGTGAACGGCTGCGCGGGCAGGGCGACGTGGTGCGTGAATGCGGCTGCCGGTGTCACCGGCAGCGATCCCGTGGAGCCCGCCGACGCCGCGGTGGTGGCGGGAAGGACCGCCTCCGCTCCCGGCGCGGCGGGGAGGGGAGCCGGCACGGCGCCGTGGGGCGAAAGAGCGGCCTCCGACAGCAACTGGGCCGCGATCCGCGACAGTTGCTCGGACGAGGGTTCGTGTGCTGCGAAGGAGGGAATGGAGTCCATGGCCCAGGTGGTTCCCGGTCGGTGGATGGGGCGAACGGCTGAGTGCCCGCGCGGCGTTCGTGCGAACCGGCCTACTTCGGCGTCGTCTTGCGATGGTCGTAGTCGTGGTAGTAGCCGACTTCGACGTTTTCGAGGACGCCGAGGGCGTCGTCGGTGAGGACGGCGAGCGAGAAGTAGAGCGTGAGGAGGTAGGAGGCGACGCCGAGGCTGTCGAGTCCCATGAGGCGTGCGGAGAGGCTGGGCATGATCTCGCCCGGGATCCCGGTCTGGTGGAGGCCGACGACGCCCTGGTCGGCCTCGCCGGTTCGGACGAGGAGGATGCTGGTGGTGCCGAGCCACTGGTTGGACTGGTAGCGGCCCTTGATCTCGAGCTTGTCGCAGGGGACGAGCGGGACGCCGCGCCACATGATGACGGGTGTTCCGAAGAGATCGACGGTGACGGGGGGCACGCCACGCCAGGTGCACTCACGTTCGAAGGCGGCGATGGCCTTGGGGTGGGCGAGGAAGAAGGCGGGCTTTTTCCAGACGAGCGCGAGGAGTTCGTCGAGGTCGTCGGGTGTGGGAGCTCCGTAGCGGGTGCTGATCCGCATGGCGGGATCGACGGAGTGGATGAGCCCGAACTTGGTGTTGTTGACGAGTTCCCACTCCTGCCGTTCCTTGATGCCCTCGATGGTGAGCCGCATCTGCTCTTCGAGCTGGTCGTAGGGGCCGTTGTAGAGGTCGGAGACGCGGGTGTGGACGCGGACGACGGTCTGGACGGCGGAGAGGGAGTATTCGCGTGGCGTGGCGGAGTAGTCGACGAAGGTCTCGGGGATCTCGACGTTTTCCGCGAACCCGGAGACGAGGTCGATGTTGCGTTCGCCGTAGCGGTTGACGGTGGACTGGAGTTCGCGGTGCTCCTCGATGGCGCGGCGGAAGTCCTCGGCGAGGCTGGGCTGCTCGGCGAGGAGGGCGTCGAGGTCCTTGCGTGAGAGGGTGAGGAGGACGCAGGGTGTGATGGTGCGGATGGTGACGTCGGAGGGCTTGTCGGAGACGATGTCGGTCTCGCCGAAGAACTCGCCGTCGGAGAGCAGCGCGATGCGGAGGTTGGTGCCGTGGGCGCCCTTGCTCAGGACCTCGACCTGCCCCTGGGCGAGGATGAAGAAGGTGTTGCCGTCCTCGCCTTCGCCGATGAGCGTGTTGCCGAGGGACACCTGCTCCGTCTTGAAGCGGGCGGCCATGCGGCTGACGATGCCGTCGGGCAGGCGGGAGAAGAGCGGCACGCTGCGGAGGCTCTCGGGCGTGAAGACGGGGCTCGTGCCCGCGAGTCCGCCCGAGAGATCGACGCCGATCCGCCGGGCCCGGGGCAGTTCGACCTTGGTGCGGTTGACGCGATAGGTGCCCCCCGCGACCTGCACGAAGGGCAGCAGCCGCAGGAGCCACCGCGGCGTGATCGACATCATCATCGGCGACGTCTTCGTCGTCGTCGCCAGATTGCGGGCCACCGCCGTCGTCACGCTCCGCTGCAGGAACGTGTCACTGAGGCCGTGGTCGGCGAGCGCCCCGCCTTGGACGGAAGCGGGGCCCGTGGGGCCGCCGGACGCCTGAGGGGACGCATGAGAAGAAGGCATCGGGAATCATCGCCTGAGCAGGGCAGATCCGCGTGTGCCTCCGGTTGTCCAGTGGGCGTGTCGCGACGGCGGAGCCGTTCACGCGGCAACAGGATGGCCCGTTCGCTTACAATCTGTCAAGCAGTACGGATTGCGCAAGATGTGGCAGGTCTGGCGACGCTGGGCGTTCGTATACTCGTCGTGCCCGACGTGGCACGAGCGGAGTGGCGCTCCCGCCGGAACCGGTCATCAGGCGGCCTCTTTGCGGCACGAGTCGCCATGAACCTGTCGAAAGTGTCTCACCTTCCGCTGGCGGCGTGTCTGGCGGCGTTGATCACCGTGGGCATGCCCGCGTTGTCGCGGCTCCATCCGCCGCCGGCAGACGATCCCTGGCTGCGCATGCGGCCGGCGCTCTACCCGGTCGCGGGCAGGCTGCTCTACGAGGGCCGCCCGGTGACGGGGGCGATGGTCTCGTTCGTCTCCGGGCAGGACGCCGCCGGCCGGCAGTACCAGGCCTTCTCCACGACCGACAGGGAGGGGCGGTTCTGGCTGCGGACGTTCAGTTCGCAGGGGCACGGGGCCGTCGCGGGCCGGCATCGCATCCGGGTGGAGCAGATGGTGCCCACCGGACGGATGCTCGTCGGCCCGGGCATGGAATCGCAACTGGAGTTGGGGGCCGTGCCGCGGTGGGCGGAAGCCGCCATCGATCGCGGCGTCGATGCCGACGGCAGGAACGACGAGCGGGTCAAGTCGTTCCCGCTGTTCCCGGGCCAGCCGGAGATGGTGAACATCCTCCCGGCGCGGTTCGCCGACGAGACCACCTCGGGGCTGGCGGCCGAGGTCACCGCGGCGGGACCGAATGAATTTCTCATCCGGCTGTCTGCCGAGCCCCCCGCCGCGGTCGCGGACTGACTGCCGGACCGGCGCCGCGGCCCCGTTCGGGCCCCGCCGCGGCCGCGATTCGGCGTTTGTCGCGTCGCGCCCGGCTGCTATCGTCCCGCCCCCCGCGCAGCCCGCCGGAGCCCTCGCCCGCCATGCCACCCATGCCCCACGCGTCCCCTCATCGTGCGTCTCCGAACCGGCGACCGTCGTCGGCGCGGGGCGTGCAGGCCGTGGCCTGCCTGGCGGCGCTGGTGCTCGCCGTGCCCGGACCGCCGCTCGATGCCGGCGACACCGTGGAGGGCATCGGCGCGGCGGATCGGATCGTCGTGCGGGGCGCGACGCACCTCGATGGCGAGGCGCTGCGACGCGCGCTGGTGCACGATACCGACGTCGTCTGGTCGTCGCGGCCCCATGCCGCGCGGGATGCGTTCATCGATCTCGTCGTCCACAAGGCGGCGCTGGCGCTGGAGCGGGCGGGGTTCGCCGAGGCCCAGGTGCGTGCCGACGTCGAGACCTCCGACGGCGTCGAACGCCTCGTGCTCGACGTCACGGAGGGGCCCCGGTTCGACGCGGGAGCCATCCGCGTCGTGGGACTCCCGGACGATGTCGGCCGACGGCTCGTGCGGTTTCTGTCGGAGTCGCAGCCGCCCCCGGAGGCCGCGTCGCGGCCGATACACCTGCCCGACGGCACGGCGGCCACGATCTGGGTGGCGGCCGACGGGCGGATCGTCGCCGGCGAACGGCCCGTCTGGACCACGGGCGTTCCCGCGGCCTGCGACGCCGTCGCCATGCACCACGTCCAGTCGGAGGTCGCGCGGTTTCTGCGGCAGGAGGGACACCTCGCGGTGACGACGCCGCCGCTCATGCGGCGCACGCGGACCAGGTCCGCCCGCCCCGGTGACCGGCGGCGACCGGCCGACCTTTCCCGCGCGCGATCGCGGTCCGGCGTGTTCGACGTCGCGATCGAGCCCGCCGGGGACGATCGCGTCGATCTCGTGGTGACGGTCCACGACCTGCCTCCACGGGCGACGCTCGAACGCATCGAACTGCTCGCCGGGGCGACGCCCGGGGCGAGGACGACGGAAGCGGCCCTCGCCACGTACCTCGGCATCGAGGCCGGCCGTCCCGTGACCGAGGCCGATCGGCTCGTCTGGCGGGACCGCCTCCGCCGGTCGGGCCGGTTCCTCCGTCACGACGTCGAGTTCCGCGTCGATCCGACCGACCCGGCCGCCGTCGTGGCCCGCTTTCAGCTCGAGGAGTATTCCTCCGCCACCCCCCTCGCCGAACCGGCATCGCGGGCGGAGGAGACCATGCTCCGCTGCCACGACTGGATCGAGGAGGCGATCGGCAGCGGCGACGAACTGGTGCTCGAACTCTCCCCTGCGGCGGCGGCGGCGCCGGCCGCGCGGTTGATCATCGCGCCGGCGACGGGGCTGTGCCTGGCGATGCAGCCCGACGGCGACGAGCGGTGCGGGCTGGCCGTGAGCGGCTCGTGCGTGAGCCTGCTGCCGGCCGGCGGCACCGGTCGGCTGGAGGTGCCGGTGCCGTCATGGCTCGGCCTCACGACCACCCTGTCGCTGTCGCTGACACGCGAGCGGGAGCCGGACACCGACGCGCCGGTGTTCCGGCGGCAGCTGTCCTGCGGCTGCGGTCTGCGCAGCGTGCCGGTGGACGCCGCCGAGGGCGGGACCGGCCCCGCGCTCGGGCTGGCGATCGAGCCGGTCGCGGCGGTGGCGCTGGTGCACGAGGACAGTCCGCCCGTCCGCTTCGAAGGCGAGACCATGGTGGTGGAGGTGCGCGGCGCGACGTGCCGGTTCGACACCGCGTCGGGACGGCCGCTGGGTGTCAGCCTCGCCGGGGAGGGGATGGCCGGCTGCCGGCTGTCGCTCGAGCGGAGGCAGGCCGCCTTCGCGCCGGCGGTCGAAGCCCTCCGGGAGGCGGCCGGTCCGGACGTGTTCCGCGGCGACGTGCCGCTCGAATCGGTCGTCGGGTTTCTCCTTTCCGACCAGGTGGCCGCCGCGTGCGGCCGTATCGCCGATGCGGCCGGGCTCGACGGTGCCGTCCGCGAGGCCTGGCAGCCGCGGCTGGCGGCGATCGTCGCCGCCGTTCGTTCCTGCCGCGACCACGGCGGTCTCACCCGGGGCGACCACGTGCTGGCGGCGGCCTCCGCCGACACCGCCACGGCCCGGGCGGCGGCCCTCGAGATCCCGCTGGAGGTCGAGCCGGGCACTCCCGGCGCGGCGCACAAGGCACTCGTGCGCCACGTCGCGGCGGTCGCGTGGCGGCTGACGGAAGAGCGTTGCGGTCGCGACGCGTGGCCGGCGGCGCTCGTCCGCGCGGGTGCCTGCGCGATGACGGGCGATCCGGCCGTGCTCGACGAACTGGCGCAGTTCATGGCGTCCGACGACCACGGCCCGCTGGCGCATGCGAGCGCGGCGCTCGTGGTCCCCATGCCGCCGCTGGCGGCGGCACTGGCGCGCCGCGGACAGGACCGGCTCTCCACGGTGGCCTTCCACACCGACTGCCATCCGCTGCTCGCCGCGGCCGCCGCCTTCGGCCTCGACACCTGTTGCGTGTCGGTGCTGCGATCGCTCGACGACCAGACGGCCCGCGAGATCGGGGCGGCGGCCTGCGGCGACACGGAGATCCTGCTGCCGCTGGTGCGGCCGCTCCGGGCCCATGCGGAGCACGAGGAGGCGGTGCACGGCCTGCAGGACGCCCTCGATGCCTGGTGGGACGCCGCGTTGCGGCCGCTGGTGGCGAAGCAGCTCGCCGAGATCGCGTCGCCGCGGACGGCCGCCGCGACGGGACCGGAGGACCGGCAGCCGGTAAAGTAACCCGACGGCGGGCTACGGCAGCGGCACCTGCGCCGGCTGCATGAGGTAGCCGATCAGGTCGCGGATCTGCTCCGCGGAGAGCAGGTCGAGCATGCCCTCCGGCATCGGCGACTGCTGCGTCGGGGTGACCGAGTCCACGTCCTCGGCGGCGATCACGTGGCGGTCGGTCGGCGTGACGACCGTGACCGCGCGGTCGTCGCGTGCCGTGACGAGGCCGTTGAGAACGCGGCCGTCGGCGAGCGCGACGATCGACATCCGGTAGTCGCGGCTCACCACGCCGCCGGGGTCGACGATGTTCTCGAGCAGGTAGTCGATGTTGGTGCGATGGCCGCCGGTGAGGTCGGGACCGATCGACTCCCCCGCGCCGAAGAGCCGGTGGCAGCGGCCGCACGACGCGGTGAACAGCGACCGGCCGCGGGAGGTGTCGGCCGCCGCCAGCACGGCGGGCGTCAGGGCCGCCTTGAGGTCGTCGATCCGTCGGCGCCGCGCGGCCGGCGTGGCGTTGACCTCGCCGTACTCACGGGCGAGGCGGTCGTCGAGCGCGGCGTCGCCCAGCGAGCGGATCTGCCGCAGGTCGTAGCTGCCGATCGCCTCGCGGGGGATGCGGCCCTCCGCGACCGCGGCGAGCAGGGCGGTGGCGAAGGTCCGCCGCGAGCAGAGGATGCCGACGATGGCGGCGCGGTCGGGGGCGGTGAATCGTCCCCAGGCCGCGACGAGCGCCCGGGCCACCTCCGGGTCGTCGCTGCGGGCGAGTCCCTCCGCCGCCAGGCGGTTGAACCGTCGGTCGCCGAGCAGCCCCAGGCAGATGTCGCGCACCTCGTCGCCCCCCCGGCGGACGAGCGTTTCCAACGCCGACAGCCGGATGCCGGGCTCGACCGCGCCGTCGAGGACGAGCCGGCGGATGTCGGCCACCGCCCGGCCATCGCCGAAGGTGACCGAGAGATCGCGTACGAGCGACGCCTCCGCGGTGGTGCCGGCGGCCAGCCGGGCGGCGAGGGCGTCCCAGCCGGCGGGCCTGGGAGCCTGCCGCCAGCCGGAGAGTCCGGCGGCGATGCCCTCGAGGAGCGTCCGTCGCGTGGCGGCGTCGTCGCTCCGCAGGATCTCGTCCACCAGCCGCGCGACCCCGTCCGGATGACGCTCGATCAGGCTCGCCAGCCGGCGGGCGATGAGCCGCTGCGTCGTCGGCCAGCGGGCGGCGATGGCGAGGTCGGCCGCCCGTGACGGGCTTTCCTCCACGACCGGGATGAGGCCGTACCACACCAGCAGCGGCAGGTTGTGGTCGTCGGCATCCTCGGCCCGCGCGAGCAGGGCCGCGGCGAGATCGGCACGGCGGTCGATCGGCAGCCGCTGCAGCGTCGATGCCAGGGCCAGTCGCACCAGGCCGCTCGGGTCGTGCGTCGCGAGCCCGCGGAACGCGCCGGCCACGGCGTCGTAGGCCGCGGCCACGCGGGCCTGCTCCGCCGCGGGAAGGGGCATCGGTCCGAGCACCCCGTCGAGCGGCCAGGAGTCGGCGAGCAGTCGCACGCCCCAGGCACGGAGGTGCTCGTCTGGATGCACGAGCATGCGGCGCAGGCACTCCTCGTCGCAGCCGCCGCAGGCGTGCAGCGAGAGCAGCGCACGGCAGGCGACGACGTGGTCGTCTGCCATGACGTGCCGTCGCAGCGCGGCCTTCGCCTCGTCGAGATCGGCCGTCGCGACCGCGTCCGCAGCCGGGCCTGCCGCTGCCGTCGGCGTCGGCGGACCGCGGCCGGCCCGGTCGGCGAGGATCAGCCGGGCCTGTCGGGGGAACCACTCGTTGGGATGGGTGGCGAGGGCTGCCAGCCGCGTGCCGGTGGCCGCGGCCAGGTCGTCGGGCACCGCGGCGTCCCGCCTCGCGGCCGCCGGTCCCCCGGCCCGTGCGATCCGGAAGATGCGGCCGCTGGTGCGGTGCACGCCGGTGCGTTCGTGGCACTCCCCGGTATCGCTCCAGTCGAGCGCGAGCACCGTGCCGTCGGGGCCATAGGACAGGTCGATGCCCCGGAAGAACGGATCCCGCGCGAGCAGGATGTCGCGGCCGTGCCGGCCCACGTACCCGCTCCCCTCGCGGACGAGCCGTTCCTGGTTCGCCCGTCGTCCGTGGAAGTTCCAGGTGAAGAGGTGGCCGCGATACGCGGCGGGCCAGTCGTCGCCGAGGTAGATCATCGCGCCGGAGTGCGCGTGCCCGCCGCCGAGGTCGTTGGCGGCCCCGTCCCGCGATCGCTGCCAGCCGGCGCCGGTGTCGAAGTGCCAGTGGTCGGCATGCGTGTCGATCAGTTCGTAGACGTGCGGGTTGGGATCGAGCGTGCCGTTGCGCGGATGGTGCGCGCCGGGAATGACCTGCCAGAGATGCCCGTTGACCGTGTTCGTGAAGAAGCCGTCACCGAACTCGTTCCAGTCGAGGCCCCAGGGATTGGTGGTGCCGTGGCACAGGGCCTCGAACCGACCCGACCAGGGGGCGTACCGCCAGATGCCGCCGACGATCCGCACCCGCTCCGCGGCGGCGCTGCCCGGCGGGCCGATCCGGCCCGGGCAGGAGCCGCCGCTGCGGCCGTAGAGCCAGCCGTCGGGTCCGAAGCGCAGCCCGTTGGCGAAGTTGTGATGGCTCTCGGTCGCCACGTCGAACCCGTCGAGCAGCACCCGCGGCGGTCCGTCGGGCACGGCGTCGCCGTCGCGATCGGGCACGAACAAGAGCCGCGGCGGGCAGAGCAGCCATACGCCACCGAGCCCCACCTCGACGCTCGTCAGCTGCTGGAGATCGTCGAGGAACACCGTGCGCTCGTCGGCGCGGCCGTCGCCATCACGGTCGGCGAACACGAGCACGCGGTCGCGGAGCCGGGTGTCGAGCCGGAGCGGCCCTTCGGCATAGGTGTGGTTCTCGGCCACCCACAGCCGGCCGCGGGCGTCCCACGCCATGGCGATCGGATTGAGCACGTCGGGCTCGGCCGCGAACACGCCCACCTGCAGTCCTGCGGCGGCCTCGATCGTGCGGGCCGCCTCCGCGGCCGCCATCGGGCTGGCGGTCGCATCCTGCTCGCTGTTGAACGGTGTCGGAAAACCGTCCGCGGCGTGGCCGACCGTCGCCATCGACCATGCGGCCCCAACGTGGAGCGCCAGGAGGAGCACCATCGGCCGCACCGGCGAGAGCATGCCGGGCCGGAACGGAGCGGGACGGTGTGCGGCGAACATGCGGCCCCCGCGGGTGAGAAGCTCCCGACGTGCCATCCGCCGGCGGGCGCCGGCGACCTGCGGAAGCCCCGATCAGATGCGGATCCCCGAAAAAGTACCACCCATGATAGCTGCCGTGGCGACCGGTGTCGGCGTGGCACCGGTCGCCGCGGCAGGCGTGTGGCGAATCGACCGCGACCGGCGGTATGCTCTGGCCCCGTGTCCGAACGCCGCGTGAACCCTGCGGCTCGACTTCCCCGAATGGCAAGGAGCGTTCGCGTGTCACGAAGGTCGGTCCTCACGGTCGTGATGGCAGTGGCGGTGGCGGTGGTCGGCTCGATGCCCGGCGAGTCCTCGGCGGTGCCACCGCGGCGGCTGCTCCGTCGCGGCGTCGTCGTCGTGCCGCCTCCCGGCACGGCGACGCAGGCACCGACGAAACCGCCCGCCGCCCCCGGGGTTCGGCCGACTCCCGCCCCCGCGCCGGCCCCTGCTGCTGCCTCTGCTGCTGCTGCCACCCGGCCGCGGACGCCGTCTCCGACTCCCGCGACTCCCGCCGCGAATGTCAGCTTCGCCGCGGCCGCGTTCACGCCCGACTGGTTCGCGCGGCATCCGCAGGCGTGGCGGCCCACCGGGCCGGCGACCGACTGGTGGCAGGCCGCCGCCGAGCCCGCCGTCGCCGCGTGGCTGAGCCGGCCCGTGACGGTCGCCGGTGGCGTGGAGGCCGGCACGGGCGGGGTGCAGGTCGCGGCCGCGGAGGCGGGCATCGGTCCGGACGGCCTGCAGAGCGTGCTCGTGCTGCCGGCCGGACATGACAACGAGGAGGTCGCGTCGCGGGCGGATGCCGACTGGCTGTCGCTGGGCGTGTTCGCGCTGGTGCCTGCCGGCGGTGGACAGCCGCACGACTACCAGCTGCTGGCCGTGGACCGCGCCGGCCGCATCAAGGGCACCTTCTACGACCCGGTCTCCGACACGACGCAGCCGATCAGCGGCACGCTCGATCGCGAGACCCGGATCGCTTCGTGGACCGTCGGCGTGGGCGGCAGCCGCTTCTCCGCGCCGGTCGCCGCGTTCGCCGCAGCGACCCGCCCGGTGGCCGTCGTCGCGGGCGGGCGGTCGTGGACGATGGACCTCGTGCCGGTGCCGAAGCCCTGAAGAAGCCCGCGGTCCGCCGCCCGATCCCGCAGCCTGATCCAGAACGCACGGCAGTCCCACGCCGCCCGGCGGCGGTCGCGAACCGGCATGAAGAAGACGACGCTCCTGGACCAGGCGACGACTCCCGACGGCAGTCCGCTGACGCTCCACGAGCATGACGGCGCGTATCTGATCCGGGTCGGCGGTGTCGAACTCATGTCGACCCGCCAGCACCACTCCGAGGAGCGGCTCGCGGCGCTGGCATGCGCCGGCATCGGGCCCGGGGTGGCCGGTGCCCGGGTGCTCGTCGGCGGGCTCGGCCTGGGGTTCACGCTGCGGGCGACGCTCGCTCTCGTGCCCGCCGATGCGGCCGTCGTCGTCGTCGAACTCGTGCCGGCCGTGATCCGGTGGAACCGCGTGCCGGAGTATCCGCTGGCGGCCGACGCCCTGGCCGATCCGAGGGTGGAGGTGATCGCCGGGGACGTGGTCGACGTGATCCGCAACAGCCGCGATCGACACGCGACGCAGTTCGACGCGATCATGCTCGACGTCGACAACGGCGCCAGTGGGCTGACGGCCGCCGCGAACAGCCGTCTCTACTCCGCCGCCGGACTGGCGCTGATCCGGGCGGCGCTGCGGCCGCGGGGCTGCCTGGCGGTGTGGTCGGCCGCCGCCGATCCGGCGTTCGCGCACCGGCTGGAGCAGGGCGGGTTCGCCGTTGCCGTGGAACGGGCCCGCGTTCACGCCGGCGGAGGCAGCCTGACCACGCTGTTCGTCGGCCGGCTGGGGCCGCCGCGGTCGCCGCGGCACACGCCGCCGCGAACCGGGTAGACTGGCGCCGCCGCGGGAGCGGGGTGACGGCGGACCGTCGCCCGCCGCCGACGGCATCCGTGGAGGCTGCTCCCATCATGCGTGCATCGGATCGCGGCCCGGCCCCGTCGGAAGCGTGGGCCCTGCGTCGCCGCGGGAGCCTCCGGGCGGCGGCCCTGTTCGTGATGGTGGCGTGGCCCGCGTGCCCCGCATCCGCTGCCGACGCCGCCAGTCCCGAGCCGCCGCGGTCGCAGGCGGAGGCCGTCGCCATCGCCGAGCAACTCGCCCGCGGCGTCGGCCCCGGGCAACCGTCGGGCTCCGTCGACCAGGCCGCGCTGGCGGCCGCCGCCGATCGGCTGGCGGTCGTGCCGGCGGACTGGATCCTCCCCTGCCTGCCCGCCATCGGGCTGGCCACGCCGGCCGGCGGCAACTGGCTCCGCACCGGCCTCGAACGTGCCGTCGAGCGGGCGGGCGACGGGCTGTCGATCGACGACCTGGCGATGGTCGTGACCGACCGGCGCCGGCCGGCCCGGGTGCGGAGCCTCGCATACGGCTGGCTGCGGGACCGCGCGGCACCGCGTGCGGAGGCGTTGCTCGACGGCATGCTCGACGACCCGGCGCTCGACCTGCGGCGCGACGCGGTCGAGAAGCGGCTGGTCGCGGCGGAGTCGGCGGAGGAGACGGCCCGACGGGACGAGTATCGCCGCTGCCTGGCCGCGGCCCGCGACGTGGACCAGATCGAACGCATCGCCGGCTGGCTCTCCGAGCACGGCGACAAGGTGGACATCGCCGCGGTGCTCGGGTTCGTGCGGGAGTGGCGGGTGAGCGAGGCCTTCGACAACACGCGGGGGGTCGGCTTCGCCAAGGCCTATCCGCCCGAGGCATCCCTGCCCGCGCCGCCCGAGACGAGCGGCTGGACGCGGGTCGAGTCGGCCGACAGGCACGGCGCCATCGACCTCAACGCCGCCATCGCCACGAAGAAGGGCGTGCTGGCCTACGCGGTCGCCGACGTGCGCATGGCGGAGGCCGGCACCGCGGAGGTGCGGATCGGCAGCCCGTGCGCGGTGGCCGTGTGGGTCAACGGCCTGCCGGTCATGGCGCACGAGATCTATCACGCCTCCGAGGCGATCGATCAATACGTGGCGGCGGCGACGTTTCGCGCGGGCCCGAACACCGTGCTCGTGAAGTGCTGCCAGAACGAGCAGACCGAGCCCTGGGCGGCCGACTGGAAGTTCCAATTGCGGATCTGTGACGCCGTCGGCTCGCCGTTGGCGACGCAGCCGGCGACGCCGTCTCCGCCATGACGGTCAGGGGAGGAGGCCGGCCGCCGCCGGCCGGCGGGGAATCGTTCCCCGGCGTTGCGGGGTCCGGACGACGGACGAGTGCCTGAAGGGAGAGGTGCGATGCGTGCGACTCGACGACTGCCGCTGCTGGCGGCCGCGATGCTCTGGTCGGCCACGGCCGCGGCGGCCGACTGGCCCGAGTTTCTCGGGCCCGGAGGCTGCGGTGTCGCGGACGGGCAGGCGATCCGCACCCGCTGGAGCGAGACGGAGGGGATCGCGTGGAAGGTCGATCTGCCCGGCAGGGCCGCGTCGAGCCCGATCATCGTGGGGGACCTCGTCGTGGTGACGGCGTCGAGCGGTCCGCGGCAGGACCAGCTCCACATCGTCGCCCTCGACAGGGCGACGGGCCGCACCGTCTGGCACCGCCGCTTCTGGGCGACCGGCCGCACGCTCGTGCATCCCACCAGCGCCGTGGCCGCCGGCACACCGGCCAGCGACGGCGAGCGGATCGTCGCCCTGTTCTCGTCGTGCGACCTGTTCGCCGTGGATCTCGCGGGGCGGCTGCTCTGGCAGCGGAACCTCGCCGTGGAGCACCCCCGCAGCGGCAACGACGTCGGCATGGGATCGAGCCCGCGGATCGTCGACGGCACGGTGGTCGTGCAGATCGACTGCCAGGGGGATGCCTTCACGCTGGGAGTGGACGCGGCCTCGGGCATCGACCGCTGGATCGTGCCCCGCGAGAAGCTGGCCAGTTGGACCTCGCCGCTGGGGCTCTCGCTGCCGGGGCACGGCGCCTGCGTGCTGCTGCAGGGACAGCAAGGCCTCGACCTGCGGCGGGCCGGCGACGGCGTGCAGGTCTGGTCGTGGCAGGGAGCATGTGCCGGCATCCCGGTGGCCGCCCGCTCGGGCTCCATGGTGCTCGTGCCGGGTGACGGTCTGGTGGCGGTCGTGCCGACCGCGGCCGACGCCGCCCCCGCCTGGCGGTCGAGCAAGCTCTCCTGCGGCATCGCCAGCCCGCTGGCGTGGGGCGACTCGATCGCCTGCATCAACCGTGCCGGCGTGCTCGGCATCGGTGCCGCCGCCGACGGCCAGCTCCGCGGTCAGGTGCGGCTGGCGGGCTCGTTCTGGGCCAGCCCGATCCTCGTGGGGACGACGATCGTCGCCGTGAACAAGGAGGGCAAGACCTTTCTCGTCTCCGCCGCCGGCGAGCCGAAGATCGTGGCGGAGAACGAGCTGCCCGGCACGTTCACCGCCACGCCGGCCGTCGCCGATGGCAGCCTCTACCTGCGGAGCGAGACGGCCCTGTGGAAGGTGGCGGCGCCGTGACAAGTGCGGACCGATGCCGACGCGCACAATAGTCGAGGTGGGATGCATGGGCGATGCAGCCGGGGACGACATGACGACGCTCGCGGTGCAGCTGGCCTCGACCGACGTCGGGCAGCGAGCCGCCGCGGCCGAGCGGCTCGCGCAGGCCGGGGAGACGGCGGCACCGGCGGCTGTGGCGCTCGTGACCGCCTGCGGCGACGCCGACGAGCGGATCCGTGAGTGGGCCGTGGCCGCGCTCGAAGAACTCGGGCCCCCGCCCGTCGAGGCGGTCGGGCCGCTCGTGACGCTGGCGCGGAACGCCGATCCGCTCACGGCCTATTGGGCGGTTACGCTCCTGGGGCGGTCCGGGAAGGATGCGGCGGCTGCGGCGAAGGTGCTGGCCGACTGCCTCGATGCGTCGGTCGATCTCGCGGTGCGACAGCGGGCTGCCTGGGCGATCGCGCAGATCGGCCCGGCGGCGGCGGCGGCGAGGCCGGCCGTGGAACGTGCCGCCACGGCGGACGACCCGCGCCTGGCCCGGCTCGCCGTCGAGGCGGTCGCCGCGCTCGACGGGAAGGGTGCCTGAGCCGAGAGGTCCTTCCTCGAGGGTGACGTTGACGGTCGGAGCGATCGGGCCGCACGACAGGCCCCATGGCGACCGATAGAGTCGTCATGGGCACCCGCTTTGGCGCATGCTTGTCGGCGATCTGGCTGTCCGCGACGCTCGTCACGGCGGCCGTGGCGTCTCGGCCGCTCGCCGCCGGCGGCATGGGCGCAGCCGAGTCGCCCCCGCGGCTGGTGCCGATCGCACCGCAGGCCGTGACGCCGCTGCCCCGGCTGGTGCCGATCACGGTGGCCGGCCTCGACGTCCGACCGCCACCCTCGCGGCCGTCGTCGCCGGTGGGCATGCCGCCGTTGGCCGCGATCTCCTATGCGCCGACGTTCTCGGGGCCGGCGGTGCTGCCGCCGGCCACACCCGCGCCGCACGCACCCGTGGTGATCCGGTCGCTCCCGGTCGCCGATTCACTCCCCGTGCCGTTGCCGGTGGCGTCAACGCCGATCCTGCCTCCGCCCTTGCCGGTGGCGTCGTCGCTGAATCTGCCTCCGCCACTGCCGGTGGCGTCGGCGCCGATCCTGCCTCCGCCGCTGCCCGTGCCGTCCGCGTTGCCGCCCGCCGCCGACACCGCGGCCATCGCGACGACACTGCCCCCGCCGCTGCCGGTTCTGCCTGCGGACGCATTGCCGCCGCCGCCGGCGCCGGTGCCGCCTCTGCCCGTGAACGTGCCGGCCGTGCCCGCGCCGGAGCACGTCGCGGTCACGCCGCCGCCACTGCCGCCGGCGAGCCGGTCGGAGCCGGCGACCGCACCGCCGGTGCCGCGGGCGGTCACGCCGGGCGGCGGCAAGCCGACCGACGCCATCCGCATCGCCAGCTTCAACATCCAGGTGTTCGGCGAGTCGAAGATCGCCAAGCAGCAGGTCGTCGAGGTGCTGGCCCGCGTGGTCCGCTCCTTCGACGTCGTCGCCGTCCAGGAGGTCCGCGCGAAATCGGACTCGGTGATCCCGCAGTTCGTGAGCGCCATCAACGCCGACGGCAGCCGCTACGAGTTCGTCATCGGCCCCCGGCTGGGCCGCACCGTCAGCAAGGAGCAGTACACGTTCATCTACGACTCGACCCGCATCGAGATCGATCCCTCGAGCGTGGGCACCTCGCCCAACCCGGGCGACCGGCTGCATCGCCCGCCCCTGCACGCGCGGTTTCGCGTGCGTGCCAACCCGCCGCAGAGCGGCTTCAGCTTCTGGCTGGTCGACACCCACACCGATCCCGACGAGGTGTCCGCCGAGGTCAACGCGCTGGCCGACGTGTTCATGGAGATGAAGCGGCTGCGGCCCGACGAGGACGACGTCATCCTGCTCGGCGACTTCAACGCCGGGCCGCCGCAGTTCGGCCGCCTCAAGCAGGTTCCGGGCGTCGGCTGGGCGATCTCGGGCGTGACCACCAACACCCGGCGGTCGAAGACCTACGACAACCTCGTGTTCGACACGCGGGCCACGACGGAATACACCGGCAACTGGGGCGTGCTGGACCTGCAGAACACGTTCGGCCTGTCGCTCGACAAGGCGCTCGAGGTCTCCGACCACAATCCCGTCTGGGCCGCGTTTCGCCCCTGGGAGACGCAGCAGGTGGCCGCCGACGCCGGGCCGGCGACACGTTAGGCGGCCGGTGGACGGACGCCCGGCCGGCGCGGCGGAGTCAGTCGGCCGGACGCTTCCAGACGGTCGCGCCGTCCTTGATCGTCTCCTCGACACGGATCGTGCGGATCGTGTCGGCCGGCACCGTCAGCGGATTGGCCGAGAGCACGACCAGGTCGGCCAGCTTGCCGACCTCGATGGAGCCTTTGCTCCGTTCCTCGCCGTACAGGCGGGCCCCGTCGATCGTGACGGCCTCGAGCGCCTCGAGGGGTGCGATCCGCTCGTCGGCGCCGATCACCGCGGCCGAGCGGGAGACGCGGTTGACCGCGGTGTGGATGGTGAAGAGCTGGTCGATCGGGCAGACGTTGAAGTCGGTGTGGTTGGCGGGCCGGAGGCCGAGCGCGCGGGCCGACCGCATCGGGCTGATCAAGTCGGCCTGGGCCCTGCCTCGGTTGGTCACGTGGGTGTCGCCGAAGTAGAAGCAGTGGATCGTGAAGAACGACGGCGTGATGTGCCAGGCCCGGAACTTCTCCAACTGATCGCGCCGGATGAACTGCGAGTGGACGCCGACGGTGCCCCGCGGTGTCTCGGGGGCGCCGGCGGCGGCGAAGCGATGCGCCTCCAGGAGCGCGTCGATCGCCGCGTCTCCGTTGCAGTGGACGAACAGCGTCGCCCCGCCGTCGTAGACCTTCTTCACCCAGTCGTTGAGCACGGGCTGGGGGAAGGAGAGTTCGCCGCGCCAGCCCTTCTGCCCCGCCGGGCCGTCGGTCAGGTAGGGCGTGGTGAAGGCGGCGGTGCGGCCCTGCGGTGAGCCGTCCATCACCACCTTCACCCCCCCGATCCGCAGCCGGTCGGTGTACTCGGGCTCGTTCCGCGGCGGACGGCCCGCGAAGACCGCATCGATCTCGGCGATGAAGGGGAGCATCACCACGTCGAGCTTGAGCCGCTTGCGGCCGGCGAGCGTGCGCAGCAGGTCCACCTGGTGCTTCATCGTCGCCCCTTCCTGGGCCGTGGTGATGCCGGCCCCGAGGTAGAGTTCCTGGCCGGCCTCGAGCAGCCGGATCGCCTCGTCGCCATCCGGACCCGGCACCTTGGCGAAGATCGGCAGGAACGCGGTCTCGAACAGCAGCCCGTCGGGCTCGTTCGAGCCCGGCTCGCGGCCGATGACGCCGCCGACCGGCGTGGGCGTGGCCGACGTGATGCCGTAGGCCGCCAGCGCCCGGGAGTTGAGCATCGCGCCGTGTCCCGACACGTGCACGAGGATCACGGGGTTGTCGGGGAAGGCGGCGTCGAGTTCCCGCTTCGTCGGCGGCCGTTTCTCGGCCAGCAACTCGGGGTCGTAGCCGTAGCCCAGCACGAACTTCCCCGGCCCGAGCTGCCTCCGCCGCCGCACCTGCTGCAGTTCCGCGACGACGTCGGCGACCGAACGGCAGGGGCCGGCCGGCGGCGAGGCACACAGCGCCTGCGTCTGCACGTCGATGAGCGAGCAGAAGTGGCTGTGGCCGTCGACGAACCCGGGCACGAGCGTCCGGCCGGCCAGATCCACCATCTCGGTCGCCGGTCCCGCGAGCCTGGCAACCTCCGTCTCGCTGCCGACGGCCACGATCCGGCCGTCCGCGATCGCCACCGCCTCGGCGGTCGGCTGGGCCGGATTCACGGTGACGATCGGGCCGCCCCGGATGATGCGATCGGCCGGTGCGGCCGCGGCCTGCCCGGGCGACGCGGCCGGCATCACTGCCAGGAGTGGTGCCACACCGAGCACGAGACGGCGGGCGAGGGGGGAAGCGAGGGCGACGCGGCACGAACGCAGCATGGCGGTCTCCAACCGGAGTCGAGGGGAACGGGTGCGCCGGGAACGGGCGGATGGGCCCGCCGACAGGGCGTCGGGACCGAGAGTGTAGCGTGGAGTGTAGCGTGCGTCCGGCGGCCCCGTGCGACTACAGAAGCCCGTCGTGCCGCAGGCGAGCCTCGACGACGTCGGCCATGTCGCGGGCCTGCTCCTCGAGTTCCTCCACGAGTTGCTCGTCGTCGGCATCGACGGCGCGGCGGGCGAGAAACAGCAGGTACTGGGCCTCGTTCCGCCAGGCCTTGAGCCAGTCGGGCCGCGAGGAGACGGGCCGGTAGATGAGCCGTTCCAGTCGATCGAATTCGTCGCCGGACAGGCTCATGGGGCACCCCGTCGTCGCGCATGCGCGGAAGCTCCGCGTGGCTCGGAGGCGGTGGCCCGCCCCGGCGAGGTCGCGTCGCGCGTCGCGCCACGACTCTACCGCGCGTGCCGGCGGCCGGGCAGTCGGCCGGCTGGTCGGCGTGATCCCTTCCCGATTTTCGTGCCAGGGCCCATGAGGAAATGGGGAACAGGTGACTCACCGCTGGGCGCTCGCGGCGGGGCCGTTCATGATGCCGGGACCGACGGACGCAGCCGCCGCCGCCACCACGGGGAACGACACATGGAAGCGATTCGGCCGGGCCGCTACCGGCACTACAAGGGACGGGAGTACACGGTGCTCGGTAGCGCCCGTCACAGCGAGACGCTCGAGGAGCTGGTCGTCTACCGCCAGGAGTATGGCGACCGCGGGCTGTGGGTGCGGCCGGCCGCGATGTTCGGCGAGCACGTCGTCGTGGACGGCAGGACCGTGCCCCGCTTCGCGGCGTGCGACGCTCCCGCCGCCGACGGCTGAGGATGCCGCCGCAGGGCATCCGATCACCGTTCGAGCAGCCGCTCGCCGGCGCCGGCGATCTGCCGGATGATGCGAATGGTTTCCGCCGTGTCCGGCCGCGGGGTCGTGGGCACGTCCCTGCCGGGCGTGTTGCGGTCGTCCGCAGCGTACCAGCGGCGTGGCAGTTCGATGGCGGGATGGTCGCGGAGCCCCGCGAGCGCGGCCGGGCTCACGGTCTGGAGTCCCTTGAGCGACACAATCGCGCCGTCGTGGCGACCGAGGATCGCGGCCACGTCGTCGTCGAGGCGGGTGAGGCCGTCGAGGCACAGAAGCGGATGGCGGACGAGTTCGCGGGCCACGTCGGCGGTGAGCGTCGTGAGG
>Ga0214917_10001806_pt1 | contig 27132 bp, 27 predicted proteins | sample LL_1208_BB_MetaG_FD_177983 | JGI IMG/M metagenome (GOLD analysis project Ga0214917, IMG submission 177983) | Freshwater microbial communities from Lake Lanier, Atlanta, Georgia, United States - LL_1208_BB | ecosystem: Environmental > Aquatic > Freshwater > Lake | place: USA: Georgia | collected... | reverse complement strand
TAATGGCGTTGTACGCTTGGATTAAATCCTAATTTAATAGCCTTAAACGCATCGCCGCCCTAGCTCAGTCGGTAGAGCGTCGCTCTCGTAAAGCGAAGGTCGCGGGTTCGATTCCCGCGGGCGGCTCGCAAGTTAACTTAAGGCCGCATAACAATTTTAACGCCTGGTCATGGCTCAATCTTTAGCGAAATGACAAGACTGGAGTTAACGAATATTTAGAGAGTTGAGTTCAGATATCCAAATCGGTTCCTAATTGCTATCTTAAACGATTAGTCAATCAAGAACTAAAAACTCTTTATGCAAGAATGCTCGCGAGAAGATCTTTTACCTCTTCCGTCCATTAATGAATCATTATTTCAAATGGTGAATTCCACAATTCCTCTTGCAAATTCAAAATCAACTTAAAATTAGGAGCCAATCTCGGCTTATTTTCCAGCAAGCGGCGCGATTCGTAATCTCAGGTACCCCCAAAAGTGGTACTAGAACATGATAGTCCTTTGTATTCACATAATCATCGAGAATTAGATGCAATACATCATCACTGCAATTATTTGATAAATAATAAAGTATGACTTCTGATGCACACAATATCCTAAACCTACCATCAATAATTACATGACTAGGCAAAAAAATCAGAATCTCTTATCGCACTTATATGATTCTTATAACTTCTTACAAAAAACTTTGACAAAATCTTGACAGGTTTGCCAGATTGGATTACAGGACCAATCCTCATAAATCTTACCTGAACACTTATCAAGCTCATTATCTTCACTTCTTCTTCACGGCTCTTGCAAATCTTCGATCGGTTTCTACACTACAAACCACCGAGTGACACTTTCCGAGATAGATCGTTGAAGAACCAGAACCGTATTCGAAAATTCTAGAGTATCCAGGAATTTGGTTAATAACATCTAAACCAATATCCGGATCACGATCTAAATTAATTTCTTTGAGATGTTTCAAGATCCAGTAAAGAAAAGAATTAGCGCCGAGAGTATACAGAGAATTCAAAGTCAATCACTTAACCCAATTGGGCAACAAATGCCACAAAGTTTTAACCATGCGTGTCCCATAACATAACACAATCAAATAACGAATGGTAATACAATTTCTCACCATCAATTAGGTGAGTACTTTGGTAATGTGGGTAAACACAAGTAAGGTTTCAACCTGAGTTACCTTAGAAGTACCATTACTTTTTTCAAAGCAAAATTATATTCTTTAGTTAGAAAGTATCCTGAACTGAGACGCCACCTTCCGTCAAAAGCTAACAAACTAGATGGAACTTTTGATGTGGTTAATAAAAGTGGAATTGAATTTGTTATTTTACGTGATGCATGGGGGATGCGAGAAACACTGGTTTATGAAGAATTTACCGAGCAGCAATTTGTTTTTCAACACATATCACCAATTCGCTTTTTAGATGTTGGGTGCCACATTATAACTGCGACATCCGACATCTTAAATAAACTAGGAATTATAGGAAAAGATCTTGACGAGTACTCTCTAGAGACGGTACAAATGTTTCTGAATGATGCCTTAGTAATTCAGTACACTTTTTAGATGCGCAAGAATTATGCTTAATAAAGTCTCAATCTGACTTATAGGGTTATCTAAACCAAATTAAATGCATACATAGTCACCCACCAAAAATCTATAAAATACTAAAGTTTACAGAAGGTGTTACACTGATTTAGTCAGTAACAATACGACAAAAAATTGCAGTATTTGGAATCGGCCAAAAGTGCGATATTGTTTCATTCTATTTCTCGGACTCAAGTAGAGTGATTGAGTCGTATGTTGTAGATGATGTGACGTCAAACAAAGCTTCATTCCGTGGTCGACCAGTACATCAACTAAAAGAATTCATGAGATTATACAGTCCCGATTCTGTTGAGGTATTTGTGGCGATTAGTTATCATGAACAAAACACTTGGCGAGAGAATTATTTCAATATATTCAAAGAAAATGGATTCGCCCTCACTAGTTATGTTAGTGATAACGCTTACGTTGCCAAAGATGTCATTCTTGGCAGTAATTGCCTTGTCCTAGAAGGAACAGTGATATAGAAAACCTGTGAAATTGGTGATAACACTTTTATATGGACTGGAGGTCAAATTGGGCATTAGTCAATTATCGGAAGAAATTGTTTTCTGGGTAGCAGCGCTGTACTGATAGGACACAATAACGTTGGTCTCAATTCGCATAATTCAGCGAACTCAACGATAAAAGACCATGCCGACGTACAGGAAATGTCATACTTTCCTCCTGGAAGTGTACTCATAAACTAACGTCAGATAAACAGGAAGATAGGGATTTGTAGATATGAAAACGCTTTTTTTGACTTCTGAAAAAGCACAAAATAAAGAAGACACATTCAAGATCCTAAGAAACTACTCAGAAGTCGTTACTCATTACGGACAGTTCTCCCTTGAGTTTGTTTTGCAAAATTCAATTGGCGCAATTCTTAGTGACAGAAATGGATATATAATCCCCTCAGAAATAATTGAAGCTGTAAATGGGCGCGTCTATAATACACATCCATCATTACTTCCTCTTCATCGAGGAGCACAGCCTATTTTCTTCGCTATTTATGAGAAAACTGCTGTCGGAGTTTCCATCCATCAAGTTAATTCTTACCTAGACAAAGGGCCACTTGTATGTTCGAGCGAAGTTCATATAGCGCAAGACGACACCCTAATTAATATATACTCCAAGTGCCGATCAAAAATTATTGAATTACTTACCGAGAATTGGCCAAAGATGCTAAGTGGTTCTGTGGAGCTGTTCGATCAAAAAGGAAAAGGCTGTTATCATAGCAAGAAGGAATTTGACGAACTTATTTTTAACTTAGAGCGCAAGTGGCAATCAACCCCCCAACAGGTACGCAACCTTGCAGGGCCTTAAAATTGTCGCATGATTATTGCAAAATTAAATTTGCGGCTTAATCAATCGCTCAACAATCAGGACTGGGTCTAGCCCAAAAAAAGAGAGTAATTCTTGGTGACTTCCATAAACATGAGCAAAGTCGTTGTCAAAAGAAAACTCGATAATTTTTGCTAGCGTTTTGACCCCAGAGTAGTGGGACTTAATTTGCATCGCGAGACCCCCGAACGAAATGTGCTCTTCTATGATAACTACGGAGGTGTTACTGTTCATTATTAAGTTCATGGTCTCATAATCAAAAGGCTTTAAAGTGCTAGCAAAGTAGACGCTTGAGTTTGAACCTTTTTCTTTCAGCAGTGACCATACTTCGATAGCAATCGCTGAAATTGCACCATAAGAAATAATTGCAATATTCTCTCCGGATTTAATTTGTCGTATCTTGCCGAAAGACCAGGGTTCAAGGGCATTACTTGTTAGATTGGGCTCCCCCGCCTTACCAAGTCTCATGTAAGTTGGACCATGAGACTCTTTGGCGCACCAACGTGTTGCCGCTTCCACTTCAAGCGGATCACAAGGAGCGATGATTGACATGTTGGGTAGCGTTGAAGCAACTGCAATATCTTCTTGAGCATGGTGAGTCGCCCCGAGGGTAGAGTAGGAGCGCCCTCCTCCAATACCTACTACTGTTACAGGTAAATTCTGGTAGCAAAGATCATCTCGGATAAATTCAAATGGGCGGTATAAAGCAAAAGTTGCTATTGTGTAAGCAAAAGGCCTTAACCCTCTTTGGGCCATTCCAGCGGTTATGCCTATCATGATCTGTTCAGCGACTCCAGTATTTATGAATCGGTCAGGGAATTCTTTTCTGAATTTCTCGATTGATCCCGCTGGTGATATATCTGCAACAACAAGGCATAGTTTTTCATCCTGACATCCCAATTCATAAAATATCTCTGCAAATTTATTTCGCAAAATTAATACCCCAAATCACTTATTGCAGCTAAATACTCACCGGGCGAAGGTGAGCGGTAGTGCCAAATGGGCACATTTTCCATAAAACTCACTCCTTTCCCTTTCGTTGTTTTACAAGTCAAGAAATAAGGCTTGCTGGGGTTGCGTTCTAATATTCTACTAACAACTTCATTTGAGTCATGTCCATCACACTCGTCACTATTCCACCCGAAAGCGCGGACCTTTTCAACTATTGGGTAGAAGGCCTTATGGCCAACACTCATTCTCTCTAAACCGCTAAAGTCGTTATTGTCAACAATAACGACTAAATTAGTGACATTTAGATTCGCTGCCATCATGAGTGCTTCCCACGTAGATCCCTCTTGGAGCTCCCCATCTGAGATGAGGCAATAAACTGATACAGAAGATTTTTTAAGTTTTTCGGCATAAGCTTGGCCAACTGCAATTCCAAGACCATGTCCTAACGACCCTGTCGATGCACTAACTCCAGGGGTGCCGAAGTCAGGATGGGCGCCTAAAATCCCTTCCATTTTGCAATAATTTCTTAAGTCATCTTCTGTTAAATATCCCAAGGCATTCAGAATTACATATTGAATCATACATCCGTGTCCTTTTGAAAGTATAAAGATATCCTCATACACATCATTATTACCTTTCATTAAAGAAAAATAAACCGCGTCAACTATTTCAGTCGAAGAAAATGCCGGTGCGATGTGAAGGGCGGATACATGTTGAGAGATGTCCAGAATCTTCTTTCTCCACTCACGACAACGGGCCGAAGAGTCCACAAGGTTTAAATCATGTCTCGGCACGTGGAAATGATAGCGGAAACACGCAAATCAGGGTAACATTGGTAACCAATGTCACTATGATTAGGAATTGTTAAACGTGCAATCAAGCGGATTGTTTGACATCCCCGTCCTTGGTTCCTTCTTATCTGACTTATCAACTTCAAGTCACAAATATTTCGGTAAAAGAAAAAAATTATTGCACGATTATAAGGTGAATACAATTTGGGATGACTTTTTTATGAGTTTGATGAAAAAATTTGAATGTGACTTAGTAATTGAATGCGGAGCCAGTGATGGTGAAATATCTAGAAGAGCGGTCACTGAGTTGAAGATGAAAGCGATTGCCATTGAAGCAAATCCCTCGACATTTAACATTCTCACAAAGGAACTACAGAAGTCTGGCGTAGTTGTCATTAATGCAGCCGTCTCCGATAGTGTAGGGGAAGGCGTTTTTTATGTTCCGATTTCTGGTAAAACAGATTCCAGCAGCTCGCTCTATCAAAAAGAAGGCATTGCATATATTCAACATAAGGTGAAGAAAGTGACCGTAGAAAGTGTTGTAGAAGAGTTTTTAGTTGGTGGAAATCGGATTGCATTATGGATTGATGTCGAGGGTGGCGGATTTCAAGTTCTGAAGGGAGCGCAGAGCATTCTGAAAAAGATTAGTTTAATAAGAGTCGAGCTTGAAGATCATTCGATTTTTTCTGGTCAATTGCCATCTTCGGCAACTATAAAGTTTCTTTCTGCACAAAATTTTACACCTTTAATTTGCGGACCGGAATTAAGTAGGGGACAACGGGATTGGGTCTTCGTGAAGTCAGATGAAATCAAAAAATGCTCAAGGATTACTCTCAAGCTGCTAAACGATATTAGCGCCCTAAATATAAATTCTTTTGAGGTGCTAAAATCAATGAAATTAAGAGACTTTTCGTTAGGGCTCAAATGTTTGGTATTCAGTCATACACCTGAAAGATGGCATTCAATAATTCATTTAGTGTTTGCAAGTTTTGGCTCAATATCATCTTCTCATGTGTTAAATAATAAAACTGAAAATCGAACTCTTTAAGCACAGAATTAGGAAAACAAAAAAATTACACAATTGTCCACGAATAATCGCCCGTATACCCTGACTCTTTAAATAGTTGCAACCATCCGTCAGGAAAGTCATGGAATTTGGCAGTTAAAACCCAGTTTTGAAAATTTTCCTTTTGTTCTGCAGTTTTATAACTATCTACAACTATGTATGAATCAATTTTGCCTACTCTCTGAATTTCCTGTAAAGCACTTCTTGCTTTTTCCCGCTCCAAATTGTGTATAGTATTTATTGAAATAACGAAATCAAAGCTTTTATCTGGAAAAATTAAATGATCAGCACTGCCAAGATGTAATCTTCCTATAACTTCTCTCTCGCAATTAGCCAGGGCGTATTCGGAAATATCTACGCCAAACACTTCCAAACCTTCGCACTCAATCATTAAATCCTTTACGAGGAACCCCTTAGCGCACCCCACATCTAAAACGCGCATGCCGGGACCTAGTTTGTACTCATTTATTAAATCTTGAGCTACGCTGCGCCATCTGCCATCATAGGTATAGCCACCATATCCATAGGCCCTTGGGCCGTCGAAGTATTCCATTCCATATTTGCGAGCAATCTCGACTATCTCAGGAGTCTTAAAGTCATTCCTTTCCTTAATATTTCTCTTCGACTTGGGTAAAGAACTCAGTAAGTTAATTTCCCGATTCATCATTTAGTTCTCCTATCTGTTCAAATACTCGAGTTAGCCCATCACGAATAGATGCAAAACTAAAAAGTTCTGGACATAAAGCTTTGGCCAAGGAGGCATTAAATGATCTAAAACCATTATGCGGTATTGGAGTTGATCTCTCGAGATACTTAATGGAGGCTGACGGGACCAATTCACAAATTATCTGTGCAATCTCTTTAAAACTTACCGTTTCACCTGTAACTGCATTCACTGGCCCTAAAACCTTATTCAAAATCATCTGTGTCGCTAAGTATCCAACATCTTTTATGTAGATGTGATCGCGAAGTTCCTCGCCGTGACCAAAAACAGAAATAGTCTGCCCATTCAAGGCCTTTTGTATGAATTGGTTCGGCCCATATCCATGATGAGGATCACCGAATCCGTAAATCAAAGTTGACCGAAGGTGCCCTAACTTGTCCTGGTACACGTCGGATAGTATAAATTCACGAGCGATATGCATGAGGCCATGGTAAGAAATTGGAGCGGTCAATGAATATTCATCAATGGGCATATTTTGGTCTGGATAAACCGCATCGGAACTTATGTTCAACAGATATGAAAATTCTTGATTTTCAATTAGCTTCATAAACCCTTTAACCATTTGCAAATTAACAATTATGTCATCTAGCCCTCGAGCCGGGACTTTTGCGGCAGAAAAAACAACTACATCTTCACTGCGTAAATCTAGAAAATCAGTTTCTGTAATATGTGTAAGGTCAAAGTGATCCCGCCCATGAAGGATGACCTTGTAATCAGTATTCAGGAAAACAGCGTCTGCAATAGATTTCCCAACAAATCCCGGCCCAATAATGTGAACAGTGCTCATGGCTAGTTAACGTCATTCAATATTCTTGAACGTTGCCCAAGTGTTAGATATCGCTGAAACTGAGTTGCTCCATTATCAAGAACTGAGTATGGGTCAATTATCAAGATTTTCTGTAGTTGCCATTTATTGATTGTTATTAAAAGTTTCTTGTAATTCGGCCAATCAGTCAAAATCATCAATGCATCAATCCCTTCGATGCTCTTCAATGCATCATGTGTAAAGTCGACTTGTCCAACAAGTTCCTTGGGTAGTGGGACTATAGGATCAGTGGCAATCACATCATAGTCTTTAAGAATATTTTTGATATTTTCAATAGCGGGTGAATTCCGGGTGGAGCTAGTGTCTTTTTTATATGCCAACCCCCAAACAGCAACCTTGTACTTTGGGATTTTTGGCGGTAGGTACTTCCTCAGAATTGATGTTGGCCAAAGTTTGCGAGTCTTGCTACTTGAGGTAATCGCGCGAAATATCGCAGAATCTGTCTGCAGCGCATCCGACACTTTGATTATATTGTTTAGGTCACGCTCGATGTTTCCTCCCGAAATACCTAGCCCGGGAGTTAGATAGGCATTTTCGCCAATTCTCTTGTCCATTTGAAGCGCCTCCATAACTGTGGGCCAAAAAGCTCCAAAAGCCTCACAAATTTCTGCAACGGAGTTTGTCATGGTTATGGAAGCCGCCAAGAAGAGATTTATAGTAATCTTCGTCAACTCAGCAGTTTCGTAGTCTGTAATCAAGATTCGACACCCAAACGACTCAAGCAAAATCATAATTTTGGGGTCGATCTCATCAAGCGAGTTGTTAGAACCGAAAATGATTCTCTCTGGGTGCAGGGCTCTATCGATAGCTTGCCCGAAGATAAGTGTTTCAACCTGATAAAAGACGGAGAAATGATATCTATTTGAGATATTTCGAGTGAATCCCGGGGGCACTTGACTCAGGATTATGAGTTTAGAACTTTCAGAAATGTAAGTCGAGGATTTTTTAATCAATCTTTCAATATCACTCAAATCACTGGAACCGTCAAGGCGTGTACTCACGTCATGGCTCACATAGATTACTGAACAATTCTTGATCATGGCAAAATCGCTTGTGAAGGTAATTCCCGAAGTCTTTGACTTTAATAAATTCGTTAAGCCAGGCTCAGCAAAGTTTATAACTCCCTCGTTTAACTGTGTTACTAACTCCTCACTTTCATCCACGGCTACAACTTCAAATCCCTTTTCTCTAACCGCTAAGGACATAACTAACCCAAGATGAGTCAAACCAATAAATCCTATTTTCACAACAAAATCCTACTCGTGAGAGGTTATAATGTCCCGAAGCTGTTGAAAAATAAACGAGTCATTTGATAGATCAGTCAGAAAGTTTTGTTCGATTACTGAGAAAAAGTATTCATGTTCTTCTCTCCAAGTCGGATCTCCTGGAGGGAATACGGTTTGTTTTGTGTCAGGAATTCCTGATGGCAAAATTCGACGGTAAACATTAATACTAGCCTCACCCCACTTAACCAAGCCATCGATTACAACATAAGCATTTTCAGCGTACACCTGGCATCTAAAAGTATTTTTCCAAGAACACATGGTTACTGTTAAAGTGATACTGGGTTGAGAATGCCTACTTAAGAGATTTGCGTAATCGGGAGAGTAGTTTTCAAAATGTTGTGCTTGCACAAGCTCAAATTTGCTACTGAAACTAGGAAACCAAAATTTAACGGCATCAATTAAGTGTGAGCCCAAGTCGGAGACTACTCCAAGTCCGGTATCTCTCCAGTCAGAGTCCCTTACGAGGCGAGCAGTACCATTTCCATAGAATAGATCAACACCGTAGATTGTTCCAAGAGTTCCTGAATTAATCAAAGATTTCATTTGAATAAAACTAGGTTCAAAGCGATGATTGTAGGCAGTGTAAAGAAATACATTTTTCTCTCTCGCTAACTCTTCTAATTCTTGAAATGTAGAGTCGGAACTAAGGATTAATGGTTTCTCGCACAATACGTGCTTGTTATTGTCAAGCAAGTATCTGATCAAACCCTCTTTATGTTTATCGGGAGTACATACAAAAGCAACATCAAATAAGTCTAGAGGTACTTGCGCAATATCTTTAAAGTTAGCATGCTTAACCTTTGGGTCAACAGTATAAAAAACACGAGGACCTAAGATTTCTTGACGCTTTATTCCTTGTGTGCCAAGACCAATGATTAAAACTCGGGCTTCTTCAGACCTCAAATTCTACTTCTTTTCTGATTTGCTCAATCTTTTTCAGCAGGTGCTCAGGAGTTATTGGCACATTTCCATCCTCTTCGCATTCACAAGCGGCTGCCAGGTTTCCAACTATACTCGCCAATGTGGGATTATTGGTACTCAACAAAGCAAGTGTTGCGTAAGCCAAGAGTGCGTCACCCGCACCAACTGGATCAACTACTGTATCGGCAAAACTATCCATAACGAAGTAGTTATCTAAATTTGAAGTGTTAGCATTTGTGCACGTGATTATGCCTCGATCAGAAAGCTTCATGATAAGCACCTTGCAGGAGCTTTTGTCGAATAAGGCAGAGCTAAGACTTCTAATCCCAGAGTCTTGATCTCCGAGGGCAAATCTTGCTTCTCTTTCATTAGGTGTGATTAGATCAAATTCCCTGAAATCAAGAATATTACCCCAACGACTTGCAACTTGGCTGTCTGCGATTTTTAGAGTCCCGTTAGGTATCGCCCTGCAGAGTTCCTCTATGGTTCGCTTATTAAAGATCCCATGACGGAAGTCGCTGAAGACAGTTGCATGTGAATTTGAATTGCCCAAATCCCTTATAAAATTTTCTAATTGTGCATCATTAATCGGACTGTTGTCCACAGTGTCAACTTTCAATAACCTATAGTTACCCACGACAATCGCATTTTTATTAACAGTTGGACGATTCGAGTCAATAATCGATAGATCATTTATGCCCCACTCTCTAAACTTTTCTTTTGCTAAACGACCATTATCGTCGTTCCCAAGAATTGTGCTTAAAGTTACTTGAGCGCCTGCAGATCGAAGATGGGCTGCAACAATGCCTGCCCCACCGACTAGATTTTCTTGTGTCTCAAAACGGACGCTTATGGTCGGCGTTTTAGTTTGTCCTCCAATCATGGAACATCTTGTATAACTGTCAATAATAGTATCTCCAACAACATGGATATGTTTATCAGAAAAACTATTTAGAGAGTCTTTAATCTTAGCAAAGTTTAGGTTTGCCTGTTTCATCAAAAGTAGCAATTTTTCTGTTCGTATGTTGGGTGGAGTATCTCGAATGAATCGGCTGGAACTAAATACAAAGTCTCCCGGAGTAAATATAAATTCGCCCCCATAGCTTTCAACCACCGAAACTTCTTGCTGCGTTTTTAGATTTGCAGTGTTGTCTGATGAGTACTCATAACCTTTTGCAAAAAGATCTGGTCTAATAAACTTCAAATTATCAAGGGGCGTTTCATTATGATCAATGATCACAAAATCAACAATTTCTAATGCTGCTAGATTGATGGCTCTCAACTCCTCAGGAATGTGAGGTCTATATGTGCCTTTATTTATATGAGCATCGGAAGTTAGACTAACGACCAGCGTGGGCGCCTTGCTTTTTGCAAATAGAAAGTGTCTTATGTGGCCAGGATGCACAACATCGAAGACCCCATGACACATCACAACCTTTTTTGTGCGTGGCGGTTTACCTAGGATTACCTGTAATTGATCTGCCGTTTTTATCTTATCTTTAAATTGCTCTAATAAGTCCAGTTCCACAGTCAACTCTTGTCAAGAAACTTGAACCAAAGTTGCGTGCTCTTAGCGATACTCTCACTATCCCAAAGGGGTGCGTCTCGCCAAAGTTCAATTTCTTCCAACATTTCTTCTACCCCCTCTCTAAAATTAATAGTTGGCTCCCATCCAAGAATTCTTCGAGCTTTTCCGATATCAGCCAAAGTTACCTCTGGCTCCCCAGGCCTTTTCGGAATGTAAGCGACTTGACCTCCAATTAACTCTGCCAACTGATTTACACTTATGGGCATTCCTGCACCGATATTGAATCGCTCTCCGGCTACTTCAGTCTGGCTTGCAAGCCAGAAGGCCTTTGCGACATCCTTAACATGTATAAAGTCTCGCTGCTGAGTTCCATCTCCAACAATTGTGAGGGGTTTATCTTCTAATCTTTGCTTAAGAAATACGCCGAAAACAGCACCGTATGCCCCTTTTGTTCTAACTCGAGGTCCATACGCGTTAAAAATACAAACTGAGTTTACGGAAAGTCCATAAACCTGATACCAATGGAATGACACAAGTTCGCCTAAATATTTTGAAAGGGCATAAGGATACTTTGGGTCTATAGGAGCACTTTCCTTGGTCGGGGTTTCGGCTAAGCCATAGCAGGAAGAAGACGCTGCGTAAACTAATCGACTTACCCCTGCGTGTCGCGCAGCTTCAAGTACTTTGGTGGTACCACGTACATTTACGTCTAAGTACTCATCAGGGCTCTCAATCGATGGGACAATATCTCCAATCCCAGCTAAGTGAAAAACATAGGTTGCACCTGAGAATTCACTTCCATTTGGCCTCAAATCTCGAATATCTTTCTCTATTATCTCAACTCCACTTCTCGCATTCAAATGAGATAGATTATTTTTTCTCCCCCCAATTAGATTGTCTATTATCCTAACTGCAAGCCCTTGTTCAATCAATAAGTCAACAAGGTGGCTACCTATAAACCCAAGGCCACCTGTAACAATTGCAATCTTCCGTATTCTCAAAGTTATTGGGCCTGAATTCTCTTTAATTTTTTTACATTAAAGTAGCGATCATCTTCAAGACTATTAGGCAGTAGCCCAGATTTAAAAGCCGTGCAAATCTCAACAATTGCATCTTCAACAGTCAATTTTGGAACTATTCCAAGGATTCGTGCAATTTTATCTGAATTAATATGGTAGGAGCGATTGTCTTCCGAGGAGGTGGTCTCAATAGTGATTTCAGGCCCCGGAAATTCCTTTTCTACGATTCTCTTGACAATCAGTGAAATATCCGAAATTGTCAAATTCTGAGATCCAAAGTTGAAAATTTGATTTTGTATTTTGGAGGATTCTACAGCTAACAAGGTAGTAATGGCATCACAGTAATCTTGAATATGAAGATTTGGGCGCATCTGCGTGCCCCCAAAGACAGTTATCTTCCTCTTATTTATTGCTAAATTTGTTAGAATATTAACAGATAAATCTAGCCTCTGACGTGGAGAGTAGCCGCAAACGGTTGCTGGCCTAAAAACTACTCCAACAAAGTTTTCATTCGTATGCTTAAACAGAAGAGGTTCGCACATACCCTTATATTTGTTGTATAGCGTAAGCGGCATCAATGGGTGTTCCTCGGTTACATTAGGTTCATCAGAAACACCATATACTGAGCTAGAAGAGACGTAAATAAATCTCTTTACCCCAAACTCCTTTGAAGCAACCACCATAGGCTCAAACGCATGCAAGTTAACAGATGTAGAAAGTGTCTCATCAAGTTCAAAACTAGCGTCATTCGAAATGCAAGCTAAGTGTATGACGGCATCCTGTCCTATTAACGCATTCTTAAGTACATCCGGGTCTCTTATGTCCCCCTGAATAATTCTGAGTTTCGGATGTTTAGCCGGTAAGTAATTATCGAACCAAAAAGTGTCAAGAACAGTCACAGAATAGCCATGACTTAAGAGTTGTGGTACCAGTCGGGTACCACAGTAACCTCCACCTCCAGTAACCGCGATTTTTTCAAGAAAAGGCACCTAGACCCCCAACCCTTTAACCATTATCCATGCTAATCATACGTCACTTTCATGGAACCTCTTTGATTTTAACTTGGCTTTTTGCCTACCAAAACTTCTTTATGTCTCGTAGAAGAAAAGGCATCGAATGGATCCTTAGATTATTCTTCGATTATTCCCATTTTTCACGTTGATGGCCTGAGCTTAAATTCTCATAAAGAACCTTCAACTCATTGGCAAATACCTCCAAATGGGTGTTCGATGTTCCTGGATGAGTATAAAGTTCAAGAACTCGTCCTTGGCAGTACTCGTAAGCGATTGGAAAATTCAACGACGAATAATCTACTCCCTTCATAGAGCCGTTATAACTTGGATTATTCCATGGCAAACCGCGGGCAGGCTTTGGATTACTTGCAAAATGCGGATGTCGGTTCAATGGTTCAAAAATCTGCCTCATAGGCACTCCCAGATTCAAAAAGTGATTAAGCACCTTTGAGGCCATTCGATCACATAAGTTAATTTCAAGCGCAACAGCGTAATAGACAGACTTTGTATTTGGCCTAGACATTCTTACTCTTATCCAACGCTCATCAGCAAAGATGGACTCAAGTACTTTGGCGCATTTTTCGCGTTTTAAATTGTCGCTATCTAATTTACTCAATCCTACTTGACCAAGAACTGCCGAGAACTCTGTCATTCTGTAGTTATAGCTCAATTCACTATCTCCGAATGACCTGAGCTTCCTAATCTTTTCGGCAAGATATTGATTATTAGTACAAATAATCCCCCCATCTCCGGTGGATATTGCTTTTCTTTGGTGCAGACTAAAGACGCTTAAGTCACCAAATGTACCCATTTTCTTTCCATCAAGCTCGGCACCGGGGGCATGTGAAGCATCTTCTATTAGTAACAATCCATATTTTGTTGCGATAGCTTTAATTTCATCTATCTTTGACGGATACCCAAGAATATGGACTGCAATAATGGCTTTTGTCTTTGGTGTTATTGCCGCCTCAATCTTCGAAGGATCCACCCCAAAAGTCTCAGATTCAATATCGATGAAGACTGGGACCGCATTTTGCATCAAAATGCAAGAAGCGGTGGAAATCCAGGAACATACAGTGACAATTACCTCGTCTCCTTCTCCAATTTGGGAAGCAGCTAAAGCCAAATGAAGGCCTTGGGTTGCGTTCCCTACACCAATTGCAAATTCAGTGCCAATATATTTAGAGAAAAGTGATTCAAAATTTTTTACTTCTTTGGAGGCAAAGAGTTGATTAGACCTTACAACTTTTGCGACAGCCTCTTCTTCGGTGAGAGTGAAAGCGGGCCAAGACGGCCATGATCTAAGAAGATCGATGTTTTTCACAACATAACGATGTTCACTAATGGCCATAACTCAATAATACGTTAAAAAACTAGCTTATACCTCTTCCCAAGAGAAGCAATTTCCGAGGCTGACTCGATTCTTAGCCCACCAGTCCCCATGTTACAAAACTTTGAAGTCAGGTAAAGATATTGATGTTAGGGTAGTATTCAAATGTGAAAATAGCCAGAGTTCTACCTATTTCAAGGCCTCACATATTAAGTAAGTATATTGAAGTCGAAAAGCTGAAAACTTTCGAAAGCTTTGAAAAAGCTTTAGAAGTTGTGGCGAACCTTGAAATCGGTTACGGCCAAGGCGCCAAAAAGGCGTTACGGGGGAGGGGGGTTGAATGCGAGGATTTTTATGCAGATATTTATTGGCTCCAAAAGATGTGGGCGGATGAAAATGGCTTAGATTTTTCTGACAGAGATTGGACTCGAGAGATACTTTATGCACAACTAGCCACCTACAAGCCCGATGTAGTATTTTTTCAAGGTACCGAAGTAATCGGCGGGTCAAAATCTTGGCAAGACTTTAGATCTAGTCAACCAAACATCCGAGTTACAGTTGGCCACTACGGCCATACACATAGCCTTTCGGGGCTTGACCACGCCTTTTTGGGATTCCCCTGTCTAGTAACTTCTGCTCTTTCTAAAGGCTTAAGCGCCTCTCTGCTCTACCATTCTTTCGACAAGACAGTGCTTAATAGACTGGAGAAGTCAAGATCCGTTAGAGATGAAGTGACCTTTACGGGAGCAGTCGGGTACAGAATAAATTCGCATTTTAATCGGTATGAATTTCTCTTGGAGCTCACAAAAAGAACGCCACTGAAACTTTGGGTTGATGAGTACTTTGACATGTTCAAGGTAAGTGCCTTGCCTAAACAACTTCTACTAGAGCCTGAAATACAAAGAACATTTCTTGAGAGAGCAAAAGAGGTTCTAATCCATCCTTCCAGAGTTCAACATAAAATTATGCTTACGTTCAAAAAGTACTTTCCAGATAAAGAAAAAGAACAGTTTCCTATCGATAGGTGTAGAGAGGGCGTATATGGTCTCGAGGTTCATAATTTAGTTCGAAACTCTCTGGCCACAATTCAATTTCACAGCACAGCAATGCGAGGAGAAGTGGGAGCTCACAGACTGTTCCATTCACCTGGAGCAGGGGGTTGCTTAATTACAGACCACGGTTCAAACCTTCTGAGCTTATACGAACCAGATCGAGAAGTTGTAAGTTATACTTCTGTGGACGAATGTGTTGAGAAGGTAGGATTTTTGCTTGACAATCCGAAGCAGGCGGGCGAAATCGCGCAAGCGGGCCAACGGAGAACACTCCTCGACCACACGCATGACTCACGAGCCCCCCAGATAATCGCCACTATTGAATCTTTAATGTAATGATTGTGGCAACCAAGTTGACAAATGTGATCTTCTGATATGTGTGGAATTTCAGGAGTTTGGTCTATTCGGAATACAAACCCTACTGATGATGAGTTTAATAAATTTTTTAGCGCAATCAAACACCGTGGTCCAAATGATTCAAAACATGTCTCGCTCACAAGCCACCGTATTATGCTTGGCTTCCACAGACTCTCAATCGTCGACTTGACTTGCAACGCAATGCAGCCAATGGTTTCTAAAAATGGCAGATACACGATTGTCTTTAACGGTGAAATTTACAACCATGAATTAATCCGAGTCGAATTAGAGAAACTTGGGCATAAATTTCAATCAAACTCTGATACAGAGGTAGTGCTTTTAGCTTTTCAAGAATGGGGGCCTAATTGTTTGAAGCATTTTAATGGCATGTGGGCTCTAGCAATTTGGGACTCCAAGAATGAGAAACTATTCTGCGCTAGAGATCGTTTTGGAGTAAAGCCTTTCTATTACGGAGAGTTCAATGGAAGATTTTACTTCAGTTCTGAATTAAAGTCTTTTAATCAAATACCAAGAACTTCCATCCACTTGAATTACGAACATCTTAATGGATCACTTAATCCTGACACATTACCTATCACTTTATATTCAGAGGTGAGTAAATTGTGTCCTGGAGAAGCAATGTATGTGGAAGGCAGTGGGATTGCCCGAAAGTTCAAATGGTGGGATCCCATGGAGGGTATAAGAAAAGCACCAGTCAGCAATGTGAATGAAGTAGTTGAAGAATTTACAGAATTGCTCGAATCATCATGTCTATTACGCGCGACTTGTGATGTTCCTTTTGCAATCTCCCTCTCTGGAGGGCTAGATTCTTCGTCTATCCTCGCGTTCACGTTGTCCGCACTTAAGAAAAAAACACCACAACGATTAAATGATTTGGCGCTTTTCCATCAAACTTTTGGAGACAGCCAGGAGGATGAATCTAAATATGCTCATCAGGTAGCAGACTATTTTGGTTTGACCCTTGCGAGCACCCAAGTTGGACCTAACATAAGCTTTGAAACCGTCAGAAATGCGGTTGTCGCGCTCGAATCAAATTCAATAAACCCAATAGGAATTTGGACCCACTATAAAGAAATTAGCCTTAAGGGTTACTCTGTTGTGCTTGAAGGACACGGCGCTGACGAATTATTGTCCGGATACCCCTTCATGGCTGAAGATTACGCCCGCGAAATGCTGAAGAGTTTGAGAGTGTCAAGCTGGGTAAAACTTAGAAAGCTGGTTCATAATATTGTAAAAGATAATGTGCAAATTGACTCAAAACAATCCTTATTGTCTTTGTTTGCTCTAGATGTAAGAAAATTAACTCAAGAAAGCATAGATCCTCTAAAGAAAGCTATACGTAATCTAAAACCAAAGACTGACGGACCTATTTCTCAAGACACTCAAAGTCTAATGTTTTTTAGAGACGAGGAGGTCCGCAGGTGCATTTCTGAGCTATCACCACTTAGTGCAATTAGATTCTTTAATTTTCATTACAAAACACTACCAAATATACTTTCAAACTTCGATAAACTTTCTATGGCGCATGGAGTTGAGGTTCGCAGCCCTTTTTTGGATTGGCGGATTGTAAGTTTTCTTTTATCTCAACAGAGCAACCTCTTTCTTCGAGATGGTCTGAGTAAATGGATTCTTCGAGAAACAGTAAAAGAAAATCTTCCGCGAGGTATAACTTATCGAAAGAACAAGAGAGGCTTTGCACCTTCAATTTACTGGATGAGGGGATCTTTGGGCCTTATTGCGCAAGAAATCGTGCACAGTTCTTCATTCAATACCTTCGGAAGTTCTTCGTTGAAGGAATTCCGAACTAGTTTTGACAGTGCTTACAAAAACGCTTCTTGGAACGAATTGTTGAGTTACTGGGGGATTATTCAGTTAAATATTTTAGTCAATGAGCTTGGAGTATCGACTTGAGGTCCGTAATTCATTTCAAGGATGTAACCAATCGGATATCAGAAAAACATTTTATTCTATTGGAGTTGAGAAAAAGTTAATGAACTACAGTCTCCACAGGTACGAAAATAGCGAAGTAGGAATCAAAGAATCAGAAGCTAAAATTGACCGACGAGTTTCAAATACGAAAGGTTGCAGTAATACAAAGTGATCCTTTATTTACGAAGCATTCAGTTTATTCCAGTTAATTCAGGAACTATAGGTCACTTTGTATTAGACTCAGAAAAAGTCATTCTAAATATTGAACAGATGAGAATGCAAGGAACTTTAATAAGTCCGATTTTGGTGCTTGAACCTAGAATTTCAAACTTATATTTTGTTCAGATTCTTCGGAGGGCGGGTTTTCGAGTAGTACCAAACTTTCCAAGCTCTTTTATACATGCCGTATTGAAAAAGATGTTTCGGTACTATCGTTGGCGAACAAAGGTTTTAATGGACAAGTCACCATTGCTGGTCTCGGACCTTCATGATAGAAAGCCACTTCACGAATTTTCAGAGCGTGAGATTAGTGTGGGTGAGAACTTCCTAAACCGACTAGGAGTTAATTCGGAAGACAAAATCGCTTGCTGTGTTTTTCGTGATTTTGGCTACGACATTGCGATGAATGAAATTGACTACGAGCTTAAGCAAGGTTATAGAATTACGCCACTCTCGTATTTTAAGCCAGTTGTCTCTCTTCTACTAGACCTAGATTTTAAAGTCATAAGAATGGGGAGACACAACAAAGACAGGCTTCAAATAGATTCTGCGAACTTTGTTGACATCAGCGACCACCCTAGTGAAAACAGTGATTTCCTAGATTTTTATATTTTCGCAAGGAGTGCTTTTACGTTTTCTACCGGCTCAGGAATAGATGCACTGGCTACATTTTTTAGGAAGCCTACATGCTTTTTGAACATCACCTACGCGCATCCTATTCCGAATTCAAAACTTTGGCCCGTTATATTGCTATGCGACTACTTAAATGAAACTGATTCAAGTCGCGTCCCGGTAAATGAAGTTCTATCTGATAAATTTACTAATATTTGGCACGGACAAATTTCAGATCTCGGTATTCGATTGCTACCTAAGGAACCCAAACAAATTTTGAAAGCAGCAAAAATCTTCCTTTATAAGATTAATCGTTCATCGGTTAACAAGAAATTAACGAAATCCAAGGATTTTGATGTTATATCTAACATTCTTTATTGAGGACTGTGGTGTCAATTTGCATACCAAGGGTGCTGATCTAGAAAAGTTGGAGCAATTGACCCTGAGGCTACCCATTCATATTCTGAGCGAGCCTTTGTAATAGAACTATTTGTAAACTCCCCGACCTTGTTTGCATCCGAAGTAATTTGAACCATCATAGAAACCGCATCTAATATTTCCTCAGGAGTATTGTTGCGAAGAGAAAGGTTTTGGCTCTCTATCAAGGAAATCGGTACGTCTCCCCAAGAAGGGTCGCATCTGAGGGCCTCCGAATAGGGCATGAATCGGCCATTTACACTCAGTAGTTTAGGCAAATAGTAAGTGTGTGTCGGGCCACTCGTTGCACACCACCCTAAGCTTACAATGTTAGTCATGATAGAAGGTATCCCAAAAGCTTTTGGCATAATTATGGGCCCACCGCTGGATCCAATAAAAAATCGACTTTGAGAAATTAAGAAGGTCTGAAGCTCATTGTACAAGCTCGAGTTGTATCGTAAATCTATTAAGCCACGTTGATTAATTCTTGGCCCGTCTGAAGGTAGTCCAAGGAGAAAGACACTTCCACCTTTAGATCTTACATATTCAATCGCAGGAAAATATGTCGTAATGTCCTGATTACGAATTGAGCCATCCTTGGAATTTCTAACATGAAGAGTGCAATGCCATCCACCAGCATCTATGCCAGCTTCTTGCAAGAGTTTTTGCTTTGAATTAATTTCGTCTTGGTCCAAAATCAAGGGTGGAGAGCTTCCTGCGCGACATAACTTTGGGTAGTTCAAGTCATAATATTTTTCTGGCCTGATCCATCTTCCCTGACCAAGGAAAAGTATGTCTTGTTGTTGCACGTATGGCCAAAAGCTGGGAAGGAGACTCCAATACTCCTCTCCGGTCTTCAAATAAGTAACATCATGGTGTCTATTTATAATCTCAATTAGCTCATTTCCGCGGCTCTTAGAAGAAACTAGCAAGGTATGACGTCGAAAATCTTCATCTAGTTCGCGTAACTTCAGATATACCGCTGCATTACCTAGATGACCGAAAGCCCATGACCACTCAATGGAAAGTAGATTTGGCGATAGCGCTTGGCTTTGCGATATTCCATAGACATTGTAAATCTCCTGATAAATCTCTTCAATTTGCTTTGTACCGCTAAAGTATTTGCCACGAACGATTTGTTCCCTTGCTTCCATTACCCCCCTCATCAAGAAGTTCAGTTGTTGATTTCTCTCGCTGGCGATGCCAGACTCCAACAAGTGCCTGCGAAAAAGGGGCATCAGTTTTGCCCTGGGAAATTTACGACGCAGAGAGAAAAAAATTAGGTTCATACCTAATATGCTTAGCAGAGTTTTTATTTTATCTTTGAGATTATTTAGATTGTTCAATTAGCTCGCCTCCCTAAAAAGCGATTTGGCAACAATTCGTGTTTTCTTGAAGAAAAGATAGCACAGAGAAGAATTTACGAATCGGACTCAGGACAGATGAAAGTTCTATTTAGCTCGATCAAAACATCATCTTCGTTAAAGCCTCTTATTGACGATGAGAGGGCCAAAATGCCCAAATGGTATAATTTAGAGAAAGACACTTGGATTCAGAAGGGAGAAATTCATGATTGAGGAAGTTTCAGTTGTATCAATTGAAAGCCATTTTAAATTTCAAAGGATAAAGAAATTAATATCTGATTGTTTAAAGATAGATTTGAACGCTTCTGAACAAGAGGTTAATCAGTTACTCAGCAAGAAGAACGAGTCAACAGGGATTCTGGATTTAAGACTCAATTCTGATTTAATGCTTGAGATTGAATGGAATATTGTGGAGATTCTGGAGGATTTGAAGTTAGTGGAGTATGCTGCAATGCAGTTTCCAGCCAACGTTCGCATACTGAATAATGCACCTAAAGAGGCGGATGTGGGAGCGTACCGAACAACTCATCTTCATTGTGACTCATGGTCTGGTGCGCCACAAGACACCTTGAATCTTTTCTTTGGCATTTTCGTTTCGCCGGGGGCACCATGGTTAAAAATGTACAGAACTTTCCCCAAACACCACCCTGCTTATCGATATGTGGGAGCTTACCAGGAAGCTCCGGTAGACGAAAACGAACTTACAGAAGTCCCAGTGCCCAGGGAAAGTGGAACTTTAGTTTTGTGGCCTACTCAAACACCCCACAAGACTGACATGTCATCACCAAATAACTCAGACAAAGAAGCTTGGCGTATAAGTATTGATATTAGAGTGAGGTCAAAAAGCCCCTACGCAACGGAAAGTGAACTTGAACTTAATAATTTTGCACAATCTAAGATGAATTCAATGGGAGTTTATTGGAGTAAGCCACGAACGAGATTCCTGACGATACAGGAAAAGATTGATTTAGAACAAATTGAGGTAGCAAAATTTTCGAGCAGCGCCCAAGATGCGAGGAAGGACTACATAAGTCGATATTATGCGTGATTTAATCGAACAAAAAGTTCGTATGCGAAATCTCTCCATTAATGATCCTGTGACTCAACAAGCATTTTTGGACAAACTCGTTGAGTTGATGAATTCTGGAGAGTTAATCCTTGGGAAATACGTAGATTATTTTGAGAATAAAGTAAAAAAAATTGTTGGAAGTGACTACGCTATTTCCTGTTCCTCGGCTTCGTCTGGCCTCTACTTAGCTTTGAGGTCGCTTGACCTAAAACCCGAAGACGAGGTGATTACTACTCCATTAACTTGGCTTGTCACAGGATCGGCGATACTCCAAGTTGGAGCGAGACCAGTTTTTGTCGACGTAGATGAAAACTATAATCTTGATCCCGTAGAAGTAGAGAAGGCAATTTCGAAACGAACCAAAGCAATTCTCGTTGTTCACTATTATGGCCGCCTAGCCCAAATTGAGAAATTATCTGAATTAGCGAATTTTCATAAAATCTATTTGATTGAAGATGCCGCACAAGCTTTCGGGGTACATCGTGCAAATAGATTTGCAGGCACCTATGGCGATTTAGGAATTTATAGTTTTAGCCCCATGAAGGTAATAGGAGGAATGGGCGATGCTGGAGTGGTAGTAACGAGACATGAGGAGCTAGCAAAAAAAATAAGTACCCTGCGGCACTGTGGCACAATAAACAGAGAAATTTGTATATCTCCAGAGTCTAAACATATTATGGATGAGCTTCACGCTGCATTTCTTTCGGTAGTAATTGAAAATTACGTTGATGTAATTCAGCGCAGGCGGGCGCTAGCACAATATTATCGCAAAGTCTTGCCTAAGCAATTAATTTTGCCAGATTTAGGAGATAAATTTGAACATTGTGCATACGATTTCCCCGTTCAACTAAAAGATCGAGATAGACTGTATGAGTTTTTAAACTTAAATGGCATCGAAGCTAGAATTCGGCACCCTCTTCTAGTGTCGGATCAAATTGTTCACGTGAAAAGTAAGAAATTGTCGATGCCAAAAGCTAGTACCCTTATAGCCAACACACTATGCCTTCCAATTCATAATAATCTAACTATTGAAGAAGTTGACTTTGTGGGAGAACTATGTCGCAAATTTTTTAAGTGTCATTAAGTAAATGCTGGAGTCTGCGGTTAGGTTCGTCCTTGTGTAATTTAATCGACTTCATTTGGCTATTTACGAAAGTATTGTTCATTGTTATATTCGATACTGCTAGAGTTGTCACGTATGATTAGTAAAAATGGTACGCAAGTGCACCCGAGGCTGATGCTGCAAAATTTTCTTCAACTTAAGGCAAGGTGACATTCGCGATGCAATACACTTACTCAAATTATTCAGCGAATAAGGAGTTTCTTCCTAACCATCAAGATGTAGTTTTAGAACCTGGCGCAAGCATCGTCAATTCATTTATTTACGGAGGTTTCTACCTTGAGCGCCACTCTATGGTTAACCGCTCAACACTTTACGGACCTTCCGGATTGGGTTCTTTTAGTTACGTAGCTGATACAGACATCGGACCTTTCGTCAATATAGGGGCTCGTGTATCGGTAGGAGGGCACGAACACCCCCAGGATTGGCTATCAACATCTGCATTTCAGTGGGTTGACAAGACTTACTTACTTGGCAAAGGCCTCAAAAGAGACGATTGGGGAAAGCTTGAGGAGAAACCTATTTCAGCGAAAACGCTCATTCAGGCCGACGTATGGATCGGGTCAAACTCGATTATTAAAGCTGGGGTCAGTTTGGGGGTAGGGTCCATTGTGGGCGCGGGTTCAGTTGTTACAAAAAATACGGAGCCATACGGAATTTATTTCGGGAACCCAGCCGTATTAAAAAAATTTCGGTTTTCAAAAGACATTCGAAGTAAACTTCTTGAGAGTGTATGGTGGGAGTTACCCATTGAATTCTTGCTACATCTACCGTTCAAGGATGTTACTGCTTGCATCGAAATTGTGAAGCAACATAAAGAGTCTAAAAAATGCAATTGATTCAAATACTATTGATTTCCTGCTACGTTTGTACTTATGGGAAAAAATAGTCAGACTTATTTCAGAGCTAACCGCCAAGAAGATGTAGAAGGTGTAGTGAGATTGCTTACAAAACAAGATGCAGTCATAACACCTTACCTTCAATCAAACCACTCTCTCCGTATTACTGATGACAACGAAAGAGAGATCAATGTGCTAGGAGAAAGGGGAAACTTAGTCTTGTGCTTTGGATCAGCGTTTCTGATACATCATATTCACGGCAGAAAATCTATATCTATTGAAGACATCGTCGTAAGACAAGAATACAGACAAATGGGAATAGGAAGTGAATTGTTACGTTACCTAATCAATTGGGGTACCAAAATGAATTGTTATAAAGTCACTCTATCATGCACACAAAGCAATTCTGCTTTTTATACAAAAAATGGCTTTTCTGCAAATAGCTTAGGAATGGTAATGTACACCAAAGTCAATGGGATAAATTAGGAAAATAAAGTGAAAAATCCTTTTCAAACTCCTTACTACTCAGGTCAGCAGTTAATTGATTTAGGCTTTAAGAGAGTTGGCCAAAATGTGCATATCGCTCAAAATTCCACAATAGTGGGGCTAAATAATATTTCTCTTGGATCGAACATAAGAATTGATAGCTTTGTAGTAATACTCGCTGCTCAAGGAGAACTAGAGATTGGGCATAACGTGCACATTGAACCTCACTCCTCTCTTGTGGCTCATGCAGGTATAGAAATTGGAAATTACTGTACGGTTTCACATGGAGTTAGATTGTTTACTGCAAGCGCAAACTATAGTGGTGATTTCTTCACAAACGTCTTCCCTGATCCTAAATATCAAAAGGCTAAAAGAGGAAAAATACTCTTAGGTGACCACGTGATTTTGGGCGGTAACAGTGTAGTTATGCCAGGAGTATCTATCGGCGAAGGTTCGGCAATAGGTGCGTTATCGTTTGTTCGTGAAAATGTAGAACCTTGGGGAATTTATGGAGGTAATCCACTTCGTTTTATTAGGGAGAGGACTAAGAACATAAAAGAACTGGGCCTACAGATCATAAGCGAATAGCTTTGTGCTGAATTTATTCACTAAATTTACCCACCAACCATGCACTAAATTGATAACTAGATATGATATTCATGTTGAATTTACGAGAAAGCGGTCTGTCGTTAATTATTGCTCAAATCTAACCGGCTAGCATACTATTCAATAATTTTTTGGAAGCTTTAATACTATTTTGACACTCCTTAATCGCCTTAGACCAGATCAAATACCGATCTTCAGGAGAAGTCTCAAGTAAATACTTAATCTGATATTTCGAAGAAACGTTTGTAGGAAAGCGTAACGAATTAGTCCAATTGATATTTGGAGTTGGATCAAGACTATTGTTGGAGAGTACGCATGGTATGGAGCCACAAATTAGAGACTCAGCATATCTGTGATTGTAATTATTGAAATGTCCTGGGGGAACTAGGGTAAATACACTTTCAAGAAGTGATTCAACGTAAGAAGTGTCAAGGGATGTTTTTGTGCCACCAAAACTAGTTGTCATTCTAATTTCTGCACCAAAAAGTTTTGCTTTCTTCAAAAAGTTCTCTCGGCGACGATTAGTGCTTTGACCAACAAATTGAAGATCTCGTAATCTATTTCTCTTAAAGAAAGCTTCAGATTCTTTGAGATTAAACAAAGAATCCCCGGGCAATTTATTGAACATGTGCGAGAAATTGAACGCAAAGTTATTGGAGTAGCCTTGACTTAAAACACTATAAGGTTTTGATATGAATGACTCTTTTGCAATCCGCTTTCTGCTTATAGAAATGATAAAATCGCGCCAAACTGAACCAGGTAAATTATGCTTGCCCAATCCACCGTCGAGCAAGTAACCCAAAAGTGTTAAATAAGAGGTGTGCACCCTAGGAGTAATGGGTGGGTTGTAAACTAATGCATATTTAAGATTATCCAAATCGTTTAGCGATTTGTATATGTCAGGCTTATAGGTCTCGTTTCCAATTAGTAATACTATCACTTGCGAACTAATACTTGACAATTGATCTTGCCAAAGCTTTGGGTTTGCAGTAGCTATTACGACGCTATCTAGATGCTTGCTAATAGCACTCAATTCACTGGGTTTAAGAGGAGTGTAATTTAGTCCAAACTCCCTGAAGAAAAATTCAGATTCTGTTATTAACTCAGACTCCCCAAAGACATCGATTATCTTTATGATGTATCCTTTCAGGGTGAGAGTGTTTCTAAGCGGCGCAGGCGGCTTTGTTGGCCATCATACAATGTTGCATTTGCTTAAGTATACCGATTGGGACATTGTAGTTTCCGATTCGTTCCGCCATAAAGGATTGACCTCGCGAATAAGTGAAGTTTTAGAGGCTTTTGATTCAGATACTCGATCACGAGTGAGAATTTTTACACATGATTTAATTGTTCCAATCGATAAATTACTTCAATCAAAAATCGGCGATATTGATGTAATAATTTCAATGGCGTCGGAATCTCATGTAGATAGGAGCATTGAATTTCCTCGACCTTTTGTCGAAAATAATATCGGAAGCATTTTAACACTTCTTGAGTTTGCGAAAGACCAAAAGAAATTACAGCTTTTTCTTCAAATAAGCACTGATGAGGTGTACGGCCCTGCTCATGGCGACACCCGACACAAGGAATGGGATCCGCACTTTCCATCAAATCCTTACTCAGCTAGTAAAGCGGCACAAGAAAGTCTTTGTTTCTCATATTGGAGAACATACGGGATACCTCTTGTTATCACGAATACCATGAACATTATTGGCGAACGCCAGGATCCCGAGAAATTCCTGCCAAAGATTATCCGTGCAATAAAGTTTGATCAAGAAATAAGTGTTCATGCGCAAGAAATTGCGCCCAGTGTCTGGAAATCTTCTAGCAGATTTTATCTTCATGCCCAATCACAATCTAACGCACTAATGTATTTAATTAATAATCGCGACAGACTAAATTTGTTTTATAGTCAAGATAATTCAATACCAGAAAAATTTCATATAGTTGGGGAAAAAGAATTCGAAAATGATAAATTAGTAAAATTAGTCGGAGAAATTATGAAGAAAAGGGCAAAACTTCGTTACGAATCTTTCCATCAGTCAAGACCGGGGCACGATATGCGTTACGCACTTGACGGAACGAGATTAGCTAGATTTGGCTGGCATCATCCAGAAAAAATCGAAATGAGTATTGAACGGACCATTAATTGGTTTCTAGCAAATCCTGCCTGGCTGTCAATCTGATTGTTTGAGCTAACTCTTCATCGAGGTACACATCAATACATTACCAGCATAATGGGCTGAAAGCATGCTTCATGGCGCTTATATATTCCATTTCGACTTCTCTATCAGATTAGCAACAAATGTGTAATTGAAATCTTCCTTGATGCGATTTTTAAGTAACTTTTTATCACTCTAGGCCTAGCTTATGTACACTCACGTAAAATTTTCATATAAGAAACCTATGGCTATAATGCGTAGATAGCGAGTCTATTCCAGCAACCATCTAATAGTTAAGGAGTTCTAATAATGGGTTCAGTCGTCAAAAAGCGCCGCAAGCGCATGGCTAAGAAGAAGCATAAGAAGCTTTTAAAGAAGACTCGTATTCAGCGTAGAAATAAGAAGTAATTTAGATCTTTACTAGGACGAGCCTCTTATCAAATGAGGTAATCGCATAGCGGATCTTATTTATTGTCACTACGGCGCTATCTTTAAC
>Ga0214917_10001805_pt1 | contig 27133 bp, 19 predicted proteins | sample LL_1208_BB_MetaG_FD_177983 | JGI IMG/M metagenome (GOLD analysis project Ga0214917, IMG submission 177983) | Freshwater microbial communities from Lake Lanier, Atlanta, Georgia, United States - LL_1208_BB | ecosystem: Environmental > Aquatic > Freshwater > Lake | place: USA: Georgia | collected... | reverse complement strand
ACGGTATAAGCAATAGGTGCTAAAAGAATAGCAGATAATATTTTTACAGTTGAAGTATATCCTATGTATAAATCCAGTTTTTTCCTTAACCATCTTGGAATCCATACTCCAAAAAAGTGATTCAACCAGGCATAAAAATAAATGGGGAATCCAAAAACAGCTAAGAATATTTTTTCTTTTATGGGGAAGGTATGGCAGAAAAGACGGGAAAGGACCTTTAGAGAAAGCCTGTAGGTTGCCAGTAAAGTAGAAAATTGAGTAAAAATGGTTTTCCATTGATTAAAAGAACTATTTCTTTTTTGTTCCCAACTTTTAAGATGGTTTAGAATGGTGCGATATTCTTTAAAAACAGTGGATGGATTTTGATTTTTTTTTCCATAAAAAAGGGCATCAATTCCTAACAAAAGGGCTTCCTCATCCAGGTCTTTGGTATGTATGACCAAATTTTCCAGGACTGTTCTCATTTCTATAGTTAAATCCTTTATGGTAATTTGATTATTACGATTATAATCGGCCAGATAATGACTAAAAGGAATGGATTCACCTACATTTATCTCAAGGTCAAAACCAGATTTATCATGTTTTTCATAATTCAAACCAATGGGTAAAATATAAATTTCCTGTCCTTTTGCAAAACCTGTTATCGCTTGAAAACCGATACGGGCAAAGCCTGTTTTCAAAGGCCTTAAAACACGTTCCATGTAACTCGTACCCTCAATAGCAATGTAAATATTGCCACCAGCCGCCAGATGTTGACTACTTTGATCAAAAGCAGCCGTATTATCTAATGATTTACTACCTGTATCTTCAAATCTTTTTACTTCTATGCAATAAAGGTATCGTAAAAGTTTTGCAGCTATCGGATTTTTAAAAAGCCCTGCATTAGCGAGAAAAAAAATAGGTTTTTTAACATAACTCGCAATGATAACTGGGTCAATGAGCGTATTTGGATGATTGCTAACAATAATGGTTGGTCCTTTTAGTTTAAAATTTTCCCTGTTATAAATATATATCCTCCTGAAGTAAACACGAACAACAAATTGAGCTAACCTACGGAGCAGGAAGTAAATAAAGGATTGTAAGCTGGACAAAACGTTTAAAGTTAGGTTTTAAAAAAAAATTATTCGAAAAATGGGAATCATTTTCCAAATTGCTGCATAAAATTTATTATTTTTTGTAATATTTATAAAAAAATGATTATGCTAAATAGTGTATTAAAATTAATTAAACCCATTTTTTGGGTCTTTTTGGGTTTAATCTGTGTGAAAACGACCGTTTTTTCACAAGGAACGAGGTTGTTGCGACAACCTACAATCAGTAAGGATGAAATTGCTTTTATTTATGCAGATGATCTTTGGATTGTTCAAAAAAATGGCGGTTTAGCCCGCCGATTAACAACCCATGAGGGAAGCGAGAGTGTCCCACATTTCTCACCCGATGGAAAATGGATTGCGTTTTCAGCTCAATATGCGGGAAATGTAGATGCCTATGTGATTCCCTCTGAAGGCGGTGAACCGAAAAGATTAACCTGGCATCCTGGAGAAGATCTGGTTCAAGGTTGGTCTCCCGATGGAAAATCGGTGCTTTTTCGTTCCGGTGCAGCTGGGATGCCAACTAAAATTAATCAATTCTATTATGTTGAAAAAGAAGGTGGCTGGCCAAAAGATCTGGGAATTCCCCAGGCTTCTTTTGGGGAGGTTTCTCCCGATGGGAAATTTGCCGCTTTTACACCAATCACTTTCTGGGATCCGGAATGGCGTAATTATAGAGGCGGACAGGCACTTCCAATTTGGATTGTTGAGCTTTCAACAATGAAATTAGAACAAACACCTCAACTGAACAGGGAAAGACACACCGATCCTGTCTGGTTAAATGATATCGTTTATTTTCTTTCGGAAAGAGATTATGCAAATAATATCTGGAGCTATGACCGTAAGACAAAACAGGTAAAACAACATACTTTTCACAAAGACTTCGATGTAAAAAGCCTTGATGCAGGATTCAATGAAATGGTATATGAACAAGGCGGTTATTTGCATTTGTTGAATCCAGTGTCAGGAAAATCAACTCAGTTAAATATCGAAGTTAAGGGCGATTTTACCTGGGCTATGCCCCGTTGGGAAACAATTAAACCTGAATTGCTTACGAATGCATCTCTTTCTCCAACAGGTCAAAGAGCGCTCTTTGAATATAGAGGAGAAATTTTTACCGCACCTAAAGAAAATGGGTCATGGAGGAATATCTCCAATTCACCTGGTGTAGCCGATCGTTATCCCTCCTGGTCAGCTGATGGTCAAAAAATAGCCTGGTTTTCTGATGCCTCCGGTGAATATCAACTGGTCATAGCTGATCAGTTAGGGACTATGGAAAAATCAATTAAAATAAATACCCCTTCTTTTTACTTTTTTCCTGTCTGGTCATCTGATAACCGACATATTGCATTTACAGATAAAGATTATTCGTTATATGTTTATGATACTGAAAAGGGTTTGCTAAAAAAAGTAGATACTGACCTGTATGCAAACCCGGACAGGAGCTTATTACCTGTTTGGTCTCCAGACGGTAAATGGATTGCTTATGCCCGCCGCTTACCTAATCAACTTCGTTCCATCTTCGTGTACGATTTAATGTCGGGTGTCTCCAAAGCGATAACGGATCCATTAGCCGATGCCATTGATCCTGTCTGGGATGAGGGAGGTGAATGGTTATTATTTTTAGGAAGCACTGATTTTGGTGTCGCTTCTGGCTGGCTTGATATGACTTCTTATGATAAACCCGTTACAAGAGCTATTTATGCCGCTGTTCTTTCTGCTTCCGGAAAATCACCTTTATTACCTCAAAGTGATGAAGAAAAATCAAATAAGGATTCGACCGATAAATCGGTAAAATCAAAAATAATTAAAATTGATTTTAACGGAATTCAACAACGCACCGTCGCTTTAAATTTACCTAAAAAATCATTCCAGCATTTATATCCAGCGGCAGGTGGCAGTATTATTTATTCAGAAAGCACAGATGGTAGTCCATTGTTAAATATTCACAGATTCATTTTTAATACGCGCAAAACAGATTTACTATTGAGTGGCGTAAATAATATAGCCATTTCACAAAACAGAAAGCAACTTCTCTATCAGGCGGGAAGTACCTGGGGAATTATAAAGTCAGAATTACCAGGAAAAGTTGGAGATGGTAAATTGAATGTTAATATGGGTATGAAAATAGACCCGACGGCAGAATGGAGGCAAATATTTAAAGAGGGCTGGCGGTTTCAAAGAGATTTTCTATATGTGGATAATGTGCACGGGGCACCATGGGATAAAATTTTTGAATGGTACAATCCCTGGATTGATCATGTCAGACACCGGACCGACTTGAATTATGTTGTTGATATTTTGGGGGGTGAAGTTTCAGTAGGACATTCTTATACCAGTGGAGGTGATTTTCCCACCTTAAATATCCAGGAGGTTGGACTCTTAGGTGCTGACTATGAATGGACAGGAGTTGGTTTCAGGTTTAAGAAAATATTGACCGGAGAACAATGGAATCCCGATTTAGTAGCTCCGCTGGCTATTCCTGGACTGGGAGTTAAAGAAGGGGACTATTTGCTTGAAATAAACGGACAAAAGCTCAGTCTAGAAAATAATCCACATAAACTTTTAATAGGGTCAGTGGGTCGTTTAACCCAGATTCGAATTAATTCGTCGTATGCATTTGAGGGATCAAAGGTAATAGACGTAACACCCATAGCCAATGAAAGTGGATTAAGGTTAAGGGAATGGGTGGAAAGTAACAGACGTAAAGTAGATGTTTTGTCAAATGGGAAACTGGCCTATGTTTATGTCCCTAATACCGGACAGCCCGGTTATACTTATTTCAACAGGTATTATTTTGGGCAACAGGACAAAAAAGGAGCTGTCATTGATGAGCGAAATAACGGTGGTGGGTCTGCGGCCGACTACATGGTAGAGGTAATGAACAGACCTTTAATGGGTTATTTTAATAATAGAGTGGCTGGGCACACAGTTTCTACTACCCCTATGTCAGGAATTTTTGGCCCTAAGGTGATGATTATCAATGAACGTGCTGGTTCAGGAGGTGATTTGTTACCTTACATGTTTAAAAAATCAATGGTCGGCCCTTTAATTGGTACACGTACCTGGGGTGGTCTGGTGGGAACCTGGGACACCCCTCGTTTTTTGGACGGTGGTAGAATGGTAGCTCCGAGAGGTGGCTTTTTTGATACCGACGGTCGTTGGGCAGTGGAAGGTGAGGGCATTTCTCCTGACATCGAAGTTTTGCAAGATCCTGCTGCTGTTTTAGCAGGCAAGGATCCTCAATTAGAAAGAGCTGTTCAGGAAGCTCTTAAGTTATTGGAAACTAAAGAGGTAAAATTAAAGGATGAACCAGCACCACCCGTGCGTTGGAAACGTCCAAGCGGAAGTCGATAAGCATCATATTTTTTTGACTTAGGATTTATTAATGCTGATAAAAAGTCAAAACGTGGTATTGTATTCTGCGTTTTGACTTTTTTTAGTATATCAGACAGTTAAGATTGAAAATCAAGCAAACTTTGCTTGATTTGTTTTAAGAAAAGTTCTTCATCGTTTCCATGGAAAATAACCTGAACCGGTAAAACAAAAACAGCTATCTTTTCATTTATCAGGAAATCACGATGAAGCCACATTCTGGTAGCGTCCTTTTCTGTAGTCAGAATAATTTTATTATTACCTTCCATTTGGTCTAAAGTAACTTTGAGTTGAGCCATTTCATACTGGGAAAAGTAATGATGATCCTCAAATACCTTATGGACGAGAACCTTTATTTTGGGTTTTAGATATTCCTCAAGATAAGAAACACCTGCAATGGCACTTACCATTAAAACCTGATGTGCATGGGTAAGTTTTATACTGATCTCAGGGTCAAACAAATAATATGGATTTCCATATTTGAAAGAAGAAAAATAAACTTGCTGGTTTTTCTGGGGATTTATTTTCTTGATGAAATCTTGTCTAATTTCCTCGGTTAAACGCTCGGGACATTTGCTAACAATCAGTATATCTGCTCTTTTATAAGCATTTCTCCATTCTCTTAGTCTTCCAAATGGCAATAAATAATCAGTAAAAAAGGGTTGTTGAAAAGTTGTCAGAATAATATCCAGTTCAGGTTTTATGGCTCTGTGCTGGAAGGCATCATCCAGGATGATAACCTGTAAATCGGCATTCAATCCTACCATTTCTGAAACACCACTGACCCTGCTTTCACATACTGCTACTGAAACTTCAGGAAATTTACTTTTTATTTGCAGGGGCTCATCACCCACTTCATCAGACTTTAAAAAGGGTTCCACCCAGATAAATCCCGTGCTTTTTCTATTATAGCCTCTGCTTAAAACACCTACATTTAAGTAATTTTTTAAGTAGTTTACTAAAAATTCAACATGAGGCGTTTTACCAGATCCTCCAACTGATAAATTTCCAACAGATAAAATGGGAAGGCTAAAATTTAGGGGTTTTATCATTTCTGTTAAATACAAAAACCGATGAATGCCTACACCAATACCATATAGAAAGGACAAAGGGAGTAAAAGAAATCGAACTAATAGATGTTGAACCATTTTACTGTTATCTTTATTGCGAAATGCAATATATATGAAAGCCATGATTTTTGCTGCAGGTCTGGGAACCAGATTGCGACCTTTAACCAACAATATTCCTAAAGCTTTAGTTCCATTAAACGGAATTACTTTGCTGGAATTGGCTGTCAGGAGATTAAAATATTATGGCTTTAATGAATTAATCATCAATGTCCATCATTTTGGAGATAAAATAATTGATTTTCTCGCAAAAAACAACAACTTTGATATTGAAATTCAGGTTTCGAACGAGGAAAATGAATTATTGGATACGGGAGGTGGACTGAAAAAAGCCAGCTGGTTTTTTCACAATGATCCTTTCTTAATTGTTAATGCTGATATTGTAACCAGTTTAAATCTGGCAAAAATAGTTGAATTTCATTGTGAAAATTCTTTTTTGGTAACTTTGGCCGTACAGTCAAGAGACTCATCAAGACAAATAATGTTCAATGAGGAATATTTATTAAGTGGATGGAAGAACCACCAAACGGGAGAAGAAATAATTTCAAGACCTTCCAAAAAAACCGAATATTTTTCTTTTAGTGGCATACATGTGGTAAATCCTGAAATATTTAAACTTATGCCAGCGGAGGAGAAATTTCCCATCATGCCATTTTATTTAAAGATATCATCCAATAATCCTATTGGAGCATATAACCATTCTGAAGATATCTGGAAGGATGTAGGAAAGTTAAACGCCATTGAAAAAACAGAGGAAATATTGCATTTAATTCCAGGAATTTAGCTCGAATGTGGTGTTTATTTTTCAATCATTTCAGGCATTTCCGCGCAGGATAGCATGACCAATGGAACAATTTAGGCAACGTCTTTTATCACAATATTCATTTTTTAAATGGATTAAACTTTGACTTTCAGCAGCAGAAACAGGGATAATTCCCATTTTTCTCCAATTTCGGATCAATATATTATCTTCAACATCGAGATCATTTAATAATTCTATTGCGCGCGCTTTAATATCGGGCAGATGATTTATTTCTGAAAACAGGAATTGAAATGGAATAACAAAATTAATTGCAATCCTTTGGATTAAATCCATTCCTGCAGCTGACCTGTTTTGTTTTGTCTTTTTGCCAAATCTATAATGATTTTTCCAATATAGGGAAGTACGAATATCAAAAAAAGCATTTAATTCTGTCTTACTATTTAAGGTGAGAAGCTTGCTTTTAAGATGTTCTGTTTGAAATATAAATCCGGCTAATGCAGCCATTCTCTTTTCTGGAAAACCTGATGGCCTCATGCGCATATAACGCCATTGACCTTTTGGAATTGGAGTTAGATTGTGTTTTTGTTTATGAAAAATATATTCTTTTTTCAACTGCAGTTGATATTCGTCGGTTATCGATTCATCTTCATCACCCAGAAGATTTGCCTGCCCAAATAAAATGGCCTCAATTTGAAAAAGATTTTGTAGTCGTTGCAGTTTTTTAATATCTATACTACGGGCAACCTGAAGAAATGGCTCCGTATTGATTCTGAGACCAATATTGTAGGCAAGTTGCTGAAAAGCAAGTTGTTCCCAATCTCCCTTCATCAATAAAAAATGTTCTCTAAGCTTTGCCGTTTTAGCTTCTATTCGTTCCACAGAAAGCGTTTCGAGCCACTTCCGTTTGGTAAGCGGAGAAACATGAGGCCAGTGGAAAGAACACGGTAGGGTGTCCTTTATAGCAATGAGTTGATGAAACAACTGAGATATATTTGGAAAAATGCGGTCTTTTAACACTAAACAGGGTATTTCTGACCCGTCAGTTCGAAAAATTTTAATGATTTCTTCAAAAACAACATGAAGGATAACATTATTATAATGTAAATGACCCGCATGTCCATGTTTAACCCAATCGGATGTTGTCAGATGTATTTCAACCTGTCCGACCCATTTTACATCATCTATAATTAGGTGGGCTTCATAGAAATCAGGTCCTGCATGGCTATTTAATTTTCCCACCCTCAGAACGGTTAATGACTGTCCTAAGGTAGTAACTAAGGCATGGGAATTAAACTGCTGGTATTGCCATATAAATTGGAGGAAATCTTCACGCATGATCATTTATTTTGCCTGTAATTTCTACTGATTTCTAGAGAAGTCAAAGGACAAAAACCAGGAAAACCAACTTATTAAAAAGCGGCCATTTCGTTAAAATGATAAACATGAACCCCTGGTTTGTTGGATTTAGTGATATGATACATAGATTTTACCACTTTTGCTGCCCCGATGGGCTTGTACATTGAAGGAACCAAAAAGGCAAGTGGTTTCATAAAAAGGGTAGAAATGATTTGGCCTATCCTGAATTCTTTTCTGTCTCCTTACAAAAAGTTCGGTCCGCCGTTTTCTTCACAAAATTATAATGCCTTTAGGGGAATTTTTTAATCAATTTTTCGATATTCGAAAAGGTACCCCTTTAAACTGCAAAAGCATAAAGTATTTTTAAATCATGGTCTTCGTTAAAATATATAACAATGTTTATAATCCACATAACGTAAATGGTTAATATACGGTGCCTAATCAGTTAAATTTCAGCAAAGTGGTTGTACTTTAACTGTAAGGGCAATAATTGATATCCAATTAGGCCTGTATCCCCAATGATAGCAAAGTTTTTCTATTCCATTAACTTTATTTAAATATTAATTACATATCAATGTAGTTGATTATTAGGTTAAACAAGTTTACTTTTACGAAGTAAACTTTAATTTTGAAAATATATGAGAGGCCAATTAGGGAATTACGGGACTATTTTAATGTTTATTATTCCAATTTTCCTCGTATTTATATCTTTAGAAAAACTTTATGCATGGTATTTCAAAAAGGTACCATTTAGACAAATGGATTTAATTTCAAGTTTAAGCGCAGGTTTTTCAAATGCTATTAAAGATTCATTAGGCATTGTTTTTGTGATAGTTTCCTATGGTTTTATGGTTTCTAAACTTGCCATATTTGAAATTAAATCGACTGTTTTTCTGTATTTCAGCGCATTTATTATTCTTGATTTTTATGGATACTGCACCCATCGTTTAGCTCATTCCATTAACTTTTTCTGGAACAAACATGCTATTCACCATAGCAGTGAAGAATTTGACCTTGCCTGTGCCTTGAGACAACCCATCGCACAATTTGTAAATCTATTCACTTTTATCTTGCTACCTGCAGCTATTCTTGGGATACCAGTAAAGATTATTGCTATTGTAACACCCATTCATTTTTTTCTTCAATTTTGGTATCATACGGTTCACATTGGTAAACTGGGTTTTCTGGAAAAGATAATAGTCACCCCTTCCCATCACAGAGTCCATCATGCCATAAACCCTATTTATCTGGATAAAAATCATGGTCAGATTTTTATTATATGGGACAAACTGTTTGGTACCTTTCAGGAAGAATTAGATGATGTTCCTCCAGTTTATGGTATTACCAGGCCAATGAAAACCTGGAATCCAATTAAGATTAATTTTAAGCATCTTACTTTGTTAATTCAAGATGCCATACATACAAAAAGCTGGAAAAATAAATTAGTTATTTGGTTTAAACCCACAGGATGGAGACCAGAAGATGTGATAGAAAAATATCCAGTCGAAAAAATAGAGAATCCTTATCAGTATGCTAAATATGAAACATCCTCTTCTCCGTCTCTATTTATTTGGCTGTGGTTTCAGGTTGTAGTAACCCTAATATTTATGTATCACTTATTTGGAAATTTAGCGATTATTGGTAAGCCTGACATTCTTATATATGGTCTTTTTCTAATACTAAGTATTTATGCCTATACAGAACTGATGGATGCTAAAAAAGAGGCCTTTTTGTGGGATTTATTAAAAGCGTTAGCAGGAATAGCTATACTGGTGACAATGGATGGTTGGTTTGGAATCAGGGGTGTTTTTTCTATGCTTGTGATTTTTTATCTGCTTATTTCAGTTTCAGCAACATACTATTTTACTTTTCTCGATAAAAAAAGAGGCTTTCTAAAGATTTCTGAGAGCAACTAAATTTATTTATACAATTCGGTCATAGATGAGAAACTGACTTTTAAACTTATTTTTTTCATCTGGCATATTTGTCACCTCCGAAATAATTTTCCATTCCTTCTCATCCCATTCTGGGAAAAAGGTATCAGCATCTGGTACACTAATGTTAACTTTGGTGACATACATTCTGTCCCAAAGAGAGACCGATTGCTTATATATCTGACCGCCACCAATAATAAACGTTTCCGTTTCCCCCAAACCCAAAGCTAATTCCATAGCTTCATTTATGGAATGAACAGTATGGAAATGGGAAGATATGAAAAAAGGGTCTGAGGTAATAACGATATTATGTCTTTTAGGTAAAGGTTTACCAATTGAGTGATAAGTTTTACGTCCCATCACGACGGTATGACCGATGGTTAAATCACGAAAATATTTTAAATCTGCAGGAAGATACCAGGGAATCATTTCTTTTTCACCAATAGCAAAATTGTCAGAAATAGCGACAATGGCAGAAATTCTCATTTTTAATAAATTTTTTGAGTATCCATTTTCATCACCATAGGAAAAATTAAATTGGGAAAGACGGGTTTTTCATTAATCCCATATTTGGAGAGTACGGATCTGATTACTTTCAAATCTTGTTTTAGTTTAGTTTTTAGATAATCAGGCACCGGAAAGGGATCTCTTTCCTTTAACTCACTAAATAAAGTAGCAGGAAGGGTATAATATTTAACAGATGCCGTTGATCTGTGTATGTATCTGAAAACAGGAATATATTGAGTCCGTGTTATACAGGCAGAACCAAAAGGTAGTTCTTTTTCCATTTCCACTTCTAATATAGCGCCTATATCAGTATATGTTTTAATCTGACCAGAGATAAAATTTCCAAGAGAATAAGCCACAAGGCTTAATTCTCCTTTTCTGGATGAGTCAGACAGGATTTTTTCTTCAATGGACTGAACTACATGAGGATGTGAACCAATAACTAGTCTGGCACCCCATTCGATTAGTTTTTTAGCCAGTTGCTGCTGGTAATTGTTTTCCACCAATTGATATTCATTTCCCCAGTGAACCAAAACAATAATGGCATCAGGATTTAAACCTCTGGCCTTTTCCATATCCTTGGCGATTTGTTTCTCATCTATTAGATTCACGATAACGGGAGCCCTCGTTGGAATACCATTTGTCCCATAGGTATAATTTAGTAATGCCAGTTTAAAATTGCCGTGATTTATCAATAACGGATAGTTTTGAGATCGGTCCAGACTGTCCAAAAAGGTTCCTGTTTGGTAAAATCCTAATTTGCGAATAGTATGAATCGTGTTTTCAACGCCTGTTTTCCCAGCATCGTTGGAATGATTATTAGCGGTGACAAGTAAATCAAAACCAGCTTCTTTTAGGGCAACGGCAACAGAATCTGGACTTCGAAATTGAGGATAACCAGAAAAGGGGGGAGATCCAGGAAGTGTTAATTCTAAATTTCCAATGGCTATGTCTGCCTGTTGTAAAATGGGGGAGACATATTTAAAACAATGTCTGTAGTCGTAGGTACCATCAGGCAACAATGCAGCTTTAATCTGGGTGCTATGCCCCATTATATCACCTACAAAAACAAGTTTTATTTTTTCGGTAAATGTTTGTCCATTTAGCCCCAAGGTAAAAACATTAGCAATAATTAGAAGGAAAAAATGTTTCATTAGGGCTTGATATTTAATAGATTAGCTTCCATCATCCTTTTTTCTAAGTTTTTCCTTTCCTCTCCTCTGATTTCACCCTTTAAATATTTTTCAATGATAAGACTGGCAATGGGTGTTGCGAAAGTACCGCCAAAGCCTGCATTTTCTATGTATACAGAAAGAGAAATTTTAGGATTTTCCCTGGGAGCAAAACAAAAGAAGATGGAGTGATCTTTACCTTGTGGATTTTCTGCAGTTCCTGTTTTTCCGCAGACTGTAATATCAGAAATAAAACCACTTCTTGCTGTTCCAGCTAATAGTGCTTTTTCCATTCCTTCAATAACAGGTTCAAAATGTTCCGTTTTAATTCCAACATTAACTTTGGTTCTATATTTCAAAGGAATTTTCTGGTCTGAATCTTTAAAGCCTTTGACCAGATGAGGTGTAAAATACCATCCCCTGTTTGCAATCATGGCTGCTGCATTTGCCAATTGAATATTTGTTGCCAGCAATTCGCCCTGACCAATACCCAGTGAACGAATCCAAACGGAGTTCCAGCTGGGATTTTTAAACCAACGGGTAAAAAATGCAGAGCTTGGATAATTCCCCGATTTCTCACCTGGGAAATCGATATCCAGTTTTCTGCCTAATCCAAATCGATCTAAATAGCTGTTTAAAGTATCTAAGCCTCGGGAAGGATTATAAAATCCATATTTATCAACAAGCTCTCTAAATACAGTGACAAAATAAGCATTACAAGAATGTTGGATTCCAGCTGAAACTGATTTGCAGGTAGTATGCCTATGGCATCCAGTTAGGCGCATATTTCCATAGTAATAGGCACCATTGCAAGCAATGGTTCTATTTGGTTTCAAGGTTTCTTTTTCAAGGGCAACAAGAGCAAGAAGAGGTTTAAAAAGGGATCCTGGAGGATACTGTGCACTTGTGGAGCGGTCAAAAAGGGGTAAATCTTTATTTAATTGAAGGGACTGAAAGACTTTACCACGATTTGGATTTGTTATTGCCATTAAAGAGGGATCATAACCTGGAGAAGTGACCAAAGCCAATATTTCACCAGTTTCAGGTTCTATGGCCACAATAGCCCCTCTTTTATTTACCATTAAAGATTCCGCATATTCCTGAAGTTTGATATCAAGTGAGGAAATCAAATCCTTCCCTGACAGGGCTCTGGTATCTAATAATCCATTTTTAAATATTCCCTCTTCACGTCCAAGATTATCTTTTAAAATATAGCGATATCCTTTTGATCCACGCAATTCCTCTTCGTATGTTTTTTCTAATCCTGAAGCTCCAACATAATCACCAGATACATAAGAACTTCCAGGGGTATTAATTTCATTTTCGTTAACTTCTCTAATATAGCCTAAGAAATGACCGGCAGAATGAGACGGATATTCTCTTACATTCCTAATGGTGATGTCAAAACCGGGGAAAAGGTGTAAATTTTCCTGAAAGGGAGCATAAATGTGAGCTGGGATTTTACTTAAAAACAGGAACGGTACATTTTTAGAATACTGCCCACTATTCCAATCTTTATTTAGGTTTTTGATAAAAGTTTCTCTGGAAATATTTAGTAATTTACAAAATCTGGCCGTATCCATCTTAGGCTTCATCCTTTTAACCGTCACTAATATATCATACATAGGATTATTATAAACCAATAAATTTTGATTTCTATCATAGATTAAACCTCTTGAAGGGTATTGCGTATATCGTTCAACAACCATGGAAGATGCCCTATTTTTAAATCCTTCATCAATTACCTGTAGCTGGAGCGCTTTTCCTATTAGAATTAAAGAACCAACAAGGAAAAAAATCTGGATAGTTGAAGATCGGGCTTTCTCTTTTTCCATAATCTGACAATTTTAATTAATCTAATGGGTTTAAAATAATCATGATTAAAAAAATAAAAATATTCGAAAGGAACCAGCTTAATAATGTTTTTATCAATATAACACCTATAAATAAGGGAGTGAAAACTTCCATAGAAAAATAGAACAGGATATGTATCAAAGAAAGTAAACTCGTGTAAGAGGCAAACCAAGGCCATTTAAATCTTTGCACTGTTGGACTGTGTAATTTATCATAACCACCTCTTGGTTCCAATATTCGTAAAACAAAAGGTCTGATAGCCATAGTGAATACGGATGCTCCAGCATGAAGTCCGGGGGATTGCATAGCTAAATCAACAAATAAGCCGCTGCCAAATGCAAGTAAGAATTGAAATTCTCTCGGGGTGCGAAAGGGTAATAAAAGATAAGCAAGTGGAAAGACGATAATGTCAATATAATAAGGTCCTAAGGGACCAAGATGGAGTTGACTAAAGATAATTATCTGCACCAACAAAAGTAAAATAAATCGGATGCTATTATTTAATAGGGCAAGATTCATTGTGTATTAGTCTGTAGGTAAAGAGAATCAAGGGTGGGGGTTTCAAAATTAATGACAACATAAGCATATTTTAATCGTGTCATATCTTGATAAAGTTTCACTTTTAATGCATAGGTACTTGATCCGGGAGGAATTCTTTTGTTTACAATCTTTCCAAGTAATATTCCTCCAGGAAATAAAGTAGAATAACCGCTCGTTTCTACTTGGTCACCAAGACGTATGGGAACATGCTTGGGAATATCTTCAAGTATCATGTATCGGACGTCACCATCATTTTTCCAAACCAAAGAACCAAAATAACCTTTATCCCTGATACGTGCACTAATTTTAGTTTGACTATTAAAAAGGGATAATACAGTGGTATAGTTATCATTAACTGCTTTTGTAATACCGACCAACCCATTTTCTCCAATAACCCCTTGGTTTATTTTTATTCCAGATTTTGAACCCTTATTAAGAGAAAGGTAATTATTTCTAAGGGAAATGGAGTTGTTTATAACTTTTGTACCTACCAGGCTGAATAAATTATTGTATTGAAGGATAGAATCAAGCTCCTTCGCTTTCCCTCCTTCTTTTTCAGCTAAATTAAGTAATCTGGCTTTTAACTTTGCATTTTCATTGAGAAGATAAATATTCTGATTTCTTAAAGAAAAATAGTTACGAATACCAGATACTTGATTTGCGATATTACCTGAAATAATATTGATTGTATTATGATAAATTTTCGATTGGGAGTCATTAAAATTAATAATAAGATAAAAACTAATCCCTTCAAGAATTAGAAAAAGAACTAAGTTCCCTAATTCGGAAAACACCTTTGGCCTAGGAAGCATAAGCAATCATGAATACTTACCGTATTCCGGTTTATTTAGACGCTTTTTCGATCTATCAGAAAGGTAAAGCGTTCTGTTTCTTTTAAAGCTATACCTGTGCCCCTAACTACGGCACGCAAGGGATCATCGGCCACTTGCACATTTAATTTAGTCTTCATGGCTAATCTTTTATCTAACCCGCGTAAGAGGGCACCTCCACCTGTAAGATAGAGACCTTTTCTATAAATATCAGATGCGAGTTCTGGTGGTGTTGCTTCCAGGGCTTTTAAAACAGCATCTTCTATTTTTGATATTGATTTATCTAAAGCAGTAGCTACTTCACGATAAGAAATCTTGATTTGGCGTGGAATGCCAGTCATCAGATCCCGACCATTTACTGCATAATCTTCCGGTGGATTTTCCAATTCATGCAAGGCAGAACCTACGTGAATTTTTACTTGTTCAGCCGTTCGTTCTCCAATCAGGATATTATGCTGCCTTTTCATATACTGAATGATATCACCCGTTAACTCATCCCCTGCAATACGTATAGATTGGTCACAAACAATTCCTGAAAGGGCAATAACGGCAATTTCAGTTGTGCCTCCTCCTATATCGATGATCATGTTTCCGGAGGGTTCTTCTACATCAAGTCCTATTCCCAATGCAGCAGCCATAGGTTCGTGGATGAGATAAGTTTCTTTAGAATCTACATGGTCAGCGGAATCAAAAACAGCCCTTTTTTCTACTTCAGTAATTCCTGATGGAATACAAATAACCATTTTCAGGTGAGAAAAGAAGCGTTTCCTCTGCCCAATCATATTAATCATCCCCTCGATCATGCTTTCAGCAGCTTGAAAATCTGCGATAACACCATCTTTCAAAGGACGCACTGTTCTTATATCATCATGTGTTTTTTCATGCATATTCATTGCTCGGGTACCCACTGCAATGGTTAATCCAGTTTTTCTGTTTATAGCGACAATAGAGGGTTCATCTACAACGACTTCGCCGTTTTGGATTATTAAGGTATTGGCAGTTCCTAAATCAATGGCCAGTTCTTGGCGAAAAAAACTAAAAAAGTTCATCTGTTAAATTTATAGCAATAACCAAACTTCTATGAAAATAGTGCAATGCAAATCTAATAATTTTTTTGTCAAATATTGAAAAATTAAGGTGTTACCCAAACTTCAGTAAAATTATCTTCGCAAAAATATTTATTGGCAGTCTCTTGAATTTCAAAGGGGGTTACAGCGTTTATTCTTTCCATTTCAATACCATAGTCTATTGATTCAAGTCCTTCCATAGCTCTTTCTCTGATAATTTCCATGGCCTGGAGGGTACCATCAAGTGCATTTAATTCAGAACCAATCAGATAGCTTCTGACCATTTTTAAAAAAGAGCCAGATACGGGTTTATTTTTCAGTTTATTTATTTCCTTAAAAATTTCCGTTCTTGTTGGATGCAGGTATTCAGGAGACATTTCTGCATTAATCCATAAGGAGCCAACATCTGGATATGTATCCAGATTTGACTGGATATGATAGGTATATCCTAGTTTTTCACGAATATTTGTCATCAAACGAGAACCAAAAAAGCCGCCTAAGATATTATTAAGAAGCAACAAACTGGCATAATCTTCATGTTGTCGGGTTCCAGTTAAATATCCAATATGCAGAGAAGATTGTAAGGTGCCTGGCAGTATTATTTCTGTGTGACCAAAAGTTGGATTTACCTTAGGTATGATGGGCTGAATCCGGTTTTCTTTTCCACGATATAACTTACCTAGCGTTCTATTTAACTCTTGCATAAAATATTTGGGTATATTACCTGATAAAAAACAACTGCACATGGCAGGACAAAACCAATCAGAATGATGTTTCTGAAGATCTTCTCTATGAATGTTTTCAAAAACAGTCTGACTGGAATTCCACCCAAAAGGATGATTTTCACCCAGTAAAATTTCGGTAAATGATCTGTAGCCAACCACATCAGGTTTAGTTAGTTCAACTTTTAGCCTTGTAATATTTCTTTGGACAAATGCATGAATTTCCGACTCAGGAAAGGTTGGATATTCAAGAATATCTGCAATCAATGGCAAGGCTTCGCCAGCAAATCGGCTTAGACCTAACCAGGAAAAATGTGAATAGTCAAGTTGTACTGGAGCTTCCCAGGTGCTTCCAAGAGTATCCATTTTTTCGGCAAATTCTTTGCCAGAAAAATGCATGCTACCCTCCTTTAACATAGAAGCCGTTGCCCTTGCAGCCATTCGTTTGTGCTCATGTTGTCTGCCTACCTTAAAGCAAATATCTAAGCGTAAAGCTTCTGTTTCTAAGCCATGCAAAAAAGTAACAGGAATGCCGTTATCTAATAAAATCGTTTCGCTTTTTGGAAGTTTTATCCCTGAAATTTTACTTACCCGAGGAGACCTTGTTCTGTTTAAACTCATTCCTTACCATTATTTTTCTCAAAGTTAACAGGGATTATATAAGATATTATTAGTTAAAGAAAAAAGTTATAAATACCATAATTTTTGGCTATTTTTACACCAAAGAAAATAAAATGAAATTTAGTATATCTTCCTCCGAGTTACTTAAGCAATTGCAGATTGCTGTTGGTACCATTTCGTCGAATCCCTCTTCCGCAATCATGGAAGGTTTTTTATTTTCCATACAAGACAGCGTATTGACGATTTCAGCTACGGATAATGAAACGGCTATTTCTACCGAAATGGATGTGATGGCCGATTTTAATGGTAAAGTAGCCATTCCAGGAAAAATATTGATGGATACGCTAAAAGCTCTCCCTTCTCAGCCCGTTACATTTCAAATAGATGATAAAACTTTTGCTATTGAAATTACTTCAGCCTATGGGAAATATAAATTAGCGGGTGAAAATGGAGCTGATTTTCCAGCAATTCCTGTACCCGATGAGGTTGAGGATGTTAACCTTTCAGGTCTTGCCCTGCTTCAGGGGATCTCGAAAACTATTTTTGCTACCAGCACCGATGATTTGCGGCCAGCAATGATGGGGGTTTATTTTCAAATAGACTTGAATAAAATTTCTATGGTTGCTACAGACGCACATAAATTGGTGCGCTATGTTTGCACTGATATCACCAGCACAGTATCATCCTCTTTTATAATGCCAAAAAAGGCTCTAAATCTTTTGAAATCAGTCGTCCCTTCAGATTCAGAAGTTACGCTTTCTTTTAATAAAAGTTATGCCTTTTTTACTTTTAATAAAATAAAATTGGTTTGTCGTCTTATAGACAATAAATATCCTGATTATAATGCCGTCATTCCTGTTGATAATCCTTTGAGCGTTCAAATTTCAAGGAATGATTTCCAAAATTCTTTGAAACGTATTGCCATTTATGCAAATAAAACAACGAATCAGGTTGTCCTTAATATTACCAAGGGAAGTATGACCGTTTCAGCACAAGATCTTGATTTTTCCAATGAGGCAATTGAACAACTTCCTTGTGATTATGATGGGTCGCCACTCGTCATTGCTTTTAATGCTAAATTCATGGCAGAAATGTTAGGAGTTCTGGACTCTGAAGAAGTATTACTCGAATTATCAACACCGTCAAGAGCAGGATTAATGTTTCCATCTGAACAAAAAGAGGGAACAGATATTCTTATGCTCGTGATGCCCGTGATGTTGAGTAACTAATGAAAAATAGGTTATATACATTAAGTACGGTAACCCTCTTACTTTGTGTGCTTTTAGCTTGCGAAAAGAAAATAAATGAAGAGGCAAACCAAATCGTTAAGTATCCAGCAGCGCCTGAAGAATTTATAAGGCAATACCAGCAATGGTTAGATTCGAATGATTTTGAAAAGGCAGCAGAAAACGCTACCCAAGCAGAGCAATTAAGACTGGAAAATCTGAAAAAATTTGTTTTTAAATCTCAGGAAACCATCGATTCTTCTTTTTTGCAAACCACTATCCTGGCCCTTAATTGTTTGCCAAAAAATAAACAGACCATCTGTTTATGTAAAATGAAAGATCAATTTGAGGTTTATGATAATACCTTTTATTTAAAGAAGATAAATAACAGATGGTTCATGGATGCTCCCCCTGAAGAAGTCCCGATTCATCAAAATGAGGAGCTGCAAAAAATAATAGACAGTATTTTTCAAACCATGGAAAATAAATTCCAGCAATGATGCAAAACCATGAAAGTTGGCCTTTTCTTCGGTTCTTTCAATCCAATTCATAACGGTCATCTGGTGATTGCTGAATATATGGCCACTCAAACGGATCTGGACGAAGTATGGTTCGTAGTTTCTCCTCATAATCCTTTTAAAAATAAAAAGAATTTAGCCAATGATTATGACCGTTTAGCCTGGGTTCAGGATGCTATAGCAGATAATCCAAAATTAAAAGTTTCCTCCATAGAGTTTAATCTTCCACAGCCATCCTATACCATTGTTACCCTAACTTTACTAAGGGAAAAATTTCCTGAAAAAAAATTTCATCTTATCATGGGAGGAGATTCTTTACTCAGCTTGCCAAAATGGAAAAATGCTGATATTCTGATGAGAGATTTTCCAATTTATGTTTATACCAGACCTGAATATGATACTTCATCTTTTCAAAATAATTCCCATATATTGATTTTTAAGGAGGTACCACAAATGAATATATCCGCCAGCTATATTAGAAATTGTCTTCGTGAAGGCAAATCCGTTCGATACCTCATTCCCGATATCGTTTTAAATGCTATTTCCCTTTCTTCCCACTATAAGAACGTTTAGTATCATGAAATTTGCCAATATATTCAACCAGTTTATAATTATCAGTCTTTTTATTTCTGGCCCACTATGGAGTCAGGACACTTCACGATTAAAAATATCAGCATGGCAAAGTTTATTTCCTCTTCGTCAAGGTCAGTTTGTTACACAAAGTGAGAATAAAATATTTTACATAGCCGCACAGTCCCTTATTTCTATAGATAAAAAAGATTTTTCCATCGACCAATTTGATAAGTCCAGCGGGTTAAGTGATGTAAAATTGAAATTTATTCAATTTAATAATTTGAGAAAAGAGTTGATTATTGCTTATTCTGATGGAGTACTGGATATCATGGATCAAAATGGAAAGGTGGTTAGCCTTCCTCAAATAAGAAATTTTAAAAATTTCACAGGAGATAAATCAATCAATCAACTTAATTTAGCCTCGGGTGATTTATTATTATTAGCCACCCAGTATGGCATTTCAGCTGTTAATCTAAAGAAAAGGGAATTCACTTTTTCCGTATTTACTGGGTTGGCTGTAAGAAATATTATCTCTTTTAAAGGGATAAATTATGCTGCGACAGAAAAGGGCTTATACAAAATTGAGGCAAATCACCCAAATCCCGAAAATTTTAATAATTGGCGATTATTAATTCCTACAGACGGATTTCCCGTTGGTCCTTGTTCAGCATTAGGTGTTTTTAAAGATTTCTTATATTTTAATGCAGGAAATAGCTTATATAAATTTTCTGGAATTAATCAAGAGGTATCAAGGGTTTATACCCACAGTCATGCCAATTTATTATATCTGAATGGAGAGGGGTCACAATTATTGGCAGGATACAGATGCTCTGATAATAGTTGTAATCAAGACGAAGTATTGGTTATTCAAGAGGGAAAGTCACCTGTAAAAATTCCAGGTAATTGTATTGGCAGGATACAAAATATTTTGCAGGAAGAGAATGGAAGAATCTGGTTTGGTGATGAATATCAGGATTTTAGATATATGGATAAAATATCAGATATTCAATGTAAAAGATTTTCTTTAAATTCTCCATTTTCTTCTTTAACAAGATGGCTGACAATTTCTCCTGAGGGAGTCCTTTGGCTAGCCTCAGGTGGTGTTTCTCAAAATTTCGGATATAGATTTCTTGATCATGGGTTTGCTTCTCTGAAAGAGGGTACCTGGCGTATTTACAACAGATTTAATACCCCCGCAATGCTTGGAGAAAATGTAAATTCACCCGATGACGATTTATATGATATTATAACATTGGCAGTACATCCAGCCAATGGTAAAGTTTATGCAGGTTCTTTTTTAGAGGGATTACTGCAAATTGACGGTGAAAAAATGCTTCGTTTTGATGAGAAAAATTCCTCTTTAAATAATACCGTCGGAGATGCTATCCGCACCCGGGTTAGTGGATTGGCATTTGATAAAGATAAAAATTTATGGATTGCCAATCATCTGGCAGACAAACCAATATCTATATTAACCGATAAAGGAGAATGGCAATCTTTTAAACCAAATTGTGCTGAAACACAACTCCATCAGATAGGAATTGACGGAAGTGGGTTTAAATGGTTTGTTTCCTCTTCTTCATCCAATGGTGCCTTGGTTTTTGATGCAGGTGATTTGAAAAATCCTTCAGATGACCGATGTAGATTAATAAATACCAATACCACCAGATTACCAACTAATCAGGTTAATTGTCTGGCTGTTGACAGAGATGGGTATGTATGGTTGGGTACTGCAAAGGGAATTATTATTTTTGAATGCGGAGGAAGTATTTTTGATAATAATTGCAAAGGAGAATTACGCATAGTTGAACAGGATGGATTTTTAGATTATCTGCTAGCAACAGAGGAAATTTTATCCATTGCGGTTGATGGTGGAAACAGGAAATGGGTAGGTACAAAAAATGGTTTATTTATCCTTTCGGCAGATGGTCGCAAAACAGTAGAGCGGTTTAATTCCTTAAATTCTCCATTGCCTGGGAATGCTGTTCAGGCAATTGCTATTGACAATAAAAGCGGTAAGGCCTATATTGGTACAGAAAATGGCTTAGTGGTATTACAAAGTGAGGCTATTGAAGCAAAAATTTTTCATTTAGGAAAAAAGATAGAAATTTATCCGAATCCAGTACCCCCCTCTTTTTCAGGACCTGTAGCTATTAGAGGACTTGCCAGAGATGCGATCGTTAAAATTTCAGATATAAACGGAAAACTGGTTTATGAAACAAAGGCGGTCGGAGGACAAGCTTTGTGGTATGGGAGAGATTTTCAAAATAATTTTGTGAAATCTGGTATTTATCTGGTGTTTAGTACTTCAAATCCAGGATTAATTGGTTTTAGTAATCCTGATACTGCTGTGGGAAAGATAGTATGGATTGGCAGAGAAGAATAAGCAAACTTACAAAACGGAGCTATCTAAAATTTCCTTATAATAGGCTTCGTAAATTTGGAGAATATTATTAATATCAAAACTTTTTGCCTGAGCGAGTGCGTTACTTCTGAATTCTGCTAAAGTTTCTTCATTAGAAAGAATTGAGAGCGCGTTTTTAGCCATATCTTCAACATCTCCCGTTTCACTTACATATCCGGTTACCCCATTAATATTTACTTCAGGAATGCCACCCGCATTGGTTGAAATGACCGGAACTTCACAAGCCATGGCTTCAAGGGCTGCTAATCCGAAGGCTTCTTTTTCTGAGGTTAAAAGGAATAGGTCAGCAACAGCCATTAATTCCTCCACGGCATCTTGTTTACCTAAAAATCTAATATGCTCACCAAGGCCAAGATTTCTGGAATAAGTCTCTGCATTCCATCTTTCTGGTCCATCTCCAATTAATAATAATTTGCTTGCAATTTTTTCCTTTACTTTTGCAAATACTGAAATAACGTCTTCTACTCTTTTAACTTTTCTGAAATTACTTACATGAATGAGGATTCTTTCGTCATCCATGGCAATTGCCTTTCGGAAATGCTCCTTATTACTTCGTTTAAATCGTTCAAAATCAATAAAATTTGGAATAACTTTGATATTTTTATTAATCTTAAAATAATCGTAGGTCTGTTGTTTTAGATTTTCAGATACGGCTGTTACGCCATCAGATTTGTTTATAGAAAATTCAATAACAGGTTTAAAGGCGCTATTATTTCCTACAAGGGTAATATCAGTGCCATGCAGGGTTGTGATTACGGGTACATAGCGACCTTCACCCAGCAGTATTTTTTTTGCCATGTAAGCAACAGCAGCATGAGGTATGGCATAATGTACGTGGAGAAGATCAAGATTTTCGAATCTTACAACATCTACCATTTTTCCTGCCAAAGCCGTTTCATAAGGGGGAAATTCAAATAATGGATAATCGGAGGTATCAACCTCATGATAAAACACATTTTCCTGAAAATGACCAAGTCTGGCAGGTCTCCTGTATGTAATGAAATGAATCTGATGACCCTTTCGGGCCAATCCAAGACCAAGTTCAGTAGCTATGACCCCGCTTCCCCCGTAGGTTGGATAACAAACAATTCCTATTTTCATGCTGCCTTTAATCTATAATAACCAGCGGAAGTCCCAATTGTTTATCGTTAACCTGAACAGTTACCCAATATAAACCGGGAATTTGTCTTTTCATTTCTAAAACAAGGTTATGATGTTGGGCATATTCCGATTTAGTTTGAAAAACTATTGCACCTAAAGAATTGAAAACCTTGATGATAGCAAAATCTGCTTTAATCAATGTAAAAGAAATATTGGGATTTGAGGAAGCAGGATTCGGGAAAAGAGAAATTCCTGAAGTCCACGATAAATAATCATTTATATCCGTCGGAATCCCTATTTTAACATCATTAATATCTGTGCAGCCAAAAGCATCAGTTACGGTAACCTTGTAGGTTCCAGGATTTTGTATTTCTATTGTTCTTCCTTTCAGCCCATTGCTCCATGAATAAACATAAGGTCCTACACCAGCTTCCGCATTAATGGTTACCAATGCAGGTTGGCTTGAGGTTGAGGAAAGAGATCTTACCAGGGTATTACTCAATGAGAGGTTTGATGGACAACGGGTACTATTGAAATTATCAAAATCTACCCAATAATTTCCTGAACCCCAAAGGGCACTGACTTTTAAAACAACATATTTTCCTGCAAAAGCCGATAAATCAAGAGCAACGGTTCTGAATCGGTTACTGGTTTGATGGTTGGTATTATTGATGGTTCTGACCACTTGAAAAGTAGTTCCACAATCCGTCGAAACAGCAATTTCAAGTCGGTCTGAATTATTCCATACAGCCCCCACCTTTCCATCGCTTTCGAAAGTTACGGCTCTGTAATCAAATCTAATGGTATCCTTTAGTGCAATAATACCTATTGGAGCGGTAATAATATCAAATTGAGGATCAGAAGAAGAAAGGATATCAGATACCACATACGATTTATTATTATGCTCTTTGGTTACGATTTGATCTGTACCGACCCAATCATCAGGAAACCTGCCCATTTCAAAATCTTCTTTGAAAGGAAGGGTCGTATTGGTTTTAAAGGTAAAATAAGCTGTATCATTATGGGTTAATGCTGATTCGCCAACAATCCAAGCTTTAATTTTATAAATTCCAGGCTTAGAGGAATCAAATCCCTGTTTAAAGACAAAGGGTTTATTTTGACCACTATTCACAACAAAAGTAGGTGCTGATTCCGTAATTATGGTTCCACCATTGATTTGATAGGCAAGATTAAGTCCATTTATATTAGATCTGCCGATATTTCCGATATTTAGAGTAACCAGATCTGTTATATTTTCACAAATGGTTTTTCTATTATTTTTAACACTAAGAGCTGTTAAATCAAAGTTTGATGCCGCAATATTGATATTATCAAGCAATACACCTTCTCTTTGGACACCAAAATCACTATTGAAAACAAATCTGATCTTTATTTTACTGTTTCCAGCAACTCCCGGAAGAACATGAGCTGCTAAAAACCAGGCATCAGCATGTCCGTTTCCATTCCATAACCATCTTTGGTTATCATTATACCAGTTTGTTCCAGAAGAAGGATTCCCAAGACGCAACCATGAATCACCATTATCTTTTGAATACTCAATCCAAAGTCCATCACAGCATTTTTCTATGTCGAGTTTCATTCTAAAGGAAAGAATTGGATCCTGACTAAGTTTAGAAAAATCAAAGCAGGGTGAATTTAAATAAGATAATTCATTAGGATTATGATTTCCATTTAGATTTGTTCCCCATGATTTTACGCCACTGAAAGCATCCCGAAGCCCAGATCCATTAGGAGTGCCTAAAGTCCAGCTGCTTGCCTGGCTTTTTTTGTCTACTGTCCATCCAGTGAATTTTTCTTCAAGCGTAGTTAAATATGGGAAGGTATTGATTGTTGGAATACTAACGACCTGTGTGGACATACTGTCATTTTTAACTTCTCCATCCTTTTCAACTTGTGTCCATGCGACAATATTATATTCACCAGGGGAAGAAAAATTATAAGGTTGGTCAAACGCCGTAATATTGGTACTATCGGGACCTACTACCCCGGTATAAAAACCGTCAACGGGTCGATTAACAGGTATGTCCACCTTGTTTACCCTGTAACCATAAGGAATTAGAGACTGAGGTTCTCCACCATAATTAAAAATAGCCACTTTGATGGAATCATTTCCAAGACCACAGTCAGAATCAGGAGCTATTAAACCAGTGATTCCAACATCGAGTTTCCACTTTGTTTCAAAGCTAAAAGGACCATTTGGTCTGCTGGTATCACCCGCGGGACAAATACTGGATAGAAAATAACTGTAAATAGTATGTTCACTTAATTTTCTTAATAAGGTATCCTTTCTAATTACCCTAAAGGTATCGGCATTTAATATGGGAGAGGACTTGAAAAGAAGTAAAGTAGAAGATGTATTTGTAACGGGGCTCCAGGTTAATGTTGCTGATTCAGAACCTATAAAAGACGGTTTTACGAAAAAAACAGGAGGAGCTGGACAAGCTGGACACGTTACTAAACTTTTATAGACAATACCTGTGGCTGGTATTTTTCCTTTTTGTGAAAACAGAACGGAATCGCGTTCACTTCTTAATTCATATTGAATTTCTTCATCATAAAGACCTTCATTAAAACGAATAGATATACTATCTCCCTTGGTAACATTAAAATAGTAAATTTCCTTACTGCCATTTTTCAGTGAAAAACGATTTATTTTATTTCCTGTGGTAATTTCAAGAAAAGCTTCATTCCAGCCGTCTGAACCAAGATCTGTACATTCGAGTTTGTAGGTACATGGGGGTGTATTTTGTCCCATTAACCATACCTTGCAAAACAAGAAAGGAAGAAAAAGAAGATGGGAAAATTTCAATTTCATATATTTTAAGTTAGAGGTCGTTCTGTTTGAAAAGAGGTATAAATGATAAAAATAACAATTTAAATATTTAAATAGAGTAAATTAACGATAAACACAGTCTATTATTTGTTTATAAACAAATATTTAACATCATGTAACAAACCCTTTATCATTTAAACCTTTTTGAAATGAAATTGTTTCTGAACAAAATAGGAAAAAGTGGCTGTATATTCCATTGTTGATTTAGAGAAACTTACGGGTGTTAAAGCACATACTATTCGTATTTGGGAACAACGATATGGGGTAATTTCTCCAAAAAGAACCCAGTCTAACATTCGTTATTATCAAGAGGACGACCTTAAGCAACTTCTGAATATTGCGATTTTAAATAAAAATGGGCATAAAATATCAAGAATAGCACAGATGCAGCCTGAAGAGATTAATGAAACAGCTGCAGCTTTATCGTCTATCAATATAGCATATGGCGCACATCTCGATGCTTTAACTATCGCGATGATTGAGATGGATGAGGTAAAATTTGATAAAATAGTTAATACTCATATCCATCAACTTGGATTTGAGCAAACTATGACGGAGCTTATCTATCCCTTTCTGGATAAACTTAGCATCCTTTGGTTAACAGGTTCTATCAGCCCTGTCCATGAAAATTTCATGAGTTATTTAATCAGGCAGAAAATTATCTCAGCTACAGATCAATTAAATCACCCTGATTACTCATCTGCAAAAAAGTGTATTTTATACTTACCTGAGGGTGAAAAACAGGAACTGAGTTTATTATTTATCCAGTACATGTTGAGGGTTAGAAATTACAGAGTGATCTATCTGGGAAATGACATTTCAATTTCTGAATTAAAAATAGCCAGTGAACTGATTAAACCTGATTTTATTTGTACAATGATTACCTCTTCTTTAGAAAATGTCTCTATTCAACAATACGTCAATAATTTATCTAATCATATTATTAATTGCCAAATTTTATTAAGTGGTTACCAAATAAATTCTCAAACTTTTGAACACGGGAAAAATATTCAAAAAGTCGAAAGTTTAGATCATCTCTTAAATATTATAGCGGGTCAGGTAATAAGAACGGAATAGTTATCTCTGATTTATCAAAATTTTATGTTATTTTTAAAGATTGTACAGAATATTACAATCTTAATTCATAAAATCAGAAATTATTATCAGATGAAGCCAAGCAGATTATTTGATTACATTCATTATCAAATGGCACATTATCCCCTTGAGCATTGCATGGGTGCCAAAAACGAACAAGGTGTGTTCGATTTCCTCTCCACGAAAGAAGTCATTGATTTAGCCAATAAACTTAGTTGCGGCTTGCTAAAATTAGGTATTGGAAAAGGGGACAAAATTGGCGTTGCTGTTTACCAGAATCGTCCGGAGTGGGTTATTCTCGATATTGCAGTTCAACAGATTGGCGCTATTAATGTTCCAGTATATCCAACCATTAGCAGTAATGAATATGTTTATATTTTCA
>Ga0214917_10001803_pt1 | contig 27198 bp, 24 predicted proteins | sample LL_1208_BB_MetaG_FD_177983 | JGI IMG/M metagenome (GOLD analysis project Ga0214917, IMG submission 177983) | Freshwater microbial communities from Lake Lanier, Atlanta, Georgia, United States - LL_1208_BB | ecosystem: Environmental > Aquatic > Freshwater > Lake | place: USA: Georgia | collected... | reverse complement strand
AGGCTTTTATATACTTACTGTGTACCCTCTATTTTCTATTGGGTTAGCCTACTATCTCTACCCAATGATACAACCAATTATCGACAAGCTGAAAACAAATCATAAAGGATTTAAAATATTCAAAGGAATTACTGTAGGAATTGTTTTTATCAGTACGGCATTTTCTGTAAGTCAGATTAATAGAATTGGTCGGGATAAAGACATGATTTTAGACAGTAAAGCTGTAATTGATATTGTAGGAAGAAATACAACATTAAATATTTGTACAGAAATGTATTCAATGTGGAGTTTACACGGTTATCTGTCAAGGTATGGGAATGTTAGCTTAGATAAAAACCAGAATAATAATCATCAATATTATCTTTCATTAGAGAACTGCAATAAACAGTTCCTTGAAGATAAATATGATTTGGTACCTATAAAAACGAAGAAATTTAAACTTTACAAGCGAAAATGGATGAAATAACAGCACACAACATTTTGTATAAGTAATGGCAGGCAATATAGTAAATATCCAGGTTTGTAGCCCACTCAAACTGCTTAGCGGTTTGACATGAAACTACCACGCAAGCTGCCACTACTCATACAATTTACCGTCAGACTGTCTAATAACCCCCCTTTTCAATAGGTCAATTGTTAGCAAATTTAAGTTTGGAAATGGCGGTTTTCTCCCTTAAAATCGGTATTTTTATTTATGAAATTTATCCAAGGAAAACCCCGAAACCAATGGGAGATGTATTGCCTGGATGTGCATGTCGATGCAGATAACGAAGTCCGCCTGATTGACCTGGTTGTGGATAGCTTGAACCTGTCTGAACTTGGATTTAAGGTCGAGTTTGAGGAAAATGGCCGGCCGGCGTACCACCCCGGTGCTTTGCTCCGGCTTTTTATTTGCCGCTACCTGAACCGCATCCGCTCCAGCCGCCAACTCGAAAAGCTTAAGGCCCAGCCCTTTTTTAGCCATTTTATATGCAATTTAAGGCATTCTGGATTTCTTGGTTGGTAGACGGAATTTATGGGTGCCTTTTCTGTGGCAGGCTTAAATGTCAAAAAATGGGGTAATTTTGAGAGGATTGTTTTTAAAAAAAGGCGGTTTTTAGACGAGCTGCCGTTACCACCAAGAACCAAAATAAATCTTAACAAATCTAAGTATTTGAGAATATTAGTTCCACAAATGGGAACTTTTACTTATGTTTGTACCGTGAGAGTAATTGCAAAAAAGACATTAAGAGCGTTTTGGCTGAAACACAGTGATTGTGAGGATAGTCTTAAGGCATGGCACAAAGAAGCGGAAGAATCGAATTGGGAAACGCCGCAAGACATAAAAAAAGGGTATCCTTCCGCTAGCATTCTCCAAGACAATAGAGTGGTTTTCAATATCAAAGGAAACAAGTATAGACTAGTTGTTAAATTAAATTATGACTTCGCTATTGTCTGGATAAGATTCATTGGAACTCACGCAGAATATGACAAAATAAATGCTTCAAAAATTTGAAACTATGCAAACCAAGCTAATTAAAACTGAAAAACAATATCAAGAAGCATTAGAAAGATTGGAAGTGATATTTGATGCAACAAAAAACTCCAAAAATGCAGATGAACTTGAGCTGTTATCTTTTCTAATCGAAAAATATGAGCAAGAAAACCATCAAATCGACTTGCCTGATCCAATAGAAGCAATTAAATTCAGAATGGAACAGCTAGGATACAAGCAAAAAGACCTTGCTAAAGTAATTGGACTCAAAAGCAGAGTAAGCGAAATTTTAAACAGAAAAAGAAAACTAACAATTGAAATGATAAGAAAGCTAAATACAACCTTAGGAATACCAACAGATGTGCTGATAAAAGAATATTAATGCGGAACTGGTGGTAACAGCGTGTAAGCAATATTGCCTTGCAGCAGGCGCAACACAAGGCAACATCGCCTATGCGCGAAACGTCAGATTGTCTAATAATCCCCTTTTCAACAATACAATTGTCAGCAAATTTAAGTTTAGAAATGGCAGTAAGAAAATCTAATTTTAACCTGTCCTATTTTTGGGGGTGGTTACAGGTGTTGTACCTTTGCCCTAAATTTTTTGAATGAATACTCCTGTTTGCGTTCGTTTTGCGCCAAGTCCTACCGGTCCCCTGCACTTGGGAGGGGTTCGAACGGCCCTGTACAATTATTTGTTTGCCAAAAAACACGGAGGTCAGTTTATGCTGCGCATTGAAGATACCGACCAAACCCGATTTGTTCCGGGAGCGGAACAATACATTATGGAGTCGCTGCGCTGGTGTGGATTGCAGTGGGATGAAGGTCCGGAAGCCGAAGGTAAAAAAGGCCCATACCGGCAATCGGAGCGCAAGCCCATGTACCGGCAATATGCCGAACAACTGATTCAATCGGGGAAGGCCTATTACGCTTTTGATACCGCAGAAGAATTGGACGAAGTACGGGAACGCATGAAAGCCTCAGGGAACAATGCCTGGCAATACAATTCCATTACCCGGGTGAACATGAAAAACTCCCTAACCTTGCCTTCGGACGAGGTACAGCGCCGGTTGGATTCGGGTGAGCCCTATGTAATTCGCCTGTTGGTTCCGCGCAACACCGAAATAAAAGTCAATGATTTGATTCGCGGCGTGGTGGTGGTAAAATCCGAACACATCGACGATAAAGTGCTGTTTAAAAGCGACGGCATGCCGACCTACCACCTGGCCAATGTGGTGGACGATCATTTGATGGGTATAACCCACGTTATTCGGGGCGAAGAATGGTTGCCCTCGGCGCCCCTGCATGTGCTTTTATATGCCTCGTTCGGCTGGACCGATACCATGCCTAAATTTGCACACCTACCCCTGATTTTAAAGCCGGACGGCAACGGGAAACTTAGCAAGCGCGATGGAGACCGCCTCGGCTTTCCGGTGTTTCCATTGGAGTGGAAAGATCCCGTCAGCGGAGAAATTTCGTCGGGCTACCGCGAGGGCGGCTGGTACAAAGAAGCCGTGGTTAATCTGGTGGCTTTGTTGGGCTGGCACCCCTCTGACAACCAAGAAGTATTCAGTTTAGAAGAATTGATCGAAGCCTTCAGTTTGGAAAAAGTGGCCAAAGCCGGAGCTAAATTTGACGTAGAAAAGGCCCGCTGGTTCAATCAACATTATTTACGGCAGCAAACGGATGCCGATTTGCTGCACGACTTAAAGTCCGATTTTGAAAATTTAGAGGCCTCAGAAGCACTTTTATTGAAAGCCATTGCATTGGTTCGCGATCGGGCTGTATTTCCTGTAGATGTAGCCCAAGATGTATTTGGTTTGTTGATGGCTCCAACGGAGTATCAGAAAGAAGCTGTGGATTCAAAATGGAAAATGGATTCGGGTGAAAAAATTGAAGCGTTAGCGGCTTGGTTGAGTAATCAAACCGACAGCAGAGCTGAATTCATTGGAACGGCAATAAAAAGCTGGCTGGCCGAAAAAAACTGGGGAATTGGCAGTGTAATGCCCTTGGTTCGGATTGCCTTAACGGGCGGTTTAACGGGTCCCGACATCTTTGAAACCATTGCCTTGTTAGGATTGGAAGAAAGCCGTAAGCGGATTGAAGCCTTTCATCGGCAGATGCAGAAATGAAACAAGGCATTGCCATAAAGGGGCTTCGTTTTTTTGCTCACCACGGTCTGTATGAGCATGAGAAAAAAAATGGGCAGTGGTTTACTTTGAACCTATCGGCCGAGTTGGAGGTGGCTGAAGCCGCCTATTTGGAAGATCGGGTAGAAGGCACCACCGATTATGGCCGAATTGTTCACAGCATATTGGATGAAATGAAAACTCCATCGCAGTTGTTGGAGCATGCCGTAGCCCGATTGCAAGGTCGATTGAAGTCGGAATATCCGGAATTGAAGAACGTTTCTTTGAGTTTAGCTAAACAAAACCCCACTGTTGGAGGTTATGTTGCTGAGTTTGAAATAACTGTTTTTTGGTAGCTCATGCAAATAAAAGAACCCACGAAGGTTTGTCCGGCTTGTTTTAGGAAATTCCACTGCCATGAAAAGCCCGGCTGTTGGTGTGAAAGTGTATGCTTGTCGAGGGAGATACTGTCGAGGTTAAGGAAGCGGTATGTAGATTGCCTTTGTAATTCGTGCTTAGCCTTGTATAAGGCCTCAAAAAATTGATGTTGTATTTTTGTTGAGTTGGTTTTGCGGTAGGGATTGAACCAGGTTGCACGCGAAAATGCCGGCGGGTGGTGGCGCGCGGCGAGGAGGCGACTTTAGGAGCCACCGCAGCCCGCTGCCACCCCGTCCGGCATGAGCGGGCTACCGGTGAAAGCCCGGCCACCGCCCAAAAAACAAAAAAATCAACAGAGCATGGTGTCTTGGGCATTCCAAAAAGGCTGAAGTCCCATTTGATGGGCGAAGTCCTGCCATTGCTGTGCGGGGCCAAGAGCCAGCATGAAATCGCCGCCCCAGGCACCCATGGGTTTCATGGCACCGGGAGCGCCCGAAAAGGCCTGACAGGGGTTGGGTTGCTGAAGTAAATTTTGCAGAATAGTGTTGTGTCGGTTCAGTGCCAGCGTCCATTCTGAAAGGGTTTGCACGCTTTGCATGTGCAGGGAAAGCTCTGAGATTTCGGCGGCTGCGTGTTGGCGCAGAGCGAGCGACAGTGAGCGGTACTGTTGGATGGCTTGGGAAGACTGAGCCTTGCGGCCGAGGTAGAAAAAGTGCATTTGTTTCAGCAGCTCGGGGGCCAGGGAAAAGGGTTGAACCGAAGGAAAATCGGGTTGATCAAGCCGGTACAAAATAGGCTGCAAGGCGGTTGCACAGGCAATATCGTAACCGGAACCGCCAAAACTTTGGCGAAGCAGGGAATAGGGATTTTGTTCAAGGTATTGGCTGAGCAGACTTACCAGGGTAGAGCTGCTTCCCAGCCCCCAGTTCCGGTTAAAATCGGCCCGGAAAATCAGTTTTTTGGATTTAAGGTTTTGGCGTTTTATGGCCGGCGGAATGGCCGACAGAAGTTGTTCCAGTTTCAGGGCAACGTCGTGCAGGTTGCTTTCCATGACCAGGCCGGTGGCCGGATGGAAGGTAGCTTTGAACCATACTTGTTGGTTGGCTTCACGGCTTTCGATGAGGCAAAAATCACCCTGATAGGGTTCAATGAACAAGGTTTGTCCCCATTTTAGAGGAATAGCCAATGCGGAAGCTCCGTCAAGAACGACGTATTCGGCACTGAGCAGAAACTTACCGTTTGCCCTTAGGGGCGAGGTTTGCCGGCTGCTTTCCAAAGGAATTACAGATTGGTGTTCTGTGGCCATTTTTCCAGGAATTCGCGAACGGAGGTAAAAGAGACTTTGTGGAGTTTAAAGTGCTCAACGGCGGCGGATTTTTGTGTTTCGTCGGCCTGAAAATGGTTCAGAATATTGAGCAGATGCATTTTCATGTGGCCTTTTTGAATTCCGGTGGTGGTTAAGGAGCGGAGTGCACCGAAGTTGTTTGCCAGGCCGGTGCAGGCTGCGATGCACATCAATTCCTCGGCCGAAGGTTTTCCGAGCAGTTCCAGGGCGTAGGCAACAAGCGGATGAAGGGTGGTTAAGCCGCCCACCACACCGAGGGCCATTGGGATTTCGAGGGTATAGGTAAACAAGCCATTGCTAAGGTCAAGTTTGGTAAGGCTTTGGTATTGACCGTTTCGGGCGGCGTAGGTATGACCGCAAGCTTCGACGGCCCGGAAGTCGTTGCCGGTGGCAAGAACAACGGCATCAATGCCATTAAAAATGCCTTTGTTGTGGGTGGTTGCCCGATGCACATCAATTTCGGCCACCCGAACGGCTTTATGAAATTTCCAAGCGAAGGTTTGGGCGTCCATTCCATCTTGGTTGCCAAGGTTTTCGATGGGGCATTGCACCCATGTACGGACCAAACAATCGGGGGTATAATTGGACAAGATGCTCATAATGATATGGGCTTCGCGTTCCGAGTTGTGGAAATGTTGGGCGGATTGCAGCCAGTCTTTGAGAATAAGGGCGAATTCTTCCAGGCAGGAATTGATGAAATTAGCTCCCATGGAATCGCAGGTATTGAATCGGGCTTTTAGTTGAAAATACCCGGGTTCGGCATGGCGAAAATCGATAAGTTCAACATCAAGAATGCCCCCGCCCCGTCTTTGCATGTTGGCGGTAATGTGGGTGGTATTGGTAAAAAGGAGTTGTTTTAGTTCGGGGAAATGGGATTTCAGGAGTTCGGCCGGCCCATTCCAAATAAAATGAACCTGTCCGATTTTTATTGCATTGATGATTTGGGCATGGAAGCCGCCTTTATCGGACCAAAACTTTGCGCTTTTGCTGGCGGCGGCCACCACCGAACTTTCCTCGATCACCATAGGCACCATGTAGAGTTGCTGATTCAGCAGCAGGTTGGGAACCACACCGAAGGGGAAGGCAAAGTTGCTTAGGGTATTTTCGCTGAATTCGTCCAAGCGTTGTTGCACTTGTGGATTGGAATGCCAAAAACCTTTAAGGTCGTTAATTGCTTGAGTGGGATTGCTCAACAGATTCGCAACTGCATGGAGTTTTTGTTCTTTTGAAGCTTTTGAGAAACCATCTATGGCCTTAACAAATCGTTCATTCATTACAGAGGAGCAACAAGGTTAAAACAAAGAAACAGCTAAAATAGTGGGATGTTTTGGTTGGGGGCGGTTTTTCCCCACAAGGTACTGTTGACAATCAAGGCAGATTAACCACGGCATGGGCCATGGCCAAACCCTGAAATTGAGATTTTACGAAGTCGTGCAGGTTGGGATAATCATGCCGTGCATGGGCCAGGAATCCGGAAGCCATGGCATATACCGCAGGTAGTGGAGATTTCTGAACCAAGCGGTAACCATGCAAGTAAGATTTGATTCCACCGCTGATAATAAGGTGTTGGGTTTGGACTTGAATGGAAGGGTTGGCGGCAATTTGGGTTGAAAACGCGAGCATTTGATCGGCGGTATGGCCAATATGGGCCAAAGGGTCAGACAGCAAATCGGGGTTGTTTTGATTGCGCATCAGTTCAAGAAGTGCGAAATTGGTGCCTCCAAAGGCGCCAAACTCAATGGCAAGCAAAGGCAATTCGAGCAAGGCTTGCAGGCTTCGCGGCCCCATACCCTGCCCTACTTCTTTTACAATGATTGGATATTTAGACAATTCGAGCACCTGACGGATGGTATCGAGCGGAGGCCTTTTGTATCGGTCGCCCCCGGGCTGCATCCATTCTTGCAGGGGGTTTACATGCACAATAAGGCCATCGGCTTTGAGTGCCGAAACCATATCGTTGATTTCATGAAAGCGGTTTTCGTCGATGTATTCTTCGAGTTGAGCTATGCCTAGGTTGGCAAAAAAAGGAAGGTTATCACCGATTAGGGGTCGAAGGTCAAAATCGCTCCATGCCTGTTTTGATTCGAGCAAAGGTCTGCAACTGCCCAGGCCCATTCCCAATTTAAATTCGGCACAAACCATGGCCAGATTTTTATTGATGTGTGCTGCTTCTTTGGTGCCGCCTGTCATGGAAGAAATCCAAAGGGGAGCTCCCAGCCAATTTCCATGAAAAAGGGTAGGAATTCCTAAACTTGAAGGGTGGGCAGAAAACAAAGGTTCGTAGATAAAACCGGGGAGCGGCTGAGGGGTTTGGGCTTGAAAAGCCAAATCAAGATGGTCTTTTTTACGGTCGGTCATTCCTTAGATTCAAAACAAAGGTAGAGCTAAAAAACGGACTTGGAAACCTTGTTTCATGGTTGGAAAAGGTTTACAGGAAAAACGAAGGATGCGGCATATTGTTCAAAACAAAACCGGGGGATTGTTAAGGCCGGAAGAAAAGAGGGTGGGATGTAAAAGTCGAAGGCTATTGTATCTTTGAAGAATGGAAGTACGCATGTACCGAACCAAGCAGCGGTGGAAATGGTGGCTGGGGTTTTCGGCCGCGTTTATTGTATTGTTGGTTTCTACCTACACGGGCTATTTGGTCAAATTTGTATCAAACGAAGAGAAACAGAAAGTAGAATTGTGGGGAAAGGCAATACAAAAGCGTGCGGATCTGATTCGGCAAACCAAAAAAATGTTCCGCAGATTTGAAGAAGAAGACGAGCAAAAAATTGACTTATGGGTAAAGGCGCTGCAATGTCTGGTAAGTGGCTGCAGCGATGAGCTGGCGGCAACCATTGTAGGGAGCAACAACACCATACCGGTTGTTTTGGTTGATGAAGCAGGGACGATAATAACGCACAATCACTTTCCGGAGGGAACCGATTTAAAGGCAGAAGTAGAACGGTTGAAAGAACGCAAGCGATTTGTAGATGCCAGTTATGAAGTAAACGGAACAACGAAAAAACAAACGGCCTATTTTGACGACAGCATTATTTTTTCTGATTTAAAAGGCACCATAGACGATTTGTTGTCAAATTTTATTTCAGAAACGGTAATTAATGCTGCTTCGGTACCGGTAATCATCACCAACCTAAAGGGGGATTCCCTGATAGGCAGTGGCAATTTGGAACCGGCCGGAATTCAGAGCCATTGGACCGAAAAACAGATAATTCAGCGGATGAAAGAATTCAACCATATGCCTGTGGAATTGGATGATGGAATCGCCTACCAAATTTATTACCAAGACAGCCTTATTGTGTCTAGCCTTACCTATTTCCCTTTTGTGTTATTTACCGTCATTTTCTTGTTTGTTTTGGTGGCTTATTTGTTGTTTAGTACAGCCCGTCGTGTGGAGCAAAACCAAGTTTGGGTTGGCATGAGCAAAGAAACTGCCCATCAGTTGGGAACGCCCTTATCGTCGTTGTTGGGTTGGATTGAACTTTTTAAATCCAGAGGCATTGAAGTGGAAGCCGTAAAAGAAATGGAACGGGATGTAAACCGCTTGGACACCGTGGCTCAGCGTTTTTCCAAAATTGGTAGTCAGCCTGATTTAAAACCGGTTGAATTAATCCCTTTGGTTGGGGACATGGTTTCGTACATGCAAGCTCGAAGCCGGAAAAACATCACAATTCGAGCAGAAATCCATTGCAAAAGTGCCAGAATGGAAGGCAATTTGCCTTTATTGGAATGGGTACTGGAAAATCTGATTCGAAATAGTTTAGACGCCATGCCCGAGGCGGGTGAAATTCGCTTGGTATTGGAGAAGACAGGGCCCTATCTGCAGTTGGATGTATGGGACAATGGAAAAGGGATACCAAGAAAACTGTGGAAAACGATTTTTAAACCGGGATTCACCACCAAACAGCGTGGTTGGGGTCTCGGATTGTCTTTAACAAAAAGAATTGTGGAAAACTACCACAATGGACGTATTGGGGTTCATGCATCGGAGCCTGACAAAGGGACATGCATCCGCATTACTTTTAACAGCATAGATTAAGACCGATGGCAAGAATCCTTTCAATGGTTTTGGTTTTTCTTTGCTTTGCGGTGTTGAGGGCCCAAATTCCCGGTTGTATTGACCCGGCAGCCATCAATTACAATCCTTCGGCCGGTATTAATGACGGAAGTTGTGTTTATGCTGTTAGCAGTGCAACTCCCAATTTAATAGCTACATTGAGCGACAGCTTGAAAGAGCTATCCGGCTTAATTAAGGTTTGCGGAACCCTGTTGGGGCACAATGATGGAGGAAATCTGGAACTGCTGCATCGAATTCAGGGGAATACAGGAACCGAGCAGGGCACTAGCCCCCTGCCGCTTTCCCTAATTGATTGGGAAGATATTGCCGTGGACTCAACGCATTTGTACCTGGGCGATTTCGGCAACAATACAGGTCAAAGAGACACTCTTTCCATTTACAGATTAGCATTAAACGAGGTATGCAACGGCAGCATTCAAAGCGTTGACACCTTGCGGTTTTGGTATGCCGATGCCCCCACCGGAGTACTGCCGGCAGATTCTCATAATTTGGATTGCGAAGCAATGGCGGTGTACCGAGACAGCCTTTGGTTGTTTTCAAAAAACAGAGTAGGCAATCAGGTTCGAATTTATGGATTGCGGGGCCTGTCCGGGCTGCATGGAATACAGGCCTTGGATTCCATCCAGGTAGAGGGGCAAATAACGGGAGCCGATGTGCTGGGGGACAGTTCCATGGTTTTGGTTGGATACACTCCACCCTTTTATACTCCCTTTTTAATTTTGGGTTTTGGTTCAGATTTGGGAGCGCCATGGAAAGGGTGTTTGCGAAGAATAGAGCTCGGTTCGGTTTTGCAAATGGGTCAATTGGAGGCGGTATGTTTTTGGACTGATACCGAGTTACGTATGGGCAGCGAGGCGGTCTCAACCCTTGGACTTGGTCCAAGATTGTATGGGCTTAATGTGGGTTCGTTTTTACTTCTTCCGGGTTTAGGCACAGATAAAGCAGAAAAAAACTCCCCATTTCGGTGCAAAAAGAAAGGCAATGAAGTGGAAATAAATGGACTTATTCCCGGGAAAGACTTGGAGGTATTAAATGAAAGTGGGCAAAGCCTTTTTAGTCAAACTGCAAGCAGTTCAACGGAACAGATTCGATTGGTGTTGCACAGCGACACTGTAATTTGCCGTCAGGGCGAAAATCGGACCCGATGCTGGATAGAGCGTTAATAACTTGGCCGGAACAAACCTAAAAAGTCATTTTGTTGTGGTCATCTGGCGGTTGGAATAAACTCCAACTGAAGTTGATAGGCCAAGAAACTTAAAATATCGACGGCCTCGTTAATTTCGGCATTTAGGGCTTTGCCGGCCCCGTGTCCTGCTCCCTTGTCAATGCGCAGCAAGACAGGATTGGTTGGGTAAGCTGCGGCCTGCAGTGCGGCCCCAAACTTAAAGCTGTGCGAAGGAACTACCCTGTCGTCGTGGTCGGCGGTTAAAACAAGGGTGGCCGGATACACTTTACCTGGTTCAATGCAGTGTAGAGGCGAATAAGATTTAAGGTAGCTGCGGTAGGGTTCTTTATCCGGATCGCCGTATTCCGCCATCCAGGCACGCCCAATAGTAAAGGTGTGGTAGCGCATCATATCAAGTACTCCAACAGCAGGCAAAGCCACCTTGAATAAATCGGGACGGCGTGTCATAACTGCTCCAACCAATAGCCCTCCGTTGCTTCTGCCGTGTACCGCCAATTGCTTTGGATTGGTGTAGCCTTGTTTAATCAAATATTCAGCGGCTTCCTCCAGGTCGAGAAACACCCTTTTTTTATTCAACAACATGCCTTCTTCGTGCCATTTTTCACCAAATTCAGACCCTCCGCGCAAAGCAGGCACAACCACCATTCCACCCATTTCGGCAAAAGCATGAAACCAAGGTTTGTAAAAAGGAAGAATGGGGATATTGAAGCCCCCGTATCCATACAGCAAGCAAGGTTTTGGTCCGTTAATTTGCGTGTTTTCCATGATAAAAACGGGGATGTGTGCCCCATCGCTGCCAACAAAGGTTTCCTGGCGCAAGCTCACCTTTTGGGGCACTTTTTCACGCTTGGGTTGATGAAGCAATTCAGGTTTTTCTGCTCCCCAAGTCCATTTCAAAGAAATACCGGGACTGGAATACGATTGCAAACCAACGTACAGATTAGGGCTTTTTTCTTCAACCGAAATGCCGGAAATGGAACCTAAAAAGGGCAATTCAAAGGCAAAGGACTGCCCATTGTCGTACTTAAAATCAAGCTTTGAAACAACGGAATCAATGGAATGGACTACCCATCCCTGCTGCCATCTATGGCATGACATTAACGGGCGGTTCGGATTTTCAGCGAGAACTGTTTCGGCTTCGGCGTAGCTTTTTCCATGTTTAAGTTTGACCAATTTTTTGTTTGGAGCGTTCCGATTTGTCAACAGGAAAAAATGGGTTTTATCCGACCAAATCAAATCCAGATCCGAGGCTTCATCGTCAATAATTCGAAGCCATTTCAGGTTAAATGGACCTTTGTTGGATTCGGGAAGGGCAGCCACAGCCAACCGATTGCCTGAAGTTCCTTCACTTTGACTTAAAACAAGCCATTTTTCGTCTTCGGTAACGGAAGCATAAACTCCACGCCGCGGATTGTCTTTGTCTTGAAATATCAGCACATCGGCTTGGGGATTTGTATTCAAGCGATGGTAGTACAGCTGTTGGTTTGTATTTGCGGCATTCAAGTCTCCGGCTTGTTGAGGAAATTTGCTGTAAAAAAAGCCATCTTTAAACCAGGAAATCCCTGAAAATTTAACTTGAGTGATGGTTTCGGGTAACCAGACACCTGATTGCAAATCCAAAACCGAAATTTGATTCCAATCGGAACCTTGGCTGGAGCGTAAAATGGCCAAATACCGTGTTTCGGCATCGGTGGCCCAACCGGAAAGGGATTCCCGGCCCAGAGAATCCCATTGCAAAGGATCAATTAGGGTGTCGGAATTAAGACTACCCTTTGGTGTAGCGAATAAAACCGGCTGTAATGCTTCTTCCGACTGACGGCTTTGAAATATCCACCCTTTTTTTTCGACTGGAAGCCCTAAACGCTCCATTCGGTAAAATGGCTCGAGGAAGGCCTGTATTCCCGGGCGCAACAGCAATTTATCGAAATAGGTTTGGGTGTAATTCCGCTGTGCCTCTATCCAGCGAGGGGTGGTTTGATTTTCCGGGTTTTCAAGGCTTCGAAAGGCATCGGCCCAACCAAACCAATCCTGACCGTTTGCTGCCGATTCTTGCCGGGGCAGTTCCGGATAAAATCGTTGTGGCTGTGCATGAAAATGGTTGGTGGTGCTCATAGCAAGAATTATAAAACCAAATGGGTACCGCATGGTCATTGAATTGTTCGTGCAAAGGTAGGGCTTAGGGGCCACTTTCAGGAAGTTCTTACCTAGGCATAGATTCCTCTAAGTTCAAGGACATTGACATTGCAGCTGCTATAGTAAAGTTTTAAGAAATGAATTAAGGGATTTTTTTTGACCTTTAGGTCATGAATAAGGCAAAACGGATTGACTTTGTGGTGGGCAACAGACCTCAGTTCATCAAGTTGTTTCCAATATTCCATTTTTTAAGAACTTTAAAACGGCTTGAGGTGGAAGCTCGAATCATTCACACAGGACAGCATTTCGATGCGGATATGTCGGAAGCCTTTTTCAAGCCGCTGCAGTTGCCAAGTCCACATGCCCGTTTTAAGTTGAGCTCAAAAAATCCCGACGAGCAGATTTCAGAGATGATTTCAAACCTTAAGATTCAGTTTACCAAAGAAAGACCTGACATAGTTGTCGTTTTGGGCGATACCAACAGCACGCTGGCCGGGGCAAAGGCTGCAAGTCAGCAAGGTGTTTTGTTGGCACATCTGGAAGCCGGGTTAAGAAGCTACGATGCAAGCATGCCTGAAGAGCGAAATCGGGTACAGGTGGATCAGCTGAGCCAATGGCTTTTTGTGCCTCACAATGCCGCTAAAGAAAATTTATTTAAAGAAGGCATTCCAAATCCAAACCAAAGGCCCGAATCGAAGGTGGTGGTTTGCGGTGATGTAATGCTGGATGCCCTGCTTTTGATTCAGGAACAAAAGGGCAAAGAATTGGATATTTTAAAGGAATTGGGCTTACTTCCCGGCAACTATTACCTTGCCACCGTTCATCGTCAGGCAAACACCGACAATCCAAAGGAATTGCTTGGCATACTTGATGGATTGCAATCTTTGGCCGGTCGCAGCGGTTTCCCTGTGGCATTTCCCGTTCATCCCAGAACCCGAAATCAAATTCAAGCCCTTCAAAAATCCAAAAAAGATTGGAATAAAATCTTGTTTCTACCGCCTCAAGACTACTTAGCCACTCAACATCTAATTATGGGTTCCTTGGCAGTGCTTACAGATTCCGGCGGCTTGCAAAAAGAAGCCTGCCTGCATGGAAAACACACATGGGTGATGCGGGATCGAACGGAATGGAACGAACTGGTGGATATCGGAGCCTCGGCATTGAGTGGTGGAGGATTCGGGTCACTTCAGGAATTGTTTGAATTTTTTCATCAACCACCGGTAAAAATCCCATTGGATTGGTACGGTGGCGGAAAAGCTTCCTCGGTTTTTTGGAATCAATTGCTGGACTAGGCTAAAGGTGTAGCCTACAGAACTGAACATAGATTTGGTTAGGAGGTCGAAATATTCTTAGCATCTTTGAAGCCATGAAAAAAGGCAGTATTGTCGAGGTAGAGCTTAGCGGGTTGGCTGCCGAGGGGAAAGCCTTTGGAAAATTGGATGGAAAAGTGATTTTTGTCCCCTTTGGTCATCCGGGAGATAAAGTTAAGGTTAGGCTCTTAAAAGTGAAATCAGCCTATTGTGAGGGAATAATTACAGAATGGATGGAACGCTCGGCCGAGCGAGTTATGCCTCGTTGCGTGCATTTTGGTCATTGTGGAGGATGCAAATGGCAACATGTAGGTTATGAAAGGCAAACCGAAGCAAAACATAGGCAGGTAATAGACCAGTTGCAACGGCTAGGGGGATTTGAAATCCCTGAACCACGACCGATATTGGCTGCTGTTTCCCCTTGGGAATACCGCAACAAATTGGATTTTTCATTTTCAACCGGGCGCTGGCTTACGGCCGAGCAAATTCAAAGTGGAACCGAATTCCCAAAAGATGGGGCCTGCGGGTTTCATGTACCCGGTCGATTTGACAAAGTGTTGGAAATTGAGGAATGCCATTTAATGAATTCCGAGGTAAACCAAATTCGAAACTTAATAAAAACCAAGGCCCGTGAACAAGGCTGGTCCTTTTACCACCCTTACAACCATGTGGGACACCTTCGCAATTTGGTGTTCCGATCAAACCGCAAGGGGGAATTGCTAATTTGGATTATTGTTGGTCCTGATGCCCGGGAAACAGTCAGCCATTTTCTAAATAGCATCTCCGAAGGCATCTCTGAAATGCACCGCATTGTTTTTTCAATCAACCCAAAGAAAAACGATGCTTTGCACGATTTGAGTGTGGAGGCTTTTCGGGGGGAACCCTACATTACCGAAACACTAGGTCGGGTAAGTTACCGAATATCCCCCCAATCTTTTTTTCAAACCAATCCCAACCAAGCCGAGCGGATGTATCAAACCATTTTGGAATTGGCGAACCTGAATGGTTCTGAACGGGTGTTCGATTTGTACTGCGGTACAGGAAGCATTGCCTTGTTTTTGGCAGAAAAAGCCAAATTTGTTCTGGGCATTGAGTATGTTCAAGAAGCTGTAAACGACGCCTTTCAAAATGCAGGCTTAAACGGCATAAACCACGTTCATTTTTTGGCAGGCGACATGAAAAACATACTGAATGAACTAACCATTGCCGAATACGGAATGCCTGATGTGGTGGTGGTTGATCCACCTAGGGCGGGAATGCACGAAGATGTAATTCAGCGGCTGCTATCCATAAAAGCCAAAACCATCATTTATGTGAGTTGCAATCCCGCCACTCAGGCCAGAGACCTGGCCATGTTAACCCAAGCATATCAACTGGATGTGGTACAACCCATAGATATGTTTCCACATACCCACCACGTTGAAAACATTGTTCGCTTAATTTTAGCTCCATGAACCTCCAAACAGCCATTGAACAGGCCTGGGAAAACCGGGAACTTCTAAAAAATGCAGACACCCTTTCGGCAATTGAGCAAGTTATCGAGGAGCTGGACAAAGGTCGGCTCAGGGTAGCGGAACCCTTGCCTTCAGGGGATTGGCAGGTAAACGATTGGATAAAAAAGGCAGTTATTCTCTATTTCCCAACCAGAACCATGGAAACATGGCAGGCGGGGCCCCTAGAATTTCACGATAAAATGCCCTTAAAAACAGGGTATTCCGAATTGGGAGTTCGGGTGGTGCCGCATGCCGTTGCACGGTATGGTTCCTTTCTGGCCCGGGGAGTAATTTTAATGCCCTCTTACGTAAATATTGGGGCTTATGTAGATTCGGGCAGCATGGTAGATACCTGGGCAACCGTAGGAAGCTGTGCTCAAATTGGAAAAGACGTGCATTTGAGCGGCGGGGTAGGAATTGGCGGCGTATTGGAACCTGTTCAGGCTGCCCCTGTTATTATCGAAGACGGTGCCTTTATTGGCTCACGTTGCATCGTGGTGGAAGGTGTCAGAGTGGGAAAAGAAGCCGTGCTGGGAGCCAACGTGGTATTGACTGCCTCAACTCGAATTATTGATGTAACCGGCAAAAAAGCCATAGAATACAAAGGCTGGGTTCCCCCCTCATCGGTGGTTATTCCCGGCAGCATTCCCAAAGAATTCCCGGCAGGAACCTACCAGGTCCCTTCGGCCTTAATAATTGGCAAACGAAGCCTTCAAACCGACCGTAAAACCAGTTTGAATGAAGCACTTCGAACCCATAATATAGCGGTATGAGCAACCTAAGGGTACATTCACGAATTTACCTGGTTGGCTTTATGGGTTCAGGAAAAACAAGCCGAGGCCGTGAAATGGCTCAACTACTCAACTATCAGTTTGTGGATTTGGACCAATTGGTGGAATCGGCAGCCGGAAATACAATCTCAAAAATTATTGCTGATTCAGGGGAAGCAGCCTTTCGCACCTTGGAACTTGAACAACTCAAAACCACGGCCTTATTTGACCGCTGCATCATTGCCACAGGCGGGGGAACCCCTTGCCAACCGGGAACTATGGAATGGATGAATGAAGAGGGTTGGACAGCATGGATAAAGGCCGATTTACAAACCATGATAGAACGGATTGCCAACGACCCGAACCGCCCGCTGGCGTTTAAGAAAAGTACTGAAGAGCTGAAAACATTGTACGAACAAAGGCTGCCTTATTATCAAAAAGCAAGGCAAATTTTTCTCTGACCAAAGCCCAAAAAGCTTGCTATCTTTGCCCTTTAAAGTAACAGTATGGCCTTAAAATGCGGAATTGTCGGATTGCCCAACGTTGGAAAATCAACCCTGTTTAATTGCCTTTCCAATGCCAAGGCGCAGGCAGCCAACTTCCCGTTTTGCACCATTGAACCCAATGTGGGTACCATTACCGTACCCGACGAACGGTTGCAACGCCTTGCAGAATTGGTAAATCCCAAGCAAATTGTGCCTACAACCGTAGAAATCGTAGATATCGCAGGTTTGGTAAAGGGGGCCTCGCAGGGGGAAGGGCTGGGAAATCAATTTCTGGGAAATATCCGAGAATGCGATGCAATCATACATGTGCTGCGGTGCTTTCAAGACGACAACATTACCCATGTAGATGGTTCTGTAGACCCCATCCGCGATAAAGAAGTCATTGATACCGAACTCCAATTAAAAGACCTTGAAACGGTCGAAAAACAAATTGCCAGAATTGAAAAAATTGCTAAAGTCGGCCAAGATAAAGACGCTAAGAAAAAATACGAAGTATTGCAACGGTTAAAAAGCCACCTGGGTGAAGGAAAATCGGCCAGACTTTTAGACTGGACAGAAGAAGAGGCTGAATTCGTTCATTCCTTGTTTTTATTGACCCAGAAGCCGGTGCTGTATGTTTGCAATGTTGAAGAATGCAATGCAACTACGGGGAATGAACTTAGCCAAAAAGTAGAATTGCAATTAAGCCCTGAAAAAGCGGAAGTTTTGGTGGTGGCAGTGGCCATCGAGGCGGAAATTGCCACTTTGGAAACCTATGAAGAAAGGGTTATGTTTTTGCAAGATTTAGGCCTTTCAGAACCAGGCGTTTCCAAACTAATTTTGGCAGCCTACCGCCTGCTTAATTTGCAAACCTATTTTACTGCCGGCGAAAAGGAAGTAAGGGCATGGACCATTCGAAAGGGAATGACTGCACCCCAAGCCGCAGGAGTTATTCATACCGATTTTGAACGGGGATTCATTCGTGCCGAAGTCATTGCTTTTGAGGATTACTCCCAATTTGGTTCTGAATCGGGAGCTCGCGACCATGGTAAATTGCGCGTTGAAGGCAAAGAATATGTGGTGGCCGACGGAGATGTGATGCACTTTAGATTTAACGTTTAAATTTCCATCAACTCCTGTTGATCAGAAGCAACCCTGATTTTTTCAGCAGGCACACCCATTGCTTCGGAATACAGCTACCTTTTGACAAGGGGCTTTTTCATTTTATAATCGGCACGGTGGTTCCCTTGACTTATTTGCTCCAGTTCATTGCGGATTAGTTTCTTACGCATCGGGTTAATCTTATCGGTGAACAATATGCCCTCCAAATGATCGTACTCATGCTGAATAATTCGGGCTGACATTCCCTCAAACCATTTTTCGCGGAAGTCAAATTGCTCATCTTGGTATTCAATCAATACCCTGGCCTTGCGAAATACATCCTCTCGAACCCCAGGAATGCTTAGGCAACCCTCATTAAATGCCCATTCCTCTCCCTCTTCTTGCAATATTACAGGATTAATAAAAACCTGCTTAAAGTTTTTCATGCCGGGTTCGTCCTCTTCAAAACCGGTTCCATCAACTATAAATAGCCGAATGGATTCGCCAATTTGAGGGGCAGCCAATCCTACCCCTTTGGCAGAATACATCGTTTCAAACATATCTGATATCAAGCCATTCAAATGGGGATAATCGGATTCAATTTCCACAGTTGGCTTGCGTAAAATAACATCACCATAGGGCAATATTGGACGAATCATAGGGTTGTTTTATTAAGGTAGGTTTGCAACAATTGAACGGCCGACATTTTATCCAGCAAGCCTTTATCCTGACGCCTTTTTTTCCCGGCACCGGCTTCAATTAGCCCCTGAAAAGCCAAAGAACTGCTAAAGCGTTCGTCAACCGATTCCAATGGAAGGTTCGGAAAAGTAAGGCCAATGGAGGCCGCAGTGTTCAAGGCATGCAGAGTCCCATCCGTATCGTCGCCCGATAAACTTTTTGGCAAGCCCCAAATAAGGAGTTTTACCGCTTCGCCCTCCAGGTATGTTTTAAGCCACGGAAGTAGTTCTTCCGTAGCCACGGTGGTTAAGCCTTGAGCAATCATGCACAAAGGATCTGTAACGGCAATGCCGGTGCGTTTTTTCCCAATGTCTAAGGCCAAAATTCGAGCCATGCAGCAAAGATAGGCTTTGGCCTTAATATGAACTTTGTATGCCCTCCAGAGTTTTTAAAATATCCGGAACAACAGACCTCAAAGGACCGGAAATCGCGTTTACAAAAACAGCTACAGCCACTCGTTTCCCTGAATCGCACATTAAATAGCCGGCATAGGTTTTTACCTGTCCAATGCTGCCGCTTTTGCCCTGAAAAGAATATTTAAGTTTAGGACTTGTAAAAGCCGCTAGCGTCCCCGTTTTTCCTGACTCAGGTAAGGTTTCAAGCCAAGGATTAAACCAAGGTTGTTTTGACCACGAATGCAAATAATGAGTTAATAATGAGGTTGAAATCCCATTGGCTCGACTTAAACCACTGCCATCGTCATAAAACAAACCGGGGTTGTTGCTTTCCTTTTTCAACCATTTTCGAACCGAATCCCGCCCCGCATTATAATTACCTCCGCCAATGGCAACAAGAAGATGCTCGGCCATAAAGTTGTTGCTGATGTGATTAATATGAGTCCCCAAAAGATTCAAAGGAGCTGATTTCCAAACCATGGAAGCTGTACTTGGTTGTGCGGCCATTGCTTCTGTTGCCCAGCCTGTCCGTTCTATTCCCTGAACACCTTTAAGCAGCAATCCCGCTCTAAGTTGCTCTAAAGCCGACATTGCAGGAAAGGCGACACTCCCCTGGATGCTGAATTCCATTTTATCGGGCGGCAAACTCCCCAATATCTGCCTGGTTGATTGATACAATCCGGCATAGATAAAGGCATTGTCTCCCGAATTTTCCGGCCCTGAAAGCACATAAGATTCCCAAACAATGTTCGGCTGAGCCGGAAAAACTTGAATCAATGTAGCCCTACTTTGGGGTTCTTCGGTGCAGAAGCTAAGCCGCAAACGATTTTGATTGTACGAAAGTTTTGAAATGGAAGCCCCATAATAATTTCCAAGGTCAACCCATGGCCATGAATCCGGAATCAAATCCTGTTGCCCCCCATTGTGAATTGCATAAATACCTGAAATTTTTGAAACCTTATTTTTTTTTAAAAAACCAACCAATGAATCCAACACCACTTTTTCTTCAAAACCCTTAAACAAATTGGTTCCTAAACTTGGATCCCAACCGCCGGCAACCAAAAGAAACCATTCCCTTCCCGATTGAGTCAGGTAAAACCGGGTTTCAAATTGAAAATTTGATCCCAAAAAATGAAAGGCCGCCGCTGTTGTAAGCACCTTTTGCACAGATGCAGGAGTTAGGGTAAACTGCTGATTCAAGCCCGAAAGTTCCTTTCCGCTCTCCATATCCCGAACGGAAATCCCCCAAACTCCAATGCCGGAAGGTGCATCAAGAACGGCAAGGATGTCGCCTGCCCCCGAAGATTGAGCAATTAAATTTCCAGCCGTATGCAGCCCTAATAAAACGCATATTTTAAAAACCCCAAGGCTTGGTTTTAATAAATGCGTTGTGGATAATTTGATTTTCAATTTGAAAAAAAGCTGAAAAAAAAGACCAAAAGCAGATCGGACTCCATGGGTTCAACCGGCCTCTGGCCTTGAAATTTGCTAAAACAATGAAATTATTCCTCGAAAAGAGTTTCCTGCACTGCAGCCTGACCAAAATAATACGCAGGTTTAATATTGCCCTCTTTGGTTACCCAACGGTTTAAACCCCAGTAATTTCGATTTAATTTTACTCCGTTTTCATCTTGTTTTACAGATACCAATTCGCCCCTGCGCTTTAAGTTTGATAAGGTTACGGTTAAATAACGGTAAAACTCTTCAGAAGATTTGTCTTTATGCTTTGATTTTATGCTGCGAAAAATGGTTTCAGATTCGCAGAATTGCTTCCGGCGCTTTAAAAACCGAATTACCGAATCAACCACGGTTCCTTTGGCACGCTTGCGCATCTTAGGTCGTCCCACTTTTCCGGAACCCTTGGAAACACCTGACGTTTCGGAAGCGATTTCCTCCTCTGCCACGCTGACGTCCTCAGAAACTACTTGAACAACCCTCTTCGGCCGGCCACGTCCTGCCCGTTTGATTGGCTGGTTTTTGACTTCGCCAATTATTTCGTTGGAGAAAGAACCGGGTTTGCCTGTAAGTTGAGAAATAATAGAATGAAAAGTTGAAATTTCGACCCTTCTGAGCTCAATTTCATGCTCCAATTGCTTGATAATGTCGTTGGTACTTGCCATTTTTATTTTTTTTCAAATTTATAAATTAAAAACAACAGTCGTTATTTATGGTTTACTGAAAAAATTTATTTTTGCTCCCTAAATTATCTATGTTATTTATTTTCAATATTTTAAATCATTATTTTATTTAATCTATTAACTAATTTTAACGAAATACAAACCCTTATTTTTAAAAAATAAAATGTAAATTAGGCGTATTAACCCTAAATTAAGTCGCTGATTTTTGACTTCATCCAAAGGAATCGAGCTCTTGATTAACCCCAGCCCTTTCTCCTTCACAACCTGAAATTAGGGTTTTGGGCTTTGCATCGCCCGCAGCTAAAGTTTCTAAACCAAACGCCCTTTGCCCAAAATTCAATCCCTTTCTGTAGTTTCGTATTCGATTAAGCGAACAAGTTATGAACCAATTGCAGGCAAAAAAAGCCTTAGTTACAGGGGGAACCCGCGGAATCGGAAAAGGCATTGTTTTGGCCTTAGCCAAGGCCGGCGCCGACGTAGCCTTCACATTTCGTTCCTCCCTTGCCGAGGCCAACAAGGTTAAAAATGCCCTGGAAAATATTGGAGTCAAAGCCCTTCCAATTCAATGCGATGCTGCCTCTATGGAAGAAACCCAAAAAGCGGTTGACTCGGCCATTGATTTTCTGGATGGCCTGGATATCGTGGTAAACAATGCCGGGATTACCCGCGACAATTTGCTTATGCGCATGTCTGAAGCTCAGTTCAACGAGGTCATTCAAAACAACCTGAATTCGGTGTTTAATGTTACCAAGGCGGTGATGCGGCAATTGCTTAAACAGCGTAGCGGAAGCATCATCAATATTTCTTCGGTAGTTGGTCATTCCGGCAACCCGGGGCAGGCCAACTACGCCGCCTCTAAGGCCGGCATGAATGCCTTTACCAAATCTGTTGCCAAAGAATTGGGCTCTCGAAACATCCGTTGCAATGCCATTGCCCCGGGTTTTATTGCCACCGAAATGACCGAAGTGCTTGACCCCGAACAGGTTTCAAAATGGTTGGAAGCCGTTCCCCTAAAACGAAGCGGAACTCCTGAGGATGTGGCCAATTTGGTCGTTTTTCTAGGCTCCGATGCCTCTTCTTACATCACAGGTCAGGTCATTAACGTGTGCGGAGGCATGCAGATTTAAGCCGTCGATGGAACTCCATCTGCTGCATTCTCCCTTTTGGGTACTTCTTTGTTTGGCATTGGGTGCCGCATACGCCTACGCCTTGTACCGCCAACCCAGCCCATTCTCTGCCAACATTCGCCGTATTTTAATGCTGCTCCGATTCCTCAGCGTTAGCTTTCTGGCCTTTTTCTTACTTCGCCCTTTAATAACTTATTCCGGCAAGGTTTCTGACCCACCCATCGTTTTGGTGTTGTTGGACAATTCTGAATCCATGATTCAAGGTGCTGACTCCACCCAAATAAAAACCCTGATAAACAAAACGTTCCCCAACTGGAAAAACCAATCCAATTCCGGCTACCGCATTTTGCCTTTTGCCTTCTCTGAATTGCTTAGTCCCAGTCCCGATACGCTTGATTTTCAGGGCAAAGGCTCCAACCTGAATTCGGCCCTTGAACAAATCCAAACTCAATTTTCCAACCAGCGGGTTGCCGCCGGTTTGTTGATTTCCGATGGCATGTTCAACCAAGGCAGCAATCCTGTTTTTTCCGCCGAAAACAGCCCTTTCCCCTGGTTTGCCATGGCCTCAGGCGACACCAGCACCTTGGCCGATGCCGCCATCCTTGAAATGCAAGCCAATCCTGTGGCCTTTTTAGGAAACCAATTCCCCATTCGCATTCGAATGAGCATTGAACGCATGCCCCAAACCGAGTTCAAATTGATTGTGCGCAACCGCAAAGGCCAAGAGTTGCAATCCCATTCTTTTTCAGCACCGGCATCCGGCCAAACCCCGGAGCATGTTTTTATGATGGAAGCAAATAGCCTGGGCCTTCAAACCTTTTCTGCCGAATTGCTGCCTTTGACAGGCGATAAAATTCCGGCCAACAACAAGGCCTCCGTATCGGTCGAAGTACTGGACGACCGAAAAAACATTGCCCTAATTGCTGCCGCACCTCACCCCGACATCGCCGCCATTCTGCATGCTGCGGAAGCATCAGAAGACCTGCAGTTGTTCTCTTTTTTGCTGCGCGACCTTCCAGAAAATATGCCGGAACTGGATGCCGTTATTTTGCACGGATTTACCGCTCAAAACAGCCTGCCGGCTTCCCTGAAAACAGAACTAGATAGGGATTTGGCATATTGGTGGATTTCGGGCAGCGAACACAGCAGCAGTGTATTCGAGTCCCTGAATCCGGGCATCAAAAGCAGTTTTTCGTCCAACAGCGACCTTGCATTTGCACTGCCCTCATCGGCCTTCAGTTTATTTCAAACACCCGCAGATTGGACTCCGGCCCGGTGGCCACCCCTATTAACTCCGTTTGGAACCTATCAATTGCAACCCGGCAGCAACGTGTTTCAATTTAAAAAATTGGGTGCCGTGGCCACCCAACAGCCCTTATGGGTTTTTCGCGAAACCAATGGAAGACGCAGCTCGGTGCTGATGGGCGAAGGACTTTGGAAATGGCGCATGGCCGCATTTAAAGAGTCAAACAGCCCCAATGCCTTCGACGAAACCATCGGCATGCTGCTGCAATGGCTTAGCTTAAAAGAGGAACGCAAGCGCTTTATGGTAAAAACTCGGAAACGCCATCCCGAGGGCAGCAGCGTTGCTTTTCAGGCAGAGGTACTTGATGCCGCACTCCAGCCCATCCGCGACGCAAAAATCAATCTTAGCCTGAGCAACGAACAAGGGCAACGCTTCAACTTTCCATTCCAACCCGGAAACGCAGGCTACACATTGCAAATATCCGGCTTAATTTCAGGAAGTTACGATTTCGAAGCCAAGGTAGAATCGCAACCCGATCTGCCCCTGGAACGGGGCAGTTTTGTGGTGGAAAAAACCTCATTGGAAGGCTTGCAAAGGAAGGCAAACCATCAAACCATCCGAGATATTGCCCTAAGCAGCGGCGGCCGCGTCCTGCCACTCGGCGAATTCCAAGCCTTCGACTCCATTTTACGCGATTTGGAAGTACCCGGCATCGCACGCTCCATCACCGACCAATTCCCCCTTTGGGAATCGCTATGGCCTTTGCTATTGCTACTTTTACTGCTCACCGCAGAGTGGAGTTTACGAAAACTTCAAGGCCGAATTTAAATGGATTTTTTAGGGGCGGGTACCGGGCTTTCACCGGTAGTCCGCGTCCGGCAGCGGCGGGGCCAGCGGCTTTGCGGGGGCTCCTAAAGTCGCCTCCGCAGCACGCGGCCCCGGCGCTGCCGGCCTGGCGGGCTACCCGGTTCAATCCCGCCCGCAGGCCGCATCCATTCCTTTTACCTACTGCTACCTATTTTCTACCTTTGACCTATGTTTAGCCACCGCTCTGACTTTCTTCGCTATTTAGCCCCAACAAGTCCCGCACCTATGGGGCTTGAAGTGGTTTCAGCAAAAGGACTTTACCTAAAAGGTATTGACGGTAAGCGGTATTTGGATTTAATCAGCGGCATTTCGGTCAACGCCTTAGGACATCAACATCCCTACATCGTTCGGGCCATTCAAAAACAAAGCCGAACCTTCAGTCATGTTATGGTGTACGGTGAAATGGTGCAAGGACCTCAGGTGAAATATGCACGGCTATTAAGCTCCTGCCTGCCGGAACCTTTGTCTTCCGTATATTTTGTCAGCAGTGGGGCAGAAGCTACCGAAGGAGCCATGAAGCTGGCAAAACGAGCCACCGGTCGTTCCGGGTTTGTGGCTTTTCAGCAGGCCTACCACGGCAGCACTCAAGGCGCCTTAAGCCTTATGGGTAGCCATTATTTTACCGATGCCTACCTTCCCTTGTTGCCCGATGTACAGCATGCTGTCTATGAAAACCATGAAAGCCTGAACTGCATCAGCCACAAAACAGCCGCTGTTTTTATTGAAACCGTTCGGGCTGAGGCCGGTGCCGTTCCCGTATCCACTGAATTTTTACAGCAAATTCAAGCCCGCTGCCGCGAAGTGGGTGCCTTATTGGTGTTGGATGAAATACAAACCGGTATGGGCAGAACCGGAAGTGTATTTAGCCTGGAACACGCAGGGATTGTACCCGATATATTATTGCTGGCCAAATCGCTGGGAGCCGGCCTTCCACTTGGGGCCTTTATCGCCTCGCCTGAATTGATGAGCTTATTTAGTCATAAACCCGTATTGGGACATTTAACCACCTTCGGCGGACACCCCTTGAGCTGTGCCGCCGGGTATGCCCAGTTAAAATTCATACTAAAACATCGATTGTGGAAACAAGCGGCCGAAATGTCTGAGCAATTCAAAACCGAAGTTGCCCATGAAAAAATAATACACATCCGTGGAAAAGGCTGGTTAATGGGATTGGAATTTGAATCCAACACCCTCAACTTTAAGGTACTTCGAAAGGCCCTGGAACTGGGACTGGTCTCAGATTGGTTTTTATTTAATGACAAGAGTTTAAGGGTGGCTCCGGCCTTGACCATTGGACAGGCCGAACTAAAAAAAGCAATAGGATTCATTCACCGGGCCATTGAAGCTATTGATTGAAAGGGCCATATGCAAATATCGAAACGTGCAGGTATTGCAAATCTCGATATTTGAAAGAATGCTGGCTTAAAGAACAACTACTTAATTATCAAATGGTTTAATTGGGTTGCACATAGCGCTCCTCGCCTATGAATGGGCCCTTTTTTAAATTAAAAATTGCAATCTAAGATGACCTAACTTTTATGCAATTGCAAGGTAAATCCAATTAATTCCATTTATGAAGCTTGGTTGCAGAGTATAGTCGCTTTCTTCTAAACGTTTTTTTTAACGGTTCCGCAGTAGGCGATGGGGCGCTTTCTTTCGAGCTTCGTAATCTCGATTGATCTATCTTCCATTATCCGATAGAAAATTATATGCTTTGAGGCTTTTTTACCCTTTAATTCCGGGTAAATTTCTTCATACACTTTGCCTTGCTGTGGTTTTTTGGCTATTGCCGCACATGCCTTGAGAATAAGCGTATAATATTTATCCGCTTGACTTTCGGACCAGGTGTCGAAGGTGTAATTCCAAATTTAAGATAGATCATTTACGGCACTGTTTGTCAACTTAAACGTTGCCATTTATTTTCTTTTTGCCTTTACCATTTTTAAATGCTCTTCAGCATCAAAATCTTCGGCTAAACCACTTTTAACACCTTCGTCAATTGCATGACGCAAAGCAATTATTTTCTGTTCTTCTTCTTCAAGAAGTCTCAGTCCAGCGCGTATCACTTCACTTGCGTTTTTATAACGTCCCTGTTTTAATACACCTTGAATAAATTGATCAAAATAACTACCCAAAGTAATGGAAGTGTTTTTACTCATAACAACTGATTTTGGCAAAAATACCAAATATTGGTATTTATTCAAATTTATATTGGGTGATTTTGGCGTATGTTAAACTCCGAAACCTTTGCACGGTAAATCATCTAACCCACACACAACACGTCTTGGAGGCTATCGCGTATAATTTGTACAGAACCCCAGGGATAATTATGTCCAGACCCGTAGGAATATGAGAAATGGACAAAAAATGAAGCGAAAAGGGTGAAAAAGGTCGAAAAAATGGGGAATAAATCCCCGAAAAGTTCAAAATAAAAAAGTAAATTCTAGAATCAGACCAAGAAAAAACCGCAATTAACATGGAGTCAGCATGTCAATTTTATTTTGCAAAGGTCTCAAATAGCGATTTTAAGGGAGAAAACCGCCATTTCTTCACTGAAATTTGCTAACAATTGAATTGTTGAAAAGGGGGGGGGTATTAGACAGTCTGACGTTTTGCGTGTAGGCGATGTTGCCTTGTGTTGCGCCTGCGGCGAGGCAATATTGCTTACACGCTGTTATGCCTCGTGCCATTTTCTGTTTAATGGCTTAAATTCATAAGTTCAATCTTTTTTCTAAACTTTTCCTTGGTATAGATCATAAATTGGGAATATCAAATCATAATCGTTCCAATTCAAATTGCCAT
>Ga0214917_10001802_pt1 | contig 27199 bp, 26 predicted proteins | sample LL_1208_BB_MetaG_FD_177983 | JGI IMG/M metagenome (GOLD analysis project Ga0214917, IMG submission 177983) | Freshwater microbial communities from Lake Lanier, Atlanta, Georgia, United States - LL_1208_BB | ecosystem: Environmental > Aquatic > Freshwater > Lake | place: USA: Georgia | collected... | reverse complement strand
CGCGATCGACGAGATAGCGCGCCATGACGCGAATTCCGTTGCCACACATCTCCGCCAGCGACCCGTCAGCATTACGGTAATCCATAAACCATTTACCATCGCGTTTGGTAATGCGGATGAGGCCATCAGCGCCAATGCCGGTGTTTCGGTTACAGACTGCTGCCGTTTGTTTTGAAGAAAGGTTGTTCTGATCTTCTGGATCAAAGACGATGACAAAGTCATTCTCTGTGCCGTGGCCATAAGTGCCGATAAGCGATGAGTTCATGTACCGCTAATCGTAGATGAGATGATCGTGGAGACGAGCTGCGAAATTGGCGCTTTCTTCACCCATGTAATGCGCTCATCTCGCGAAAACCAGGTCTCTTGGCGTCGGGCATATTGGCGGGTGGCTCGCTTAGTTTCTTCTTTAGCTTCCTCTTCAGTCATTTCTACTTGCGCAAACTTGATGATCTGGGCATAACCGAGAGCCGCTTGCGCAGTCCTTCCTTCCAAAAGTCCGTCGGCCATGAGATCGCGCACTTCACGAACTAAACCTTTCTCCCACATTTTTTCGACTCGCATATCTATGCGCTCGTGAAGAGTTTCGCGCTCCATTACGAGCCCAAATTGGTGGGCCTTTGGATATTTCGTGCTCCCGGCACGTGGCAAGTTTGCGGTGTAAGGGCGTCCCGTTAATTCAATAACTTCGAGTGCGCGCACAACACGGCGCACATTCTCTTTAGGAATTGCTGCTCCGGCCGCGGGGTCTAATTTTGTGAGTCGCTCATGCATCACATCCGCTCCAAGTTCTTCGGCCTGGCGCGCAATCTTGTCTCTCACTTCTGGATCAGTGTCTGGGAAATTTAAATCATCGAGAATTGCTTTTATGTAAAGACCTGTGCCACCGACAACAATTGCAGGAATAGATTGATCCACAAGTTGATCAATGATGTTACGTGCATCAATCTGATATTGAGCAACAGATGCTTCTTCGCGGACCGAGAGAACATCAATTAAATGATGGGGAATTCCTTTTCGTTCCGCAATTGAAAGTTTTGCAGTTCCAATATCCATGCCTCTATAAAGTTGCATCGAATCAGCATTAATAATCTGTCCACCAATTTCACCAGCAAGTGCAACAGCCAGATCACTCTTTCCAGTTGCGGTCGCGCCACAAATTACTATCAGGGTCATTTGCTAGGAATACTTTTGAGAGTTGGAATTCCCAGCATGACACCGGTGACTTCAGCTTCTCTTTTGCGCGCCTCAAATGCATCTCCACCACGAGTTTTGCGGATGGATAAAGGCGCTCCGCTACCGAGAACAAAGTGTGGTTTAGCACTTCCAATCTTTATTTCTGCGATATCTCCAGGGCGAAGTCCTTCGACTGAATCGAAGTGAACCAAGCGAAAATCTCTACTCTTTCCGCTGGCTCGTTCGCGAGCAACATCCGAGACTAAAACTTCTGCAGTGGTTCCAACAACATCATTGTTTACAGATTGAGAGAGTGAATTGAGATGCTCGTGAAGCCTGGTGTAGCGCTCGGCAACAACTTCGGATGGAATCTGGCCAGGCATTTCTGCCGCGGGAGTTCCAGGGCGTTTTGAGTATTGGAATGTGTAAGCAGCTAAGAATCGCAGGTCTGTGGTGATCTGCATCGTCTCTTGGAAATCTTCTTCAGTTTCACCAGGGAATCCAACAATGATGTCGGTGGTGATGGTGGAGTGAGGCATTGCTTTGCGAACCTTTTCAATAATCCCTTTGTAACGCTCGACACGATAGGAACGGCGCATAGCTTGAAGAATTCGATCTGAACCTGATTGGAGCGGCATATGCAGGTGTGGCATGACATTAGGAGTCTCGGCCATCGCCTCAATGACATCATCGGTGAAATCACGTGGATGTGGCGACATAAAACGAACTCGTTCCAAGCCTTCTACTTTTCCGCACTCTCGGAGAAGTTTTGCAAAAGCCGTTCGATCGCCGAAGTCAACACCGTAAGCGTTTACGTTCTGTCCCAGCAAAGTAACTTCAGTTACTCCATCAGCAACAAGGGCTCTGACTTCATTAAGGGTGTCATCTGCTGGTCGATCTTTCTCTCGACCGCGAAGCGCAGGAACAATGCAGAACGTGCAGGTGTTATTACATCCCACTGAAATGGATACCCAAGCAGAGAAAGCCGAATGTCGGCGTGATGGAAGAGTTGAAGGGAAATGCTCTAGCGCTTCTTTGATTTCAATCTGAGCGCTCTGTTCGATTCTGGCTCGCTCTAAAAGCGCAGGAAGTGAGCCAACATTATGGGTTCCAAAAACTACATCAACATAAGGGGCTTTCTTAAGGATGGTGCCCTGATCTTTCTGGGCTAGACATCCCCCGATTGCAATCTGCATTTCAGGACGAGACTTTTTCGATGGCGCTAAGAAACTCAGGTGACCATAAAGCTTGTTATCTGCATTTTCGCGGACAGCGCAGGTATTGAAAACGACTAAATCAGGATCAGTTCCTTCAGGCGCAGGTATGTAACCAGCTGCATCAAGTGAACCAGCGATACGTTCAGAATCATGAACGTTCATCTGGCAGCCCAGAGTTTGGATTACATAGGTTCTCGACATGCTCACTCGGTGAATCGTACCGAGTTCAATCAATGAAGCTATCTAGAGAAGCGAGTTCGCAAAAAAAGCATATTGCCAGCACGTCTCACGCTTTTCAGAGTTCCACCAAAGTTATTGGCGGGTTCGAGTGCAATTCCATCCACCAACCCAGGCCGATAGTTCTCGACAGTTGCGCCAACCATCACCGGGCTCATCGTTAAGAACTCATCGTCAATTTGTCGCTCTACAAGCATTGATCCGTAAAACTTTGGGCCACCTTCACAGAGCAGAGTTCTGACTCCATAATCAGAAAAAAGTTTAGAATTCAAAGCTCTTAAATCGACGTCGCTTTCTCCTACAACTAACGTCTTAGCATTGGGCAAGCGAAGCGTATTCATGCGCTTGGCGCCTCTTTCAGTTGTGGCAATGATTACTTCGAGTGATGTATCGGAGAAAATAGCCGCTGAGGGATTGATATCGCCACTACGAGTGACCATAACTTGTAGCGGAAAGGCTAATCGTGCTTCGCTCTTTCTTAAACGCTGAAATGCCTCCGCGTCTGATGGAAAGATAAATTCGGCAGTCCACTTATGGGCAGGTTCACTTCGAAGAGTATTTGCTCCAACCATCACCGCATCAGCGCGTGCGCGAGCAAGTCCCATGAACCATTGATCGTGCTTATTAAATCCCGAAATATCACCGCCACCTTCGTGTCCATGAATACTGAATGAAGTTTTTCCATCGTGGGACATCACAAAGTTGGAGTATCGATATTGAGAATCTTTCGGGATTAACCATTTTCCTTTGTAAACATCAGAAAAATCTTCAGGTAGCGAAATCTGTTCTTCAGAAGCAATTTCGTCACTTTCTTCTAGGAGAAGTTCAAAATCTGTTCCTGGACCAAGTCTGGTCATGCTCGCGCACCATCTACGACAATGGTTTGACCACTAATTCCACTCGAAGTTTGCGAAAGAAGCCACGCACAGGTTTCTGCAACTTCCTGCGGTGAAATCAATCGCTTAAAAGCTGAGGCGCCAATCCATTGCTTAAGTACATCGCTACCGCTTCTCCCCTCGCGTTCACCAATCTTCATTGCCAATGTAGAGAGCATCGGACTGTCCACGTTCCCTGGACAGACCACATTGGCGCGGCCTCCATATGCTGCAATCTCACCAGCGAAGACTTGTGTAAAGCCAATCAGTCCAAATTTGGAGGCGCAATAAATAGAGCCACCGGCTTCGCCTATAAGGCCAGCAGTAGAGGAAACAAATACGGATGCAAATGTCCTAGGAGTTTTACGTAACAACTCCAAGACTACAGCGCCAATATGAAAAGCCCCTTTGAGATTTACTCCCATAACTCTCTCATAATCCGACCAATCTATTGCATCTACAGGACCAGTAGTATTTAGGCCCGCTGCATAAATAATTCCTGAAATTGGTGAAACATTTTCTAAATTATTCAGCACTTCACGAACTTGGTTTATATTCGTAACGTCAAGCGCGACAGCTTCTGTCTTTGGGATAGATGGCACTTTTACATCTGAAGCCACGATTCTTTCTGACTTAAAATGAAGGTTCTCAACTAAAACTTCAGTGCACGAGCGTCCGATAGTTCCGCCCGCCCCAACTACAAGAACTGTCATCGTGCCTCCATCATTTCCAAAACCACTTTGGTGATTGATGCCTCGCTCGGCAATATCTCACGCTCTAAAGAGAGTGCTCCAGGAATTGGTACATCAGGAACTGCATGTCTTCGGGTAACTCTTGGGCGAACTCCCCGTTCAATAACTCTGGTAATGACCTCCGCTGAAAGTCCAAAACTCAAATAATCTTCATCAACGACGAGAAGTCGCGAAGTCTTCGCAACCGATTCGCACACCAAATCTATATCCAAAGGAACCACACTTCTCAGATCGATTACTTCGATACTGATTCCTTTAGCGGCTAAAGTCTCAGCGACAGTGACAGCTAGACTCACGGTTCCACTTATTGTTGCAATTGTGAGATCTGTACCAGAGTGAACAATATTTCCTTTACCGAGCGGGATTGTGTAGCGACTTTCAGGTACATCTGAGCCAAAAGTAAAATCTTCGGCGCGCTTGAGCAATAAACCTTTATGTTCTATATAAACCACAGGATCATCACTCTCAACCGCAGCTGCCATTAAACCCTTTGCATCATATGGATTAGAAGGTGCTACGACCTTTAATCCTGGTAGATGCGCGAAGAGACCCCACAAACACTGCGAATGTTGAGCGCCGGAACCGATACAGCCGCCGGCAGTCTTGATAACAATCGGCATGCGAACTTGGCCACCTGACATGTAATGATTCTTTGCTATTGCGTTGTAGACCTGATCCAAACAAACCCCAATAAAGTCCACAAACATAATCTCAAGAACAGGACGAAATCCCTCAATTGCTAAACCAACACCCATGCCGGTAATCGCTGATTCCGATATTGGCGTATCGATAACGCGGGCGGAGCCAAATTTCTTTTGTAATCCACGAGTTGCTCCGAAAACGCCGCCTTGCATTCCAACATCTTCTCCTACAACAACAACACTGTGATCTCGTTCCATCTCTAAGTGAAGTGATTCGGATATGCATTGAGAGAGATTTAGATTCCGTGGCATTAGCGACTCTCCGCAAATACGTATTTCATCGCATCAGCAGGATCTGGTTGTGGATCCAACCGAACAGATGCGAGCATTTGTGCCATAGAAGTCTGCACTGAATCTGCCATCCCAATCAACTCTTCTTCTGTCGCTAGATTGCGGGAAACCAAGGCAGTTTTAGTTATCTCTAGTGGATCTTGGGATCTCCGCGCTTCTTTCTCTTCTTTAGAGCGATACATATCAGCATCGCCCTCAAAGTGTCCTCTGAATCGGTAACACATCGCTTCAACAATACTTGGGCCCTCACCGGCGCGAGCGCGCTCTGTCGCATTCGCAAAAGCTTCAGCTACAGCTTCAACATCAAGACCATTAACTCGAACACCAGAGGCACCCCACGAGGAAGCCCGCTCTGCGATTGTCTCAGTCGCACTTGACGCTGAAAATGGAACTGAAATTGCCCATTCGTTATTTTCAACCAACACAACAAGAGGAAGTGACATTGCGCCTGCCATATTCATGGCTTCGTGAAATGCACCTGTATTCACTGCGCCGTCGCCAACCACCGCAAATGCAACTGCGCCATTATTTTTGAGTCTGGCAGCGTAAGCGTGACCCAAGGCAACCGGTACTCCCGCGCCAACTATTCCTGTAGCCGAAAACTTCACGTTCGAGTCAAAAATATGCATGTGGCCGCCGAAGCCGCCGCAAATGCCGGTTTTGCGCTCAAAAATTTCCGCGAGCATGGCGCGCATGTCAACGCCTTTTGCAATTGCATGCATATGGTTTCGATGAGTACTACACATAGCATCTTCCTTGCGTAGTGTTCCAACCATCGCTGCGCTTATCGCTTCTTGACCTATTGCAGTATGAAGTTCACCATGTATTTCTTTAGTAGGAACACCTTCCAAACACGCTAATTCAAAATGCCGCATCCACAGCATGTATCCGTATCGATCTTTGAGTGAAATCGCGTTAGTCAACTTTTAGTTCCTCTAGTTCGATGACAGTTCCGAATTGATCAGCACAATAAACAGCTTTACCTTCTGCAAACTCTGTGACCTTTCCAAGTTTTGTTCCACCCGATTTCAACAAACTTTCGAGAGCGAATTCGAGGTCATCTACAAGATATGCAGTATGAGACCTACCAGGGGCAATTGGCAATATCGGATTTAAGTTTTCTGGAACATTCACGAATTGAATTAATTCGAGAACATGATTACTAACTGGTGACTTAGTTTGAATTAAGTGGGCGCCCAGTCCTTCAACTCCCGTGATGCTGCTAATTAAATCTGTCATGCCCCGAGCTTCAAAAACCACTTTAAAACCAAGATTTTTCGTATAAAAATCAAGGGCCTTGTCAATATCGCGAACTGATATTCCAGTGTGATGCCATGCCCATGCTTGAGTTTCTCCTACAGAAATTTTATTTTCTTGACTCATTTATGTAATCGTAGTCGCTTTGAATAGTTCTGACCTGTAACCTTCGCATTGAAACTCTTCATTTTTAGGAGCGCAATTGAGCGAGGCTAAAGTCAAAGGTGGAATGGGCGGCGGCCTGGTCCCTGGAACTTATCCCCCACCAAGTGCAATGCGTCCATCACTTCTTGGCGAGAAATGGGCAGTAGTCGCTGGACATCCAAGAGTGGCTAATGTGGCAGCAGAGATTTTTGCTGCTGGAGGAAATGCAGTAGATGCGGGCGTTGCCGCAGGGATAGCGAGCAATGTTGTACAAGTTGATATGGCGAATTTTGGCGGAATTGCGCCGATTCTGATCCGTCCTGCTGCTAGTGAACAAGTCTTTTCTGTTGCTGGAGTTGGACGTTGGAGCAAAAGCGTAACTTTGGAAGCAATGCTTGCTCGCCATGGCGGAAAGTTACCTTTGGAAGGTGCCCCTGCGATTGTTCCAGGAGCTCCAGCCGCATGGATAACTGCCCTCGAACGTTTTGGAACGATGTCATTTGAACAAGTCGCACAACCAGCAATAGAACTTGCGAGAGAAGGTTTTCTTTTAGATCACGCAACAGCAAAAAATCTTGAGATTACGGGAAAGAATTTTAGAAAGTGGCAATCCAGTTTAGAGGTTTATCGACCCAACGACATTGCACTGAAGGTTGGTGAAAGATTAGTTCAGCCAGCTCTCTCCGCACTTCTTCAGCGAATAGTTGATGCTGAAAAAGAAACATCGGGAGATCGTAAAAAGAAACTTGATGGATCTATTGCGGCCTTCTATAGAGGAGAAGTTGCCGAAACAATTGTGCGCTGGGTGACATCTCACGGTGGATTTATGACTTTGGATGATCTTGCAGAGTTTGAGGCGGAAATTGAAATCGCTCCATCTTTGTCCTACGGAGATTGGAACTTTCACGCAACACCATCCTGGAGCCAAGGACCAGTAGCGCTCGAGATACTTGGAATACTTTCAAAAACAAAGTCGACCTGGCATGATCTTGTAGAAGCAATAACTCTCGCATTTAATGATCGCGAAGATTATCTCGCTGCTCCCGGTCAAATGATTATGGATCTCAAAGAGATGCTCTCTGAGGAGCGATTGAACACGCTTGCGGGAAGTATTGGTAATTCATCACTCGCGGGCCGCTCTGGAATAAATTCAACTTCACCTGTAATGAAAAGTACAACTGCTGTTGTAACGATGGATGCTTCGGGCTGCACTTTTTCAACGTCACCGTCCGATACTCTCGATGGAGGACCAATAATTCCTAGCCTGGGAATTCTCTGTTCGCCTCGAGGTGTTCAGAGCAGACTCGATCCCGACCATCCCAACCGATTAGTGCCTGGAGGTCGACCAGTCATTACGCCCGCAGCTCTGATTGGGATTATGAATGATCAATCTTGGGCATTGGCTTGTCCAGGAGGAGATGTCATCGTGCAAGCTATGGCGCAAGTAGTGTGGCGAGTTCTGAAGGACACTCCACATCTACAGGAAGCAGTCGAGTTACCTCGCATTGCCGCCTTTAATGCTCCGAGCGCATTCCATCCTCATCCATCTGCAGATCGCTTGGTCTACGCAGAGAAGCGATTGGGTGAAGATGAAATTAAGAAGTTATCTAACCATGGCCATAATGTTGAAGTCTGGCCCGAGTTTGAGTTCGATGCAGGTTCCGTCCAAACTATTCAATCTCAAGTAAATTCAAATGGAACTCGCTTTATGATGACAGGAACTGATCCCCGACGCAGCGCATATGCGCAGGCAGAATAAAACAAAAGAGGTGAGTGATGATTGATATTAAGAAAGTAATTGAGGACACTCAAGATTTAATCCGTATCGATAGTCAAAATCCCGGCACTCAAGAGGAAGCCTGCGGAAATTGGGTAAAGCAACGCCTCATTGGCATGGGATTAAAAATCGAAGAATTTATTGTTGAAACCAATCGCAAGAATATTCTTGCAACGATTTCTGGAACTTCGGGAGCACCTCGACTTGTCATTCTCGGTCATCTTGACACCGTTCCCATCGGATCTGGCTGGAGCATTCCACCACTAGAAGGAAAAATTATCGACCAAAAAATTTATGGTCGTGGCGCCTGTGATATGAAAGGCGGAGTTGCGGTATCACTTGGTCTTCTCGAAGCATTAATCAAGAACAATGTTCATCCCGCCGGAGACATTCTTTTCGTTGCAACTGTCGATGAAGAGGCTCCTGACATGGCTGGTGCGCAAGCCTTTGTCAAAAGCGGACTTTTAAGAGAAGACGATCAAGTGATTGCACTTGAGCCTACTGGAACCAGATTAAGAATTGCCCAGATGGGGCTACGGTGGCTAGATGTACGAGTTACCGGTCGCATGGCTCATGCTGGTAGAGCACATTTGGGAATTGATTCTGCTCACGTGATGTCTCGAATCGTGGATCGACTGAAAAGTCATGTTGAAAGCTTGCCGCACCTCGATCCCATTCTGGGGCGCCCTAGATTTACCTGTGGCGTATTCAATTCAGGTGTTGCGACAAATGTTGTACCACCTACTGCGGAAGCAAAATTTGATATCCGCATTGTTCCGCCCATGAAAATCGATGATGTAATTCCTATGGTTGAAAAAATTGCCGCTGAAGTGATGCAAGATTTCCCTGGAGCAACTTTTGATGTACATGGCCTTGGAGTCGCTCGACCACCCGTACAAGCAAGTGACGAATCAATAATCGTCACAGGCTTACGGTCGGCTTATCGTGAAGTTGTAGGTAGCGAAATTCCGGTTGGTGGCAATGATGGTCATGAGGCATATACCGATGCCTCGATGGTGGCGGCTCTAACTGAGAGCACTTCCTGCACTGTTTTTGGTCCAGGATCCACCGACCAGGCACATACAGCGGATGAATTTGTGAGTATCGCAGATTTAGAGCTCGTCTCAAAAGTTATGTGGCATCTTGTCACGAACTGGAATCAGAAGAACTAATAAATAAGACCGCATAGGAAGCGAGAAACTACAATGATCATAGATGCCTATAACAATGTTTGGCAGGCCGCAGGCACATCTGACTATTTAACTGCAGAGTCCTATACACCTGAAGACATGATTAGGGCGATGGATATGGCCGGTGTTGACATGGCCGTGGGATGTTCGCTGGGTCAGATGATGGATAACAATTTCATCGCTCAAACTATGGAAAAGTTCCCTGAACGCATTATTGGTTTTGGACAAGTTAATCCACGTTTTCCTGATGCCGTGCAGATTATTGAACACTGTGCAAAATCACTTAAACTGAAAGGTCTCAAGCTTCATCCGACCATGCACGGCTATCACTTTGCCGATCACGGTTTGCTCGATCCAATCTTTGAGGCCGCTGATAAGAATGGTCTCGCAATTTTGGTAAACGCTCTCGACGATCCCTTCTGCGCACCTCTGTCCATTGAAGAAATTGCTCGCAATTTTCCTAACACACCAGTATTGATTGCGCATATGGGTACCGTCTGGAATCTGAATGAGGCAATCTTGGTAGCAAAGCGAAATTCCAATATTTATCTCGAGACTTCTAGCGCGCAACTTCTCGATGTGAAGCTTGCCTATCGAGCAGTAGGTGCAGAGAAGATTGTGATGGGCACAGATTGGCCTGGAAGTGACTTTGATCTGGAGCGAGCGAAAATTGCCCGAGCAGTGCCGTCGGCAGATGATCGTGCACTTATTGAAGGCGCCAACCTTGCTCGCTTATTAAGACTCTCCAAATAGATTCACAAACTGATGTAGTTGATCAAAGAAAGGTGAGCTCGATGCGATCCACTGTTGGCTTTATTGATGCTCACTCCCATCTACGCGCCACTTCCCTATCCGATCACGGCGTTGCTGGAACTTGTCTTGAAGAGGCGCTGTTACGGATGAATGCTATGACTGGTGTTGATCCCTTTGATGATGCCTTAGTCGCATCCGGTGAACTACTTCTCGCAGGCGTCACGGGAGTTCAAGTCATTTTTCACACTTTTGGAACTCCTGATCAGTACTTCTCTATATTGGAGAAAGTTATCGCCGGGCTTAGAGCAACCAAGATACGATTCAAATTGGTTTTAGCGATTACTGATCAATTCGAATTTTTGCCGCAGAGTTCAAATCCACCTCTCTCGTTGCCATCCTTTGTTGATGTCGGCCCAAGAATGGAGCCAGAATCATTTCGTAATCTCGTTTTAAGAATTCAGTCGTCATTCCCTGACATTCAATTTGGCGTTGCTCCTGTTGCGCCGCAGTGGTGTTCTGATGACATGATGACAGTCATTAGTGAATTTGCAAGTACAGGAATGTTAGTTCACACCCACTGTCTCGAGAGTTCGCTTCAACGTCGCTGGATTGACGACGCTCCGATTCAACGGCTGGCACGTTTTAATCTTCTTGGCCCCAGAACTAGTTTGGCTCATGCAATTTGGCTCTCTGACGAAGAGCTCAATCTTATTAAATCGACGGGAACGCACCTTGTCACATGTCCTCGTTCGAACAACATTTTAAAAGCCGGACGCGCTCCTGTATCGCAATGGATTGCAAAAGAAATAAACTTTGCAATCGGTCTTGACAGCATTCTTTCAAAAGATTCGCTCTTCGAAGTAGCACGTATTGCGCTTAGCGAATCACAGGCGCTGAGCGCATTAACAACAGGTGGTCAGTTGGCCACAGGCATGAATTCGCAGAATGATGTAGTTCTTTGGTCCAGCCTCGACGATGGGATAGCAAGTGATGTGTCGATTGATGGAGAAACGGTGGTCTCAAATAAAGAAATCTTTAATTACATTGAATTCAAAGATGCTCAAGCCCGAATCAGGAATGTGATGATGGAGAATGCCACTTTTCGCGAGAGTCGGCATCGTGAACTCAATCTCATAATGGAGCAGTACTTGCGGGAGATCAATAAATGATTACTCCTCAAGTAGTTCTTCCAATCCGTGCCGAGCTCGGGGAAGGGATGAATCTTTTTCCAGATGGAAAAATGCGATGGGTTGATCTACCGCGCGGTGATGCTTACATCTGGGATGGCGAATCAAATCACCTATGGAAAAAGTTTGATCATGAGCTTTCAAAAGTTCTGCCTTGGCACCGAGGCAGCGTCGTTCTCGGCCAGACAGCAGTATTACTCTTCGACTCTCTTGGAAACGAAGTAGAGCGAATTGAACTTCACGAAGCTTCTACTAATTTGCGTTGCTCTGACGGAATGGTTTTGCCTAACGGTGAGTTGCTTTTTGGAATTTTAGATCGCGAGTTGACTCCATATTGTGGTCGACTAATACACGTCAACCGCAATCGAGAAATCAAAACGATTGTTGACAAAACAAGTATTTCAAATGGAATTTCTCTCTTATCTGATGGCGTTCGTGTTGCATGGGTAGATAGCCCCCGAAAGACAATTGAAGTTTTTGATTTTGAAAATGAGAAACTCTCATCTCCCAGAACTTTTGCTGTTTTACCAGAAGGAATGGGGCTGATTGATGGAATGTGCGCAGATGCCGATGGCGGTATCTGGGCCGCTCTATGGAATGGCTCAGGTATTGCTCACTTTGATCTCAATGGCAAACTGGTAGAGCATATTAAATTTTCTGCTCCGAACGTCACATCGTGTGGTTTTGATGCCAAAGACAACTTGCTCATCACAACGGGTACAGCGACTCTCTCTGACGAGGAGCTAGCGAAATTTCCTGGAGCTGGCAGTCTTTGGGTAATTCCAGCATCTCAGCATGGAACTTCGAGAGCCCGAACTTTTCTTTCCCTACTCTGATCTCTCATGATCATGGAACTTTTCCGCAGATTTCTAGTGGGCGAAGAAGAAAATAGAGAGTATCGTCTGCACGTTGAAGAATTCGGAGGCGCAGATGTCTACAGCAATTGATCTCTCAAAGATTCAGTTTGAAGGTATGACTCGGGATGACTTGGTCCAATGGTTGCGCTACGAAAAGCCAGAAACCGTTGTAAGAAATACCGTCGCCGCGCTCTCGAGCGGAGTCTCTATTGATGATTTATGGGCAGCAGGCGCTTTAACTGCTGCTCGTTACGTAAGTAACCAAGCAAGAAATCTCTTGGGCTTTGTATCTCATGCGATGGTGGGCTGTGAAGATGCGCGTCAATCAGCACTTGGACAGCCAGAAAGAATTCAGAAGATTCTGCTTATTCAAGCGTTAGCTCAAGTTGTTACCGATCTACATGACCCCTGCTTCGCGCCTTATGAATTATTCGATGTATGGGGAATCAGCGAGAAATCTGAAGATGAAGGTGTCACTCAACTTCGTAACGATGTTCGCATGGGCGAATGGATGCGTGCTGATCATCGCTTAGTTGGACTCTCAAAGACTATGACTAGAGAAAGAATAATAGATCTACTTCTTGATATTGGACTTGAGGGAATCGTTACTGATGATCACACTCTTATAACGCCATCGCTATCACTTGACATGATGGAGGTGACTGGGTGGGAAGCTGGTTTTCCGATGTTACGAGGAACCTTACGCTACTCATGCACTTTTCCGAGAAATCTAGAGCCATATCACAAGGCAACAAGTTTGGTTGATGAATTTCAATTGGATAAAAAAGTGTCTCTCGGTGCCAAAAATCTCGAAGCGATTTCTAAACTTCGTGTTGAATTATTAAATTTGCCTGCAACTGAACGTCCCCGCAGAGTTGCGCAAGCGCTGGCTCAAGAAAATGCAAGCGCAGATACCGTGATTTCGGCTCTCTCTCTTGCTGCTTGTGACATGTTTCTACAAATTGACCCAGTTCCTCATGATGATTTCGACGCAGTAAGCCGTGAAGTAGCGCCAATACATATTGGGACTACGTTAAATATTTTGCGAGCATCCCTGCAGCACATGTCGCCTCGGACACAGGCCATCGCATTGGTTATGGGTGGCTGCTTACTCGAGCGTGGTCCAAGTATTCTTAACGCAGATTTTGAATTCATTCCCTTCACCCCCTCACGTAGCTATCCCTATGAAGAGGATGTTGCTACTTTGAAGTCACGTGATGGAGCATCACTTTTAAATGTATTGAAAACGGCTCTCTTTGAGCATGATGTTCGTACTACGACCGCTTCAATAGCGGCGTATCGCGATGCTGGCCAACCTGCCGAGCCGCTTATTGCGCTTTTAGTTGAAGTTGCTTGTTCAGATGACGGAACCTTGATGCACAATGTGAAACATCTTCATTCCTGTTTAGAAGAATTCCGAGAATCCAACCACCCTGATCGCTGGAATTTCCTTATTGGAGCGGCCAAATGGGTTTCGTGGTACGCCGGCAAGAACACTAAGTTCTATCAAGAAGCTCTTACCGTTCTGAACAGCTAAAGCAACCTCACGACTTATCGCTCTACTCGTGAGCCTCCGCCTTCAGCTAGTTTCTTCACTTCTGCCAAAGTAGCCATACTTGTATCGCCCGGAGTACTCATAGCTAAGGCTCCGTGAGCAAGACCCCATTCTAAAGATTTCGCTAATGAGAATCCCTGTAGCGCACCGTAAATCATTCCCGATGCAAAGCTGTCACCACCACCGACTCGGTCAAATATCTCTAAATCTTCATAGAGTTGACCTGTTGCAAAATCGTCCTTTTTCGACCAAGCGACTCCAGACCAATTGTTAGTGCTTGCGCTCTTGACCGTTCGTAGGGTCACAGCAATCATTTCAAGATTTGGATATAAATTTGCCACTTTTTCAATCATTTTTTTATAGGAATCGATGCTTAAATCTTTATAATTTGAGTCAACTCCATCGATTTTAATTCCTAAAGCCACTTCAAAATCTTCTTCGTTTCCAAAGAGTACATCCACCTCGCGCGCTAAGGCCTGATTTACGCTTTGAGCTTTTTCTTTTCCGCCGTTGGCTTTCCATAAGCTTGGTCGGTAGTTTAAGTCGTAAGAAATTCGCGTTCCATTCTTTCTTGCTTCCTGCGCAGCGAGAAGTGCAAGTTCCGCAGTTGAGGGCGAGAGAGCTGCAAAAATCCCTCCAGTGTGGAGCCATCGCGATCCTTCGACTCTAAAAATCTTCTCCCAGTCAAAGTCGCTAGATTTCAATTGCGAGACCGCGGTATGACCGCGGTCCGAGACACCGACTGCCCCGCGCACTCCAAAGCCTCGTTCCGTGAAGTTCAAACCGTTTCTAACTTCGCGACCTACGCCATCAAATGACCGCCAAACAACATTCTCTGCGTTTACACCACCTTGGGATATGAGATCTTCTACAAGACGTCCAACTTCGTTATCAACGAGGGCTGTCAAAATTGCAGTATTAAGACCGAAACACTTTTTAAGACCGCGCGCAACGTTGTACTCCCCTCCTCCCTCCCACACATCAAAGTGGCGCGCTGTTCGAGTTCGAACGTTGCCGGGATCTAAGCGGAGCATGACTTCTCCCAATGAGATTAGATCAAAGCGTGCATCCTTCTTAGTTTCGATCATTGATTCTCCTTTGTGAGAGTTGAAGCAGCGCGCGCAATTTCAGCAATAGTGAGCAAATCTTTTGAGGCGAGTGCCTCTTTTGGAAACATCCAACTCCCACCCACTGCAGCCACGTTTTTTTCGCGAAGATATTCTTCTGCATTTGCTCGATTAATTCCTCCAGTTGGCACAAACTTTAAGCGAGGAAATGGAGCAGAGATTGCCTTGAGCGCCTTTACTCCACCCAAAGTTTCAGCTGGAAACCATTTCAAAGTATCTAAGTTGTACATAATGGCAGCAAGAATTTCAGATGGAGTCGCCACACCTGGAAAATATTCAATTCCCAAACTCTGAGCGCTTTCAACTAAATCACTTCGTAAGCCAGCAGAGACAGCGAAGTCCACTCCAAGGTCTTTACCGCGCTCCAAATCAACCGCCTTAGAAACCGAGCCAACTCCTACAGTCAATCCGTTTACTTTCTTCATTTCAGCCAACGCATCCCAGCTTTGCGGAGTACGAAGAGTGACTTCAACTATCGGCAATCTTGATTCAACCAAGCAGGCGCCTAATTCTTTTGCCCAGCTTGCATCATCAATCACGAGAACTGGAATGACAGAGAAATTGCTTGAAATATTCATGAATATTAATTCTTGATCATGTAGCCGCCATCAACGATGACAACTGAACCGGTCATAAAGGATGACTCAGGTGAACTCATCCAATAGATTGATTTCGCTATCTCTTCTGGCTCGCCGACACGAGCAAGAGCATGCATGGCCTCAACATCTTTTCTGTATTGCACGGGATCGGCAGACTTTTCGAGACCTTCGACCGTGAACGGCGTTTCAATCCAACCCGGAGCAATAGCATTGACGCGAATCTTCGGCGCAAGTTCTAGGGCGAGCGACTTTGTAAATGAATCAATAGCACCTTTAGTACTGCAATAAGCGGCATATCCTATAGAGCCAATATAGCTTGCAATAGAACTCATATTTACTATCGCCGGAGTACTTGAACGGTCGAGAAGGCTTTTCATGCTCTTTATAGAAGCAACCATTCCAATCACATTGACTTCAAACATGTTTCGCCACTCTTCGAGATCACATTCATCAATATTTGCAAGGTAGTTTCGTCCAGCCAGGTTTACTAAAGTGTCAACTTGTCCGAATTTCTTCTCAATAGTTTCTTTTGCTTGACTCCATAATGCTTCATTAGTTACTTCGCCTTGAAAATATAGGTCGCAATTCTCTTTATCTGGAGATCTATCAAAGCCAACCACGCTGAACCCATGCTTTCGGAATTCCTTAATTGTGGCTCTACCCATTCCACCAGCAGCACCAGTAATAACCAGTACGGGCATTTTTATTCCTCCAAGTGAGTTAATATCACAGCAGATTGCGGTTCAATAACTAATACATTCTCTCTGATAATTGCAGAACCGACAAGGCTGTCGTGAACCATAGTCTTTCTCCAGGAATTCAAGGAGTGATTTACGCTGGAATTGCTCGGGTTTACCACTACGGACCTCGCTTGTCCTACAAACTTGTAAGTGATGCCAAACAATTCTTCCGGGATTGAATCGGCAACCCACCAAAGAATCTCACCATTCTTGTATTCCTCACTTCTCTTGAATTCGGCAATCTTAGGAAGGATAGTTTCGATACCTTCTTCGCCACCGATAAACATCATAAATGGACCTGGAAGCGCGCCAAAAATACAAGTAAGAACTTGAGTCATCGTCAATCCAAATTGTTCACGACGCCATTTAATCCCCCATGATGGCCACCAAAATGTGTCATGTGAGTCAATATGATGCGCCGTCATTGATCCGCGCGGGAGCAGCGAATCACGATCCTTCATCCAAAGCGCCAGATCTCTACCATTCCTAATTCCGTGTGGTGAGCGGGCTTCCTTTGAGGCGAGGGAGGTGACTAGCCATTGTTCGTCATAGTTGTAATTGAGATCCATGGATTTGCGCAGCAAATGGCCCGATGGCTCTGTGTACATCAAAGCATCTGGCTTAATCGCCTTAATTCGGGGCCGAAGTTTCTGAAATAGTCCCACACAGGCAAGAGCTGAAGCATTTGCGCGACCACTCGCCCAGTCTGCCCAATTTGGATATTCATTATATGTTGGGGCATCGAATCTAAAGCCATCGATATCTAGTTCTTCGATAAGGAACAGCATCGCTGACATGAAGTACTCCTGCCACGATGCACTGCGCGCATCAAAAGCCTTTGTATATACACCTGTGACTTTTCCTTGTGCGTCTCTATAGAACCATTCAGGATGCTCTTCAATTAACGGGGAAACTACGGGACTTCCGTCGCGCCAAGCATCCTCAAAATCAATGATGTGTCTGGACCAAGCTATGTAGTAGTTTGAAGAATCTTTTACATCAGAACTAAAACTATCAAATGTTTTTTCATCGATTCTATCTTTATATGGCCCACTACGTACCCCATCAGCCGCTGTAGTGATGGACTCCTTATCTAATACGCCATGCAAAAGAACATCAAAAATAACTTTGATGCCGCGGGCATGAGCTTCCTTGACTAGACGTTTGATCTCACCCTTATCGCCGTACGAAGTATCAATATCCCAATAATCATGAACGTTGTAGCTTGGATATGGCTGTCTCGGCATCAGCTGAATGCACGAAAAACCTAGACTTTTGATTCGATCTAAATCTTCAACTAGATCAGTTGCTGTTAAGTACGGTCCATATTTATTGACTCTGCCAAATATCGAATAGCCAAGTTGGGCTTCAAAAATCATCGTCGGCTTTATCCAATCAGGTGGATTTGACGGTGAGGTCACGCCGTATTCATCAAGCCACGATTGAAAAAGGCTAGGGAACTCTTGCCACGTTGGGACGGATAAATCGATCGAAAAGAGGCGGAGCGGCAAATCCTTAACGTTGGAGAGATCACTGCAGAATTCACTCTTTATGTTGACTCCAGTCTTACTTGAGCTAAGACCAACAATCTCGACCTCCGGAATCTCCACATTTCCATCGGCCCAGAGCGCGACATTTCGCAATGAATCAGAATCGGAAAGGTAGATCAGTCCGCTCGATCCCCGTAACCCACCCATGGGCGAAATACCGGTTGAGGAAGTGAGTTGATGAAGAGGTAAATTAGATTTTGCACCATTACCTGGAATGTTCAAAAGCCAGTTACCACCACCGAGATCACAAATAATTTCGGCGACGAGATTACGCACTATAAGCGACTGGTTCCCTTGGAAATTAACTCCAATCGACATTGCCGGGCCGATCCGATTGAAGCAATATGTAATTTCAGCATTTACTGGTCCGATTTTTACCGGGATTGCCCAAACAACGCCTTCTAGATTTTGAATCAAATATGGCGCAGATTGGACCTTAACTTCGCTCGACCATTCGGTGTCGTAATACTCAAGTCCACCAACAGGATTGCGTCGATCGCTTCCACCTAACTCAATTTTAAACTTGGTTACAAAGCTAATCTTCTTTTCTGTACCTTGGTTTTCTATTGAGATTGATAAAGGCAAACCAGACGAATCATCCAATTCGAGGACATGACTCGATTCAACATGTTGTAGTTTCACTTTGCTATCGCCTAGCGAGTCAGTCGACCCGAAAGCGTTCGGTGGCCGAGTAGGGAGAGAATGATTACTAATCCAAAGCCCAATTGGGTGTAATAGCCATCAAGACCAACCGCTATAACGCCTGTGTTAATGAAGACAACAGTCGTTGCACCGATAACCAAACCAGCAATGGTTCCGCGTCCCCCTGTAACCGGCGTACCGCCCACGAAAACTGCGGCTAGAACCGGCAATAGATATCCCTCGCCCATAGTCGAGTAATAAGTTGAATTGAGCAGAATTCCTACTGTTGAGGTAAGAGCGCAACAAATTCCTACTAGAACAAAGCAATAGACCTTTACTCGTTCAATATTGATACCCATGGCTCGACCAGCTTCAGGATTATCTCCTGCGATATGCACATGGATACCAAAGCGGTGGCGATTAAAAATCAAGCCAAGAATTACGGCAAGTCCTAGTCCCCAGAACATCTGAGCAGGAATTGGACCCCATGATCCGACGATGGCTCTTCGGATGGGTGATTCGTCAAATTCAGTGAATTGTCTAACTTCACCGCGATTGAGCACTTGCGTCAAACCAATCAACATGAAGTTAACACCGAGTGTTGTAATGAGCGAACTGAATCCAAGTTTTGTGACCAGGAATCCATTAAGAAGACCGCAGGCCACACCCGTGAGAAGTGAGGCGAAAAATGCCGCCCAGAAATTGAAACCCGTTGCAGTCAATGTAACGGAAAACGCAAGTCCAGATAAAGGAACTATCGAAGGGAATGAAAGGTCAATTTCCCCGGCTACCGTAACAAATACAAGGGCAAGTCCCATGATGATATATAGCGGCAAAGATAGAAATACCGCTGTGAACATTCCAACATCAAGAAAGACATCTGGGGCAAAGAAAATGAAGATCGCCATCATGATGAGATAAAAACCAGCTGCGCCGATAACTGGCTTCATTTTATCTGGAATAACGAATTTCTTTACGACTGCATTCTCTACGACAGACGTTTTTGAATTCTCTTCGCTCATTAGATGCTTCCCTTCTTTGCAATGTCGCGTAACATCTGAATGAAATCATCAGCTGACATATTTCCTTTTGGTCCGTCAAAAACAAGTCTTCCGCGATCGAGAATAACGAAGCGATCTGCAACCGCATGCGCATCCCATGGATTGTGGCTAATAAAAATAACCGACTTACCTTGTTTCTTTAGATCTTTGATAAATTCAATAACTTCTGCTTGTTCTGAAAGGGCCATAGCGGTTGTAGGTTCATCTAGCATCACCAAACTGCTATCGAAAAGTATTGCTCTAGAAATTGCAACACCTTGACGTTCACCGCCTGAAAGTTTTAAAACTTGTGACTGGGGGGTCCACACCTTCGAGGTGTAACCAATTCTGCGCATAAGAGACTCTGTCTCTTCGATTTCTTTTTTCCGCTTGACGAAACCAAAGCGATTTGTGATTTCTCGTCCCATGAAGACGTTGGCATAGATGCTTTGTTGTTCGGATAGCGCTCTATTCTGGTGTACCGTTTCTATTCCAAGTTGACGAGCTTTTGCAGCATTCCAAGCTTTTTGATCTGCGCCACGTAGTCGAATTAGTCCACCTGCATCGGCTTTTTCAGTTCCAGCAATGATCTTCGTGAGAGTTGATTTACCTGCGCCGTTATCTCCAACAAGTGAGACTATTTCCCCTGGGTAAAGTTTTAGATTTATATCAGTTAATGCTTGTACTCGCCCGAAAGTCTTTTCGATTTTTACTAACTCGACTAATGGCTCGGCGCTCATGTCTCTCTCTCTATTTAAGCTAAATTCTTTTATTTAATCTATGAATTAATCCCTTATATGTGAACTATGGCGGTACTGGAAAACCAGTACCGCCATAGTTGCTTACTTCTTAACGATAGCCCTTAGGGAGAGCTGCCACCGTCTTGTAATTGTTTACAGTTACGAATCCAGAAGATGTATCTACGCTAGATGCAGAGAGTCCATAAACTTTCTGCAAGCAGAGTGACACAATTGGAACATAACCTTGTTTGAATGGTTCCTGATCAGCTGAAAGCTGAACATGACCGCTTGCAAACGCAGCAAGAACAGTTGGACCCAAGTCAAAACCAGCAACCTTTACGGCGCCAGCCTTGAGACCTGCCGCATTGAAATATGCAGGCATATTTCCAAGCGTTGGACCTTCAGCAACGATCAGCTTCAGGTTCTTGGCCTTCTTGATGCTTGCAGTGAGATATGGAGTAAGGAGATCTGGGTTACCGTTTACATCCTTACCAACAGACTGGAGATTCAGTTCAATAACTTTGATTCCAGATTTCTTTAGTACTGAAACTACGCCATCTTCACGATCTGAACGTCCTTTTACGCCAAATGTTCCGACAACGATTGCCTCGTCACCTTTCTTCAAGCCGAAGTCCTTAATTGCGCGAGCTGCGAGTGCTTGTCCCATCTTTGAAAGATTTGCACCTACGAAACCAGCGTTAAGTTCTGCAATCGACTTTGGTGCAGGTACGTTTGCGAAATCAACGAGAATTCCCGCTGCTTTAGCATCTTTCGCTGCAGAAAGAATCGCTGCGTCACCAGGGTGCCCCATGAATGAAATTGCATCTGGTTTCTTTTGGATTTCTTCCTTGAATTGCTGAACCATCTTTGGAAAGTCCCAACCTGAGCTAACGATTGTTACATCTGCACCGGTATCAGCAGCTGCAGCTCTCGCGCCTTTTTCCAAGATGTCGGAGAAACTATCTGCAGTTCCACCTTTGAAATAACTAATTTTCACGCCCGAGCACCATCCTGCCGCCGAACTTTGGCTGGCTGATGTAACTCCGAGCATGAGCGAAGCAACCAGAGCACCAACTGAAGCTAGTGCTGCGGCACGACGGGAATTCTTCATGCTTTCCTCTCCTGAATATTTTGGCTATCTGACTTGTCAGATAGGCCCATGTGGTGAGAGAGTCTGCTCTCGGTAATCTCGCTTGTCAATAACATTGCGAGAGATTTTTTGGCGATTTGCAAAGGAGTGACTATGGAACAACTTACGAACAAGCGCGTAATTGTTACCGGAGCACTTGGTGGAATTGGGATTCCAGTTATGAAATTGTTATCTGAGTCGGGCGCCCAGTTATTTGCTGTTGATCGTCGCGACGAAACTGAGGCGGCGCAATCGTTGCCAAATATTGTGATCGATTCAGGAAAATATTTGAAAGTTGAACTTTCTAGAACGAGCGAAATTAGCAACCTCATTGATTCAATCGCTAACGAAAAACCAAATTGCTTAGTCGCTCTCGCTGGAATTGTGGTGAGCGGAGAATTGACTTCTCAAAGCGAAGAGTCTATTCGAGACGTTATAAACGTAAATCTTGTCTCGCAGATGGAACTCGCAAAACACCTCATTCAATTCTGGCTCAAAGAAAAAATTCCGGGAAATATCGTATTTGTTAGCTCATGGGTTGATCACGTTCCATGGCCAGGAATTACACCTTATGCCGCCTCAAAGGCGGGCTTAGTTGCGCTCTGCCGAGGTATCGCTCGTGAATACGCTCGATCTGGTATTCGAGCTAACGTAATTTCGCCCGGGATAGTGGATGTTGGCATGGCGGCCAAGCAATGGAGAGAGGAGCCGGACTATCGTGCGCGGGCTTCACGCGCCATACCCCTAGGAAGACTCCAATCTCCTGAGGAGGTCGCACAGGGAATCGCATTCTTGCTCTCCGACAATGCTAACTACATGACAGGTTCAAATCTTCTGATTGATGGAGGGGCGAGCCTTTATCCCATGGATCCTGAGGAGAACTAAAGATGCCCCAAACTTCGCGAAGAGTCGTAATTTCTCAGGATGATCTGGCACGAAATCTCATGGATCGCTTTGTCCTCGGCGCCGAGGCAAACAATGGAATGTTGCCCTCTACACGGCTCTTGGCTGAGGAGTATGGAGTTTCTCGCTTGTTCCTACGTGAAGTATTAGCGGGTTTACAACGTCAGGGATTGATCGAAACATTTCCTGGCAAGGGTATCTATGTTAAAAAACCCGATATGTTAAACGCCGCGCGCAATGTCCACACCGCAGTTCGTCAATCATCTGCGACCGCACGCGATCTCATCGAAGCTAGATCTCACCTTGAAGAACAATGCGCGAGTTTAGCGGCGCAGCGTGCCACTGACTCTGATATCGAACAATTAGAAATTGCTTTGAAAGCTTTCGATGATGCACCAAGTCTTATTCCGCGCGCGCAGGCAGATATTGCATTCCATTCTCTCATCGCAAAGAGCACTCATAATCCCGTTCTTCTAGTGATGTTTGGCTCAATCACAAAACTTGCATTCGACACGATGCTTCGAAGCCTTTCAGACCCAAAAATTTATGAAGTAGGAGCTCCTCTACACCGTGTTATTCTCAAAGCAATAAAGAAACGAGAGCCAAAGGCAGCCTTAAGTGCTATGTCGAAGCACATTCACCTTGCTGAAAAGTCATATAAATCAGACCTTGACCGTCAACTAAGTGAAATAGCAGAGCGAATAGTTAAAGACGTTTTGCATACCACTCTCTCAGTCGATCAAATTCTAGATGCCGCCCTGCAAAGCTACTCGCTAGGAATCCCAAATAAATTATGAAAATTTCAAAGGTACGAACTTTTGTTCACTCGGACTTCCCAAATGTCTTCCACGTTGAAGTAGAGACAGATTCCGGAATCGTTGGACTAGGCGAAAGTTATTATTTTGCCTCCTCGCTTGCACATTTCGCAGAAGAGTTTGCAGCTCCACAGATACTTGGTAAGGACCCTTCTAATCGAGAAGACATCAGCAAAGCTCTCACAACCTATATTGGTTATAACGGCTCAGGAGTCGAAACACGTACACGCTCGGCGATTGATATTGCCCTCTGGGACATTGAAAGCAAGGTCAGAAATCTGCCTTTGTACCAAGCTTTGGGTGGAACAACTCAACGAGAACTAAAAATTTACAACACGTGCGCTGGTAAGGAATATATGCGCCGTTCCAATCAAAGTTCAAAGTCATGGGGAATCGATAACGAATCTAGTAACTTAGAAGACTTAAGAGCTTTCATGAGCGATGCCGGAAATCTGGCAGAAGAACTGCTCTCAGAAAACATTACAGCTATGAAAATTTGGCCATTTGATATTTATGCAGAAAAGAACTGGGGTCGCGAAATATCTAATGCCGATCTTGATTCTGGTCTTGAGCCAATTCGAAAAATACGCAATTCAGTTGGTAACAAAGTTGATGTAATGATTGAGTTACACGGTCTTTGGTCTCCTAGCGCGGCCCTAAAGATTATGAAGGCTTTACAAGAATTTGACGTGTTCTGGGTTGAAGACCCTCTTTATCCTGATCTGCTTGAAGAATTAGAAATGCTTCGCGGAGAAGCGATGCCGAAAATTGCACATGGCGAAACAGTTGCGAGTGAGAGAAGAGTAAAGACACTTACCTCACGCAAACTTATCGATTTTTTAACTTTAGATCTTTCATGGTGCGGAGGTATTACTGCTGGTTTACGCCTAGCTCAGCATGCTCGCGAAAATGGCATACAGATTGCTCCTCATGATTGCACTGGCCCAGTCGGGTTGTTAGCCGGGGCTCATCTTTCTACTGCAGACTCAAATGCAGTAATCCAAGAAACTGTTCGTTCTGCGCTTCGAACTTGGTATCCATATCTTGTCGATGGCTTACCGACTGTAGAAAACGGTTCTATGCGCGTCACTGACATGCCTGGACATGGACTAACTCTCCGAGAAGACTTCAAGAATTCATCGGGCATGAAAATTAAAGAGATTTCACAATGAATCAAAATTTAAATCGAACATTTCCAAGCCCAAAAGCACTGAGCGGGCTATTGAAGTTTCGAAAGATTGAGTGGAATGGGCGGAAACGCAGATTAGCCCGAGCTCATACGATGTGGGATCTTCGTGAGATCGCCAAAAAACGCACGCCACGAGGGCCATTTGATTACACCGACGGTGGTTCCGAGCAAGAGCTTTCACTCAATCGCTCTCGTGAGATCTTTAGAAATATTGAATTTCAACCAAGAATTCTGCACGATGTTTCGCGGCTCTCTACTGAAGTAGAAGTACTCAATCAAACTTTTGCGCTTCCAGTTGGAATTGCTCCTACGGGCTTTACTCGAATGATGCATGCAGAAGGCGAATTAGCAGGTTCTCGTGCTGCGGAGAAGTTCGGAATTCCATTTACGCTCTCAACTCTTGGGACAACTTCTATCGAAGACGTTGTTGCAGCTGCACCTAGAGGAACAAACTGGTTTCAACTCTATATGTGGAAAGATCGCGAAGCTTCTATGCGGTTAGTGGAGCGCGCTAAAGCCTCTGGCGTTACGAATCTAGTACTTACTGTCGATGTGCCTGTTGCAGGTTCGCGGTTGAGAGATGTTCGAAATGGCTTAACTGTTCCTCCGACACTATCTGCAAGGACGATCATTGATGCAATTCCGCGTCGGGAATGGTGGTGGAATTTCCTAACAACTAAGCCGTTGGAATTTGCTTCCATGTCGAATTGGCCAGGAACAGTCGCTGAACTTCTCGACTATATGTTCGATCCTACGATGACTTTTGATGATCTCAAGTGGCTCCGTAAGCAATGGAATGGGACTCTGACCGTCAAAGGAATTCAAACCCTTGACGATGCAAAAAGCGCAGCAAAATGTGGTGCGGATGCCGTGATTCTCTCCAATCACGGTGGCCGCCAACTAGACCGCGCGCCTGTTCCACTTTTGTTGGTTCAGCAAGTTTCGAAAGAGTTGAAGAGAGATGTGGAAGTTCATCTTGATACAGGAATTATGAGTGGCGCGGATATCGTCGCTGCTTTAGCGCTTGGCGCTAACTTTACTTATATCGGTAAGGCTTATCTCTACGGATTGATGGCCGGCGGACAAGAAGGAGTGGAGAGATGTCTAACAATTCTTCAATCACAAATAGTCCGTACTTTGAAATTACTTGGAGTTAAGGACCTTAAGGAACTTAACCCCAAGCATGTCAATCTTTTAAACTAATTACGAGCGATTCCCAGCTCTGCTAAAACGCGATTCACGATATGTCCTGAGAAACCACGTCGCGAGAGCGCCCCATGCATTCTGCGATAGGCAACTTCAGGTGCAAGGCTTCGGACGGATCGAGATTTACGTTCTGCGAATTGGAGCGCATTGGCAAATTCAGATTCATCAGTGATATCGCTAGTGATCCATTCAATGATCTCATCTGAGATTCCCTTTGAACGAAGTTCACTTGTGATGATTCGCTTAGAAACTTTCTTAGTGCGCTGGCGAGACTCACACCAGTAGCGAGCGAATTCATGGTCATTGATGAAGCCTTGTTCCTGGAGGCGAAAGAGGACTGCGTTGGCAACCTCTTCTTCAATGCCGCGTTTCTTAAGAAGTGTAAAGAGCTCTCCCCTACTTTTTGCACGACGACCAAGGGCCATAAGCGCAATGGTCTGGGCTACTGAGTAGGGGTCGCTCTCGACTTCTACAGGACTAGAACTCGACATCAGCTGCGGCTTCATCAATCGCAGCAACAAGTGCTGGATCGATATCGCTCGCGGCGTAATGCGCGCGGATCTTGCCTTCGATTTCATTTGCAAGATCAGGGTTATCAATAAGGAATTGACGTGAGTTCTCTTTACCTTGTCCGAGTTGGTCACCTTCATAGGTAAACCATGCGCCGGATTTCTTAACGATTCCAAGATCTACACCGAGATCAAGGAGTCCACCTTCACGGGAAATTCCGATGCCATAAAGAATGTCGAATTCGGCTTGCTTGAATGGGGGCGCCATCTTGTTCTTCACAACTTTGACGCGAGTACGGTTACCGACCGCTTCTTGTCCATCTTTAAGAGTTTCAATGCGCCGGATATCCATACGAACAGATGCGTAAAACTTCAAGGCTTTTCCACCAGTTGTAGTTTCAGGCGAACCAAAGAAGACACCGATCTTGTCACGGAGTTGATTGATGAAGATTGCAGTCGTCTTCGACTGACTTAGCGCACCAGTAATTTTGCGGAGCGCTTGTGACATCAGACGAGCTTGAAGACCCATATGGGAATCACCCATCTCGCCTTCGATTTCAGCGCGTGGAACAAGTGCTGCAACAGAGTCAACAACAATGAGATCAAGTGCGCCGGAACGAACCAACATATCCATGATCTCAAGAGCTTGTTCACCAGTATCTGGTTGGGAAACTAGAAGTGAATCAATATCAACGCCGAGCTTCTTTGCATATTCAGCATCAAACGCATGCTCTGCATCGATAAATGCTGCAATACCGCCATTTTTCTGGGCGTTTGCAATGGCATGAAGTGTGAGAGTTGTTTTACCTGAAGATTCAGGTCCGAAGATTTCAATAACACGGCCACGTGGAAGGCCGCCAATTCCAAGGGCCATATCCAACGTGATAGAACCAGTTGGGATAACTTCGATAGGAGTCGCTGTGCGCTCACTCATTTTGATGACGGAGCCCTTACCAAACTGACGCTCGATTTGAGCAAGCGCGGTGTCTAGGGCTTTCTGCCGTTCGGCAGAGGGTTTGGATTTATCGTCAGGATCTTTGGCTT
>Ga0214917_10001801_pt1 | contig 27201 bp, 23 predicted proteins | sample LL_1208_BB_MetaG_FD_177983 | JGI IMG/M metagenome (GOLD analysis project Ga0214917, IMG submission 177983) | Freshwater microbial communities from Lake Lanier, Atlanta, Georgia, United States - LL_1208_BB | ecosystem: Environmental > Aquatic > Freshwater > Lake | place: USA: Georgia | collected... | reverse complement strand
ACGGATGACGTGCGGCGTCAGGTGCGCGACCAACGGGTGCCCGCCGGGCCGTCCTCGAGGGTGACGCCCGCGCCCCCGAGCCGGTCCCGAATCAGGTCGGCGGTCGCGAAATCCTTCGCCGCGCGGGCCCGGGCACGGATCTCGATGACGAGGTCCATCAGGCCGGCCACGAGCGTCCCGTCGGCGTTTCCCTCGGCGTTTCCCTCGGCCCGAGGCTCGCGGAGAAAGAGACCGAGGACGCCCGTGAGCTCCCGGAGCGCGAGGAGCATCGCGTCGAGCGTCTCGAGGGCGGCGGGAGACCGGGCTGTCTCGAGGGCGTGGGCGTCGATGTGCCGATTGACGACGCGCACGAAATCGAACAGGGTCGCCACCGCGATCGCGGTGTTGAAATCGTCGTCCATCGCCGCGAGGAAGCGCGCCCGGAGGGCGGTCGCCTCCTCTCCGGCGGCGCCGATCGCGAGGTCTCCCGCGCGCCGATCGCGCCGTGCCAGTTGGTGGAACGACCGTCCCGTGATCCGCTCGTACCGCGAGAAGACCCGCGTGAACGCCTCGAGCGCCCGCGCGCTCTCGGCGAGCGGCTCCTCGCCGAAATGGATCGGGCTGCGGTAGTGGGTCGAGAGCAGGAGGAGGCGGATCGCCTCGGGGCGATGACGTCGCAGCAGTTCCGTGAAGGGCTGGGCTCCGGTCGACTTCGAGATCTTGCTGGCGGCCTGCGCCGCGGCGTCGGCCGCCGCGTCGAGGGGTTCGCCGCCACGCGGCCGGCCGCCGACCTTGCCGGCGGCCGACCCCGCCTGCATGAGCCCGTTGTGCATCCAGAACGTCGCCATCGGGCACCCGTGGAGCGATTCGCTCTGCGCGAGCTCGTTCTCGTGATGCGGAAAGACCAGGTCGAGCCCGCCACCGTGGATGTCGAAGTGCTCGCCGAGAATCGCCTTGCTCATCGCCGAGCACTCGATGTGCCACCCCGGCCGACCCGGCCCCCACGGGCTCGGCCACGACGGCTCCCCCGGCTTGGCCGCCTTCCAGAGCGCGAAGTCGGCCGTCGATCGCTTCCGCTCCGCCGTCGAGCCTCCCTCGCCCTGCATCTGGCCCACGGCGCGATTGGTCAATTTGCCGTAGTCGGCGTCCTTCGCGACGTCGAAGTAGACGTCGCCGTCGCTGGCGTACGCGAAGCCCCTGGCGACGAGCCCCTCGATGAAGGCGATGATCGTGTCGATGTGCTCCGTCGCCTTCGGCATCACGTCGATGCCGTCGACGCCGAGCGCCGCGAGGTTGCCGAGATAGTCGGCCGTCATCTCCTCTGCCAGGGCGCGCATCGTCGTCCCACGGGACACGCTTTCCGCGATGATCTTGTCGTCGACGTCCGTGATGTTGACCACCCAGGTGACGGTCCACCCGGAGAAGACGAGGTGCCGCTTGATCGTGTCGAAGATCACCGGCCCCACCATGTGGCCGATGTGGCTCGGCTTGTAGACGGTCGGCCCGCAGAGATACATGCCGACGTGGCCGGGCCGCACCGTCACGAGCGGTGCCTTCGATCGTGTCAGCGTGCTGTAGACCTCGATCCGCGGCCTGCCGGCCGTCGCCGCGTCGATCACCCCGGTCATCGTCATCTCGTTCGCACTCCTGGAAATCCACGTGTCCGGCCCGGTGCACACGGTGTGCCCGCCGACCCACTCACTCGTCCCGATCCGACCGCTCGACGAGCACCACGCACTCGGCGGCGATCGCCTCCTCCGCACCGACGGGCCCCACGCCCTCTCCCGTCTTCGCCTTGAGCCAGACGGCCTCCTCGTCCACGTGGAGAATCGCGGCGATCCGTCGGCGGATCGCCGTCCGGTGAGGGAGAATCTTGGGGCGCTGGGCGAAGATCACGCAATCCAGGTTCACGATCCGCCAGCCGGCCGCCGCGAGACGCCGCGCCGCCTCCGCGAGCATGCCGGCCGAATCCCGGCCGCGATTGGCGGGATCGGTGTCGGGAAACAACTCGCCGATGTCGCCGAGGCCGGCCGCCCCGAGCAGGGCGTCGGTGACCGCGTGCAAGAGCACGTCCGCGTCGCTGTGCCCCACCGCCCGGCGGTCGTGCGGGATCGTCACCCCTCCGAGCACGAGGCCACCGCCCGGCTCCAGTCGGTGCAGGTCGTGTCCGAGTCCGATGCGCGCCATGCTGCGGAAGCCTCCGGAGGATCCACCGTTTTCACCTATACTCCCGCGCATGGACAACTCCGCGAGCCGTTCGCAATCCCAATCCGCCCCGGTGATCGAGGTCGAGGGACTCGCCAAGGAATACCGCGTCCATGACAAGCCCGAGGGCCTCGCGGCGAGCGTCCGCAGCCTGTTCCACCGCACCAGCCGGGTCGTCGAGGCGCTCCGCGGGGTCGACCTGCGGGTCGGACGCGGCGAATTCGTGGCGCTGCTCGGCCCCAACGGTGCGGGGAAGACCACGTTTCTCAAGCTGCTCTCGGGCATCATCACGCCCTCCCGCGGCACCGCCCACGTCCTCGGGCACGTCCCCTGGGTGCGGGAGAACGAGTTTCGCCGGCGGTTCGCCCTCGTCATGGGCCAGCGCAACCAGCTCTGGTGGGACCTGCCTGCCGCCGAGAGTTTCCGGCTCCACCGCGAGATCTACCGGATCGAGCCCTCCCGCTTCACGCGGGTTCGCGACGAGCTCGTCGACCTGCTGGGGGTGCGGCCGCTCGTGCTCCAGCCGGTTCGAGAGCTGTCACTCGGGGAACGGATGAAGCTCGAACTGGTCGCGGCGCTGCTGCACGAGCCCGAGGTGCTCTTCCTCGACGAGCCGACGATCGGACTCGACGTCGTCGCCCAGCACACGATCCACGCCTTCCTGCGTCACGTGCAGGCGGAGCGACGCGTGACGGTGATGCTCACCACGCACTACATGAAGGACGTGGCGGCCCTCTGCGAGCGGGTGGTCGTGATCACGCACGGCGACATCCTCTACGACGGGTCGCTCGCCGACATCGTCGATCGCTTCACGACCCACAAGATCGTCACGCTCGACCTCGACGAGGTGCCGTCCCCGGCGCGCGTCGCCCGCTACGGGTTCCCCTGCGAGGTGCGCGGGCCGCGGGTCGTGCTCCGGGTCGATCGCGGCCGCATCGCCGAGGTGCTCCCCGACATCCTGCGCGACGAGGGGGTCCGCGACGTGTCGGTGGAGGACGTGCCGCTCGAGGAGATCGTGGCCGAACTCTTCCGCTCGACGCGACCGCGTCCCGCCGGGGCGCCTGCCGGAGCCTCCCCATGAGCGGGCGGAGCGTGCCCCTCGAGCCCGACCGGCACGTGGCGCCGCCGCGGGTGCTCGAGGGCCTGCGGGTGTGGTGCACGATGCTCGCCATCTGCCTCGAGGAGCGGCTCGTCTACCGGGGAGACTTCCTGCTCGGCACCGCGATGCGGTTCCTGCCGATCGTCACCCAGATCTTTCTCTGGACGGCCGTCTTCTCCGCCACGCGGCGTGGGGACATCGCCGGCTACACCCGCGACGACGTCGTCGCCTACTACCTGCTCACGATGCTGGCACGGGCCTTCTCGAGCATGCCGGGCCTCGCGACCGGCATCGCGCGGAGCATCCGGGACGGCTCGATCAAGAAGTTCCTCGTCCAGCCGGTGGATTACGTGGGCTTCCTGCTCGCGGCCCGTGTCGCCCACAAGCTCGTCTACTACGCCGTCGCGGCCGTGCCCTTCGCCGCGGTCTTCCTCGTCTGCCGGCACTACTTCCCGCCGCTCCCGGACGCCGCCACCGTGCTCGCGTTCCTCGCCTCGCTCGTCCTGTCGTTCCTGCTCGGCTTCTTCATGGAGGCGACGCTCGGGATGCTCGGTTTCTGGGTGCTCGAGGTGTCGAGCATCGTCTTCGGCTACATGCTCGTGCAGTACCTCCTCTCGGGCCACATGTTCCCGATCGACATGCTCGCGGGCGTTCCCACGGGCATCCCTGGCGTGAGCGTCGCCGAGCTGGTCCAGTGGCTCCCCTTCGGCTACACGGCCTACTTTCCCGCGGCGGTCTGGCTCGGCAAGATCGAGGGTCCACACCTGGCCCGCGCGCTGCTCGTGCAGGTCGCGTGGGTGGTCGCGATGGGAATCGCGTGCCGCATCGCATGGCAACGCGGCACGCGACGCTACGGCGCGTTCGGAGGCTGATCGCTCGGGCCGCAGGGTTTTGCCCGGTCCCACCGGGACGCGGTACGCTCTGCACCTCCCATGAGCCGCTACCTCGCGATCTTCCGCACGTTCGCCCGCGCCTGCCTCGTGCGCGACATGACGTTCCGCGCGAACTTCCTGCTCGAGTGCCTCACGAGCCTCGGGTGGATGTCGATGAATCTCGCCTTCTATCTCCTGGTCTTCACGTTCACGCCCGAGATCGGGGCCGGCAGCGGCTGGACGAAGGCGCCCTTCTTCGCGTTCGTCGGCACTGGTCTCATCGTCAACTCGATCGTGCAGGCGCTCTTCATGCCGAGCGCGGAGGAGCTCACCGAGATGGTGCGCACGGGCGGGCTCGACGCCGTGCTCGTCCAGCCGCTCGACGCCCAGTTCCTCGTCTCCATGCATCGCGTCGACTTCTCGTCGTTCGCCAACGGCCTCGTCGGCGTCGGGCTCGTGGCGTGGGCCGTGCCCCGTCTCGAGCACGCCCCCGGGCCGATCGCATGGCTGGTCTATCCGCTCACGATCCTGTGCGGCGTCGCGATCCTCTACGGCCTCGTCATCATGCTCGCGGCCGCCACGATCCTCATGGGGCGCAACCAGAGCCTCTACGACTTCTGGTTCTATCTCACGAACTTCTCCCGCTATCCGGCCGAGATCTACGCGGGACCCTGGGGCGGACCGCTGCGTGCGGTCTGCACGTTCGTGATTCCCATCCTGCTGGTGGTCAACGTGCCCGCGCGGGTGCTCGCCCGACCGCTCGCCGGCGAGGCCTGGTGGGCCGTGGCGACCGCGCTGCTCGCCGCCTGCGCCTCGCTCGCCGTGTCACGCGCGGTCTTCCAGGCGGCCCTCGCGCGGTATCGTAGTGCGTCGAGCTGATCGGGGCCCGCGGCCCGCCACGTCCGGATGCCAGAGCATGCCTGCGAGCGTCGAGGACCGCGCGAAGACGGGATCGAGCGACGTCGGCCGGGCACGCGGTCTGCACGAGGACCTCGCGGCGGTGCTGATCGGCGCGGGCCTCGTGATCCTGGCCCTGGCCGTGACATGGGCCGGGCGCCCCGACGGCGATCGCGCGAGCCGGGAGTCCCACCCGAAGGGCTGGCCGACGCCGCTGGCCGCCACGGTCGGACTGCCGGGAACCTGGGTGGATTCGCCCCTGGCGGCGTTCCGTGACGGGAGCGGCCGACTCGCCGTCGCGCCGGTGGCGCTCGGCATGGGCTGGGTGGTGGCCGTCGGCACGCTCGGGGCGGTGCTCGGCGGTGGCGGCGTCAGGCGGTTCCTCCCGGGCGGGGCGCTGCTCGCGGCGCTCACGTGCCTGGCGTATCTCCTCGCCGCACAGAAGGTCGTCAAGTTCTACAACCTCGAGTATCCCCTCTGGGCGCTCGCCGTCGGTCTGCTCGTCGGCAACGTCGGCGGCGTGCCGCGGTGGCTCACGCCCGCCCTGCTCGGCGAGTTCTTCATCAAGACGGGGCTGGTCGTCTTCGGTGCCGAGGTGCTCGTGAGTCGGCTCCTCGCCCTCGGCCTGCCGGGGCTGATGACCTCCTGGATCGTCACGCCCGTCGTGCTCGTCAGCACCTACCTGTTCGGCGTGCACGCGCTCCGCATCCCGTCCCGGCCGCTCTGCATGACGCTCGCGGCGGACATGTCGGTGTGCGGCGTGTCGGCGGCGATCGCCACGGGGGCGGCGTGTCGCGCGAAGAAGGAGGAGCTGTCGCTGGCGATCGGCCTCTCGCTCTTCTTCACCGTCATCATGATGGTCGCGATGCCGCCCGCGATCCGCGCACTCGGGCTCGATCCGCTCGTGGGCGGCGCCTGGATCGGCGGCACGATCGACGCCACCGGCGCCGTCGTCGCGGCCGGTGAATCGCTCGGCAGGGACGTGGGCGAGGTCGCGGCGACCGTGAAGATGATCCAGAACTCCATGATCGGGCTGATCGCCTTCGCCGTGGCCGCCTACTGGGCCGGCTGGATCGATCGGGACGCCTCCGGCCCGCGCGGCACGCTCCTGGGCGAGGCGTGGCGCCGGTTTCCACGCTTCATCCTCGGGTTCCTCGGGGTGTCGCTCGTCTGCTCCGCGCTCCACGGCCTCGGTCCCGCCGAGGCGCTGTGGGTCGAGGGGGCCACGACCGGCTTCACCGCACGGGTGCGGGGCTGGCTGTTCTGCGCGGGGTTCGTCTGCATGGGTCTGCAGACGAACTTCCGTGAGCTCGCCCCGCTGCTCGCCAGCGGCCGGCCCGTCGTGCTCTACCTGCTGGGACAGGCGCTCAATCTCGTCCTCACGCTGGGGATGGCGAGCCTCACGTTCGGGTGGCTGTTCCGCAAGGCGGTGGCTCCATGACGGGCCTCGCGCCGCTCCGTCGGTCCCCGGCCGCGCGGCTCGCGGCGGCCGCAGCGCTGACGGCGCTCGTCTGGTGCGGCCTGCTGCCGTGGGTCCTCGAACTCGGTCCCGTGGCCCGGCACGTCGCCCTCATGGAGGCCCGCCGCGTCGATCCGTCGGCGATGTACTACACCGAGCTCGAGAGGCTGCCTCTGCGTCCCGCGTGGGTGGACGACGTGCTCGTGCTCTGGCCATCTCCCTGGTGATAGACTTTCCGGCTTTCACCGGGACACGCCCGCCATGCCGCTCCGGCTCGCCTTCAGTTCCAACGCCTACCTGGACGTGCCGGTGGAGACCGCGATCGAGCGGATCGCCGCGGCGGGCTACCGCGGCATCGAACTGCTCGCCGACGTGCCGCATGCGTGGCCCGCCGGCCTGCTCGCCGGTCAGAAGGCCGCGATCCGGAGGGCCCTGCAGGACCACGGGCTCGCGATTTCCAACATGAACGCGTTCATGATGAACGCGGTCGCCGACCCGAGGCAGCCCTATTGGCATCCGGGGTGGACCGACCCGGACCCGCACTACCGGGCGATCCGCCGGGAGCACACGAAGCGCGCGCTCGGGCTGGCGGCGGAACTCGGTGCCAGGTCGATCTCGACCGAGCCCGGCGGCGAGGTGCAGCCGGGGCAGACCCGGGAGGAGGCGCTGGCGATCTTCCTCGACGAGATCGGGCCCGTCCTCGAGGTGGCGGCCGCGTGCGGTGTGGCCCTGCTCGTGGAACCGGAGCCGGGACTGCTGATCGAGCGGTTCGGGGAGTACCTCGACTTCGCGTCACGGCTCGACCACCCGTCGCTCGGGCTCAACTTCGACGTCGGCCATGCCTTCTGCGTGAGTGAGGATCCGGCCGAGTGGGTGCCCCGGATGAAAGGCCACACGCGGCATTACCACGTGGAGGACATCGCGGCGACTCGCGTGCACCACCATCTCGTGCCGGGAGAGGGGGCGATCGACTTCGCGGCCGTGCTCCGCGCGATCGCGGCCTGCTCGCCCGACGCCTGGGTGACCGTCGAGCTCTACCCCTACCGGGACCGCCCCGACGAGGCGGCCCGCGCCGCCCGCGCCCACCTGCTCGCCGTCGCGAACGCCGCGGGCGTGGAGCTCGCCTGACATGGCGGCACCTGCGACCGCGCTCGACTGGATCAGGCTCCTGCGGCTGCCGAACCACGCGACCGTCGTCGCCGACGTGGCAGCCGGGTACCTCGTCGCGGCCGGCCTGCGCGGCGACCTCGCGTGGCCCGGTCCGGAGGCGTGGTGGGCGGTCGGCGCCGGGGTGGCGCTCTACGCGGCCGGCATGGTGCTCAACGACGCCTACGACCTCGACATCGACCGGATGGAACGCCCCGAGCGCCCGCTGCCGCGCGGGGTCATCGCTCGCTCCACCGCGTTCGCTGCGGGCGGCCTGCTGCTCGTGGTGGGTGCCGCCGCGGCGTGCGGCGCCGCCTTCGCACGCGCGTCGCCGTGGCCGGCATTCGTCGGCGCCGGGCTCGTGCTCGCCATCTGGTCCTACGACTCCGGACTGAAGGCGACCGCGTGGGGCCCCGTGGCGATGGGCATCTGCCGCGCGCTCGCCTGGCTGCTCGGCCTCACCGCGGGCGGCGGCCCGCACGGCCCGCAGTGGCTCCTGCCGCTGGGCATGGGAACGTACGTCGCGGGCATCACGATCTTCGCCCGGGACGAGGCTTTGACCGTGCGGGCTTCCGCGCCGGAAGGAGACGCACGTGGTCCCGACCACCTGACGCTGCGTCTCGGTGCGGCGGTGATGGCCGTCGGGCTCGTGCTCTCTTCCGTGCCTGTCTGGCGCCTCTTCGGCGGCGACATGCCTCTGCCGGGCACGGCCCTGCCCGTATCGAACTGGCTGCTGCTCTGGGGGATCATCTCCGCGTCGATCCTCGTCCGCTCCCTCCCGGCACTCGTCTCGCCCGCGCCCGCCCCCATCCAGGCGGCCGTCGGCAACGCGATCCTGTCGATCATCACGCTCGACGCGATCCACGTGCTGGCGGAGTGCGGTGAACGATGGGCCTTCGTCATCCTGTCCCTGCTCGTCGTGCCCGTCGTGGGCAGGCGGCTCGTGCCGCCGACGTGAGCCGACGACGTCCGATCCCGGTCGCTGCCGTCGTCACACCAGCCCATCCGGGACCCCGCCCATGCGACTCGGCTTCAGCACGAACACGCTCGCGGACGTCGATCCCGCGACGGTGCTGCCGACGCTCGCGGGACTCGGCTACGAATCGCTGGCCATCACGCTCGACCGACACGTGCTCGATCCGTTCGCACCGGACATCGCCGCGGAGCTGACGCGGTGGCGTCAGGCGCTCGCCGCCGCCGGCATGCGGTGCGTGATCGAGACGGGCGCGCGACACCTGCTCGACCCGCTGGTCAAGCACGAGCCCACGCTCGTGTCCGGCAGCGCCGCGGCGCGGGATCGTCGCAGTGACCTGCTCGTGCGTGCGGTCGACGTGGCCGGCGATCTCGACGCGGACTGCGTCTCGCTCTGGGCGGGCGTCGTCCGGGACGCCGCTCCAGCGGCCGTCCTGTGGGAGCGGATCACGACGGCGTTCCACCCGGTGCTGGCGCACGCGGCCAGGCGTGGGGTGCGACTCGGCTTCGAGCCGGAACCGGGCATGTTCATCGACACCCTCGACCGCTGCGATGAGCTGCGCGACCGGCTGGGGCGCCCCGCCCATCTGGGCCTCACGGTCGATCTCGGCCACCTCGAGTGCATGGGGGAGCGTCCGGTGGGAGCCCGCCTCGGCGCACTGGCCCGCGACATCGTCAACGTGCACGTGGACGACATGCTGGCCTGCCGTCACGAGCATCTGCCTCTCGGCACGGGCGACGTCGACCTCGCGGCCGCGCTCGGCGCCCTGACGGCCGGCGGTTACCGCGGCGGACTCCACGTCGAACTGCCTCGGCAGTCGCACCGGTGGCTCGACACCGCTCGGCACTCGGCCGCCTTCCTGCGTCCGCTGCTCCGGGACTGATCCCGAGGCCTCACACCCACTCCGGCGGCGGCTCGACCGCGTCGGCCGCCCGGCGACCGGCATCCATCCTGCCGGAACCGGCGAGGCGGCTGGGGGCCTCGAGCGCCATGTCGGCATCGCAGGTGATCTGGCACGAGAGCCGGAGCCCCGGCGTACCGGCGACGCCCTTCGCCGCGAGCACGTCCCGCTCGGCCTTCGTCATGCGTCCCGGCTCGCCTGCCGAGAACACGACGCGGCACGTCGTGCAGCGGGCGACGCCGCCGCAGGAGTGGAGCTGGTCGATGCCGCACTCGTCCTCGAGGGCGTTGACCAGGCGCTTCCCGGCCGGCACCTGGAACGTCCCGACCCCGGTCACCGTGATGTTCGGCATCGCATGCTCCCTCAGGTGCCGGCCGCGGCGTTGGCGGGAGCCGGCTTGGGCTTGGGCGTCTTGTCGTCGAGGTTGGCGGTGAAATCCTCGGCTGCGAGCATCGACGGCACGCCTCCCTCCGGAACCTCGAGACCGCTCGTCCACATGAGTGCGTTGAGCATCAGGCGGCGAAAGTCCTCGTTCTCCCAGCTGGTATGGAAGTGCCCGCCGGTGCAGCCGAATCCGCGTCCACCGGCGGGGCGCTCGTAGGCCCACGCGAGCACCTCGCGCGAACCCTTGTTGCCCCGCACCGTCGGATTGTTGCTGTGCGGACCATCCGGACGCTCGCGCGTCTCGTCGGGCGGGACGGCGGTGAGGATGTCGGTCAGTCCGGTCTTCGGCTCGCGAAATCGCATGTGGTAGTACCACTCGTCGTTGATCTCGAAGGGCTTCACGCCACGGCAGATCGGATGGCCCTCGGCCAGACGCGTCTGGGCGAGCATCCAGTGCGGATTCACCGACCAGTGCGTCTCGAAGTAGCCGCCGGTCCAGTCGAGGAATTCCGGACCGCCCTTCTCCTTGGGCACCTCCACCGCGTAGTGGAGGCAGGCGACGCCCACGCCCCGCCTCGCGAGCGCGTCGATCTGCGCGAGCCGGTTGCTCTGCACCACGGGGTGCCCGTTGCCGCCGTCGGCGAAGAAGAAGATCGCATCGGCGTTGTCGAACGCGGTGGGATCGGCGGGCCAGCCTCCGGCGTGCACCGCCGTCACCAGCTCGGGCATGGCGTGCGGCGCCGTGAAGCCGTCGAGGCACTTCTCGAGGAGCATCACCCCGGCGCGGTGCTCGTGCTGACCCGGGCCGTGGCTCGGCCGACCCGCGACCATCACGAGCTTCTTCCGGCCGTCGGCGAGCTTCAGCCGCTTCAGGCGGATGTCCTTGAACTCCACCTTCATCGGCGGCCCGGCATGCACCTGCAGCGCGAGCACGCCCTCGAGCGACCGCTTGTCCACCTGGTCGTCGGTCGTCTCCGACATGAGCTGCCCGTTGATGAAGTGCTGGAGCCGCGGCCCCTGGGCGACGATGCGGTAGTCATTCCAGTCACCGAGACGGATGCCCTCCTGGAGCTTCGCTGCGTCTCCGATCGGCTCGCCGGGCCGCTTCTCGCCATCCGCCCCGATCGTCACCCGCTCCCCCCGCAGGCAGAGGATGCCTCGTCCCCGCTCCTCGTAGAGGATTCCCGAGAACTTGGTGCCCGACTCGAAATCGGCCTGATACCCGCCGACCACGAAGTCGCCGAAATCGCGACTGCGGTACTGGATGCCGCTGTTGCCACCGGTGAGCCGATACTGCAGCGTGAGCTCGAAGTCATCGAGCAGACCCTGCCGCCACACGAGGAACGTGTTGCCCTTGGTGGGCTTCTCGGCGGTGGTCTCCCCGATGATGGTGCCATCCTCCACGCGCCAGAACTCGGGCTTGCCCTCCCAACCGTCGAGCGTCTTGCCGTCGAAGATCGGCACGAACGCGGCATCGCCCGGATCGGCGGCGACGACTCCTCCGCCCGACATGACGCACGCACCCGCGATCAGCGCGCAGGCGAGACCAAGAAGCGAACCGCGTCCGACGCACGCGATGGCGGACCAGACTCGACGCGACACGTGGCATTCCTCCGGGAGGCGGGCACTCGGCGCGGGCGACAGTCGTCCGCCGCCAGAGCCACCCTCGGGCCGAAGTGTATCGCGCCACGAGGCGACACGAAGCCGTGCCCCGCGATCGGGATGGCGCCCGCTCAGAACGCTCCGGGCGTCCCCGTGGATCCGGCCCGGGGAAGGACGTTGCCCCGGAAGGCCACCGGATCCAGACCGAGCATGTCGAACAACCCCTCGAGCCCCACGACCCGCACCCCCAGCGCCCGGGCCTCCTGCACCGCGTTCTTCTGACGATCCTGATCGGGCTTCCGCCAGTTCTTCACCCGACCTCCCGCCAGCAGATCCGCGCGAGGCGGTCCGGCATCGACCACGAGGCTCGTCCGCGCCGTCACATCCTCGCTGACGCGGGCTCCCGCCCGCTCCACGAGTCGCTTGAGCACCGCCGCGTCGTCGGGCGATCCCTGGAAATCGACGTAGCCCACGATCACGACTTCCGCAGCGACCCCCGGGGACCAGAGGCTCGTCGCGATCCCGTCGCCCGAGAGGATGGGCTGCTCCACGGCGTCACGCGCGATGCGGGCTCGCGCCGTCCGTGGCCCCTCCACCTGCACCACCTCGATCACCGCCTTGCGGTCCCCCTCGACCGGACGCGGGTCGGCAGGGTCGAACACCGAAAAGACCAGCCCCGGCCGGATGCCGAGCGTGGATGACGTCGATACGAGCACGGACCGATCGGCCTCGTCGACGTCGATGATCCGGCCATCGAACCCGTCGATGCGCTCGTCACGCGGTGTCGCCTCGCGCACCGTGCGTTGCAGGGCGGGCGTCGCGACGCGGAGCCGGTCGAGCGTGGCATTGAGCCGCTGGATCGTCTGCTCGGCGAACTGCAGCTCCTCGCGGACGATCTTGAGCTTCTCGGTATCGCTCGCCTCCGCCTCGAACTTCTTGCGACGATCGCTCGAATCCCGCGTCTTCGATCCCACCGTCAGCGTGCGCACGTCGTTCGTCAGGAACTGGCCCAGTTCGGCGATGCCGGCGATGACCGCCTGCAGCTGCTCGGCGCGGGCGTCGGCCTCCTGCTGTTTCGTGACCAGGTCGCCCATCTTCGCCTCGGTCTCTTTCCGACGGTCCTGGAAGTCGGTCTCGAGCTTCATCGACTCGTCCCGCGCGGCGGTCGCCTGCTGCTCGGCGCGCTGGCGGTCCTGCGCGGCCTGGTCGACCGCCTTCTTCATCTCGTCCTCGAGGGATGCCTTCTGCTGCTCGAGATCCCGCTTCTCCTGGTTGAGCTGGGCGAGGGCCGCGTTGAGCCACGCCACGAGCTTGACGAACGTCTTTTCGCCGTCCGTGTAGCTGGCGAACTGCTGCTCGAAGAGCTGGTTGCGTTCCGCCTCGATCGTGTCGGCGGTGTCCTTCGCCATGCCGATGACGGCGCGGAGCCGCTCGTTCTCCGACGTCACCGTGCGCTGATCGCGCTGGGCGGTGTCCCGTTCGGCCGCCGCGGCGTCGCGCTGCTGCAGGGCGTCGGTGCGCTGCTGGAAAAAGAGGTAGGTCGTGATCGCCAGCACGAACGAGAGCATCACGAAGACGATGAGCGTGATGTAGAGCGGCGTTCGTGACCTGTCGACCGGCATGACGCTGTCCCCCCGCGGAGTCTGTCGACCACCCACCGCCGCCGGACGCATCCGGCCGCGGACCCCGCCGCGTCGCTCATCGGCCCGCAGCGGCCGTCTCCATGACGAGGCTTCCGATTCTACCGGTGGTGACGATCCCGGGGGCCGAGGCGCGTGCAAGCGGCCGGAACCACTCCAGGCCGATCAGGGCGTCCGTGTCTCCAGCCGGGCCATGTGTCGCTCGAGCGCGGGCTCCAGGTCGGCGGGCGCTGCCGCGAAGGCAGCGGCAAAATCCTCCAGTCGCTGGGCCGGAGTGTCGGCCGCGAAGGGCGTCTTTCCCGCCATCGCCCCGAGGTATCGGACGAACGGATCGTGCTTCGTGGAGATCAGGAACCAGGTGAGCGCCCACGCGGCCGCGTAGGCATCCGGCGCCGTGGCAGGGTCCCGGAAGCGATCGTCGGTGCCGACGAGGGCCTCGAGTTCTCCCGGACGATACGTGCGCCGGAATCGCTCCAGTCGGTGCCGATTGACCGTGCCGATGCCCCGCCATCCGGATCGGCTCCGCAGGTCGGGCGTCTCGAAGAACGTCGCGACGCCCTCACTCACCCAGACGGGGACGGGGGCCAGTCTCGCGTGCAGCCCGCAGTTGAATGCCATCTGGTGCGTGGCCTCGTGCACGAGGGTCGACACCAGGGGGGCGGCATCCGGAAGGGCGAGGATCTCGGCGGGGCCGCGGCGGGCGCCCCCTGCGGAACCCGAGCGCAGCGACTCGCTGCCCGTGAGGTCGTACGTCGCGACGCGATTGCTCATGAGGTTGTAGTAGCCGACGACGCGATCGACCGCCGCGCCGAGGTCGCGCGCGGCGTAGCGCTCGTAGCCCTCGCGTTCCGCGAAGATGACGACGATGAGCGGTTCGCGAGGGGCCGCGACCTCCAGTCCGGCCCTCGACCAGTAGTTCAGGAAGGCCTCGGCGAGTCGTTCGAAGAGCGACGCCGCCCACCGGGCGTAGTCCCGCGACGTGTCGAAGCAGACGACGTAGTGCCGCGTGACGTGCGTCTCGAAGCCCGGGGGGAGTTCGGCCTGGATGCGCTGCCCGAGGTCTTTGGGCGTCGGCGCGAGCGGGAGCGACCCGAGCCGCTCCCGTGACACGATCTCGTCCGGCTGGAGAATCTCGTACCGCTGATCGGCGAGTTCGAGGAGCAGGCCGCCGTCCGCTGCCTCGACGATCATGCGGCCGTCCAGCACGCGGGTCACGCCGCCGGCGCGTGTCGTGACGCGAAGCGCGGACCGTGCCTCGACCGGCTCCTCCGCGACCGCCCGCATCGCGCACCAGGTCGCCCCCGCGAGAAGGAGGCGACGACGTGGCATGACCGGGACGGCCGGCCCGCGCTCCACCCCGCGCGGCGGCCCGGGCAGCCGCCGGGGCAGCCGGTCAGGTTCGTCCTTCGCCGCAGGGACAGTCGCGCTCATGACCCGCTACCACCGAGGTCCACTGAAGGACGTCCACCGCTTCACGACGCCATGCGACCATGCGACCCGCCGCGGGAAAACCCCAATCGTCCCGGACGTGCCCGAAATCCCTGCCCACACGTCATTCCGGGGCGTCATCCGGGGCGTGGAGTGGTCTGGCCGCCCCGCCCCCGGGTCGTTACCTTCCGGCCCCCTCCAGGACGACCCCAGGACGACTGCAGGACGACCCGTGCCATGCCCGCGATTCCGCACCCTCCCACGCACGCCTTGCGGCGCGCGCCCGCCCGCCCGGAAATGCCCGGCTTGCAACACCTTCCGTCCCTGAGGGCGCCCTGCGTGCCTCTGTCGCTCGTCAAGGTGGTCTCGGTGTGCCTGGTCGTCAGCGTCGTCATGGCCACGTCCGGATGTGCCGCCTGGTCTCCCTTCGCGGGCCGGGACAAGGCGGCGCGCGAGCGGGAACAGTACGGCCCCACGGCCGACCAGCGCATCAAACAGTTCGCCGACGACGCGAAGACCGTCCACAAGGGGACGGAGGACGAACGGACCGCCTTCACGCGACGGTTGGCGACCGCGATGCTCGAGGAGCATGATCCGCGTGTGCGGTGCGGCATCCTCGACGTCGCGGCCGGGTTCGACGACGCGTCCGCACTCGCGATCTGCCGTGGTGGCCTGCAGGATCCCGACGAGCGCGTGCGTCTCACCGCCTGCGCCGTGTGGGGACGTCGAGGTGGAGCGGAAGCCGTCGAGCTTCTGGCCGCCCGCTATCGCTCCGACCTGGAACTCGACGTGCGACTGCGCGCCCTGAAGGCCCTCGGCGAATGCCGGGACGAATCGGCGATTCCCGTGCTCGCGCGCGCCCTCGAGGACTCCGACCCGGCCGTCCAGTACCGGGCCGTCGCGGCCCTCAAGACGGTGAGTGGCCGCGATCTGGGCAACGACGTCAATCGCTGGCGCGAGTGGGCGGCCGATCCGGAGGGATCCTCCGCCGAGTGGTCGATCGCGGAGACGCTGCGAAAAGTGTTCTGACGCGCCCGATGCGTCGTCGCGCGACACGGCGCTCCCCTGCGGGCAGGCACGCGAACCAGCCGGCCGGCCGCGCCGATCGCGATGGATGGCCGATTCGCGAGCCCTCGGTCGACTGGGGTGTTTCGGCAACCTGCCGCAACGAACGGACGCCGCCGATCGGTGGCCGCGTTTTCAGCCGCTGCCCGGTCGATACCACCACCACCCGTTGAACCGCCCCCGCTGACCCTCGCGCGACCGCCATGCACGTGCCGTGTAGTCCGGCTTCAGACGCCCATGGCGCGCGCCGGATTCGCCGCTGGACGCAGTGGCCGTCCGGACGTTGGCTGATCGCCTGCGTGGTCGCGATCGGCGGAGCCATCGTCGCCGACACGTCGAGCGGCCAGTCCGGCAAGGGCCGCTCCCCGTCACCACGGTTCCTCGACGGCATCTTCGCGCGGCCGGAACGCACGCCGGCCTTCATTCCGGTGCCCACGCCCCCTCCGGAGAGCGAACTCCCGGCGCTGGAGCGCGACGCCTCTCGCAGGCCCGGGAAGACCCTGTCGCAACCCGCCCCCGCGAAGCGCCCACCAGCCCCGGCGAAGACCTCGGGCACGACACCGACGGCCGTGACGCTGCCGACGTGGTCCGACACCGTGTCGTTCGGCCGGTCCCTCCAGACGGTGGCCACGTCGATTGCGGCGGACGCACTCGACCCGTCCTACCGCCCCGAGCCACGACCGGAACCGCCGCAGAGCGTCGTCGCCCACCCCGGCACGGCCCGCGCCACCGCACCGCTGCTCGCCACGACTCTGCAGCCGACCGGCGCGCCGCCCCCGCGGACCGCGCGATTCGAACGGCTCCGCAGGCTCGTCGCCGGCACGCTCGCCACCTACCAGCGACGCCCGCTGAATACGGCCCAGCACACGCCGTGGGAGGTCATGCACGGCTTCATCGCGTTCGGCGTGCCGACGCAGGTGCGCGTGGGAGGCCCCGCCGGCGAACTCGTCAACGCGATCGGCTGGTCGAACATGGGCGGCCGCTGCCGCGGTCAGACCATGCTCACCACCACCGACGACCGCCTCACCGCGCTCAAGGGCTTCGGCGTCCAGGGGCATTCCGCCCAGTACCTCGCGATCCTCGCGCAGTGCCGGGTCGCGGCCAATTCGCCCATCGTGGTCAATTCCCGCGAGTTCACCGTGTCCGACCTGATCGACGAGGAGATGCAGGCCTGCCAGGAGAAGACGGAGCTGACGTTCGCCCTCATCGCCCTGGCGCACTATCTGCCGAGCGACACCACCTGGACCGCCAGGGACGGGAAGGAATGGTCGCTGCCGAAGCTGGTGGAGGAGGAGCTGGGCCAGCCGATCCGCGGAGCCCCGTGCGGCGGCACGCACCGCCTCTTCGGGCTCGCCTACGGCTGCCAGCGGCGGCTGCGGGCCACGGGGCGGCTCGACGGCGTCTACCTAAGGGCCAACAAGTACGTGCGCGACTACCAGCAGCTCGCGCTCACGCAGCTGCGGAACCGTGACGGGTCGTTCAGCACCGAGTGGTTCAAGTACGCCGCCGATCGTGACGACGACGTCGATCGCAAGATCCAGACCACGGGCCACATCCTCGAGTGGCTCGTCGCCTCGCTCGATCAGGAACAGCTCTACGACAGCCGCGTGGTCGCCGCGACCGAGTTTCTCGCCACCGCGCTCGCGCGGGAGCCGTCACGCACGTGGAAGATCGGACCGCTGGGACACGCCCTCCACGCGCTCAACATCTTCCAGGAGCGTGCCTGGGGCGTCGTCCTGCCCGGCGGCGTGGCGGCCTTCCACGGTCCGATGAAGGCGCCCTCCACGCTCGTCGCCGAGACGCCGGACGACCGGCGGGGTGCCCCGGCGCGTCGGTGAGCCGCGTTCCTTGCACGCCAGCGAACGCCTGCATACTCTTCCGCCGCAGCGGCCGGCGCGGTATCTCCATCCGTGCCGGGAACGCGCCGTGGCCGTCGGGCTGCCGTGGTCCTGCGTGCAAGGTACCGTCCGATGGCCTCCGAACTCGCCCCCCACCTCGTCCATCTCCTGGAGGCGGCCACGCGGCTCCACGCGGCGGCCGCGGCGGAGGCGATCCTCCTCGTGGTGGACGGGCAGCTCGACTGGGCCCGCATCCGTGAGATCACCGGGGCCGCGCCGGTCCTCGTGGCCGCCGACGACGAAGCCGACATGGCGGGTGCGGCCGAGCACGGCCTGCGGCAGGTGGTGCTCGACGTCGCCGGCCTCCCCGTGCACGAGCGGCTCGCGCAGGCGCTGCTCGAGTGTGTCGCCGCCGAGATGATCGCCCCGCAGGCCGAGGTCGTCGCGATCTACAGCGGATTCGAGGCGGGTGTGATCGACTCCGTGAGCGTGCTGCGGCTCGAGGAGCATCTCGGGCAGCTCACGAGCCGTGACCTCCGCAACCTCGAGACGAAGGTGCCGCTCGAGACGCTCAAGCTCGTGGTCGACCTGGCCGTCGAGATCGGCCGGGAGGGGCGCGAGGGCAAGCCGGTGGGGACGCTCTTCGTCGTGGGCGACACGCGCAAGGTCATGCAGTCGAGCCACTCCGCCGGCTTCGATCCGGTGCGCGGCTACTCCCGCGGGGAACGGCGGCTCAGCGACGCCCGCGTCCGCGAGGGCATCAAGGAGATCGCGCAGCTCGACGGCGCCTTCGTCATCGGAGCCGACGGGACGGTCGAGGGCGCCGCACGGTACATCGACGCCTCGGCGGAGAGCGTGTCGGTGGCGAAGGGGCTCGGCGCGCGGCACTGGGCCGCCGCCGCGATCACGCGCCGCACGCGGAGCGTCGCCGTCGCGGTCAGCGAGACGAGCGGCACCGTCCGGATCTTCCAGAACGGCGAGGTGGTCCTCCGGATCGAGCCGTTCCGCCGCGCGATGAAGTGGAAGGACTTCGAGTACGATCCGCCGGGGACCGACTGACCCGGCACCCGCGGTCGACGCCCCTCGTCGGCGGCCCCGGCCGTGCCGAGGTGCGCGTGGCGGCACCGCCCCACGCCCCGTCCGCCGCTATGCTGCCCCCATGACGCAGGCATCCGTGGCATCCGCCGATCCGGATCTCACGGGGCGGACGGTGTTCGCCGTCGACCTGCTGTCCCGGGTCTACCAGCTCTTCCACGCCCTGCCGGAGATGACGGCGCCCGATGGCACGCCCGTCTCCGTCGTCTTCGGGCTCACGCGCGACCTGCTCGATCTCGTCGAGAAGCGTCGGCCCGACTACCTCGTCTGTGCGATGGACGCCGCGGGTCCCACGTTCCGACACGAGCGGTACGGAGACTACAAGGCCAATCGCGCGGAGATGCCGGCCGACCTCGTGCCACAGGTCCCCCTGGTGCGTCGCCTGCTCGAGGTGATGACGATTCCTTGCCTGGAGCAGCCGGGGTTCGAGGCGGACGACCTGCTCGCCACGGTCGCGACCCGCACCGTCACGGCCGGCGGCAGCTGCATCATCGCCACGGCCGACAAGGATGCCAGGCAGCTGCTCGGCGACCGGGTGCGGCTCTACAACCTCCGGACCAACGCACCATTCGGTGCCGAGGAACTGCTCGCGGAATGGGGCATCGTCCCCGGGCAGGTGGTCGACTTCCTGTCACTCGTCGGCGACGCGGTCGACAACGTGCCGGGTGTGCCGGGCATCGGACCGAAGACGGCGACCGAGCTGCTGCGATCCTTCCACACGCTCGACGGGCTGCTCGAGCGACTCGACGAGGTGCCGCAGCCGAAGCGCCGGCAGAACCTCGCCGACCACGCCGACACGGCGCGGCGGGCCCGCGAACTCATCCGCCTCGAAACGACGGTGCCGATCGAGATCCCGTGGGATGCGGCGCGGCGGCACGCCCCCGACGCGGCGCGGCTCGCCGATTTTCTCCGCAGCCTGGGCTTCCGCAGCCTGCTCGCCCGCGTCTCGGGCCGCGGCCCGACGGTCGCACCGCCGGCCGACCCGGAGCCACCGGCCGCCGCACGCCCCGCCGCCACGCTCTTCGACCTGCACGGGGCGGAGGACGACACGGACGCGGGTACGACCCCGAACGGGGGCCGTGACGCGGGCCGCCGGGAGCTGGAGCCGATCCCCGGTCCGTGGACCCTCGTCGCCGACGCCGACGCGTGCGACCGCTTCGTCGCGGCGCTCCGCGTGGCCGGCCCGGTCACCCTCGCCACGGCCCGCCCCGCCGACGCCACCTCGCGCACACCCCCCCTGGGGCTCGCGCTGGCGGCGGGCGACGTCGCGGGCTGGGTGACCGCCGCAGTCGCCTCCACGCATGCCGGACTCCGCGACCTCCTCGTGGACCCCGCGATTCCCAAGCGAACGCACGACGTCAAGCGGCACGTGCTCGCGCTTCGCACGATCGGGCTGCGCGTGGCCGGCGTCTCGGCCGACACGCTGCTCGCCGCCTACCTGCTCGAAGCGGGCGAGCGCACCCTCGGGCTGGTGGAGACCGCGCGTCGGCACGGCGTCGCCATCGAGACCGGCCCGACCGACCCGCCCGTGGAGACGATCGACGTGCCGACCGCTCCCGAGTCAGCCGTGGCACACGCCCGGATCACGGCCGCACTGGCGGAGGTCCTTCCGCCACGGCTGGAGGCCGAGGGGCTGCGGGCGCTCTGCACCGACGTGGAGCTTCCGCTCGCGACCGTCCTCGCTGACATGGAGTGGCGGGGCGTGCGCGTCGACGTGGCGGCCCTCGACCTCCTGTCCCGTGACTACGCGGCCCGCCTCGAGACACTCGAGCGGGAGATCCACGAACTCGCCGGCCGCGCGTTCTCGATCGCGTCACCGATCCAGCTGCGGACCGTCCTGTTCGACACGCTCGGTCTGCCGGTCGTGAAGCGCACGAAGACCGGCCCGAGCACCGACGCGGAAGTGCTCGAGGAGCTCGCCCCCCTCCATCCGCTGCCCGCGAAGCTCCTCGAGCACCGTCGCTACGCGAAGCTGAAGAGCACCTACGTCGACGCACTGCCGCTGCTCGTCGATCCGGCCACGGGCCGCGTCCACACGTCCCTCAACCAGACCGTGACGGCCACCGGTCGGCTGAGCTCGAGCGACCCGAACCTGCAGAACATCCCGGTGCGCACGGCCGAGGGGCAGCAGATCCGGGCGGCGTTCCTGCCGGGTGAGCCCGGCTGGCAGTTCATCGCCGCCGACTACTCGCAGATCGAGCTCCGCGTGCTCGCGCACCTGTCCGGCGACCAGCGCATGCGGGCCGCCTTCGCCGCCGGAGAGGACATCCACACGCGGACGGCGGCGCTGGTGCAGGGAGTGGAGCCCGATGCGGTGACGCCCGCGATGCGCCGGGCGGCGAAGGCGGTCAACTTCGGCATCCTCTACGGCCAGAGCGCGTTCGGACTCGCCAAGGCGCTCGCGATCCCGCAGGCCGAGGCGGCCGCCTTCATCGCGGCCTACTTCGAGGCCTTCGCCGGAGCGGCCGCCTTCATCGACGACCTGCTCGACCGCTGCCGTCGCGACGGGCAGGTGACGACGCTGCTCGGACGCCGGCGGACGATCACCGGCGTCCGCGACCGCAAGGCCCGACGCACGACGAGCGGCGCGCCGGCGCTCTCGCTCCCCGAGCGCACGGCGGTGAACACGGTGGTGCAGGGCTCCGCGGCCGACCTCATCAAGCTCGCCATGCTGGGTGTGTCGAGGCGTCTCGAGGCCGAGCGGTGCGCGGCGGCCCTCGTCCTCCAGATTCACGACGAGCTCCTGCTCGAGTCGCCCGTGGACGAGCTGCCGGCCGTCGCGTCGCTCGTCGTCGAGGCGATGCGCTCCGCCCTGCCGCTCGAGGTTCCGCTCGAGGTGTCGGTGCACGTCGGGCGGTCGTGGGCGGAGTGCCAGAAATGACCGCGTCGCATCCGTCGCTCGTCGTCGTCGGGCTCGTCGGACGAATCGCCGCCGGGAAATCGACCGTCGCCCGCGCGCTGGCGGCGCGCGGCGCGGAGGTCATCGACGCCGATCGAATCTCGCACGAGGTGCTCGACGAGCCCGACACGCGGTCCGCCGTCGTGCGACGGTTCGGCGCGGGGGTGCTGCGGGCCGACGGCCGCGTGGATCGGGCCGCGCTGGCGAGGATCGTCTTCGGCTCGACCCCCGAGGCCGGGACCGCGCTTGCGGCCCTCGAGAACCTCGTCCACCCGCGGGTGCGGGAGAGGATCGCGGCGGCCCTCGACGGCCTGCGTGAAGAGGCCGCGACGGCGGGGGATGCGCGGCGCGTCGTCGTGCTCGACGTGCCGCTGCTCGTGCAGGCGGGCTGGGACGAACGGTGCGACCGGATCCTGCTCGTGGAGTGCGACGAGCAGGTGCGGCGGGCACGGATGGCGGCCCGTGGATGGACGACGGAGCATCAGGAAAAGCGCGACGCGGCGTGGGCACGGGGATATCGGCCGCCCCCACCGTGGAAAACGACGCCGGTGGATGCCTCCGGTGATGCGGCGTATATTCACGAGCAGATCGACGGATGGTGGCGGAGCATGTCCTGACGGCGACGTCCGGGGCTCCCGCGACGCCCTGTCCGGCGATTCCCGCCTGGGGTTCCCGTCGATCGATCCGGTCCCACCATCCGCTGGTGGAGCGCGCCGGTCCTGCCGCCGGACATCTCCTTTCCTCGCCGCGCCGTCGGCACCGCCTCGAGGCTCGCATGTCACGGCCCGACCAGATGCCCGGAGACGCCGGACGGGATCCGCTGTCCCTCGCCGAGGAGATCGCCGCGGAGGTCAAGGACGGCCTCGACGTGACCGGGCACTACGAGGCGCTCAAGAAGGGCGACCCGTCGATCGCCGAGCTGCAGAAGCTCTCGATGCAGGAACTCGTCGACCTCGCCCGCCAGGAGCAGGTGGGCGACGTGACCGGGGCGCGGAAGCAGGATCTCGTGTTCCGCATCCTCAAGGAGCGGATCAAGCTCAACGGACTGATGTTCGGCGAGGGGACGCTCGAGATCCTGCCGGACGGCTTCGGCTTCCTCCGCAGCCCCGACTCGCACTACCTCTCGTGCCCCGACGACATCTACGTGTCGCCGAGTCAGATCCGGCGTTTCGGCCTCCGCAACGGCATGAGCGTCGCGGGGCAGATCCGGCCGCCGAAGGAGAGCGAGCGCTACTTCGCCCTGCTGCGGGTCGAGGCGATCAACGGCGAGGACCCGGCCAAGCTCTCCACGCGTTCGTTCTTCGACGAGCTCACGCCGCTCCATCCCGACGAGCGGATCGTGCTCGAGACGACTCCCGAGGAGATCGCGATGCGGGTCGTCGACCTCGTCGTGCCGATCGGATTCGGCCAGCGCGGGCTCATCGTCAGCCCGCCGCGCGCGGGCAAGACCATCCTCCTGCAGAAGATGGCGAAGGCCGTGCTCGAGAACTACCCGGAGGCGTACGTCTTCATGCTGCTCATCGACGAGCGGCCGGAGGAGGTCACCGACATGGAGCGGCAGGTGAAGGGGCCGGCCTGCGAGGTGATCAGCTCGACGTTCGACGAGAACGCGAGCCGCCACGTCCAGGTGGCGGACATGGTGATCGAGAAGGCCAAGCGGCTCGTCGAATACGGACGCGACGTCGTCATCTTCCTCGATTCCATCACCCGTCTGGCCCGCGCGTGGAATTCCGAGGTGCCCAACTCGGGCAAGATCCTCTCGGGCGGTGTGGACTCGGGGGCCCTCCAGCGGCCGAAGCGGTTTTTCGGGAGCGCCCGCAAGGTGGAGCAGGGGGGCTCCCTCACCATCATCGCCACGGCCCTCGTCGATACCGGCAGCCGGATGGACGACGTGATCTTCGAGGAGTTCAAGGGCACCGGCAATCTCGAGATCGTGCTCGACCGACGGCTCGTGGACAAGCGCATCTGGCCCGCCATCGACATCGCCCGGTCGGGCACGCGGCGCGAGGAGATGCTCATGGAGCCGGACGAGTACCGGCGCATCGGCGTGCTCAGGCGCGTGCTCGGCGAGATGAACGCGCCCGATGCGATGGAACTGCTGGTCAACCGCCTCGGAAAGACGCGTTGCAACGCCGACTTCCTCGCGGCCCTCAAGTCGTAGGATGCGCTGCATGGAACGCGGGCCGAAGAGCCACGCCGAGTCGTCGAGGCCGCACGGGCCGCGCACGTTCGCCGGGGAGGCGACGCGCGTCGCGGCAGGGCTCCGCGTCGCGATCGTCGTCTCGCGGTGGAACGATCGGGTGACCGGCGGGCTGCTCGCGGGGGCGCTCGACCGCTTCGCCGAGGCCGGCCTCTCCGTCGACGCGGTCGACGTCGCGTGGGTCCCGGGGGCCTTCGAACTGCCCCTCGTGGCGGACCGGCTCGCGGCCACGGGCGGGTATGCGGCGGTCGTCTGCCTCGGCGCGATCATCCGAGGAGAGACGGAGCACGATCGCCACATCGCCCAGGCGGTCGCGCGGGGCATCGAGGCCGCCGGGCGCTCCCATGGCGTGCCGGTGCTCTTCGGGGTGCTCACCTGCCAGACGCTCGATCAGGCGCTCGCACGGTCCGGACGCGGTGCCGACACGCGACTCCACGACGGATCCGCGCCGCCGGACAACAAGGGCGCCGAGTGTGCGGCCGCCGCCATCGAGATGATCTCCCTGCTCGGCCGCCTGCCCCGACCGGAGCCCGCCTGAGCAAGCCATGTCGCGTCGCAGCCGAGCCCGGGAGGTGGCCCTCCAGGCCCTCCATCAGCTCGAGTTCAACGAGCCCGTCGATGCCGCGGCCGGCGAGCGGCGCCGCCTCGGCTTCCTGCGCGGCCGGCTGCGTTCACCGGCGCTCGTCGATTTCGCCGAGTCGCTGGTCGCCGGTGTCCGGGGCCACCTCGCCGCGCTCGACACGACCCTCGACGCCCTGTCGTCGAACTGGCGCGTCTCGCGCATGGCGGCCACCGACCGCACGGTCCTGCGACTCGCCGCGTACGAGCTGCTCCACACCGACACGCCGGGCCCCGTGGTCGTCGACGAGGCGATCGAACTCGCGCGGCGCTACGGATCCGCGGCGTCCCCGCGGTTCGTGGCCGGCCTCCTCGGCGGCATGCTCGCCGAGCGGTCGCCCCCGAGCCGACCCGCCCAGGAGACCTGACGGCATGGCCGGATTCCTCGAGCGGCTCAAGGCGGGCCTGGCGAAGACGGCGCAGGTCCTCAATACGGACGTCCGCGACCTCTTCAAGCGCGAGGGGAGGCTCGTCGACGAGACGTTCCTCGCCGACCTGAGGGCGGCGCTCGTGAAGACCGACATGGGCCCGTCGGCCGCCGAGGCGATCGTGGCGGACGTCGGACGTCGGCTGCGGGCCCGCGTCGTCGACCCCGAGGTGGTGCTCGACTCCATCCGCACCGAGCTCCGCGGGCGGCTCCTCGCGGCCGGTGCCGCGACCGACGGCACGACGGCGGCGCCGCTCCGCATGGCCGACGCCGGGCCGACGGTGATCCTCGTGACGGGCGTCAACGGATCGGGCAAGACGACGTCCATCGCGAAGCTCGCCCGGCGTTTCCTGCGAGACGGCCGACAGGTGGTGCTCGGGGCCGGCGACACCTTCCGCGCCGCGGCGGTCGAGCAGCTGGCGATGTGGGCCGGCCGTCTCGGCTGCGAGATCGTCCGGGGCGAGCCCGGGTGCGATCCGGCGAGCATCGCCCACCGCGCCGTGGCCCGGGCGATCGAGGGGGGATTCGACGTGTGCATCATCGATACCGCTGGCCGGCTGCAGACCCAGTCGAACCTCATGCAGGAGCTCGGCAAGATTCGCCGGGTGATCGGCAAGCAGATCGGTGATGCCCCGCACGAGACCCTCCTCGTGCTCGACGCCACCGCGGGGCAGAACGCCCTCTCGCAGGCGAAGGGCTTCACCGAGGCGGCCGGCTGCACCGGCATCGTCCTCGCCAAGCTCGACGGGTCGGCGCGTGGCGGTGTCATCGTGCCGGTGTCGGAGCAGTTCGGCCTGCCGGTGAAGTTCGTGGGCACGGGAGAAACGGCCGACGACCTCGAGCCCTTCACGCCCGACACCTTCCTGGACGCCCTGCTCGACGGGGCCTTCGCCGGCTGACGAGGCGCCGCGACCCGCAGGGTTCGCCGCCGCGCGTCTCCGGTTGCGCAGACCTTGCCGTCCGCTGGCACGACGCCCTTTTTTGCCTCGTGTCGCGCCGATGAACTGAGACGGGCGGGGGGATATCGGCTGCGGGCGTGCTTTGGCGGAGCGCGCACGGACCACACTCCCTGGGATCGGATTGCCTCGCGGACCGCATCTGTCAGCGGCCCGCTTTGACTACCTTCAGATTCGGAGTCTCTGCCACCATGCGCTCCATCAAGTTCAGGCTGCCCCTGTGGGTGGCCGGCGGTCTCCTGACCGTGACCGCCACCGCGGCCGAGCCGACGGCTCTCCCGCGGATCAACGCCCCCGCCACCCGTTCGCTCGGCCAGGTCGACGCGCCGGCGATCCCGAACGTGCCGCAGGAGGACGCATACCAGATGCGTGCCCTGCCCCCACAGGAAGCAGCCGAGGAGATCGAGGCCGAGCCGACCCGCTACCTCCAGACCGAGTTCCTCGGTGAGCGCGGACTCAAGACCTACGGCTGGCTCGACGTCGGTGTCGGTGCGAACAACTGGGGGAGCCCGTTCAACGGCCCCATCACGTTCAACGACCGCAACTGGCAGGTCCAGATGAACCAGCTCTACCTCGTGAACGAGAAGCTGCTCGACACCGAGGATGGCGGGTTCGACTGGGGCGGTCGCATCGACCTCCTCTACGGCACCGACTACATCTACACCGTCGCCCGCGGCCTCGACGCGAACCTGCTCGTGCCGCCCTTCGGCCTCGGCGGCGTGCCGTCATGGGGCAATCGGTATTACGGTCTCGCCATGCCGCAGCTCTACGGTGAGCTCGGCTACGGGGACCATGCCGTGAAGTTCGGTCACTTCTACACGATCATCGGGTACGAGGTGGTGCCGGCGATCGGCAACTTCTTCTACACGCACGCCTACACGATGCAGTACGGCGAGCCGTTCACCCACACCGGCATCCTGGACACGTGGAAGGTCACGGACCAGTTCACGATGTACGGCGGCATCACGAACGGCTGGGACAACTACAGCGACCCGATCAACATCATCGGGCCCGCGTCGAACCCCGGCTATCCCGGCGCGAACAGCAACGCCGCGTTCCTCGGCGGTGCGACGCTCAAGAGTGCCGACGAGTCCCAGGCACTGACGATGACCGTGTCGAGCGGCAACGAGATCGGCAACGTCGTGACCAACACGGTGGGCAACCGGTCGATCCTCAGCACGGTCTACGTCAACGAACTGACGGACAAGCTTACGTATGTGTTCCAGAACGACAACGGCTGGCAGTTCAATGCCGGCACGCCTGACACGCTGAACCAGGCACAGCCCGGAACGGCCCTGTGGTACGGCATCAACCAGTACATGTTCTACTCGTTCAGCGACACGCTGACGGGTGGCCTGCGACTGGAGTGGTTCCGCGACAACAACGGCTATCGCGTCGTGTCGGGCCTCCGGAATTTCCTCTTCGGCGTGCCGAACTCGGCCGCCGGATTCCAGGGCAACTTCTGGGAAATGACGTGGGGCCTCAACTGGAAGCCCAACAACAACTGGATCATCCGGC
>Ga0214917_10001800_pt1 | contig 27203 bp, 17 predicted proteins | sample LL_1208_BB_MetaG_FD_177983 | JGI IMG/M metagenome (GOLD analysis project Ga0214917, IMG submission 177983) | Freshwater microbial communities from Lake Lanier, Atlanta, Georgia, United States - LL_1208_BB | ecosystem: Environmental > Aquatic > Freshwater > Lake | place: USA: Georgia | collected... | reverse complement strand
CAAGCCACACAAAGCCCGAGATGAGCGAATTCGCCTCCAGATTGCTCCACAGGATTCCCACCGAGATGAGCCCCAGCGCCGGCAAGAGCCCGCAATGAATATAGGCCTTCAGACCCCGCTCCTTCTGGATCACCAGATAGTGGATGATGACCGCATAATTGACGAAGGAGAATGCAACGAGCGCACCGAAGCTGATGAGCGTGACGGCCACCGTCAACGGCGTGAAGATGGCGAAGAGCGAAATACAACCGATCAGCAACAGGTTTAGCGTCGGCGTTTGAGCGTTTTTCGAGAGATAGCCGAAGAAGCGGTTTGGCAACAGATGATCGCGCCCCATGGCGTAAAGCAGACGCGAGGCGCTGATTTGCGAGGCCATGCCGGAGGCGACAGAGGCAAAGGCGGCAGTCAATGCAAAAATCACCTGAAAGGTATATCCGCCCAGTTCGCGTGCAATCTGCGGCGAAGCACCGTCGATCGTTTCAAATTTCTCAACTGACGGAAACTTCAACTGAACGAAATAGGCGACTGCGGCGAACAGCGCGCCCCCAATCAGCGCCGTGGCGAGAACGGCTTTCGGCACGTTGGTGGTCGGATCGCGCGCCTCCTCAGAGAGTGTCGTCACTGCATCAAAACCAAGAAAAGAATAGACCAGAATGGCCGAACCCGCCAATACCGACACAACATCGAAGGGGACCAACGGCTGTACGCTGTATTCTTCAAGCCTTGTCTGGCCGGCTGCGAACAGAATAATGGCAAGGCAAATCGCGAATTGCGCCGCCACCATCGCCGCTGTCACGCGCAGCGACATTTTGAGACCGAAAATATTGAAGCCCGTAATAAGCGTGGCAAACACCACCACCCAGACCCAATCAGGCACTATCGGGAATACCGGGCTGAGATAGATCCGCGGCAACAGCACATTGATCAGCGGTAACATCAGATAATCAGCGAGCGCAGCCCAGCCGACCAGAAAGCCGAGCTTGGGGCCGACTGTTTTCTGTGCAAACAGATAGGCCGATCCTGCCTGCGGATAGACCTTCACCATCTTCATGTAGCTCCAGGCCGTGAGCAGCACGGTGAGCGTGGTGATCAGATAGGCTCCGGCGACACGCCCTTGCGTAATGTCCGTGATAATGCCGAACGTGTCGAACACCGCCATCGGCGTCATGTAGGCGATGCCTACGATCACCAACGGAACCAGCCCCAATTTCCGCTCGAATTTAACGTCTGACATAACGCCCCCTGGCCACATCTCAGCCATGAACCCTTCACGTCAGAATCGGTCGACTGAAGCCGAGAGAGAGACGCATCTGCACGGGCACGGACGATGGGCTGATATACCGTTATAAGTCGCTGCGGTTTTGACAAGCGCCTTCGCCCATAAAGTCACTTATATCCAAACGCAAAAGCCTCAATTTGGGCTACTGCCATTAGGGAAACACGCAAACTCTGTTGTACCACGCACCGTGCCATCTTGTTCTGCAAGCCATCGCCCCCGATGATCCTCAACTCAATGTTCGCGGTGCTCGAAGCGGACCTGCATGACTATCATCTCCCAATGGGGCGTCTCCTTTCTGTGGGCCACCCTCACCACCTTATCGATTACTGTAAGCGAGTTTGCGCTTGGCCTCGTCGTCGGATCGGCTGGTGCAACAATGATGGCTCAAGTTTAAGGGCACAGAACACATATATAAGGCGGCATGTAAACATACTTAAATTAATGATGGCTAGGACCCGATCCATAGAACAGTGAATTTTTAATATTTTCGCTTTTAATCATTCTTATATTTCAGGAACATAAGCTATTTTTTCCCTGTTCCAAAATAACAGGGTATTGAAATGAAATTAACACCGAAATGCAGAACAATGATCAGGCTCTAAAAATCAAAATTCCGGCCTCTTAAAAGAATGATGAATTTGCTCGTTCTTAGCGATAACCAGAGATAGGCTGTTAAGTACGGCTTAACGGTAAGATTTTTCTCAAATGAATAGCGTCGTACCCCTTTTTTTCTGAAAAAGGTTATACTGAGCTGACATCCACAGGATTCGCGCTCACGTCGATCTAAATCTCTGAAGATGGGAGCGCTCAAAAAGGGAGGATACCATGTCAATAGAGGCTTAACACCATCCTACAATCAAACTTGCAATAGCTTCACTTATCAAACCACCAAACACTGAAAGGGAACCAAAAAGACTTCGAAAGCATGCCAAATAGAGATTGATATGATTTGACATGAATTTGATAGGCGTGGTTGCGACAGTATTTTGGTAGCGCACCATGGAAGAAAGACAAATGAGCCTCGAACCAACCCAATCACTCAAGATTTGGGAAGGAAATGCGAGGAAACATAGTAAGAAGCAGGTCCACAAGATTGCTGAAAGCATCAAGTCTTTCGGCTTCACGGCACCACTCTTAATCGACGAAGATGGCGCCATATTGGCCGGCCATGGGCGCTATGCTGCTGCAAAGCTTCTGGGCCTCGACCTTGTGCCTTGTATTACACTTGGCCATTTAACCCACCAACAGAAGAGAGCTTATGTCATTGCAGACAATAGGCTCTCTGATGAAAGCGTATGGGACTATGGAATTCTTGCCCAAGAGTTGAGTGCCATCAAGATTTCAGATCCATATCTTGATTTGAGCTTGACTGGCTTCTCCCTGCCCGAGATCGAAATCGTCCTGACAAAGGAAGAAAGAAGGCATGAGAGAAAGCTTGAGAGGAAGCAAGAAAAAACACAAGCGAGGGAAGAAAATAGTCTCAAGCGAATAGCTAATCAAACACCACAAGATGATTGCCTCCCTCAGCTGAGCTGTCCTCTTAGAGCTCAAAAAGGTGACATATGGCAGATTGGGCATCACAGAATTATTTGCGATGACCCTTCATCGGATATTGCCATCAATCGCTTGATGGGAGGGTCAAAGGCATCCTTGGTTATATCCGACATAACCATACCTGATGACAGTTTTGAGTATAAAAAAAGCGATAGCACCGTCGCCTATTACGAGGCTCTATTCCAAAATTTCTCGAATTCTTCTCATGAAAAAGCGATCCACCTTTTGTTTTCACAATGGAAACAATGGTTGAGCATCACAGATGCTGCTCAATCCGTCTATAGCGATCATGGAATACCTAAAGATGTCATCATTTGGGATAAGGGGACAAGCAATCAAGGCTCACTTTACAAATCAGGGCACGGAATAGTCTTTGCTTTCCAAAAAGCACAGAATAGCCAAGACACATCCAAAATCTTTTTCAGCGATCGATCACTACAGAGATCCAATGTGTGGTCTTACCAAAAGCTAGAAAAACCTCTCACGTTTCAATACGAGAACGATGAATATGAGGCTGATCAAAGGCCCGTCATCATGCTTTGCCATGCCATCGAGGACTTATCACAAGATGGAGACATCATCCTTGATGGCTTTGGATGGACGGGAACAAGCCTCATTGCTGCACAAAAAACAGGAAGGAGAGCTTTTGTATGTGAAGAGGATCCTGTTCTTTTTGAAACCATCTTAAGACGTGCTGAGGCCTTTCTTTGTGATGAGGCAAAACTGGTTTCAAGGTTTTCAAATAGCAATAAGGGAGCTACGTCATGACGAGGAAAAAGACGGGAAGCTCAAACAATGAAGACAATTCTTCAAAGAAGGATATGTCTTTAAATGTTTACGAAGTTGGTTACAGAAAGCCGCCAAAGCAGCATCAATTTCAGAAGGGGCAGTCAGGCAATCCGCGCGGGCGACCAAAGCTGACAAAATCTGAAGCACCTTCTCACCCACTTGAGCCGTTAAAGGACGTATTTCTTAAAGAGGCTTACAGAAAGATCAAAACAGAAGACGGCAAGACCATCACGATGATGGAGGCCATGGCACGATCCTTAATGATCAATGCAGCAAAGGGACATCTTCCGTCACAAAAGATGGTTACTAACATTATTGCTGATATTGAAATGCAAGATAGGAATGAAAGAGAGGAGGTTTACAAAACAGCTCTCGAGTATAAAACGAAATGGACTTATGAATTTCACGATAAGCGTGTCGCTGGCTTGCCAGAGCCTCATGTCGTCCCACATCCGGATCATATCGTTCTTGATCCTGTAACATGCAGCGTAACAATCAATGGACCAGCGACAGACGAGCAGAAAGAGTATTGGGATGCATTGGTCGAGAGACGCGACTTAGCAATCAAAAATATTCGCGAGGCTCAAGAAGCTCTTCAGAAAACAAAGGATCCCCAGAAAATCGTCATACATCAAGATACTATCAACGATGAAATAGCTATTCTAGTTAGCGTCTTAAAGTACCTAAAGCCTCAAAAAGGATTAGAATTTGGTATAGGAACGTGGAACGAAGAAGTGCCTCCATAGTAACCTTGAGAGCCATCAGCCATAGAGGCGCTCATAAAGTTCCCAAGAAATAGGCTTCTATGTGTATCTGCTATGTGTAGATGCTATCTGCAGATCCTATGTGTCCAGCAACTGGCTATAACAAGCCCAGCGTAACGATAGCTAAGCATAAGATGCAGTAGGATCGTGATTGGTTCTTATTGCATATTGCAAGCTCTGAGCGACCTCCTAGACCGTAAGCTGCCCTCAAAGATGGCAAGTATCTGTCTAAAACCAGATAGCTCTACCCTCCCCCCTCGTTTCAAAAGGCTACGACTAAGCCATACAGATGGTGTTTTCCTAAAATTCTTAAACACGGCCATATCGGCTCATTACTGATTTTCAACATGCGTATAACTATTGCGAAAAACACCATTCAACTTAACCAAATAAATCGTGAGCTTAACCGCGATAAAGTGCGTCAACGATATTTTTACAGCACACAAATGCTAAGCTGAAGCAACGCGTCATATAGCACGCGTGCCGCTGAAGCCATCTATCATTGCTAAACAAAGATATTTTTCACTTACGCTCACGCATCGCGAAGCGTGCGCAACTCTGACACAGCAAAACTCAAGTTTGAGAAGTGCGACTTGCAGGCCGACTGCATATCGTGAGTTTGTTTGTGCCGCCGCAAAGGAAGAATTCAACCTAATCTTCCGCTTTGTGAAGCAAAGCAGCGCATCGAAATTCCAAAGAAATTAGGCATCACAATTTCATTTGGGCCTTTAGCAACCCTTCAACCTAACGACCCGGCTCAGAGAGCCAATCTGGAGAGAAAAAATGCCTGTAACCTCAACAATCGTGACGCAGTACTACACGGCTATCTTCCGTCAGGCTCCGTCGGCCGCCGTTTCGACCGCCTACCAGGCGATGGCTGATAACTCGGCTGCCCTTAATTCTATGCTCTCGGCGGCTAACGTGTCTGTCGATCCGGTTGTCCGTCTCTACCAGACCGCTTTCAACCGTTTGCCCGACACAAACGGCATGACGGCTTGGACCGTCCCTTTCTCGACTGGCGCGATCACGCTTCAGCAGATTGCAAACGGCTTCACGACATCGACGGAATTCACGACGCTGTATCCGACTTCGATGACGAACTCGCAATTCGTTGGCGCTCTTTACTACAACATTCTGCAGCGCCAAGGTGAAGATGCTGGCATCAAGGGCTGGGTTGATGCTCTGAATAAGGGCGCCCTCACCCGCGCTCAGGTTCTCCTCGGCTTCTCCGAGTCGGGCGAGTTCACGAAGAACATTGAGCCGGCCGTCAACACCTTCCTGACGAACATCGCGAACACGGCTCTTGCAAACCAGGGCGCTGCTTTGCTCTACACGGGCTCGCTGTTCGATCTGGGTGGCGCTCCCACAGCCACGTATACTCTGACGACGGGCGTTGATGCGCCTGGTGTTGGCGCCTTTGCGACAAGCTCGCCGTCGGGCAACTCCGTTATCAATGGCACGATGGTCTATGCAGCAGCTGGCGTCACTGTTGACGCTACTTCGACGCTTAACGTTTCTGACGTGATCCAGGGCACTGGTTCCAACAATACGCTCAGCCTGACCGTTTCGGGCGGTAACAACACGACGACGTTTGTCGGCGCCAGCATCAGCGGCATCCAGACGATCAATGTGCGCAACGTTTCGGGTAACGAAAACCAGCTCGATGCCAGCACGGTCTCTGGCTTGACTGCGTTCAATTCGAACCTGTCCTCGAGCGGTGCTGTCACTGTCACGAACCTCGCAAGCGGCGCAGTCGCCGGTGTGATCGGTAACGGCTCGGTGACGAACACGGCTTCCAACTTCGGCTGGGCCGCTGCCGTTACCACCGCATCCATGAACCTGCGTGGTGGTGTGACTGCTGGTGCTATCACTCTCTCGGGTGCTGCGCTTGCTACACAGACCATCAACTCGCTTGGCGCATCCAATACGATTGGCGCTCTCGCTCTCGCTGCGACTACAACAAGCCTCACGATCAATGCCACGTCTGCCCTTACGACTGGTGCCGTGACAAACACGGGTGCAGCGGCTCTCACGTCGTTGACCATCACTGGAGCAGGTGCGGTCAATCTGAGCGCGACTGCACTTGAGGCTACTGTGACTACGGTTAACGCTTCGGGTAATAGTGGCGGCGTGACGGTGGCTCTCGGCAGCAGCACAACGCAGGTTGTGACCGGCGGTACGGGCAACGACGTCATCACGACGGGTTCGGTTCTCACCACAGGCAGCGTCAACGCTGGCGACGGTACGGCTGACGTACTCAACGTTGGGACCAACGTTGCTCACGTGAACACGACGGCTCTTGCAGCCAAGTACACGAACTTCGAAGCCATCCGTGTTAACGGCACGCTTGATATGTCGCTGTTCCCGGCTATCACAGCCATTCAGCTGTCCGGTGCGACGAACTCGATCACCAACATGACAGCCACTCAGGCGGCTAACGTGACTGCACGCGCCAATATTGGCGCAACGACACTGACGCTCGCTACGGCGACTGGTACTTCAGACGTTCTGACGATCACCGCTGGCTTGGGAACGACAACGGCGGCAGCAACGACCATTGGCGTTTTGACAGCGACCGGCTTCGAGACCATCAACCTGGTTGCGAATCCTGGCCCAACTGCCACCACTGGCGCAAACCGCACCTCGACGATCACGTCCATCACCGATACGTCGCTGACGGCTGTGAACCTGACGGGTACGTCTTGGACGGTGTCTGACATCAGCTCGACCAAGGCAGTGACCTGGACGGCAACCGGTTTGACAGGCAATGGCGCTTCGACACCGGTCGGCTTGACGATTTCGGCCACTGGTACAGCAGCAGCTGGCTCGGTTGTGAATGGCTCGGATCTGCGTGACTCGATCACTATGGACTCTTCGACGGGTGTCACCTTCAACCTCAATGGTGGCAACGACCAGTTCTCGACAACGACTGCTTTGCTGACGCCGACTGGCGCAGCGACAGACAACACCGTGAATGGTGGTGCAGGGACGTCTGACCAGCTCATCTTTACGGGTGCAGCTACGGCGACCGACACGACCTTCACCAAGGTGTCAGGCTTCGAGTCGCTCCAGCTCGCTGGCGGCGCTGTTGCCAACAGCGTGACAGGCTTGGCGGCTGGTTTCCTTAGCGCCTTCGCAACGGGCGTGACGGTAACGGATGCAGCTACGCAGACGGGTGCCAATGCGTATACGTGGGCATCTGGTCTCTACGGCCAGAACGTCACTTTGACGCATGCAACAACGTACGATGGCGGAACGGCTGGTACCAATCAGTCAGTAACCACTGGCGCAGGAACTGATACGGTCACTATTACTGCGGCGGCGTTCGTCGGCGTTACTGGTGCGGACGGTGGACAGATTTCCGTATCGACGGGCGCGGGGAACGACACCATCGTTGTTACTACGGGAACCCTTCTCAATCAGACTACGACACAGGCCGTGTCCATCCGTGGTGGAACTGGTGCAGACGTAATTACGATCACACACGTTAACGCTGCTGCCACCCTTGGTAACGCCGCATTTATTGTTGCGCTAGGTGACAGCACCACGACTGCCTATGACCAAATCACAGGCTTCAAAATGTCTGATATCGGTGGCGTTGGTGGTTTGATATCTGACGGTATCGACTTTGCTGCGGCTCGTCTTGCTGCCTATGTAGCCACTGCGGCAACTGGTTACACAGCTGCTGAACTCACCGTAGCTGTTAGTGCGGCCGGTGCGGTAACATTCGCAGGGACGGCTGCTTCTGGCCTTACGTTGGCTCAGAAGATCTCAGCGATCCAGTCGGTTGTGACCGGAACGAATGGTGACTCGGCCTTCATCGTCGATAGCGGCAACACATACGTGTTTAATAACAATTCCGGCGGCGACTCGGTGGTGATGTTGGTTGGTGTTTCGGCGTCTGCTCTCATCACGACAAACGATAACACGACAGATAACGGCGTCTTCATCTTCTAATTTCAGAAGATGTATCTTTCTAAGGCCCTCGCTTTTGCGAGGGCCTTTTTTTATGGGACAGAAAATGCCTGTTTGGGATCAGGGCTATTTTGCCCAAAATGGTTACGCGTATGGTTTTTATCCCGAGACTATGCCCACACACATTCAATGGGCCTGCGCTCTGCAATCCCATCAAACAAAACTTAGTAAATTTCGCTATCTCGACGCAGGATGCGGACAGGGACTTAACCTGATCCTGGCTGCGGCTTGCCATCCCGACTCTGAATTCGTCGGTATTGACTTTTTGCCTGACCACATCGCTCATGCGCGCTCATTGGCTGAGCGTGCTGGCCTCAAAAACATTAGCTTTATTGAGGGTGATTTTATTGAATTATCGAAAAATCCCGATCGCCTTGGTGAATTTGATTATGTGATATGCCATGGCATTTCGACGTGGGTTTCTCCCTTGGTGCGGGAGAGCCTTTTTCGATTGGTGGGGCAGGTCTTAGCTCCCGGCGGAGTTTTTTATAATAGCTACAACACGCAACCTGGATGGCTTACAATGATGCCATTCCAAAACCTCGTAAAATTGCACCTGAAAGATCAGGCTCCAAGACGTGCTTTGGCCCGTTCGAAATCGTTCTTTGAAGATCTCATCAAAGCGATGCCGGGAGCCATCCAATTTTTCCCAGATCTCCGCGTACGGCTCTCATCACTCGATAAACAGGACTTAGCCTATCTATTTCAAGAATATAACCATGAGCATTGGCAACCCATGTTTGTGAGCGACATGATCCAATGTATGGAGGGCGTTAAGCTCAGCTATCTTGGCACTGCAACACTTGCGGAGATTGACGATACTTTTTTCCCGGCCTCAATGAAGGCGCTTTTCATTGACGAAGAAAGCACTCTCAAGAAAGAGCAATTAAAGGATTATACAACCAATAAGTCCTTCAGGCGGGATGTTTACGTGAAGGGACATAACACGCCTTGGAAGCTTCAAAGTGAAGGACTTTTGGGTGATTTTTCTGTCATTTATAATCCACTTAAGCCTCTCCCGTCTTCAGGCGAGGATTTTCGGTTTTCCTCTGGAGCATTGAATTTTGATGGAAATCGCGAATTTTACCTTAATCTAATCGCCATGGCTTCTCGCCATCCAAACGGCATTCAATTGAAAGAGCTTGTAGCTTCACAAAGTGTGAAAGAACGACGGGACCATGTCATACCAGCAGTCAATCTTCTTATTGGATCAGGATATTTTAACCTACTCAATAGGAGCCAAATCGACCCTGCTGGCGGTCAAAGGCTAAACAAGATCCTTGCAAAGGACGCAATTAATGGCGCCCCTTACAATTTTGCCTGTCTTCCCACATGCGGTGGAGCCATAATGATGCAAGACATAGATTGGATCATTTTTGCTTCAGATCAAGGTGTTGCTCAAAACAGAAAGCTCCACGAGCACATCTTCGAACGGCTGACGCTTCTAGGTCGCGCTGTTGCCAGAGATGGAGTTCCTGTTCTTGAGATAGTGCAAGCAAGCCCCATTATTATTAGTAGGATCAATGCATTTGAAGAAAATAAGCGACCGTTTTTACAAATAGGCGGTGCTATTTAGAGCTTACCTCCTTTTGTAAAGCGCAGTGTATGAGGAAATATCAAACGACGAAGAATACCGTTCTACCGCTCGTCATCCTCAAAAAATGTCTCATATTATTGTTCGTCACGCCCACCACTCGCTATAAGAAATTCCATCCTTGATTAGGCCCAGTACATTGGCTTGGTTTTCTCCGCTCTCGGAAAAGCCTTCAAGGACTTGAGCGCGTGAGAGGCCATTGTTCATTCCATTGACCCAGCCTTTGATGCCATCGGGTTCGCCATTGCGGGCGAGGACGTTCAAGTAAAGCCTATTCACAAAGCCGGAATTGTCGAGTTGCCCATATTTACCAACGAATTCTGAGCTTCCGATAAACATTTGCGACATCGCAGTGAGGCTTCCGCCATCGTCCATATATTTGATCCAACCAGCGAGGCCCTGAGGATCGGGCGTTCGGTCGAGAGCTGCTTTGTAGAGACGGTAGGCTTGGCCAGCATTGCCATTGAGATCAAGCGCAATCACCTGATCGGAAAACTTCAAGCGCTCTATATTTGAGAGGGTATCAACGCCGTCGCGTGCTGAGATCGTATCGGTGATCGTTTGTTGATTGATCGTCCCGGAAAGTGTGTATTCGCTCCGTTTTCCTGTGTAGATCGCGCGATCGAGCCCCGCTCCGCCATTGATGATGTTATTGGCGACATTTCCGGTGAGCACGTCGTTCCCAGCACCCGCCATGAGATTTTCGATTAAAGCACCGGGTGCGATAGAGATGTTTTTGGTGAGACCGCCAACGTTCGAGAATGCGCCGGGAACAAGCGATACGATCTGCCCTACACTATAGCCTGAAAGGTCGAGCGTGTCGGTTCCCGATGCATCCCAAATGCTAAAAACTTTCTGATCCTGAGCATTGGCGAGACTGTAGAGGGCACCACGGTTTGCGTTGAAGCCGTAAATATCATTGCCGGAAGTTGTTGTGGTGTTCACACCATAAAGCTTCTGGAGTGCGATGATGTCGAGCAGGAGTGGGGTCGTCGCGTATTGGCCGCCATGATTGGCACCCGTTTCTTTCGCCGCAAAATAACTCATTACCGTGTATTGCAGAGAATCTTCTACGAATTCGGCATTATCCTTGTAAGTAATGTTGTCTTCATCGCCAGCATTATAAGCCCCGGGATGACTGAGGCCGATGGCGTGACCCAATTCATGGATGACGGTGTTGTAATCATCCGTTCCCAACTGAACAGCAGTCATACCGCCATCAAATCTGTTGAGCCAAACATCACCATCTGTACTGCTGGCGATTGGCTTTTTATTCGCGGGGAAATAGGCATAGCCCGCTGCACCATCATCATCATCATAATTTGAGATTAGAATTGTGGCGTTATCCGTCATTCCCGAATCGGTAAAGCGGATATTGGCTACGTCTGACCATGCCGTAAGCGCATAACGAATGGCAGCAATTTCCGCTGCATCGAGCTTTGAGAATGTTGACGTCTCTGCATCCGTGTAATCATCACCCTTTGGTGCAGAGTTTCGAAAACCGTATGAGACCGTTACCGATTGACCCAATGCACTTGACCATGAAGCGCCGTAGCTCAGGAGCTTATTCGCCCCATCGGTGAGAGAGAGGCTAGGCTTTTCGCTCAGGGCATAGAATGAAAGATCGGACACGGTGGCTCCCGGCAAGAATAGCAACACGATGCAAACATGACATCGCAAACGGCGTCATTATGGGTATCGTGTTGGATGAGGACAATCGTTTCAGTTTAAGTCCTTCATCCTAATGACGTTACGGAAATAGAAGCGGAACCTCATTGCACAGGGCCTGTGCGGCGGCAGTTGCATTAATGGCATTTAAGACGAGGTAATCAGATCCCGCATGGGAGCAACACCGACAGAGTCGGGAAAAATCTGCGTCGTCAGAACGGAAGACGAGAGACCGAGATGATCGGCGAGGATGCCTTTGAGAACGGCGCGCAGATCCGTCGTCGGGCGAAGATCTCTGCGCTCGTGCAAATTGGCCATTGAAAGACCCGGCCAATCGGCAATGACATGTCCACCCTTGACCGCACCGCCCGCCAGAAAGGCAACGGTTCCCGTTCCATGGTCCGTACCTGTTGTTCCGTTGATTTTGGCCGTTCTTCCAAACTCGGTGATGGCGACAATAACAGTGTCTTTCCATGCCTCGCCAAGACCCGTCTGGAAGGCAGAAAAGGCACCATCGAGACCGGACAGCAAGGTAGCGAGGCGCCCAGTCGGGCCACCTTCGTTAGCGTGCGTATCCCACCCGTCAAAGGCCATGGCGGCCAAACGGGGGCCATCGTGCGAGCCGATCAACTTTGCTGCGCCTTCCGCCACTTGCCGCATCATGGCGGCTTCCCCACCACCCGGCCTCTGGGTTCTGTCGCGTCCGGACATTTTCTCTACGTCGATGGCTTGCGTGAGTGCGCTGGCGAGGTTTGGGTCACCTTCGCGATACATCGCAAGAAGGCGCATTGCGAGATCGTCACCAGACGCTGGAAGGTTGGCAGGCGACCAACCCATGATGGGTGCTGGCCCGCGCATGATGAGAGGGGCAACAGCGCCCACAGCAAGGCCTTTTGAAGGTGCAGTGCGTGCACCTTTCGGCAGAGCTTCGATTACGCGGTTGAACCAACCAGATTGTGTGCGGCCGGGACGCGCAAAACCGCTCTCAAGCACGTCTTGACCATCGAAATGCGACCTTTCGCGATAAGGTGTCGCGACAGCATGAATGATCGAGGCCCGCCCTTCGCGATACAAGCGCGCGAATTGTGGCATGCCAGGATTGAGCACAAAGAAATCATTGAGTGGCAGGCCGGCATTTACGCCTGCACGTGTCAAGGCAAGCTGGCCATGCAACCCCGCATAATCAGGATCGCCAATGGGGCCGACGGCGGCCAACCCATCCAGTGCGCCACGTAACACGATCACGACAAGGCGCGGATCGCGATTGCGTGATGCGTGCGCGCTTTTTGGGAGAAAGGCTGCACCAAAAATTGCGCCACCAGCCAACAGAACAGAGCGGCGCGTTGCAGCATGAGGTTGATGATCGCTCATGGTTTTGTTTCCCTACCGTCTCTGCATTTCGGGTGACATTAGGAGCAAGGCAATGCCTTGCTGCTTACTCTCTGCACGCCTGACAGCTTCACGCGTGGCAACGCTTGCTGCAGGACCAAATACTTCTTCCAGCAAATCGCTTGGGTTTGGCGGATCACGCAGTTGGCGCGCCATTTGTGCCGCCAAATCGAGCCGAAGTTTGATTTGTTCAGGTGCTTCCCAAGCTGCCTTCGTGTCGGGAAAGCCATTAGGGCCCGGAGGGCTCCAGAGCGGCTCTCCCAATACATTAAGAGCATTTAAAATACGTTGCGGCTCTTCTGGAATACGTCCCAAAAGACGCCAAGATGCCATCATGAAATCACGTGGACTTCGCATTTTTGTCAGTGGATAGGACCACGCCTCCTCCGAATTGACCAATACACGTGTCACAGATGCGAGGTCACCACCCGTTGTTTGGAATGTCTTGGCAAGACGTTCGACAAGAGCAGGTGGAGCATCATCGGCAACGAAATGCCGAGCTAACTTAGTAGCGATGAATTTTGCTGTTTTTTCGTGCTGGCACAGCATCCTCAGTGCTGCTTCGCCCTGAGCCACGCCTTGCTGATCGAAAATGCGTCGCAGTAATGTTTGCGGTCCGGGTTCGTGCCACTGCGGAACAAAAGCAAATTGTCCTGGTTCGCCAAAGCGGCCGTCAGGTCCTGAATAGGTCCATCCCGTTATCATGTTGGCGAGGGATGTAACGTCGGCCTGCGTGTAACCACCATTCACACCAAGCGTATGCAATTCCAAAATTTCACGCGCAAGATTTTCATTCAGGCCACGCTTGGGATTGTTACGTCCAACCTGCGACTGCGCGCCTGCAGACCACGTATTGTCTAGAAAGAAAATCATGGCGGGATGGCGTTCAACGGCCATCACCATATCGGAGAAACGACCTAAGACATGTGGCCGGATGGCTTCTCTTTCATAGGCACCCGCAACGATCCGAACGAATGGTCCCTTGAAGCACGAGACGGCAAAATGATTGGCCCAAAATGCCGTCAAACGCTCGATCAATCCGCTTGGGACACGAAAAGCCTGCTGGAAGCGCAATAAAGCCTCTTCGCGATAAACATCGCGTGCAATGTTTCGTTCTGGCACAGCAGCCTGATTTTCCGTGTTCGGATCATGGGCAGAGGGCGTCATAACGGGCATGGCGCGCGCATCGCGCACGGCTTTTTGTTCAGCAAAAAACAACTGCAAAAGATGAGCTGAGGAGGCTTGCTGCTTCCCAGGAAGATCGAGAGGAGGTTTGTTGATTTCAGCAAGAACAAATGCGCGTGGGTCCCCGCCACCACCGGACAAATAGAGCGCCGCTGCGCCGCGAGCGCCAAGTCCAAAACGATTGGTAGCAACAAGAAGAGGATCGGGGGCCAACATGGCCAGCCTCACAAATAACCAGTGTAAGCCTTCGTCTGAAGTTGAATTAAGTCAGTTTTATGTTGAACTGTTATGCCGTTACGTCAGATGAACACAAGGCTGCTATGATTGTTTTTTCGCCCCAATGAAGCTTTCGATGACTGTTAGCGAGTAACGATCTTTGTTCGGAAAAACGGCCCATGAAAAAGGCCCCTTTCGGGGCCTTAAACACGAGCGACCAATTAAATTCGGTCCTCAAAATCAATCAATTGGCGCTATCGGCCGAGAAGCCATAAGTGGCCAGGGCCTGCTCGAGCGCTTTGGCGTAGGCCATACGGGCGGTCTGCGCCATCGCCATTTTGGCCTGCAGGCGGGCAATCTCCTGATCGGTGAATTGCAGGCTCATGAGTTGGTTGCGTGCATCATCTGACATCTTGTCAGTGTCATATTCACGGCCATCGATAGTGAAGATAGGCATTGGAAGACCCCTTGTTGGACCCCTAGTTGGATTGAGAAGTGGGATATACGAATCCACGAAATTTTCAATTGCTTATTTTTCTTTTATTTTCAGTGTCTTATGCGAAAAATATAGGCTGGAGAGGCGCTCTTGCTCGGTTTGCGGCGGCAATCAACATTTTCAACATAACGTAACGTCATATTACTAGATTGATCCGATAAATAAAAACTGTGCGCAACCGTCTTATCAATGGTGCGCTGAGAGACGCTTTTCAGTGTTTTCGGATAGCGCTAAGCCTCTATGGATAGATCGTCCGCTTGCAAGAGGAATGCGCTCCGATGGGGTTCAACAGAACGAAGGCTCGCAATACCGACCCAGATCGCGCATCCGCAGCCACGCTCTTCAACGATGCTATCTGGACCTCTCTTGCGGCCCCCATCGATTTTGCAACGCTCTTCAGCAAGAGCCCAAGCCATGCCGGTTGGATCGTGTCCCCGTCTTCGCGTGATCTCCCACGCGCGCACAATGAACTGACCTATTCCATGCTCGGTTTTGCCGATGATGGTGGAGTGCCATGGCTACAAAGCGCAACTGCCACACCATCGGCAACAACGCGCTTTCTTGTACAGTTCGAAAGCGGTATCGCTCCAGCAGATCAGCGCTCCACGCTTGCTGGCTTAGGTGCGGACTTTGTGAAGATAGTAAGGCCAGCCGATAGCAGTTCTGGCGATCTTGTTCTGGTCGATATTGCCAAAAGCGCACAGACACACTTTCTAGACGCTCTTGCACAGAGCAAATCCGTCCGTTTTGCAGAACAGGATTGGACCATCGGCGTGCAAGCCACTGCCAATGATAGCTATTACAGCAATGGGTCCCAATGGGGCGCATATGGCGATAAGTCGACACCTGCCAATGCCTTTGGCTCGCAAGCTGCCGAGGCCTGGAGTGCTGGAAAAATTGGGGCGATGAAAATCGTTATTGGCAATATCGATACAGGCATCGATTACACCCATTCCGATCTCTATCTCAATGTCTGGCTTAATCAGGGCGAAATAAGGAAGGATGTTGCGCTTGTCGACGTAGATGGCGATGGCCTCATCACTTTTCGTGACCTCAACAATGCGAAGAATGGTATTTATGTTTCCGACATAAACACGAATGGCCGTATCGATGCAGGGGACTTGCTGAAAGATGCACGATGGGCCAATGGCCAGGATAATGACAGGAACGGCTACGCAGACGATTTGATCGGTTGGGATTTCGTTAACAACGACAATGATCCTTATGACGACAATAATCATGGAACACATGTAGCAGGAACAATCGGTGCCATTGGCGGCAATGGTACCGGCGTAGCAGGCATGAATTGGAGCGTCTCGTTAATGGCGCTCAAATTTATGAATGCGCAAGGATCAGGTTCACTCTCAGCTGCGATCAATGCACTTGATTATTACACAAATATATCCAAGCTTGATACCACACCAGCTGAATTCATAGGTACCAATAATTCTTGGGGTGGAGCTGGTTTTTCACAATCCTTGCTCGATGCCATTACACGTGGTGCTAAACAGGATGCCCTCTTTGTTGCTGCAGCTGGAAATGGTGGATCAGACGGGATCGGCGATAACAATGACATTGTCGCCAATTATCCTTCAAATCTTAGCACAATCGCCAGTGCCGGTTTCGAGAGCGTCATTTCCGTCGCAGCTCTCACGAGCTCGGGAGGGCTCGCGAACTTTTCAAATTATGGAGCAAAGACAGTCGATCTTGCGGCACCGGGAGCTGGCATATGGTCTACAGTGGCAGGAGGTGGTTACGCCTCTTTCAGCGGCACCTCAATGGCAACGCCCCATGTGATGGGGGCTCTCGCACTTCTTGCAGCTGAACGCCCTGATTTTACCGCAGCGCAATTGCGCGATGCTTTGCTCAGCTCAACGTCTGCTACGGCATCCTTGGTAGGAAAGACTGTTACAGGTGGGCGTCTCGATATTGGGACTATGTTGGGCGATACGAGCACGACAAACCCAGCGCCCAGCCCTACGCCTTCGCCTTCGCCTACAACATCAATAGGAAGAACACTTTATGGCACAGCAGGAAATGATGTCATCACCGGCACCAGCGGGAATGATGTGATCTTTGGAATAGCCAATACAAATACGAACAATACTCTCGGTAAGAATTCCGTTGATGTTTTGATGGGTGGATCTGGAAATGATCTCTTCGTGCTCGGCGATGCGCGCGGCGTCTATTACAATGATGATATCGCGTCAAATGCGGGCTATTCCGATTATGCGCTGATTAGAGATTTTACAGCAAGCGACAAGATCCAACTCAAGGGAGGAACCTATTTCCTCTCGAACCTGAACCTCAATGGCAATTCAGGCCTCGGTCTTTACTGGGACAGCAATGCAAGCGGTCGTTACGAAGCAAGGGACGAATTCGTTTGCCTTATTCAGGGCGTTGCTAGTGTAGCGACGAACCAATTCACCTTCGTGTGAGAGATATCGCTATGGTCCGCCATACAACACTTTATAACTCGTCTCTTCGACGATTTTGCATGCCTATGAAGGGCCTTTTTCTTTTTTTGTTGTGTGTCATACCGATTTTTCCGATCCAAGCTCAGCAAGCCATAGGGAGAAATGGGTCTTGCCCGTCTGGCTATTCAACAAGTGGCAATTATTGCGTTGCGACGAAGAGCTCGCTCCATGCCATTGAAAGGGTCGGATCTTGCCCTTCGGGATATAATACGAGCGGCAATTATTGCGTACGCAATGGTGAGGGTAAGCAAGCCATCCATCGCAATGGATCTTGCCCCAGCGGATATTCGACAAGCGGTAATTACTGCGTTCAAAACAAGTGAATCAATATTCTATCTTGATGGGTGATTGAAAGGCGGGCCGTACCCCGGCCGCCTTTACTCAAGATCATGTTGAAATTGGATGATGCTAGTCTTCTAGCAACCAATATATGAATTTATCAGCGTTTCTCTTTCATTTGCTGAAAGCTGACGAAGCCCACAATCGGATCGCCGATAACGCCACCCTTGGCCCAAGCATCGCGCAGGCTTGGTGAGTGGATCCATGCGCGGCCTGCTTTTTTCGAACCGACATCAAAAATGACGAGAATATCGTTCGGCTTATCGGCACTGCGATAGATACGTGGGTTCTTCACGTTCGCCGCAACACGCATAGGCTCAGCGGCATCAAAGACAGGGCGCCACGCAGCATAATCACTGACGGAGAATTGCACCGTCATGTAAGGAGGCGCTTTATCCTTCGCCTCGGCCTGTGCAACCAAGCCAAAAGCCAGCACGATCAAAGCCAATAACGCAACACATTGTCTCATGCGCATGATACAACCTTCCCGTTCATGTCGTGTGCGGCGTGTCGCCACTATATGAAAACTAATGGCACCAAATCGGCAGAGCAATGCCTTAAGTATGAAGCGACGTAACGGAATTTTCCCTTTGCTCACTTGTTCCTGTCCGATCGGCCGTTGTGTGGCTGACCGAATGGGCCTTGAAGCGGTTTAGGTTGAACCGGTCGAGCTTTGGCATTGTGGGCCATCCCCGCGTCATCACATGCCGGCCACTGGCGAAAAGAGGTTAGTAGTTTCTTACAAAATTGATCAAGAGAGCAACAAAAGCTGCCGCATCGCTGAGCTTCGATTGATGTATTGATGAGCGCTGATCGAAGCGCATTTCTCGTAGACGATTGGGATCGCGCGCAAGCGCAACAGCTTTTTTCACATAGGTGCCGGGATCCGTTACTGACCAATCCGCGCGTCCTATCAGATTGACAAAAGCGTGACCCTGCCTCTCGACAGGTGTGAAGCCTGCCAAAGTGACAAGAGGTACGCCCATCCACAAGGCATCTAAACTTGTCTGCCCACCCGTGAAAGGGAATGGATCGAGCGCGATGTCAATATCACGATATTCAGCTAAAGTGTCGCGATAGATCGAGAAGGGGCGCAATTCGATCCGATCAGGATCTACTCCATACCAAGCAAAGCGCATGCGCAAGGCATCACAAAATTCAGGATCTGCAAAGCAGCGCCATTTTAAAATCAAACGTGATCTTTCAACTCTCCGTAATATACATGACCATGCAGAAATCACACCTTCGTTGATTTTTGCAATATTATTAAAAGATCCAAAAGTGATGGCGCCAAAACGGAAATAGGGAACATCCGTAACAGGTGGACAGAAGGATGGAGGAGCGTAAATGAAGCGGCTTGGAACGCGAAGGAGCTTTTCCGTGAAATAAGCATCGATACCCTGCGCAAGATGGCCATCATCCATCACCACAGCATCGATCGTATCAAGACCCGTGGTAGAGAAGTAACCGCCCCATGAAATTTGGAGAGGTGCCAAGCGATTTACGAAAAGAGGCAACCGTGAGCGGCTTGTATGGCCCGAGCCATCGATGAGGGCATCAAGATGGCAAGAGGCAATCAAGCGCGACGCCTCTTCGTTGTCCAAGCCAGCAATAGCGTACCAATGATCCGGCTTGCAGTGAGCCTTCAATTGCGCCGTCATCCAATCGTTTTGGATACCATTGTCGAAGACGAAGATATCGACCTCATCAGCACGCGCATGGAAGGCGCGAAGCAAAGGCGCAATCAAAAAACCGACGGGATGCGCGCAGAGATCGCCAGACACAAAGCCGATCCTGAGACGGTTCTTGGCTCCCGCTCCCAAGCTGGTCTTTGGAGCCTCTATGGTAGGCACCTGAGCCCGTGCAATGTCAGCCCATTGGCGGCTGGCTTGGAGAAGCGCCAAGGTGTCGATCGGCGTCTCGTAATGCCGCACGAGTAAGGCATTGCTCATCATGCGGAGGTGCTGCAGAGGCAGGCCTTGCTCAAACAGCGTTCTGGCCTCTCCCACATGGCCCCTTTCGAGCGCTAGGGCAGCACGGGCAGCCAACACAGGGGCCGAAGGCTCATCCACTGGGAGGCGCCCCAAGGCCGTCTCAGCCTCTGTGAGAAAACCCAGGGAGAGGAAGCGGTTGGTTACGGCAAGAAGGTCTCCCGGCGACCCTGCTGCCCCATAGGCTGCGACCCAAGCCAAGCGCGCTGCCTCTGCCTGCCCAGACTGGTAGAATTGGTCGCCATCCCTTAGGGCAGAAGCGAAGTCCATGGAGCGCACTTTTAAGAATGATCAGCCAGATAGCTTCTGGCATAAGGAGCCCATCAAGGCTATGGCTTCAACAGCAAAACCCTCTTCGATCATGGACCGCCCCTTAATCAGGATGAGGTCTCACGATAAAATTCTGCTTAATCTCAGCTCCTATTCTTTGGACTGTCGGGAGTTAGGGTTTTTCGGCTCACTCACGTCAAAGGGCTGGTTACGCCTGCGGAGTTTTGCAGGGTTATCGGTGGCTTATTGCCGATCGCACCGTGCCGACGTTCTTCATTGTAGTATCTGAGCCAACCCTGCATCTTCTGGCACGCATCTACAAACGTTATGAACTAATGGGCGTTTAAACATTCGTTTCGGAAACGCCCGTTAAATGCCTCGATGAAAGCGTTGTCAGCCGGCTTGCGTCGACGTGAGCAGTCCAAGGTCACGCCCTTGGCATAAGCCCATAGATCGAGAACTCAAATAACAAACTTAGTTTCTTGATCGACCCGTATCGTCTTCGGATAGCCAATCTTGAAATAAACTCTTTCCAAGGTGGCGACGACATCTTCTGCCCGGTAGCTGAACTCTGGATTGATGGCTGGTGAGAAACGGTAAAAAGCATCAAAAACCGCCAAGACCCTGATCTTCGATCCCGTGGATAGCTGGTCATGAACAAAGTCTATCGCCCAGAAATCATTCGGATGAATTTCTAATGGATGGTCGTCTTTAAGCTTCGCACAAAGCCCTCGATTTGGCGGTTCGTAGCGCAGTTCAGCAGAACGCTAAGTCTTTTGAGCTATCCATTAACCGCAAGCATATCAAAATGAGTGAAGCTTGAAATGAAGTGTAGACCGCATAAAGCTATCCAACATTTGTTTGGACCTTAATATCGAAATCAGCATTTTGATGAAGCGTATCTTAAATAACGTTATAGCTTCTGCAGCGCTCAAGGTGGAATTTGCAGTGGTGATGATAACCTTGGGCACCCCAATTAAGCATGATATTTATGCTACATCCCTATCAAAAGACCTATTGATAAACTTACTTTGGGCTAGGTTTTGGGCAGAAATAATTCCACAGCGAGGCATTTTTACGCTCACGCTAGAGCTCATATTTTGAATAATATTCTTTCTATTTCTGAAATAGATGAATAATCAATGGCAAGCCAAAGCTTAGTGATTAATTTCGTTACAAATCGATAAATTCATTTAATTACGATATGTAATGACACAGAAATATTTGGAATTTTCAACATAATGGGTCATTACACACGGCCACGATAAAGCTTGTTATATGAATAAGAATATAATTCATGCCTATTAGTTGCCAAGAATATTACTTTCTGGAAATATCTATTGTATCGGAATAAACATGAAACGTTTTAGATTGTGAGTGATTAATTGTGATGCATATGAACTCTCTAGAAGCAGAAGCGATCGAAATCATTCGTGAGGCCTTTTCAATGGCCAGAAATCCAGTGATGATGTATTCGATCGGCAAAGACTCTTCCGTTATGCTACATTTGGCAAGGAAGGCCTTCTATCCTGCACCACCACCATTTCCTCTTCTTCACATTGATACGGGCTGGAAGTTTCAGGCGATGTATGCCCATCGCGCAAGAATGGTGGAAGAGGCCCAGGTAAAGCTGATCACTTACACAAATCCTGATGGTGCTGCTCAGAATGTCGGCCCATTTTCGCATGGTAGCAATTATCACACTGACATAATGAAAACGCAGGCGCTCAAGCAGGCACTAGACTTTCACAAATTTGATGTTGTGTTTGGTGGCGCGCGTCGTGATGAAGAAAAATCTCGTGCCAAGGAACGTATTTTTAGTTTCCGCTCGGAGGGGCATCGGTGGGATCCCAAGGCACAACGCCCAGAATTGTGGAACCTCTACAACACACATATGAGAGCGAATGAGTCGATCCGCGTCTTCCCAATTAGCAATTGGACCGAACTCGACATCTGGCAGTACATATACAAAGAAGATATCCCGATCGTACCACTTTATCTGGCAGATTTGAGGCCCGTTGTACGGCGTGGTGGCCAGTGGATCATGATCGACGACAATCGATTTCCATTTCAGCCCGGTGAGCAGGTCGAAAATCGAAAAGTACGTTTTCGCACACTTGGCTGCTGGCCACTGACGGCTGCTATCGAGAGCGAAGCAGACACGCTTGAAGCTGTCATTGCTGAAACATTCAACGCTCGTAGTTCTGAGCGGCAGGGCAGACTGATTGACAGCGATACACCTGGCTCGATGGAAAAGAAGAAGCAGGAAGGTTACTTCTGATGGTAAGACCTACGGATGAACTGGCTGCACACAGCATCGTATCATTTCTTGAGTCGCAAGGTACAAAGTCAACCTTGCGTTTCATTACATGTGGCAGCGTTGATGACGGAAAAAGCACTCTCATCGGTCGTCTGCTCTTCGAAAGTAAAGCAATTTTCGATGATCAACTTGCTTCGATCGAGGCCGATTCACGTCAATATGGCACACAGGGTGAAAAAATCGATCTCGCACTTCTAGTCGATGGATTGCAGGCCGAACGCGAGCAGGGGATCACTATCGACGTCGCCTATCGCTTCTTTGCGACTAACAAGCGCCGCTTCATGGTTGCAGACACGCCTGGCCACGAACAATACACCCGCAATATGGCCACAGGTGCTTCAACCGCAGATGTAGCCGTGATACTCATTGATGCTCGAAAGGGCGTCTTGACACAAACACGACGTCATAGTCGGATTGTCTCAATGATGGGAATTCGTGATATTGTTCTCGCAATCAATAAAATGGATTTGATTGGTTTTAATCAAACAGAATTTGATAAAATTGTTGCGGATTTCAGAGCCTTTGTAAGCGACTTTGAATTCTCGACTGTCACGGCCATCCCTCTTTCGGGTCTTGATGGAGACAATGTGCTTCATCGCAGCGCACGTATGCCGTGGTACGATGGTCCGAGCTTGATGGACTTTCTCGACACGGTGCAAGTGAGTGACGATGCTGTCGGAAGACCTTTCCGATTACCGATCCAGTGGGTCAATCGCCCTAATCTAGATTTCCGCGGATTTTGCGGGCGGATTGCGAGCGGTAGAGTTCAGCCCGGCGATGTTATTACCGTGCTTCCATCTGGTGCGCAGAGCCGTGTGAAATCCGTACTTTCTGGCTTCTCCGATGCCGAAGCAGCAGTGGCCGGTGACTCTGTAACATTGACGCTCGACGACGAAGTCGACATCAGCCGTGGCGACGTCATTGTGGCAAATGCCTATCGTCCCGAAGTTGCAGATCAGTTTGAGGCACGGCTTTTGTGGATGAATGAACATCCTATGGCGCCTGGGCGACAATATTTTCTGAAGCTCGGGACGCGAGAAGTTTCAGCGACAATCACTGAAATAAAATATCGGGAAGATGTGAACACGGGTGCAAGATTAGCAGCAAAAACATTAGATCTCAACGCGATCGCAACGGTTAATCTATCGACGAGTGCTCCTTTGGTCTTTGACACCTATCGCGATGACAAAAGCCTTGGCTGTTTCATTCTCATCGATAAGCTCACTTGCAAGACAGTTGGCGCTGGGATGATACAATTCGCGCTTCGGCGTGCTCGTAATATCCATTGGCAAGAACTAGAGATTAGTAAAGAACTTCGTGCTGAACTAAAATATCAGATTCCGAAATGCATCTGGTTTACCGGTCTGTCAGGTTCGGGTAAGTCGACGATTGCTAATCTCTTAGAAAAACGTCTGTACGCACAGGGTAAGCACACTTATTTACTCGATGGCGATAACATTCGACACGGCCTTAATCGCGATCTTGGTTTCATAGAAGCCGACCGTGTCGAAAATATACGACGGGTTGCAGAGGTGGCAAAGCTGATGGTCGATGCGGGTCTGATCGTACTTGTGAGCTTCATTTCGCCTTATCGCAATGAGCGCCAGATGGCTCGTGAATTATTTGGTCCGGATGAATTCGTTGAGGTTTTCGTTGATACTCCGATTGAGGAGTGCGAAAAGCGTGATGTTAAGGGTCTTTATGCGAAGGCAAGGACTGGGCAACTCAAGAACTTTACCGGTATTGATAGCCCTTATGAGGCACCTGAAAAGCCGGAAATTCACCTTAAGACCATTGAATGTTCAGTAAATGAGTGTGTCGAAGACATTGCTCATAAGCTTGGTGTCGAGCCCTCTTGTTATGTACCAATTTTAGAGCGTGCCTGATTATAGGAGCCGACGAGTGATCGGATCACAGGATGGGGTGAGGCGAACTCAGATCCCTCTCCACATGCTGCTTCGGAAGAAGGGCCGCAGCGCCTGTTTGATAGGCTCCGAGCAGCTCAGTTTAACGAGGGCTCTTTCATAACCAAGGACGTGGACTGCTTTTTGGTTTTAACCCTAAGAATGACATTCCAAGGATGAAAACCCCCGGCACTCTTGCTCCAAATCACTGCTCATATGGTCTGGATACGCGTGTATTGAAGGCGCAATTAAAAAACCGACGGGATGCGCGCAGAGATCGCCAGACACAAAGCCGATCCTGAGACGGTTCTTGGTTCCCGCTCCCAAGCTGGTCTTTGGAGCCTCCTTGGTAGGCACCTGAGCCCGTGCAATGTCAGCCCATTGGCGGCTGGCTTGGAGAAGCCCAGCGGCATCGATCGGCGTCTCGTAATGGCGGACAAGCAAGGCATTGCTCATCATGCGGAGGTGCTGCAGAGGCAGGCCTTGCTCAAACAGCGTTCTGGCCTCTCCCACGTGGCCTTTTTCGAGTGCGAGGGAAGCACGGGCAGCTAGGACAGGGGCTGAAGGCTCATCCAATGGGAGGCGCGCCAAGGCCGTCTCAGCCTCTGTCAGGAAGCCCAGGGAGAGGAAGCGGTTGATGAAGGCCAGAAGGTCTCCGAGCGACCCTGCAGCACCACAGGCTGCCACCCAAGCCAAGCGAGCTGCCTCTGCCTGTCCAGACTGGTAGAATTGGTCGCCGTCCCTCAGGGCGGAAGCGAAGTCCATGGCACGCACTTTAAAGAACGATCAGGCTGAGAGCTTCTCGCATAGAGAGCCCTTCAAGGCTATGGCTTCTAACGGAAAGCCCTTTTCTCCAATAGAAGCCCGCCCCCACAGGCGTTCTGGCGCCTGAAAGTTGCGCCATTTTTGGGTCACCAATGGGGTTGGATTGAAGAGCGACCCAATTTTAGGCCAGTGAGAACCAGAACCTTCGGGGTTAAAAGCTCAGGACGGTGAAGCCGCCGATGAGCCATTCAGAAGCGATATCGGCGGCTTATTGCCGATCGCGCTGTGTGGCCGGAAATCATCATAGTCTCTACGCCACTCCTCTATTTTTGACATGGCTTCATTAAGGTTCATGAAACAGTGCTTGTTGAGGCATTCGGCACGTAATTGCCCGTTTTGTCGTAGTAACCTCATATCGGTCGGCGGCGGGTTGCCATACTTCTTGTGCGAGACATAAAAGGTCGCTTCCGATATGCGGGCATTATGGCAGAGTTCCGCAATTGCCATACCCTCTGCCGCTTACTTAATAACAAACGCAATGTGTGCCTCGGTATAGCGCGATGCTTTGATGAGAAAATCTCTGTCCCTGAAGTGGGGGGGCATAATTGGAAATTTCTATTACGAAATAGCCTAAATTAAGCGAGGCAGATCAATCAATTATTTAGCTATAAAAATACGCAATAAAAGGAAGCGTAATGCCGCATATAATACTCGTGCCCACAACTAGTTTAGAAGCAAGGGCCACGTTGCATCCATAGCGAAGAGAAAAGGCAATCGCTAATGGAGATGATGGCATCGATCCAAGTAAGAGTAAAAGGATAGAAGAAATATCTTTACTACCATCCTGTAGCTTAAAATGATATGCTAATAGCGGTTCAAGCATTAATACTAAAATCGAACAAGATATTAATGGCCAACCAAAATCCTGTTTTGTTAGGGGCTTGATAGTTAAGCCAGTTAGCAGCGCCACAAGAAATGTCAGACTTATTCCTGTAAATTTTAATGCACCAAATATGACATCTAAAAACGGACCGCTAGTAGGCCATGAAAAATATGACCAAGCGATACCAAAGAAAAAAGCTAATACAACTGGGTTGCCAAGAAACGTTTTAAACAACTCCGATGGGTTCGCATCTTCCTTTCCATCACCAAAATATATAGCAATTATTATCCCAATTGAACTCAAAGGAATTCCAACACCGCTAAAAGACAAAAACATTCCAGCAGCAAGAGCCTCCGAGTCCCCTGGAAATACAATTTGCACAAGCGCGGATCCCATCAAATTAGTAGAGCCAAAGGTGCTGGCTAAAATAAAGGCACCGAGGGATGGACGATCCAAATTAATTAGATATCGACCAACAAACCATGCTATAAGGCCAACAACAATTTCAGCTGATAATAATGCGGCGATACTGCTTGCTGCTTCAAAATGAAGATGTGTACTACTCATTTTGTAAAATACTAATGCCGGCAAAACTAAATCAGTAATCATTCGAGATATTATTGTTGAATGTTCAAAAGAAATAACACCCTTGTATCTAAGCCACAATGCAGAAGACGACATTAAAACAAAAATACCGACGAACTGCATCGCCGCTAAGAATAATGAAGAACTTGGGTTCATTAGAATTACAGCTCTATTAGCCTGAAACCTATTATTCAATTTTACTTGAACAATTCTTTTCGTCAACAATTTAAACATGATGAATACTGGAAATAAAAACCGAATGCCTATTGCCCTTACCTCTTGTTATATAAAAATAATGTGCTTGTTATATAAAAATGTTCCAAGCGCTCTAGGGCGCATGAATAGCGGCTGATGCGGACGATTTTGTATATTGTTTGAGCTTCTAATTAATAAAGCTTTGAGCCTGGTAGGTTAGTCATAATCCTTCCATCTTAAGAACTTTATGATAAATTTTTCTATTAAAATATTTATCTTATTAAGACTTCGATACTACTTCTATATAAATTAGATAAGCTTTAAACTTAGTCGAGTAATATGTTGGGAATTGGCATATGTGTCCAACGGTCAGATGCAACATTGTCCTGCCCCCTTAAAGTTGAGCCATTATTGTGGCTCCAAAGGGGGAGTTTGGAATGGCTCGAAAGCGGCATTCGGATGAGGACTGCCTGAAGATCTTGCGGCAAGTGGAACTTGATCTGGCAGGCGGAGCGGATGTGGCCAAGGCCTGTCGGTCGGCCGGGATCAGCGATGCGACCTATTA
>Ga0214917_10001798_pt1 | contig 27209 bp, 20 predicted proteins | sample LL_1208_BB_MetaG_FD_177983 | JGI IMG/M metagenome (GOLD analysis project Ga0214917, IMG submission 177983) | Freshwater microbial communities from Lake Lanier, Atlanta, Georgia, United States - LL_1208_BB | ecosystem: Environmental > Aquatic > Freshwater > Lake | place: USA: Georgia | collected... | reverse complement strand
GGCGCCACCGACACCGATATGCTGGCCGTGCTGAACCACGCCATAACCCCCCTCACCGCCGCCCTCGCCCCCCAGGCCATCATGCTGCAATGCGGCGCCGATGCGCTGGAGGAGGACCCGCTCTCCCGACTGCGCCTGTCCAACCAGGCGCATTGGGCGGTGGTGCGCGCCCTCATGGCCGCTGCGCCGCGCGTGGTGCTGCTGGGCGGCGGTGGCTATAATCCGTGGTCGGTGGCGCGCTGCTGGGCCGGAATCTGGGGCGTGCTGAATGGCCAGACCCTGCCTGAGCGGCTGCCAGAGGCGGCCGAGGCGGTGCTCAAGCGCCTCACCCTCAACCGCGCCGCCGGGCGCCGCCCGCCCGAACATTGGTTCACCACCCTGGCCGATGCCCCCCGCGAGGCCCCGCTGCGGCCGCAAACCGAAGCCCTGCTGCAAAATTTCCGCATCATGCCATGATGGAAGCCATGAACCGTCGCATCCTCTTCGCCCTGCTCCTTCTTGCCGCCCCCGCCTGGGCCCAGCCCGGGGTCAATCAACCGCAACCCAGGCTGGCGGAAGAGCCATTGGTCATCATCACCCGCGACGGCACGCGGCATGAATTCCGGGTCGAAATGGCCATCGAGCCCAGCCATCAGATGATCGGCCTGATGTTCCGCCCCTCAGTCGGCGCAAATGAGGGCATGCTGTTCGACTGGGGCACACCACGCGAATCGGCGATGTGGATGCGCAACACCATCACAGCACTCGATATGCTCTTCATCGCCCAGGATGGCCGCATCCACCGCATCGCCGAGCGCACCGTGCCGCTCAGCCTGGCCACGGTGGAAAGCCGCGGGCCGGTGCGCGCCACGCTGGAACTGGCGGCCGGCACAGCAGAGCGGCTGAACCTGCGCGTGGGTGATAGGGTGCTGCAGCGCATCTTCGGCACCGCGCCATAATCACGGCGGCAATGGGCCCGGCAGGACTCGAACCTGCAACCAAACCGTTATGAGCGGTCCGCTCTGACCATTGAGCTACAGGCCCGTGAGATGTGTTTTCGCGCGGGAAGCCCATTATGGGCAAGCTCTCAGAGCAGGAAATCGGCAGCGATGCGCCTCGCCCTCGCGCCGCACCGGGCCCAGATCGCGTCATGGCTTAGCAGCTGCCTGCCGCACAACCATGATTTGGCATTGAAATGGCTATCCTCTCACCTGTTGAATGCCGCCCCTGCCCCTCAACAGGCTGGACAAACCACCCCCAAGCGTGCAAACGCCGCCGCAGTTCCAGAGCAACACCGTTCAGACCACGGGCCGCCGGCCTTTTTCCGGTAGCGCCCGCCATTCCCCATGGGAGCCCATCATGGCCACGCATACCCCGCTTGAGCGCATCCGCAACATCGGCATCACCGCGCATATCGACGCCGGCAAAACGACGACGACCGAGCGAATCCTCTATTACACGGGCAAGAGCCACAAGATCGGCGAAGTCCATGACGGCAACACCACCACCGACTACATGGCCCAGGAGCGTGAGCGCGGCATCACCATCACCTCCGCTGCCGTCACCGCCGAGTGGAATGACCACCGCATCAACATCATCGACACCCCCGGCCACATCGATTTCAACATCGAAGTGAACCGCTCCCTGCGCGTGCTCGATGGCGCCGTCTTCATCATCGAAGGTGTGGCCGGCGTGCAGCCGCAATCCGAGACCAATTGGCGCCTGGCGGACCGCTACAACGTCCCCCGCCTGATCTTCGTGAACAAGCTCGACCGCACGGGCGCCGATTTCTACAAGGCCTGCGACACGCTGACCGAAAAGCTCGGCATCAAGTGGATCGCGCTGCAGCTGCCCATCGGCGCCGAGGAAAACCTCAAAGGCGTGGTCGACCTGGTCGAGATGAAGGCGTTGATCTGGGAGGGCGACGACCTCGGCGCCAGCTTCCACGAAGCCCCGATCCCCGAAGACATGGTCGAGCAGGCCGCCGAATGGCGCGAAAAAATGCTCGACATGGTGGTCTCCGCCGATGACGAGGCGATGGAAGCCTATCTCTCGGGCGACCCGGTGCCGGTGGCCCTCCTCAAGCGCGCGATCAAGAAGGGCACCATCTCGGGCGAGTTCCGCCCGGTGATGTGCGGCTCGGCCTTCAAGAACAAGGGCGTGCAGCCCCTGCTCGATGGCGTGCTGGACTATCTGCCCAGCCCGATCGACATCCCCGGCATCAAGGTTGCCCCCGATGAGGGCATGGACGAGACGCAGGATCGCCGCTCGATCCCGGCCGATCTGGAAGCGCCCTTCGCCGGCCTCGCCTTCAAGATCATCAACGACAAATACGGCAACCTGACCTTTGTGCGCGTCTATCGCGGCATTCTGCGCCAGGGCGACATGGTGATGAACACCACCAAGGGCCAGCGCGAGCGCATTGGCCGCATGTTCCAGATGCACGCCGATAAGCGCGAGGAAATCAAGGAAGTCATCGCCGGTGACATCGCGGCCTTTGTCGGCCTCAAGGACACCGGCACGGGTGACACCCTGGCCTCCTCCGAGGATCCGGTGATCCTGGAGCGCATGGCCTTCCCGGTGCCCGTCATCGACATCTCGGTCGAGCCCAAGACCAAGGATGCGGTGGAGAAGATGTCCATCGGCCTGGGCAAGCTCGCCGGTGAAGACCCCAGCCTGCGCGTCAAGACCGACCAGGAGACCGGCCAGGTCATCCTCTCGGGCATGGGCGAATTGCACCTGGAGATCATCGTTGACCGTCTGCGCCGCGAATACAACGTCGATTGCAATATCGGCGCGCCGCAGGTGGCCTATCGCGAGACCATCACCAAGAGCCACACCGAAACCTATACCCACAAGAAGCAGTCGGGCGGTTCGGGCCAATACGCCGAGGTGAAGATCACCTTCGAGCCGCGCGAGCGCAATGACGGCATCGAATTCGTCAACGCCGTCGTCGGCGGTGCGGTGCCGAAGGAATACATCCCCGCGGTCGATAAGGGCATCAAGGTGCAGGCCGATACCGGCGTGCTGGCCGGCTTCCCCACGGTGGACTTCAAGTACACCCTGTCGGACGGCAAATACCACGACGTCGATTCGAGCGCGCTGGCCTTCGAAATCGCCGCCAAGGCCTGCTTCCGCGAGGGCATGAAGAAGGCCGGCCCGGTCATTCTCGAGCCGATCATGGATGTGGAAGTGACCACCCCGCAGGACCATGTGGGCGACGTGGTGGGTGACCTCAACCGTCGCCGCGGCGTGATCCAGAACCAGGATATGGCCGGCACCTCGGTCATCGTGCGCGCCCATGTGCCGCTGAAGGAGATGTTCGGCTACATCTCGAACCTGCGTGGCATGACCAAGGGCCGCGCCTCCTTCTCCATGCAGTTCCACCATTATGATCCGGTGCCGCGCAACGTCGCCGATGAGATCATGAAGCAGAGCGCCTGAACCAGGCGGCCCTTCGGGGCCGGCGAAAACAACCCCGCTCCTCAGGCCCTTCAGGGCTTGGGGGGCGGTTTTTTTATGGCAGGGCGGTTATGGCGGTTGAGCTACTCCCGCCAAGTCTCTGATAATATGATTATTCATCAATATTGAGAATTTACCCACATATTAAACTTGCCCTTAACCGATATTTATAACTTGTGCATTGGCATGTAATTTGGTTTCACTGACAGCTGACATGTAACCGGGCCGAATCGCGCATCAGGCGATGCAGCGAATGGCCCGGACAGGAGCATCATGCCGTGGCCTTCAACAGCACGACCCTCGATATCGACGGGAACATAATCGCAGTCGCCAGTTACGAGGGCTCTCCAAGCGGTGTTACCGCATCTCTGGCCGACCCAGGGCAGAATACGGGGGCCGCTGCAGGCGACGTTTATCCCAGCATCGAAGGCCTGATCGGTTCCACCTCCGATGACGTGCTCATCGGCGATGACAAGGCCAATTTAATACAAGGCGGCAACGGTTCTGACTCGCTCGATGGCGGCAATGGTTTTGACTCACTCATCGGCGGCGCGGGCAATGACACCATCGATGGCGGCGCAGGCGATGATGCGCTTGATGGCAGCGAAGGCATTGATACCGTCAGTTACGCCAGCGCCGGAGCAGGCGTCACCATCAACCTCGCCATGAGTGACCAAAATACTGTCGGCTCACATACCGACGTGCTGCGCAATTTTGAGAACATCACCGGCTCAAATTTCAACGACAGCCTAATAGGCTCCTCAACTGATAATCTTATCACAGGCGGCGAAGGCGACGACACGCTTGATGGCGCAGCCGGCAGTGACACGCTCGATGGTGGCAACGGCAGTGACACCGCCAGTTATGCCAGCGCCAGCGCAGCCGTTACAGTAAGCCTAGGCATGACGGGCAGCCAAATTACGGGTGGCGGAGGCACCGACAAGCTGATCAGCATCGAAAATCTCACCGGCTCAGGCTTCAATGATAAGCTGACTGGCTCCTCCACTGACAATGTGATGATGGGTGGCGTCGGCAATGACACCATCGATGGCGGCGCAGGCAGTGATACCGTCAGCTACGCCAGCGCCACGGGAAGCGTCTCCGTCAACTTATTGTCACAGTCATCTGCCGGCAGCGCCGGTAACGACACGCTGTATAACATCGAGAACGTTATCGGCTCAGCCTACAATGATAAGCTGACAGGCGATAATTCAAACAATGTCATCATTGGTGGAGATGGTAATGACACATTGGATGGCGGGGCTGGCAATGACACCGCCAGTTACATCAATGCCACCACATCTGTTACAGTAAGCTTAGCCGTAGTATTGCAGCAAGATACCCGTGGCGCCGGCCTGGATACGCTAAACAACATCGAAAATCTCACCGGATCAGGCTTCAATGACACCCTAACCGGCAATAGCTCGAACAATTACATATCAGGCGGCGATGGTGCTGACACGCTCAACGTGACATCGGGCAACGATACGCTCGACGGCGGCGCAGGCATTGATACCGTCAGCTTCATTTCCCAAACAACTGCCGTCACCGTAGGCCTCAATATTGACATATCTCAAATTACTGGCGGATATCTCACGCTTATCAACATAGAAAATCTTACCAGCACAAATTATAATGACAGACTGACCGGTTCTGTCGGAGATAACATTATTTTAGGCGGCGCCGGCAATGACACAATTAACGGATTTTGGGGAAATGACACTATCGATGGCGGCTTAGGCCATGATAATCTCGATGGACACGATGATAATGATACCGTTAGCTACGCCAGTTCTACCGGAGCAGTCACCGTCAGCCTCGACAATGATCAACCACAAAATACCGGTAGCGCCGGCACCGACACGCTCATTAATTTCGAGAACCTAACCGGCTCGGGCTCGAATGACAGGCTGACCGGCTCCGGCCAAGACAACGTCATCACAGGTGGTGCTGGCAACGACACGATCATCGGCGGAGCCGGCAATGACACGTTGATCGGCAGCGCCGGCGTTGACAGTATCGATGGCGGCATGGGCAATGACACAGTCATATGGCGCATTGGCAATGGCAATGACACCGTCTCCCTGGGCATTGGCCGCAACACCCTGGACCTAGAGGGATGGGCAGGTGGGTCGGTCACCAGCGGCGCCTTCTCCGGCGCGTGGAGTGTGGCCATTGCCAGCACCACAGCCACCTTCACCCGGGCCAATAACGGCGGCACCGTCACCGTCAATGATTGGACCACCGGCAGCAACAGCGTCGTCTGCATCCTCCCCGGCACCCGCATCACCACCCCCGACGCCCATCGCCCCATCGAAACCCTCACCCACGGCGATATCGTCACCACCCCCGAAGGCCCACGCCCCATCCGTTGGGTCGGCCGCAGCCGCTACTCCATGGTCTTCCTGCGCGGCAAACCCATGTGCCTGCCCATCCGCATCCATGCCGGCGCACTGGGCCAGGGCCTGCCAGCGCGGGACCTTTGGGTCTCCCCCTGGCACGCGCTGCTCTTCGGCCAAACCCTGGTCCGCGCCTTTGACCTGATCAATGGCCAAAACGTCACCCAGGATTACCCGGGCCAAATCGCCAGCTTCTACAATGTCGAACTCGACAGCCCGGACATCATATTCGCCGAAGGCGCCCCGGTTGAAACTTACGCCAACCACAACAATCGGGCGATGTTCCATAATCTGGACGAATACCTCGCGCTTTATGGCAGCCACGAACCCAGTTGGGTGGGCCCCGATGGTGCGGGCATCCGCCGCCACCCACTGCTGGCCGAAAACGCCCCGGAACTCGCCCCAATCCGCCAGGCCATGCTCGCCCGCGCCAGAAAGGCCGCGGCTTAATAGCGGCACGATGGCCGAGGGCTTTGGTGTTTGCTCTGCCGGCCGCTGCGTGCCGGCCGTGGAGCCCTACGCCACGCCTCGGGGCGACCACAACGCATTCCCTGACATCGAGCATAGAGCAGAATATTCGCCGGGTGCGCTCAGCCAAACCACCCCCAAAAACCGGGCCCGGCTCAGCTTACCTGGCCCACATCGCATAAATTATATATGACTTAATATTATTTTCTTTGTGTTGAAATGCGTTGAGCCAGCACCCGTAACGTCAGGAACTGCCCCCATGTCGTCCGCATCCTCGATCAACCTCTCCAGCCTCAACGGCACCACCGGCTTCCGCCTCGATGGCGTCTCAGCCGGCGACCAGAGCGGCTGGTCGGTGGCCTCAGCCGGTGATGTGAATGGCGATGGCTTCGCCGATATCATCCTCGGCGCCTATCAGGCCAATCAGACGGCCGGGGCCATCTATCTGCTCTTCGGCAAGGCGGGGGGGTTCACCGCCTCGCTCAACCTCTCCACCCTTGATGGCAGCAATGGCCTGCGCCTCGATGGCTGGCAGGCCAATACCCATACCGCCTGGTCCGTCGCCTCTGCTGGGGATGTGAATGGCGATGGCTATGCCGATATGATCATCGGCGCCCATGGCACCGGCGGCACCAATGCCACCAATTATGTCGTCTTCGGCCAATCCGCGGGCTTTGCCTCCGCCATCAACCTCTCCGGCCTCAATGGCAGCAATGGCTTTCAGATCGGTGGCGGCACAACGGCGGATTTGAGCCGGATTCTCGTCGCCTCCGCGGGTGATGTGAATGGTGATGGCTTCGCCGACCTCCTGCTGGGCGACCGTGATGCCGACCCAAATGGCCTCACCAATGCCGGCTCGAGTTATGTGGTTTTCGGCAAGGCCAGCGGCTTTGCCTCCGCCTTCGCCCTCTCCAGCATCGATGGCAGGAACGGCTTCCGGTTGAACGGTGCCGCAGCCGGTGACCAAATCGGCTATTTCGTCGCCTCCGCCGGCGATATGAATGGCGATGGCTTTGCAGACCTCATCCTCGGTGCCCCGCAATACACCGGGGGCGTCAGCGGCCCTGGCTCGGCATATGTGGTCCTTGGCAAGGCCAGCGGCTTTGCCGCCACCATCAATGTCTCCAGCCTCAATGGCAGCAATGGCTTCAAGATGAATGGCGTCAATACCGGTGACGCCGCCGGCGTTTTCGTATCCTCGGCCGGCGATGTGAATGGCGATGGCTTTGCTGATGTGATTCTAGGCGCCCCTTTCACCGCCCCCAATGGCGCCACCAATGCCGGCTCCAGCTATGTGGTCTTCGGCAAGTCCGGCGGCTTTGGCAGCGCCATCAACCTCGCCAGCCTCAATGGCAGCACGGGCTTTCGCCTCGATGGCGTCTCGAGGAGTGACAATGGCGGCTATCGCCCAGGCTCAGCCGGCGATTTCAATGGCGATGGCTATGCGGACCTCCTCATTGGCGCCCCGCACGCCAATGGCTCCGCCGGTGCTGGCTATGTGTTCTACGGCAAGGCCAGCGGCTTTGCCTCCGCCATCAACCTCTCCAGCCTCAATGGCAGCAACGGCTTCAAGCTCAATGGCGTCTCCACCAATGACTTCGCCGGCTTTGCCCTGGCCTCCGCCGGCGATGTGAATGGCGATGGCCACCCCGACCTCATCATCGGCGCCTTCCATGCCGACCCCAATGCAGCCGCCGATGCCGGTTCCAGCTATGTCTATTTCAGCCCCGCCAGCGGTGGTGCCACCAATCGCGGCACCAGCCTCGCCGATACCCAGCGCGGCACCGCCTATGGCGATACCATTAACGGCAATGGTGGCAATGACAGCATCACCGGCGGCGGAGGGAATGATACGATCGATGGCGGTGCGGGCGATGATACCATCATTTGGGCCCTCGGTGACGGCAATGACACCATCACCCTGGGGGCCGGCAACAACATCCTCGACCTCGGCAAAAACGCCTTCACCTATCGTGACGAGGGCGCCCAGCGCGTCTTCACCATCGGCAGCGCCACCGTCACCGTCAATGATTGGTCCGCCGGCACCAACAGCGTCATCTGCATCCTCCCCGGCACCCTCATCACCACCCCAGATGGCGAGCGCCCCATTGAAACCCTCACCATGGGCGACATCGTCACCACCCCCGAAGGCCCACGCTCCATCCGCTGGGTTGGCCGCTCCAGCCACTCCATGGTCTTCCTGCGTGGCAAACCCATGTGCCTGCCCATCCGCATCCATGCCGGCGCCCTGGGCGAGGGCCTGCCGCTGCGCGACCTCTGGGTCTCTCCCTGGCATGCGGTGCTCTTCGGCGAAACACTGGTCCGCGCCTTTGACCTCATAAATGGCCAGAACATCACCCAGGATTTCCAGGGCCCAGCGGCGCATTTTTACAATATCGAACTCGACAGCCCAGATATCATCTTCGCCGAAGGCGCCCCGGTTGAAACTTACGCCAACCACAACAATCGGGCGATGTTCCATAATCTGGACGAATACCTCGCCCTTTATGGCAGCCACGAACCCAGTTGGGTGGGCCCCGATGGTGCGGGCATCCGCCGCCATCCCCTGCTGGCCGAAAACGCCCCGGAACTCGCCCCAATCCGCCAGGCCATGCTCGCCCGCGCCAGAAAGGCCGCGGCGTAACCGCCGCACTTACCCCATGGCATGGCGATGGCACGCCACACCATGCCCGGGCACCACGCCCGCCATCACCGGCGCATCTTGCCGGCATTGTGCGGTGGCCAAGGCGCAGCCTGGGTGAAACCGGCAGAAGCTGGGCACCCGCTTGAGCGAGGGCGACTCGCCCGGCAGTGAAGGCCCAGCAGCGCGGCCTTCCAAATGCGGCGCCACCGCCGGCAGCGCGCGGGTATAAGGGCGGCGCGGGCTGACAAACAGGCTCTCCGCCGGGTCACCCGGAATAAGCCGGGAGAAGATGAAGCGCAGCACCAACAGAATTGCGCGGGCGGCGAAGCTGGCCGATAAACCGAACCCGCGGGTGGAGCCCTCCCAAGGGGCGCCATCCTGCCCTTCATCCGCCGGAGCCCGCCATGAACCGCCGCCACATCCTGCCCGCCGCCGCCGCCATGCTGGCCGCCCCAGCCCTGGCGCAGCAGCACCAGCACCATGTCCCCGCATTGCGGCCGCTGCCGCCCTCGCCTGCGCCCTTTGCCAATGTCTTTCAGGGCGGTGCGCCGCATCACATCACCCCGCAGCAGGAAGCACAGCGCGTCACCGCCTCGCCCGCCCCCGCCGGCGCGCCGGGCCGCTGGGTGGCGCGGGCGGATATGCCCATTCCGCGCAGCGAAATGGCCTGGGCCACCGCCTGGGGTGGGCGGATGCATGTGGTGGGCGGTTATGGCGAGGGGCGATTCAACCGCGCCTATCACACCGTATACAACCCCCAGAGCAACCAGTGGTACGATGCAGCCCCCCTCCCGCGCGGCGCCAATCACGTCGCGGTCGTGGCCGATGCGGGGCGCGTCTATGCCATGGGCGGGTTTATCGAACAGAATCGCGTCTGCGATGATTTCGCCTTCGTCTATGACATCCAGGCCGACCGCTGGAGCGAGATTGCCCGCATGCCCCGCCCGCGCGGCGCGGCGGCGGCGACGATTCTGGAGGGCCGCGTCCATCTCATCGGCGGCGCGACCGACCCTGGCGATGAGCGCGCCTCAATTGGCTGGCACGAGGTGTATGACCCCGTGGCCAATAGCTGGGCGCGCCGCCGCCCGCTGCCCGCCGCGCGCGACCATGTGGGCTGCGTGACCTGGAATGGCCGCATCCATGTCGTGGGCGGGCGCTTCAATACCTTCCAGTACAACACCGATATGCACCATGTGTATCTGCCCGCGCGCGACACCTGGGAGGAGCTGGCGCCGCTGCCCACCGCACGCTCCGGCCATGGCATGGTGATCTATCGCGACCGCTTCTTCGTGATGGGCGGCGAGGGCGGCATCATCGAGCGCGGCGTGGCGCGCGATGCCAAGGTGTTTGGCCAGATGGAAAGCTATGACCCGGCGACGAACACCTGGGCCTCGCATGCCGCCATGCCAACCCCGCGCCATGCCGTGGCGGCGGTGACGATTGGCGACTGGATTTATGTCGCCGGTGGCGGCGCGGTGCTGGGGGGCATGGTGCAATCGGCCATCCATGAGGCCTTCACTTTGGGCTGAGCAGCCATGCCGGCGCGTCACAAACCCAAGCTTGCGGCGCAGCGGGCTTGGGCCTAACAGGGTTCGCCAAGGTTGCTTGACCCGAAAGGTCTTCCCATGGCGTTGGATACTTCAGTGATGGACCGCATGACGATCGCGGAGGCTTATGCCTTTGACGATGTTTTGCTGGTGCCGGCCTATTCCACGGTTCTGCCGAATGCGACGGATACGCGCACCCGGCTCACCCGTGAGATCGGTCTCAATATCCCCCTCATCGCTGCGGCGATGGATACGGTGACCGAGGCGCCCATGGCCATCGCCATGGCCCAGGCCGGTGGCATCGGCGTGGTGCACAAGAACATGACGGCCGAGGAACAGGCCGAGCAGGTGCGCCGGGTGAAGCGGTTTGAATCGGGCATGGTGGTGAACCCTGTCATGGTCCATCCCGACCAGACCCTGTCGGAGTTGCGCGCCATCACCGCGCAAACCCGTATCTCCGGCTTTCCGGTGGTGGAGCGTGAAAGCCGGCGCCTGGTGGGTATCGTCACCAACCGCGATACCCGCTTCGCCTCCGACCCCAATCTGCGGGTCTATGAATTGATGACGCGCGAAAACCTGGTCACCGCGCCGGTGGGCATCACCGCCGATGCCGCGCGGCATCTGCTGCACAAGCACCGGCTGGAAAAGCTGCTGGTGGTGGATGAGCAGGGCCGCTGCGTGGGCCTGGTGACGGTGCAGGATATGGACAAGGCCTCGAATTTTCCGGGCGCCGTGAAGGATGCGCTGGGCCGGCTGCGCGTGGCTGCGGCCACGGGTGTGGGCGAGGATGGCTTCCGCCGGGCCGAGGCGCTGGTGGCCGCCGATGCCGATGTCATCGTGGTCGATACCGCGCATGGTCATTCGGGCGGGGTGCTGGAGGCAGTGGAGCGCATCAAGCGCCTGTCCAATGCGGTGCAGGTGGTGGCCGGCAATATCGCCACCCCGGAAGGTGCCCTGGCGCTGATCAATGCGGGGGCCGATGCGGTGAAGATCGGCATTGGCCCAGGCTCGATCTGCACCACGCGCATCGTGGCCGGTGTGGGCGTGCCGCAATTGACCGCGGTGATGGAAGCCGCGGCCGCCGCGCGCGAACATGGCGTGCCGGCGATTGCCGATGGCGGCGTGCGCTCCTCGGGCGATATCGCCAAGGCGATTGCCGCGGGTGCGGATTGCGTGATGATGGGCAGCGTCTTCGCCGGCACCGATGAGGCGCCGGGCGAGGTGTTTCTCTATCAGGGCCGCTCCTACAAGACCTATCGCGGCATGGGCTCGCTGGGCGCCATGGCGCGTGGTTCTGCGGACCGGTACTTTCAGGCCGAGGTGCAGGATTCGCTCAAGCTGGTGCCGGAGGGCGTGGAAGGCCGGGTGGGCTATAAGGGGCCGGTGGGGGCGGTGATTCACCAAATGGTCGGCGGTTTGAAATCCGCCATGGGCTATACCGGCAGCGCCACCATTGCCGCGATGCAGCGCAACACCCGTTTCCGCCGCATCACCGGCGCTGGCCTGCGGGAGAGCCATGTCCATGACGTGGCGATCACCCGTGAGGCACCAAATTACCGGCAGGATGGCTGATGCCACGCCGCAGCGCTGCCCTAGGTGATGCCGATGGCACGCTGCTGGAGACCCAATCATGACCCCTCCCGCCCGTATCGCCGCCGCGATTGACCTGCTGGCCGCCTTCACCGCCCAGCCGCGCCGGCCGGCAGATGCCATTGCGCATGAGTTTTTCCGTGCCCGGCGCTATATCGGCGGCGGCGACCGCCGCGAAGTGAGCGACACCGTCTGGGGCGTGGTGCGCGAGCATGCCCGCCTGGTCTGGTGGCTGCGGCGAGGCGGGGTTGAGCCCTCGCCGCGCCTTTTGGTGCTGGCCTTCCTGGCGCTGGTGCAGAACCGCGCGCCGGCCACCCTCTTCGTGCCCGACCTCTATGGCCCCCAGGCGCTGGACCGCGCCGAGCAGGCGCTGGCCGAGAGCCTGCGCCGGCAACCCCTGCTGCATCCCGATATGCCGCAAGGTGTGGCGCTGAACCTGCCCGATTGGGCCATTGATGGCCTGCGCGCCCGCTTTGGCGAGGCACTGGCCACCGAGGCCGCGGCCATGCAGGGCCATGCGCCGGTGGATCTGCGGGTGAATCTGTTGCGCGGCAACCGCCAGACCGCCCAGGCAGCGCTGGCGGGTGAGGGGATTGTGACCGAGACCACCCTCTTCTCCCCTTGGGGCCTCAGGCTGTCCAACCGCACGCCGATTGGCGCGGCGCGCGCCTATACCGAGGGGCTGGTCGAAATCCAGGATGAGGGCAGCCAGTTGATCGCGGCCCTTTGCGATGCCAGGCCAGGCATGCGGGTGGCGGATTTTTGCGCCGGTGCCGCCGGCAAGACGCTGGCGATGGCGATGAACATGGCCAATAAGGGCCGTATCACCGCCTGTGATGTCTCAGCGCCACGGCTCGCCGGGGCCTCGCGCCGCCTGGCCCGTGCGGGCGTGGACAATGCCGAGACGCATCTTTTCAACCCTGGCGACAAATGGGCCAAGCGCCGCGCCGCCACCTTTGACCGGGTGCTGGTGGATGCGCCCTGCACCGGCACCGGCACCTGGCGGCGCAACCCCGATGCCCGCCATCGCACCGGCGCGAGTGATCTGGCGGAGCTGGTGGCCAAGCAACATGACATTTTGGACACGGCCGCTGTTTTGGTGAGACCAGGCGGGCTTTTGGTCTACGCTACCTGCTCATTGCTGCCCGAAGAGGATGAGCAACAGGTGGACTGCTTTTTGGCGAAGCATCCCGAGTTTAGTGTTCTGCCGCTGGCCCAGGCCTGGGAATCGGCCGGGCTGCCCGGCACCCCACCGGGTGAGGGGCCGCATTTGGTCATGACACCGGCGCGCCATGGCACCGATGGCTTCTTCGCCGCCGTGCTGCGCCGGCAAGCCCCGCCGCCCAGCCCCGCGCCGTGATCCATATCCGCCGCGCCCGGCCGCAGGACGCCAATGGCATGGGCCTGGCGCATGTGGCGGCGTGGCGCAGCGCCTATGCCGGGATTCTGCCGGAGGCCTATCTGGCCAATCTCTCCGCCCTGCGTGAGGCTGCCGCCTATCAGCGCGGCATTGCCGGGCGGCAGAATGGCCATGCCGCTTTCGTGGCGGTGGTGGGCGAGGAGGATATGCCCGAGGGCACCCGTACCCCAACCCGTACCCCGCCGGGCGGGCTGGTGGTGGGTTTCGTCACCGGCGGGCGCTCGCGCCGGCCCCAGATCGCCGAGGCGGAGGTGGAGACGCTCTATTTGCTCGATGATTGGCGTGAGAAGGGCATTGGCCGGCGGCTGATGCGCGCCATGGCGGCGCATCTGCATGCGCTGCATTGCCGCAATGCCTTTGTTTGGGTGCTGGCGGATAATCCCTCGCGCTGGTTCTATGAGCGGCTGGGCGGGCGCATCGTGGCGCAGGGCGAGGTGGAGGTGGCGGGGCTGTCCATCACGCAGCAGGCGCTGCTATGGGACCCCGTGGAGAGCCTTTTGGCCGCCACCGCGGGCACCAGCAGCCCCGGTTGAGGCGCATTTCCTCCGCGGCGGTGGACAAAATCGCCCATTGGTGATGTTTGGCTTCTCATGCCGAGGAATGACTCGGTGCCGCGCCCCTGGGAGCCCGCCATGACAACCGGCCTGAAGCGTGATGATCAAGCGGGCGTGAGCACCGCCCTATCGGAGCAGGCGCATTGGCAGCGCCATAATGACCACCGCTATCGCGCACCGGTGGATTTGGCCCGCAGCCCTTTGCAGGTGAACCGGGTGCTGATTGTGGGCTCCTGCTTTGCCGGGGCGCTCAGCCAGTGTTGCCAGCGGGTTTTTCCCGGTGCTGGCTGTGACCATCTGCCCTATAATTTCGTCGGCGAATTGCCCACAGCGCCGCCGCACCCGATTGGCGAATATGCCTTCCAACTCGTGGTGCTGCCGCTGCGCAGCGTGATGCCCGAGGCGATGTTCTTTAACCTGCGGCATGATGATCTGGCAGGGTTTGAGCGGGTGCTGGCCGAATCCGAATTGCGGCTGATGCACATGCTCAACGGCTCAACCGGCTATGGCGTGGCGCATGGCCTGCCCACCCTGATTGCCAATTTCATGCTGCCGCAGCAAAATTCCATGGGAAGGCTGCTGGCGCAGAATGATGCCCGCAACCCCGTCTGGTTCGTCGGCCGGCTCAATGCCGTCATTGCCGCGCGCGCCGCCGCCCAGGCCAATACCTATGTCATGGATCTGGATGGCATCGCCGCCAGCATTGGCCGCCGCCATATCCAGGACGACATCATCGCCATGAACAGCCACAATGTGTTCATCAGCGACTGGGATTTCCCGCATGACCAGAACCGGCTGCATCCACCGGCCTCGATCATGCAAATGCACGCCATCAAGACTGACGAATTCATCATGGCCGTCTGGAGCGAGGCCGCGGCCATGCTGCGAACCATCCACCAGCAGGATGGGGTGAAACTCGTCATCATCGACCTCGATGACACGCTCTGGCGCGGCGTGATTGCCGAGGAGGGGGTGGGCAACCCGGCGCTGATCGAGGGCTGGCCGCTGGGCGTGATCGAGGCGCTGAGCATGCTCAAGCGGCGCGGCATTCTGCTGGCCATTGTCAGCCGCAATGATGAGGCGACGATCCGCAAACTCTGGCCGGAGGTGATAGGCGAGCGGCTTCCGCTGGAGGAGTTTGCCGCCATCCAGATCAATTGGCAGCCTAAGCCGGCCAATGTCGCCGCGGTGCTGCAGGCCTGCAACCTGCTGGCGCGCAGTGCGGTTTTCATTGATGACAACCCCGTGGAGCGCGCGGCGGTGCAGGCGGCGCATCCTGATATCCGGCTGCTGGGGCATGATCTCTATTACCTCCGGCGCATCCTGCTCTGGGCACCGGAATTGCAAGTGGCCGCCATCACCGAGGAGGCCGGGCGGCGCACGGCGATGATCCAGGCGCAGGGCGAGCGGGAGGCAGCGCGGGCGCTCATGCCACGCGAGGAATTTCTGGAGGGCTTGGGGGTGGTGATGACCCGCTTGCGCATCACCAGCACCGACCATCCGCGCTTTTCGCGCGCCTTCGAATTGCTGAATAAATCCAATCAGTTCAATACCACCGGCCAGCGCTGGTCACCCGAGGCGATGCATGGCTTTCTGGCCTCTGGCGGGCGGATTGAGGCGTTTGAGGTGGCGGATCATTTCACCCAATATGGCCTGGTCGGCCTGGCGCTGATCGAGGGTGCGGCCATTGTGCAATATGTGATGAGTTGCCGGGTGCTGGGGCTGGAGGTGGAGGCCTGCGCGATGGCCTTGCTGGCGGCGGAGTTGGTCGCGCAATACGGCGCAGCGCGCGGGGTGATGGTAGCGACGGAGGCGAATATCCTCTGCCGCACGCTGTATGAAAAGGCGGGCTTTGTGGCCATGGATGGCCATTGGCTGGCACGGGAGGGCATGCTCCGGCCACCACCTGCGCATATTCCGCTGGGTTAGGCTGCAAACCCAATCCCTTCTCGCTTCTGCGCGCAGTTGGGAAAGGGACCGGCTGACGCCGATGGATGTCGTGCCATCCTCGCAGGTGTTGTTGACACCTTCCGCCAAGGTGGCGGAGCCTGGTCAGCCAGACAGGCTGCCTGGGCCATTATTCGGCGCGCCTCCGGCGCGGCCCATGCGGACAACAGACCAGGATAAAAGGATAAAGTGATGAAGGGTTGGCGCGCGCGGATCGGCTTCCTGGTGGCACCGGGCAATCCCACGGTCGAGCCGGAGATGCAGGCGCTTTGTCCTCCTGGTGCCTCACTGCATTTCACCCGCCTCAGCGCTTCCGGGCCAGCCGGCACCCATGCGGGCCAGGAAGAGCGCAACCTCAGCCAGGCGGCCAGCGTGCCGGAGGCGGTGAAACTGCTGGCGATGCTCTCGCCGGCGGTGATCGTGCTGGCGCATACGGCCACGAGCTATACGCTGGGCCAGGCACGCGAGGCGGCGCTGGTCGCGGAAATGGAGGCGCTCTCAGGCACGCGCTTCATCACCGCCTTCGGCAGCACGCTGGCAGCCCTCGCTGCGCTCGGCTCTACACGCATCGCCTATGGCACGCCCTATTCTGAAGCCACGACCTTGCAAGGGAAACAGCACCTGGAAGCGCATGGCATCACGGTGGTCAGCCATGGCACCTTGCCGAATGTTCGCAACATCTATGAGGAAAGTGAGGCGCGCGCCTATGGCCTCGCCCGCAGCGTGAACCACCCCGATGCGCAGGCGGTGTTTCTGAGCGGCACCGGAATGCCAACCATCGGCGTGCTGCAGGCGCTCGAGGATGATCTGGGCAAGCCCGTCATCTCGGCCGCCTCGGTGATGATGTGGCATGCCCTGCAAGTGGCTGGAATCCGGCATTCCCAGCCCGGTTATGGCCGCCTTTTCGCCTGAAATACGCGCCCCTCTTCAATGCCGGGACCAAACATCTCAAATCAACAATGTATCGGAGATGCAGGAAACTCATCGACATCTATCTCGACGCTGCCGGACAGCTCGTGGGGCAAAGCCATCGCACCCATTGTCGCTCGATGTTGGTTGTTCAGCAGCCTACTACAACCAGCCCTTCTGCTTGAAATACAGCACCGGCAGCACCCCTGTGCAGATCATCAGCCCAATTGCCAGCGGATAGCCAATCATCCATTCCAGCTCGGGCATATGCTGGAAATTCATGCCATAGACACTGGCGATCAGCGTGGGCGGCATCAGCGCCACCGAGACCACGGTGAAGGTCTTGATAATGCCATTCTGCTCGACATTGATGATGCCCAGCACCGCATCAAGCAGGAAGGTCGCGCGCGAATTGAGGAAATTCGCATGTTCCACGAGCGAGCGCACATCGCGCACCAGGGTCTTGATGATGCCCTGATTCTCCTTGCGGATGGCGGTGCTCTTCTCGGCGCCGACAAAGGTGAGAATGCGGTTGAGGCCGAGCAGCGTCTCCGAGGCGCGGGTCGTCACCTCCCCCACCTGGCCGAGCGTGATCAGCACATCCTTCAGCGCAGCACTGCGCTGATTGACCTTCATGTCACCGCGCGCAGCCTGAAAGGATTTCGTGCTGGCACGGTCCATATCGCCGCCGATGCGCTCCAAAATATCGGCCAGCCGGTCCACGATCTGCTCGAAGAGATGCAGCATCACACCATCGGGGCTGTGCAGCATCATCGGCGCCTTCTGGCAGCGCGCGGCGAAGGTGGGGAAGGCCTTGGGCGTGGCATAGCGCACGGTGATCAAGGTGGTATTGGTCAGCACGAAAGTGATGGCGGTGGAGCCGAATTCGCCCACATCCATGCCATAGAGAAAATTCGCGGTGAGGAAGAGGTCATCCCCCTCCTTATAAAGCCGCGAGGAGCTTTCGATCTCCTGCATTTCCTCACGCGTGGGCACCTCAACCCGCAGGGCGGTCTGCACCGCATGTTCCTCGGCCATGGTCGGGTGCAGCAGGTCGATCCAGACGGCAGCGCGCATCTCCGCCTCCGTGGGCAGGCCCTCGCGCAGCACCATGTGCCCGTTTTCAATACTATAGGCCTGGATCATCTGGCAGCTCCGCGTGGCAGCAGCGCGCTTCTAGACCGGGTTGCGCCGCAATGTCACCCAGGCGGCGGTTGCAATGCGAAGTCACGCGCCACCGCAGCAAAGTCGCGCGCCTGGCGATGGCGCGGGCTGGGCTGCGTGCCATCCTCGGGCCGCACCAATTGGCAGCAGGCCATCCCGGCCACGGCTGCGGCATCCAACTCCTCGGCCACATCGGAGAGGAAGAGAATATCACCCGGCGGCAGGGCGAGGGCGCTGGCAATGGCGGCATAACTCGCCACCTCGCGCTTCGTTCCCATGCGGGTATCGAAAAACCCTTCGAAGAGCGGCCCCAGGTCGCCCGCCTCGGAAAAGCCGAAAAGCAGGCGCTGCGCCTCCTCGCTGCCCGAGGAATAGACGGCAAGCCGCGTGCCGGCCGCATGCCAGGCCCGCAGGGCCGGCGCCACATCGGGCCACAAATGCCCACGCAGCCTGCCATCGGCATAGCCCTGGCGCCACATGATGCCCTGAAGCGCCTTGAGCGGCGTGACCTTGGCATCCACTGCCATCCAGCCCCGCAGCGTCTCCAATGGCGGCTGGCCCGGTGCGGCGGCGCGCACATCATCCAGCACCGCCGCCACCTCCGCCACGCCCTGATGCAGGGCGATGAATTCCTCCAGCGCCTGGGCAATGAAGGGAAACAGCGTGCGATGGACGAAGGCAATCGCCGTCGTGGTGCCCTCGATATCGGTGAGGACCAGCCGCGGCGCCATCACGCCGTGATCGCGGGGAAGCGCTCGGCCAGGTCAGAACCGGTATAATGCGGCGTCCAGCCCGTGGTGTCGGTGAAAACCCGCAGCACGGTGAAGCTGGGCTCGGTGCCCGCATCGAACCAGTGGGTGGCATTGGCCGGCACTGAGATCAGATCGCCCGCGGTGCAATGGGCATCATAAATCCGCCCGCCGATATGGAGGATGAAATTGCCCGCACCCTCATGGAAGAAGCGCACCTCATCCTCGGTATGGGTATGCTCGCTCAGAAATTTCTGCCGCATCGCATCCTTCATCGGGTGCGAAGGGTCGAGCTTGATGACATCGGCGGTGCCCGCACCGGTCTCGCCCATGAAACTGTCGAGCCGCGGCTTGTAGGCAGCCATCACGGTATCGGCATCAGCGCCCGCGGGCAGGGGTGTCACCCCCCAGCGCTCGAAGCGCACGCCAATGCCGCCCAGCACCTGGGCAATCTGGGCTGCATCATCGGTGCGCAGTTCTTCAGCGCCAGTCGTGGCGTGGCGGACGGTCAACAGGCTCATCGCAGCCTCCTTTGTTCCAATTCGCATTGCAGCATGAATTCCAGGGCCTCCAGCCGCAGCATCGCCTGCGGCATGTCCCGGCCCCAAACATAAATGCCATGGCCGCGGATGAGGTAGCCCGGCAGCGGCGATGCCTGCCCTGCCCAAAGCGCATCCAGGCCACGCTGCATCCGGGCAATATCCTGGTCATTATCAATGACCGGCAAGGCGATGCTGGCCGCATGGCTGGGAAGGCCGGGAAAGGCCTTCAGCAATTCATAGCCCGAGAGCATGAGGCTCGGCCCCGCCAGGCGTGAGAGCACGGTGCAGGGCACGGAATGGCCATGCAGCGCCGCCCCGGCATCGGCAAAGCGCTGATAAATACCGCAATGCAGCCCGGTTTCAGCCGAGGGGCGGGCATTGCTCTCCTCCGGCCGGCCATCGCTATCCACCACCATCAGGCTCTCGGCAGTGAGAAACCCCTTGTGGAAACCCGATCGCGTGATGGCAATGCGCCCAGACTCGAGGCGCATGGAGAAATTGCCGGCGGTGGCTGGAACCCAGCCCCGGCTATCCATCCGCCGCCCAGCCTCGATAATCGCCGCCGCGACATCACCCGGGATGGACCCAGGAATGGACCCAAGGTGGGGGCCCTCGGCCGCCACGCCCATGGCGGCCTCAGGCGGCCGGGCGGGTGGTGCCGGCCGGCTGTGCGGCGGTGGCGGTGGCCGCGGCCTGCGGGCCCTGGATAGAGCCTGTTCCGGCCGCCGGCGGCGCAGCCTCCGCCGTCATCGCGGCGTCCTTCTCATCTTCCTTGATGTTCGCCTTGAAGGATTTGATGCCCTTCGCCAGGTCGCCCATCAGGCCACTGATCTTATTGCCGCCGAAAAGCAGCAAAACAACCAGCAGCACAACCAACCAATGCCAGATGCTGAACGAACCCATGGCGGAGCCTCGACCTTGAATGTTGATGCGCCCGGCAAGCGGCCGGCCGGTGCCCCCAGGGGTGTCCCAGGAGCGGATGCCCGGAACCTAGTGCGCCGGCCCCCTGATCGGAAGCCCCAAGCTGCGGAACGGCGAAAAGAAAGCCGTGCTGATCCAATATTTCTTCGCGTGATGTATGCCAAGGCCGGTTTTCAACGCCCCGCCACCGCCTCACCCCGCAGCCAGGCGCGGTGAAATAAACCCATGCGCGGCAAAAACCGTATGGCCATAATCCTGAATGGGCGGATACCAGACCCGCACTGCCGTCCAGTCATTGCCTGCAGAGACATCGATCACCGGCTGGTCCTCGGCGATCCGCCCACGGCCCTGGCCGCCAGCCTCGGCCCAATTCGCATGATCAACCCTGATTTCGCGCGCGGCCACTTGGCGCCGCACCACCGAGAGATGGCCCTGCGGCAGGCGCCGGGTGCGGCCCATCACCAGCACATGCCCCGCGGCCGGGCGGCGGCCACGCTGGTAGCGCCCAAGCGCCGCATCCCACCATTGCCAGGCATCGCCGCGCAATTCGATTCCGGTGCGCGCGCGGGCAAAGGGCACGCAGGAGATGCTGCCCCCACCCTGATAGCCGGCCACACCCGCCACCGGTGGCGTGCGCGCAGGCCCGCTGCCGCCGCAGCCCGCGAGCATGGACACCATCACCAAACCCATGGGCAACAAGGCCCTTCGGGTCACATCCTCCGCCATGCATATCCCCCATGCAGGCCCATCAAGCCGCCACCTCCCCCGAGGTGACGCTCATGTCTAGCACAAAACCGCGATCACACAGCCAGATTTTGCGACGCCATCAGCGCGCTGATTCGATCATTGAGCACTTCGGGTGGCAAAGGCTTGCGCAGCACCGCGATGGGGCCGGATTTGGCCGCACTCTCCATCATATCCTCCGCCTGGGCCACGAAGCCGGTCAAGAGCAGCGCGGGCAGGCCCGGGCGCAGCCGCCGCGCCTCCCTGATCAGCGTCAGCCCATCTATCCCGGGCATCGACAGATCAGTCACCAGCAATTCGATGGCAGGATCGGCCGCCAGGCCACCCAGCGCCTGCAGCCCACCGCCCGCCTCCACCACCATATGGCCACGCTCCCGCAGCCCCTCGGCCAGAATGGCCAGCACCTCCGGCTCATCATCAACCAGCATGAGGCGGCAGGCCCGCGCAATGGCCGGGCCATGCGCGGCAAGGTCTGGCTGTGCCGGGCTCAAGGCCTGGGCCTGCGGCAGCCATAGGCTCACCCGCGTGCCCTGCCCCGGCAGGCTGCTGATATCCAGCATACCCCCCGATTGCTCACAAAAACCCTGCACCATCGCCAGGCCCAAGCCGGTGCCATGGCCCTTTGCCTTGGTGGTGAAAAACGGCTCGGTGGCCCGGCGCAGGGTTTCAGCATCCATCCCACAGCCGGTATCGCCCACCGAGAGCCGCACATAACCGCCCGGCCGCAGCCCCATCGCGCCCTCCGCCGGCACGACCTCCCCCGCCGCCGCAATATCCAGCATGCCGCCCAGCGGCTGCATCGCGTCGCGGGCATTGACGGCCAGATTGACCAACACCGTCTCCAACTGCGCCCGGTCAGCCAGCAGCGGCGGCATATTGGCCTCGATGGTCAGCCGCACATGCACCGACGCACCCAATGTATGGGCCAGAACATCCCGAAGCCCCTCCAGCAGCGGCTGCACGGGCAGCGATTCGGCCTGCAAATTGTCGCGCCGGGCGAAGGCGAGCAGCCGCCGGGTGATGGCCCCGCCGCGTTCCGCCGCCTCGCCCACACGCAGCGCCAGCCGGCGGATATCAGGGTCCTCGCTGCGCTTGCCAATCAAACGCGCGCCGCCCAGCACGGCCTGCAGCACATTATTGATGTCATGCGCCACCCCGCCGGCCAATTGCCCCAAGGCCTCCATGCGCTGACCATGGGCAATATTGCTCATGGTGGCCAATCGCTCCTCCCGCGCCCTGTCCAGCGCCGCCCGGTCGCGCGCACGCGCGGCGAAGAGCAAACCCACCATCAGCAAAGCGAAGGTCAATACCGAAATCACCCCCGCCGCCAGAAAGGCCGCGCCACGCAGCCCCTCCCATGTCGCCATTTCATGCGGCGCATCCAGCACCACCACCGCCTCCAACGGTGCGTCCTGCAGCACGCGGCGGCCGATCAGCTGGCCCGTCCCGGCATAGGGCTGGGCAGGCGTGAGCCCGCCCGCACGGCCGGCATGAAGCGTCGCCAGGGCAGGATGGAGGGCCGCAAGCCTCTCGCCCAACCCAAGCGCCGCCGCCGCCGCCGCCGCGCTGGCCAATACCGTGCCATCACGCCCCAGCAAAAAGGCCGCCGTCTTCGGGCCAACCGCCATATCGCTGATCCACAAGGAGATCGTCATCACATCGAGCGAGGCCAGGGCAATGGCGATGACCTCGCCATTATCGCCGCGCAAACTGCGGGAGAAGACCAGCACCGGCGGTGCATCCGCCGCCGTTTGCAGCGGCCCGGCAATAAAGAGCCCTGGCTGGCCCGCCGCCGGCCCGCCAAAATACGCGCTCTCGCCGACAAGCCCGGGCGGCATGACACTGCCCGGGTCAGCGCTCCAAAGCAGCCGGCCATCGAGATCAGCCAAGGCAAGATGGTTGAAGCCAATGTGCCGGCTGCGCAAATGGGCCTCAACCGGGCTCAGCCCCGGCGTCACCCGCCCCTCCAGCGCCAGGTTGCGCTGGCGATGGCCCATCAGGTCGAAAACGCCCTCAACCCGGTCAATCAGCCGCAACAGGCGCTGCTCCACCCCCGCCGCAGCCAGATCGGCCTCCAACAACGAAGTCGAGACGGCCTCGCGCTCCTTGTAGCGCACCCAGGCGATGGTGGCATGCCAGATCGCACCAGCCACCCCAAGGGACAGAGCCAAGCCCAGTACCAGCAATGCGAGGCGGCGTGTCTTCTGCGTCACCGCTCAGTCATGCCACACACCGCCCGCGCATGGCCAGTATCCGTGCCCCGGCCCTGCCGATGTGGCATCGCGGCCGCGAACCTGTCAAAAGAGCGTCATGCCAGAAGATGTCGATCCCGAAGATCATTTCGTCACCGATGATGCCTATGCGGCAGGCCGGCGCGCCTTTGCCGAGGGGCAATCCGTCTTGGAGAACCCCATGGCGCATACCGGGGCTTGGGGAAAGGCCTGGTTTTCCGGCTGGCTGGACGCGCTGGCCGATGCGGTGACAGGCCATGACCGACAACCCGCCGCCTTCCGCCTGCTGCTCCGCAAGGACCGCGCCGAGCCGTTCTGAGCGGCTTTACAGGTCAGCAGGCTGCGGAACAACGAATAGCGAGGGAGGGCAGGATCGAGGGGCTTTGCCCCTCGAGCACCCCGCCACCATCAGCGGTTTCCCCCAACCTGTTAGCCTGCCCCCGCCCGGCCAAGCGCTTTCCACACCACCTCCGGCCGGGCCGGCATATCGATCCAGCCCACGCCGCGGCCAGCCAGCGCGTCGAGCACCGCCGCCATCACCACCTGGGGTGCGGCGATGGCCCCCGCCTGCCCCACGCCCTTTACCCCCAGCGGGTTGACGCTGGCCGGGCAGCCAGGCTGCAACTGCACCTGCAAATCCGGCAAATCCGCCGCCCGCGGCAGGGCGTAATCCATGAAGGTGGCGCTCAGCAATTGGCCATCGCCATCATAGGCGATGCGCTCCATCAGCGCCTGGCCAATGCCCTGGGCCAGCCCGCCCTGCACCTGGCCGATGGTCAGCATGGGGTTCACCAGCACGCCATAATCATCGCAGGCGATGTAGCGGGTGAGCGTGGTTTCGCCGGTCTCAGGGTCAATCTCCACCTCGGCGATCTGCGCGCCATGCGGAAAGGTGCACAGCGCGCTGTCATGCTCCGCCTCGGCCTCGAGCGGGCCCAGCGCGGCCAGGGCCAGGCTCGCGCCATGCGAGGCGCGGAAATGACCCTCGGCAAAGACCACGCTCTCGGCCTGCAACAGCCGCGCCGCGCGCGGGCGGGCCTTCTCGATCAGCGCATCCATCGCCTCCACCAAGGCGCGGCCACCCTGATGCAGGCTGCGCGCCCCGCCATGGCCCTGGCCCTTCAACACGCGTGAAGTGTCACCCTGCACATAGCTGAAATCCGCCATGGGCAGGCCGAGGTGATCAGCCGCGATCTGGCAAAAACTCGTCTCATGCCCCTGGCCATTGGAATGGCTGCCCAGCGCCAATTCCACCCGCCCCTCAGCATCCAGCCGCACCCGGGCCCATTCGCCAAAGCCGCCGCGCGCGGTTTCCATGAAGCAGGCCAACCCCAGGCCCCGCAGCCGCCCCTGCGCCGCACTCGCAGCCCGGCGGCCAGCAAAACCGGCCCGGTCGGCCAGGGCCTCAGCAGCAGCAAGATTCTTCGGAAATTGCCCATCGGCAATCACCATGCCCATCGCCGTGCCATAGGGGTGCGAGGCCACCAAATTCTTCGCGCGCAGCGCCACCGGGTCAAAACCATGCTGGCGCGCCGCCGCCTCGATCAGCATTTCAATGACATGATTGGCCTCAGGCTTGCCCGCCCCGCGATAGGCCTCCAGCGGGGTGGTATTGGTATAGGCGCCCTGCATGCGCACATGGATGGCGGCAATGGCATAGCCGCCGCCATGGGCGGTGCCCGCCGCATTGGTCGCGCAGGAGGGGCCATGCGGTGAGAGATAAGCCCCCATCTCGGAAACCCCATCCACCCGCAGCGCCAGAATCCGCCCCTGCTCATCGAGCGCGATGGCCCCCTGGCTGTGCATGCCACGGCCATGGGCGGAGCCGGCGAATTCCTCCGCCTGCTCGCCCACCCAGCGGGCGGGCCGGCCCAGCAGCCTCGCGGCGTGCAGCAGCCCGATATGCTCAGGGAAAGGCACATTCTTCACCCCAAAACCGCCACCCACATCGGGGGTGACAAGGTGCAGATCGCCCTCGGCCAGCCCCATGCATTGGGCGATTTGCCGCCGCATGCCATGCACCGCCTGGCCATTGCAGACCAGCTTTCCATCCGGAAAGGCCACGGCAGCGCGCGGCTCAATCGGCGCGCAGGTGACGCGTTGATTGGTGATGACCAGCCGGGTGACGTAAGCCGCCGCGGCAAAACCCGCCTCCACCGCCGCCAAATCGCCCTTCTGCCAGTCAAAGGCGCGGTTCTGCGGCGCCTGCGGGTGCAGCATGGGCGCGGAAAACGCCGCCAGCGGGTCCGCATTGGCGGGCAGGGTTTCGTATTCAACGATGATGCGCTCAGCCGCATCGCGCGCCGCCTCGGGGGTTTCGGCAAAGACAAAGGCCACTGGCTGGCCGACATAGCGCACCACCCCCTCGGCCAGCACCGGGCGCGCGGCCATGGCAATCGGCACGCCGATCTGCGCCGGGCAAGGCAAAGGGCCAATGCCCGCCTCGGCCAGCGCGGCCGCAGTCAGCACAAGGGCCTGGGCGGGGGTGGCATCAATACGCCCAATGCGCGCATGGGCATGCGGGCTGCGCAGCACCACCATATGCACCGCCCCCTCCGCGGGCAGATCAGCCACATAGCGTCCCTGCCCGGTGAGAAACCGCGCATCCTCAAAGCGCCTGACCGATTGGCCGATGAAAGCCATGCTGCGGCCCCTCCCTGTTCCATCACCCAGTCTCGCGGTTATGCTGCCGCCATGGAAGATGTCGATGTTGTGGTGGTGGGTGCCGGCGTGGTCGGGCTTGCCGTGGCGAGAGCGCTGGCAATGGCCGGGCGTGAGGTGATTGTGCTGGAGGCGGCCGAGGCCATCGGCACCGAAACCAGTTCCCGCAATTCCGAGGTGATCCATGCCGGGATTTATTACCCGGCCGGCAGCCTGATGGCGAAGCACTGCGTCGCCGGCAAGCAGATGCTCTACGACTATTGCAGCGAGCGCGGCCTGCCATACGAGAAGTGCACCAAGCTGATCGTCGCCACCAGCGAGGAGGAGGCCGGCAAACTCGCCTCCATTCAGGCCCGCGCCGCGGCCAATGGCGTGCCGGACCTCACCTATCTGTCACAGGCCGAGGCCCAGGCGATGGAGCCCGCCCTGGCCTGCACCGCAGCCCTGCTCAGCCCCTCCACCGGCATTATCGACAGCCATTCCTATATGGTCTCACTGCAAGGCGATGCCGAGAGTGCCGGCACCGTGGTGGTGTTCCACGCCCCGGTGCTGGGCGGGCGGCTCACCGATCAGGGCGCGGTGATCGATGTGGGCGGCGCCGAGCCGATGACACTGCGCGCCCGCCTTTTGGTCAATAGTGCGGGGCTGCATGCCCCCAAGCTGGCGGCAAAACTCCAGGGCATGCCCAGCCAACTCACGCCGAAAGCCTATTATGCCAAGGGCAGCTATTTCTCCCTGGTGGGCAAGAACCCCTTCTCTCGGCTGATCTACCCAGTGCCGGTGGCCGGCGGCCTGGGCACCCATCTCACCATTGATCTGGGCGGCCAGGCGCGCTTCGGCCCGGATGTGCAATGGGTGGATGAGATCAATTACGACGTGGACCCCAGCCGCTGCGATGGCTTCTACGCCGCCATCCGGCGCTATTGGCCCGAATTGCCCGATGGTGCCCTGCAGCCCGGCTATTCCGGCATAAGGCCGAAAATCGTCCCCCCCGCCATTGCCAGCCAGGATTTCACCATCCAAGGCCCAGCCACCCATGGCCAGGCCTGCCTGATCAATCTCTTCGGCATTGAAAGCCCGGGGCTGACGGCCTCGATGTCCGTCGCCGCGGCGGTGGCGGAATTGGCTGGCTGAGGCGGCGCCCGCCCGCCCAAAAGACCCCTAGCGCTTGACCAGCCTGGGGCAGCACCGCATACGCTTCGGTCATGTTCGCGCGTCCCGTCCCACGAATTCCGCGCCCGGCCTTCGCCTGAAGGCCGGGTCAGCACCGCGCGCCAC
>Ga0214917_10001796_pt1 | contig 27216 bp, 36 predicted proteins | sample LL_1208_BB_MetaG_FD_177983 | JGI IMG/M metagenome (GOLD analysis project Ga0214917, IMG submission 177983) | Freshwater microbial communities from Lake Lanier, Atlanta, Georgia, United States - LL_1208_BB | ecosystem: Environmental > Aquatic > Freshwater > Lake | place: USA: Georgia | collected... | reverse complement strand
CATCCGGGGACCCAAAGGCGTTCTGTTGAAAAGGGGGTTGGCCGACTTTTTTGCGTTGCTCACATACCAGAGAAAATTGGGATTATAGGAGAGTTCCAAAGTCCGAGGGCCAAATACCGGGGTCCGGGGTCCGCTGACATTTGTCAGCCGCGCACTCACCGCGCCCAAGGGACCCGTGTCACCGTGTCATGGTCTGTGACACCGTGTCATGTCATGACATGGCCGCTTTACGTTGCGCAACGTAAGCACCTTACGTTACCGAACGTAAGCAAGCGCCAGGACGATCTGTCATAGTTTACGTTACCGAACGTAAACCCCTGACACCGGACCGCTGACCGATGACACGTGACACCGGACCGATGGGGTGCGACATTGTGACACGGACCTTGGACCTGACACCAAGAGGGCATGACAAAATTTGTCATGCCTCTAAAACGCACAGAAACAGGCCGCCAGTCGCCGTTGGCAGTTGGAAGGGAATCACCCACGGTGTCACGATAAAAGCCGCTGACGGGCTTCTTGCGCCTGTGCAAGCTGACAAAAACCCCTTTGCAAAAATGCAAGGATAGAGGCCGTGGGGCCTTGGCCTTATTTCCTTTATATTTCAAAACCTTAGAAGGCCGCTTTCGCATACTTTATAATATCACAAAAAAGATGCCAGATGCGCTTGACACGTGACACCGAATCTGATCTAAACGGCATCAAGTTGATACCTACTTAGAAAGATAGAAAGAGAGAACAAAATGGACCTTTCAGCTCAACATCGCGCCCTTCTCCGCAAGGCAATCACATCTAGCCCCCGTTGGGAGGATTATAAAAAGGCAACGGGTCAGGGCATCGCAACGATGGGAAAAGATGATCTGCTTGCCGCCGCGAAGGCCTTGGATATCGATGTGAAAACCCTGACATCAACAGAAAGCACAGACACTATGAAAGAACGCACCCGCTCCGCCGATACTGTCGCCGCCCTCGAAGCCCGTTTTAACCTGATCGACAATCACCTCACAATCAAAGAGGCGATGCTTTGCCGCGACATATTCAACACCATAAAAACAAAACAGGACGGGGCCGCAACGGACCGTCAATTCACCACCATCTCCAACATCGTCGCCCGTGCCGAGAAATACGGATCGACAGCGGCGGCGGAGACAACAGCGGCGGCGGAAACCAAAACGAAGGCCGCGCCTGTCACGGTGTCGCGCCCCTCGTTTGACAAAAACGATGCAGGAAAACCGCTCTGGGACATTATTAAAGGACACGCACTTGAAGAGGTGTGGGGTTCGGTCGCACCGAAAGTCGAAGAAGCACTGGCTAACATGTCGGCCACAAAAATCGAGCTAACATCAAACGGTGTTGTAGTCGGGGAAACGTCAGGCCATCATCACCCTATGTATATCACGCTATGCCGCGCCCTGTCATGCCGCGCCGCTGACGGGTTCACGCCCAACGTTTGGATTGCAGGCCCCGCAGGCTCTGGCAAAACGCATTCCGTAAAGGCATTTGCCGATGCGGCGGGTCAACCGTTCTACTACAACGGCGCTTTGCGTGATGCGTTCCAGTTGCTTGGCTACGAAGACGCGAACGGGGTATATCGCAGAACACCCTTTCGCGATGCGTTCGAACACGGCGGCGTTTACCTTTTCGACGAAGTCGATGGCTCAGATAATGCGGCGGTGCTTGCGCTTAACGGTGCGTTGTCCAACGGAATAGCCGCTTTCCCTGATCGCTTGATCAAGCGGCACCCTGATTGCCGTATTGTAAGCACAGGCAACACGTGGGGCCTCGGTGCTACAAGCGATTACGTGGGTCGCACAAAAATCGATGCCGCTTTCCTCGACCGCTTCGGCGTCCGCCTGTCGTGGGGCTACGATGTAGCATTGGAACAGGCTATCTGCGGAAACGCCGAATTCGCAAAACGGGTTCAGGCCTCACGTGTCCGCGCCTCTGCGGCGGGTCTTAAGGTGTTGATCACGCCCCGCGCTTCTGTCGCAGGTGCCGCGCTTATTGCGGGGGGCTTCACACACGAGGAAGCGGCAAACCTCACCTACCTTGCAAACCTGACCGACGATCAACGAAAGATCGTTGAAGGCCGCGCCTGATCAACCGAAAGAGAAAGGACACCAACACCATGCGTAAGATCATCTTCAACGTTATCGACACCTGCCCCAAAAAAGATGGAAAGGACGTATTCCTTATCAGCGACACCCTGTCGGGCTTTGCCGACAAGGCCTTAACCGTCCCGACCGAAAATCACAATCGCAAGGAATGCAAAAAGGGCAACGACTGGACAGGCGGCATGTCATACGACGATGCGGTGCGCTTTACCCGCGATGGTGACATATCAGGTGTGGCCGCCAGTGACGCTTGGCTAACTAAGTTTGAAAACCTTGCCCCTGTGCGCGGTGCTTTTGAGTCGGTGCGTGATGTTATAGGTGGGTCAACGAATGTTCCCGCATTCCTATCAGGCCATCCCCTCAACATGAGACGCCGAACACGTGTTGCAACGGAAACCGCACCGCTCGCGGTGTGTGTTGATCTGGTATCTTCGGCGGGAATTAAATCCTCGACGTTGCAGAAACGGGGTGCGCTCATCCTCGCACTAGTCCGCGCCCTGTCAGCCATCCGCCCAGTGGAGTTATGGTGCGGCGGGTCATCCCTTCCTGAGGGTCAGAATAATACCGTCCACGCTTGGTGGCGGATGGACACCGCACCGCTCGACCTTGCTCGTGCCGCGCATGTCATGACATCGACAGCCGTCTCACGTGGCATGGTCTATGCGGTTGTCAGTAATGAGGTGGGCGATAGCGGGTGGCTTAGGTGGCCCTATAACGATCACACGTGGTCACGCGCAAACATGCGGCCCGTTCTGTCCCGTGTCATTGGCTCCGACGACATGCTCTGCATCGCCGCGCCTCACATGGAAGACGATCTGGTCAACAAGCCCGAAGAGTGGTTCGACGCGATGCTCAAACAATACGGCGGCATCGATCATGAGGCTTGATGTCTTGGAAGCCTTGGGGCTTGAAGTGCGGGGGGATGGGCGCGATGCGCTCATCGTCCTGCGGGGCGGTGCAGTGGAGGCTTGGATAGAACGGATGCCGAAAGACCGGACGCGATGGAAGGCCCTCAACGTGCGGGGCCAACTATTCGAAGCGCATTCAGGGTCACGCATTCTCGACATGATAGCCGACAACCTACACCCCCGAAGGTGACACCGTGTCAGCCGTGACACCATCGCCCTCGCCATCCGTGGCGGGGGCTTTTTGTTGCGTGTCAGGAATCGGAATCTCGACAAGCGCAAGCTGATATCCGAACACCCGCGCTATCTGCGCGGCAGTGGATAAGCGCATGTCAGTATTCTCACCAACCTTTGTCAGCGTGGCATGTGACAGGCTGGCAAGCCGCAACAATTTACGCTGACTGATCTTGTGCTTGTCACGATTCTCGACCGCCCAACGAGAGAACTGGGCCGTGGTTTTCAAGGGTATAATCTTAGGCATCCGCGCACTCATCCATAGCGGCGCATTTTTTAAGTTGCGCCTTGATAAAATCCAACATCAATCCCCAATCGAAGGGGCCTTCCATAACAAAGTCAGGTGTCACACTGATATCCGGTTCGTTGAGTTTCAAAATCTTGTCGCAACCAAAAACATAAACTTTATTATCCTCTGGGTGGCTCACAACATTCCAGACGTTGTGAAACACCTTTGACCTACTGAACTGCCATGACACCTGATGAGGTCGCCAAAGGCCAGCCGTCTTGAATCGCTTTGTCTTGCAGACCTTCAGCTCCAGCCAGAACTCGCCTTCGGTGACAGCACCGTTTATGTCAGGCATCCCAGCTCCGACTCGCGCCTCAAGCCTCGTCCATTGAACCCCCGTCTTGATCTTCCCCCGCAAAGACCGCCACATTTTCACTTCGGTTGTCAGGGGTATCGATCTCGACATCTATGACCTCATTGTTTGGGATGACATCTATGACGGGGCCTGCTGGCATACTTGCAAGGGTGGGGAACTCAGACTGAAGCCTGCGAATCTCTGCCAGCACCTCCTCGCGTGACATCTGGTCTATCTTGCCGACCATAATCTCAGACCGTGACACGTAGAAGCCTGCTGCCTGACCCCGTGACTTCTCGGCAGCGACAGCAGCAGTGAAGTTTCCTTTCTCCATTGCTGCGTCTCTGATCTCTGCCATCTTTGTCACGTGACCATCAAAGGTCAGGTCTGTCCGGATCGCTAACTGTTCTTTCATCTGCCTCACCCTCTCGACAACCTTGGGGAAGTATCTCGGATTCATTAACTTGGGGCCATAGATGTGGGACCACTTCTTAGTGAACCCCGCCTTAGCCGCCGCTTCGGTGTATGTCATACTACCACCCGCCACATACCGAGCAAAACGCTCCTGCTTTTCAGTGATGCCCAACTCTCTGCGCGGGTTGCCGACTGCCCTGAAAGCAGGAAGGTCTGGCGGTATCGTTCGGATGTCCTTCACCCTCCGACGAATGAAGCGTCCCATGTCATGCCTCCTGTCACCAAGGTTATAGACAGTTTCCGTTGTCACCTCAAGGTTTTGCTATAAGGAACTGGGGAAACAAGCTAAGTATTTGATATTATTACATAAAAGGCTTTCTTACCATTTGATCATCGATCAACACTTGGTAATCCTCGCGCACGTCAACACAGAAATAAACTGTATAGAGAATAAAAAGGGAAAGACTCTGCCTTATAATGTGACACCCCCTGTCCGATGTCTGTCCGATGTCTTGCCTAAAATACTCCTTATTGTTCAATACCTTAACCGATCCAGCCAAACCGGAAAGACTCTTTTGAAGAAATCTTGAGCAAAAAAAAATTTCTCTAAAAGGTAAAAAAAGCCCTTTACGGTTTGGCCTCATACCATAACACTTTGATTTATCATCATAATTTTAGGAAAGGCTTTGGAAAGACTCTGTGTGATATAGTTTGGGTAGACTCTCTCTTTATACTTTGTTTTCAATAACTTATGTTACTTGTAAAGACATCAGCAACACTTCGTCCTCCCCTCCCTCTTATAGCAAAAAGAGTCTTGCCAAGTTCCAAGGTCCGAGGACCGCTACCCACAGCCCTTCTTGACATCCCCTACCTGTCACTCTATCTGTCACGCCGTTATCTATCTTACTCTATCCATGACACAAGGAGACACTATCCATGACCGAGTTTAGATTTCAAGTTGAAGAAGGCATCCCCTACGAGCCGAAGAAGTATCGCAAGGCGACACAGAAGCGGACCTTTGACATTGAACAAATTAAAGTGGGGGTAAGTATTCTTGCCCAAAGCCGAGCGGAGCGTTCCCTGATCACATCATCACTCAACTACTACCAGAAACGTTATCCTGATATCTACGGACACCTGATGTTGCGAAGCATCCCCGAGATTGACGGCGAGACAAAGAAGGTCCGATATCGCGTCTTCTTTTTGGAACGACCCAAGGCTGAATGACGTCGCTCACTTGAGCAACAACGGTGTCAATTTATTCTACCAATGTGATCAGATTTGTTTGCCCTGTTGACATCGGACCTCTGATCTGATCGAATCGTTTTTGGGTGGCGTGGTCAGCGCAACAACTACGTCACCCAACTAACCCCTTGAAATCATTAGATTATAAAAAAGTTATCCACAGTCGACAATTTTATTTGACAGCCTGTGGAAAGATGATAGGGTGTGTGCATCGGTAGAAGAAAGAACCGATGACCGAGAACCGAGAACCAAGAAAGGTTTACCAATGACCACCGTTCATAAAATCCAAGCCCTTGTAGAAGTGGCAGACACTCTCGCAGACATTGAGGTTATCTTCACGAACGGCGAAGAGGCTGAGAAGGCTAAAGAGTTTTTGATGAAGGTCGAAGGCCTGATGAGGATGGAACACTTCGAAGTTGAGCCTATGACCTTCTTAGACTTCAAGGATAAATTGGGCGAGCGTTTTGATATCATTGAGCAGAACCGCTCTTTGCGTAGCATTGACGCCGCCAACACAGTTGCCGCCTGATGGGAAGTTCGTCCACAGCCGCGACGGCAACGGGTGAACGTAAGCCAGTGACGGGTTTTGTCTTGTTTTTCCCCGTCACTGGATAGTCGAGAAAAGGCATTGTTCGGGGCCATCAGGTAGGCGACTGACATTTCCCTGTTAAACTTTGCAAGCCGTCACCATCATCCCTTTTAGAATTAGGAGAAAGACCATGAAGAAAACATACCTTATTAACCTTTGGCAACGGACACCATCATCTGCTGACACGTGGGTCGAGGAGTATGACACCTACGCCAAGGCACAAGCGCGTGTTGACCAGATCAATCAAAAAATGCGTTCCATGTATGCCCCCAACCCTGCCGAATACTCTATCGGCGTAGAGGGTGACATCCGGATCATCGAAACAGAGAGGGCCGCGTGATGACAACGAAATTAAAATCATCTGTCACCCTGCAAAGGTCCGATGACCGAGGCGAGAGCGTCGATACGACTGTGGAATACATCCAAGGTATGCCGTCTGTCGTGCGGGTCACGCAGAGCCAGAACGGCAAGACATCGCAGGTCAGTCTGACCGTGTCAGAGTCTAAGTATTTTAGATACGTTCTAGGCGAGTTTGAGAACTTCAGTCACTTTACGAAACAAATAGACAACGACGAAGACGATGATGACAGCGACCGCAGTCTCCGCATCGGTGGCGGTTTCGGTGTTGGTTTGCGTCGCGCATAAGGAGAAAGATTATGGGACTTGATATGTATCTAAACGCTAGGCGTTTCTATTGGCCCAATGAGGAGCCTAAGATTGACGAGATACCAAAAGGGTATCACGTAAGACGGATTGAAGTCGAAGCCGCCTATTGGCGGAAGGCCAACGCCATTCATGATTGGTTTGTTAACAATGTTCAGAACGGCGATGATGATTGCGATTCATACCCCGTAACACGTGACAAACTCAAAGCCCTTGTTGACATCTGTAAACGTGTCATCGCGGAACCTGAAAAGGCTCCTGAACTGTTACCAACAGCAGACGGGTTCTTCTTTGGTGGCACAGAGTTTGGCGAGTATTACTTTGATTATCTCAACGGCACTGTTGAGATGATTGAAAATGCCTTGGAAAAATTCCCAGACAATTGGGACTTTGAATATCATTCATCGTGGTGAGAGGAGAAAGGAAATGCCTAAGTATCTTGTGACACTGCTGACATATCAAGACATTGTTGTCGAAGCTGACAACGAAGACCAAGCGCGTGACATTGCCTTTGGTGGATCAGAGCCAAGCGATTGGGACGATGCTGTAGATGGTGACGTTTACGTAGAAGAATACGATGGATATAAATTAGCATTTAACCAGAAGGAAGAAGTGAAATGATTACGGGTGAAGACATTAAAGAACTTGAGAACAAGCTGACACAGGAAGAGATCGAAAAGATCACGAGGAGTGTTCACGGTCCAACCAAGAAGGCTATGTTTGATATCTTGGATCAATACCAGAAGGACACGCGCAAGGTGACAACAGAGGCGATGGTCTATGCCGCGTCATCTGCCATTGAAGCGGGTGTCACAGGTCTTCTGCTTATGTGCAATGGTCAGAGGAAAGCTGTCGATAATCTTTTGGCACAGTTGGTTGATCACATTGTCGAGCGTGTGAAAGAAGCAGAGGAAGAAGACGATGCTTGAACTCAACGCGATCAAGCTGTCACGTGAGACGGCGAAGGCTATGTTTCCCAAGCAGTATGAGATGGGTGACAAGTTTGACAAGAAGCTAAAGGCGATGGTCACCGAGGTCTTTGACGAGAACAAGGGTGACATGTCAACGGCTTTCACTGTTGTGTCAGCGGTTATGTCGATGCAGTTGGCGAAGCTATACGCCATCTCTGGAACTGATCCGACGAGTGCCTTGAAGGCGATGGGCGATGTCATGATGGCAATCTACAAAGACTATTACGAGTTAGAGAAGAAGGACGAGAAGTGACATGTCGAAGATGGGTCAAGACGAGATGATGAAGATTGCCGAGCGTTTGGATGCGGCAGTCGAGAAAGCAGTCAGCGCACTCACAAAAGCAGGTGTGCCAGAATATATCTCCCAGTCAGCTTGCGTTGATGCCATCAGCCATCGCATGACACACATGAATGTCATGAACCAAGATACAAAGATCGCCAAGGCGGCGGTCTTTGCACTCCACTGCGAGAACATCATGCAGATGCTTTTGTCGCGTGTGTTTGATCTGGCTGAGACTTGCGGTCTTGCAAACTCTGACAGGGACGCGATGAAGATTCAAACCGTTGTCATATCGGCATTCATTGGTCACGCTATTGATGGTTGCTTGGTATCGACTGACAGCAACGAAGAAGCGAGAGACTTATACAACACGATAACGAACGTAGTGTGGGAAGCCGTGAGACTTAAGCGGCAGAACTTGGATATGGAAGAGGAGTCAAATGCTGAAGGATCATCAAGTGTTCACTGATGCCCGTGACATGGCGGCACATTATCGTCAGGTCAGAAAAAATCTTACGAAGAACGTCATTGTTCCAAAGACTCCGGAGCCAGAGCCTGAGCCAATAACCGAGGTCCAAGAGCCGACGATCACGGAGATCATCGCGTCTGACAAAGGTCCGAGGATCATTATCTCAGAGCAACATATGAGGGAGTATGAGGAGAGTATCGCGGGTCTTCGCAAGGCCAAGAAGGAAGGCGGCAAGAAGTCGATGCGTGACATAGCGAAGGAAGTCGCTGACAAGCATGGCTACACTCTTGACGATCTTATGATCCGGTCACGGAGACAGAAGTTATCTATTGCGCGTCACGAGGCGTTTTATCGGATGCGTTACGAACTAAACCTTTCATATCCAAAGATCGGTAGTTTCTTTGGCATGGATCACACGTCAGTTATGCACGGCGTGTATAAACACGAAGGCAAGTCATTGAAGAAGGAGAAGAATGATGGCTGATATTGAGAAGTTACTGACAGAGCGCGAGAAGCAACACGGAGACTACAAAGACGTGTCACGGATTTCTCAGTCCTTGAAAGAAGTATTCAGGTCAGGACCTAACTGGGAGAAGATACCCGACTCGCAGAAAGAGTCGTTCGAGATGATTGCATCCAAGCTGGCGCGAATCCTGTCAGGTGACAGCGGTGTCAGGGATCACTGGGATGACCTATGTGGGTATGCCACCCTTGGATCGAGATATGGGTCAAGCCCTGTCAACGTGGCTTTTGATCTTCGGAAGGCGATGGCTCCGATAGAAAAAGCATCTTGATTTCGTAAATCAGCAAGGCCACAGTATTTGTGGCTTTGCTTTTTATGGAGAATGAAATGAAGAGAGAACCGAACGACGGGGGGCCGATGAAGAACAACGGCTTTTTGTATTGCAAGGGGGAAACGTGCCCCATGTCATCAACGTGTTACCGATCTCCTATGAGTGGTTGGGAAGTTGAGGGCGAGGAAGAGTGGTTTATTGAGGAACCTTATTGGCGCATCCCGTCCACAACGATCACGCTGTGCGATTATTATTGGAAGAAGTTCGATGAAAAAAAGCAAGCTGACACCGGAACAACAGACAAAGATTCGTGACGCGATCCGCATTGCAAAGATGCGGATGACGATGAAGAACGAGAAGCCGCCTGTCACGTTACCGAAGCTAAAGTTTATGGAGAAAGAAGGTGGGTAGGAACCTTCTCATAGCGATAGCTGTGTTTGATTTTGTAATAGCAACTTCCTTCTTCCTAGAAGGAAGGTATGCGTGGATGATTATCTTTCTTTGCGGCACGGTTGGAAACATCGCGTCGCTTTGGTTACTAGGGGATTAGAATGGAAATCCAGACAAAAGTTTACATGGAAGCGGCAACGACGCTTCTGAGTTTAGTTGATGAATACATCGACCGCTTTGGCTTCTTGAAACGAAAGAAGACTAAAGAAGGAAAAGAAATAATAAATCCAATTCTTGAAAGAAGGGCTGACAACCTTCTGTCAGCTTCTTCGATTGAAGAGTGGGACTACGAGTCGATTGTCGCGTCAACGCGAAGGACTGTCGATGCCATGCGTGACATAGAATACGAATGTTCTGGCACAGACCTGTCAGCGTATAAGGACCGCCGCAGGAACGTCGAGAAGATTCTGTCGATCATGCACATCGGCAAGACGTATCATGAAGACGCAATCAAGCGACTCAAGAAGATCAGGGTTGTTAAGATAAAATGAAGCCGACTATTGCCATCTTTGTTCACCATCCTGAATGCTCTCAGGACTGTGCTGATGGCATGGTGACAGCCTTGTCGCCTGACTTCGAAGTTAAGTTTTTTGATGAAAGAGAACTCAATGCAGGTAGATTTGACGACATTGACATCGTTGCGTTTGGCGGTGGCATCGGGGACGCGGATCGATATTACGATTTCTTCAAACGCAGAGAAGGAAACACGATTGCTGATTTCGTGTCACGAGGCGGGAAATACCTCGGCATCTGCATGGGTGCTTACTGGGCTGGAAGAAATTACTTTGACTTGCTCGACGGGCTTGAGCCAGTGCAATTTATTAAGCGTCCTACCGCATCCGTCAGACGATCCTACTCCACCGTCACAGAAGTCGACTGGCAAGGCAAAAAGGAAATGATGTTTTTTTACGACGGATGCACGTTCGTCGGTGACGGGAGATGTCAGATCGTGTCACGGTATTCTAACCAAGAACCAATGGCCGTGATCCAAGGTCGTGTGGGCTTGATCGGATGTCACCCTGAGTCTGAAAAGAAATGGTTTGACGATTTGAAATATATCAGAAATAATTGGCACGAAGGACGGCATCACGAATTGCTTCGGTCCTTTGCCAAGAAACTATTGAGGCAGAAATGACAGAGAAAGATTGGTCACTGGACGAAACTATCAACCAAATCAAGCATTTGCTTTTGGAAAAGGATGCTGAGATTCTAAGGTTGCGAGAAGCGTTGCAAAGAATATCAGATGATGACAACTGGTGCGGTCAAATTGCCCGTGCCGCGTTGAAGGATGGTGAGTGATGGACTCTTTCCCGTGCGACTACCTGACAGTAACCGATCTTGGGGTTCCTTGGGTTCGTGCGGAACAGTGTCGCATGTTCGACGGTGTAATTTACATAGGATCAAGACCTGAGCCTAGAACTTCTATGCAGACGGAACAGGCAAAGTGCCGTGACAGCGAGAAGAAGACGCATGTCAGATACCGGATAGGTGAAAAGGAATGGGTTTGCGTTTTGAAGGAAGAAAAGTAATGACAGGATTTAGGAGTAAGAGAGAAATGAATAACGTAAGATGGTTGGGTCCGTATGAACCGGAACCCGTTCGCCACGCTGACAGTGTCACGATTGACCACATCGTTCATCTCCAGAAGCGGATGTCCGAGGTCGAAGGTCAGATGAAGAATACACTCGATATGTGCATGACACTCATCCAGACCGACAGGAAGATGAGGACGGCACTTGCACAGATTGCTTCTGCCGAGGATTGGTCTATAGATAAGATCAAATCAGTGGCGGAAGAGGCTTTGAAATAGTTATGACATTGGCGGACAGAGAACACCCTGAGATAAACGAACTTGTTAATCGCTTGCGCGTTTATCAACTCAACTTGGAGAAGTCCAACAAGGACAGGGTCGAAGCCGCCGATTGTATTACAGGATTGGTAGATTTCGTGAGTCTTTTGATCTCACGGATAGAGACGCTTGAGGCAGAAGAATGCCCATGCCAAAAGCGAGAAACAGAACTGAATGGGCTATTTAGCGAATGGAACGAGGAGAATTAAAGTGATGGGTATATTTACTACTGAGGCCCTTAACGGGTTTGCATGGATCATTGCTGGCACTTGGGGTGTCGTGACACTGATCAAAGCGTATCTTGATCATCTTGAGACTGTTAGTTGGAAGCGCAACGATGCCGCTGTCAATGAAAAATACAAAGCCTTAAGGGAACTTGAGGAAGTCAAGAAAGAGCGTGACATGATGATGGCTCACTTCTTTCCTGAAAAAGAAGAGGTTCCTACCGAGGCCGTGACTCCTGTAAAGAAGAAGCGCGGTCGCCCTCGCAAGTATAAGTGAGATGACATCAGCCCCGTCAATGATCTTGGCGGGGCTTTTCAATGGAGAGAAAGATGAAGAGAACAATCATTCGTTACGAGTATGAAGAGAACACGATCCGCGCCGTCTGCGAGGCCGAGGACGGAGAGCGGTTTTACATGGACATTATGATCGACGGAGAAATTATTTTTTAGACGCTTGACAATTAAATCTGTCGGCATATATTAAGATCATCGCTGAACATAGAAAGGAAAAGCGAATGAGAACGATCCTTATCGACCCAGTAGAGCGGTCCTTCACAGAAGTAAATTACGACGGAGATTTCCGTTCGATCTACACGCATCTTGGATGCGATCTGTTTGACGTTGTCTATACGGACTTAGGAGACATTTATGTTGATGACGAAGGACTACTCAAATCACCGCAAAAGTTCTTCCACATTGAAGGCACCCCATCTCCTCTCGCAGGAAGAGGGTTGGTCTTCGGACCAGTTGATGAAGAAGGCAATAGCACAGAAGCGACGGTCAGCATTGATGAACTGGAAAAGAAAGTTCGTTTTATGTCAGCCCCGCAAGTCTTAGAGATGTTTGCTTAAGGAGAAACACATGAATCACGAGAACGGTTTTTTCATAAACAACTTCTACACCTATCGTATTGAACCCTTAGATTTTGGATGGGATTTTTTAACAAGTGTTAAAGAACATCTAAAAGATATTGTTGCTTCAATATATTCCAAGGCACCTCTTCATACAGAGACACCTATTAACGATTTTCTTAGGGCTTATCGTTCAGCCACTGAAACAGCCAAGTTAATTGGATGGGAAGGTGATTTTAGAAACGACCCCTGCGTTACTTTTGTTCCTGATGGTGATTATGGTTTTGGGGGTTTGGCAAGAATCTTTATTTTCAAACAAGACAACAACGGGGAGACCTTTGTCTTGTCTGAGGTAAGGTTAAATTATTTGGAAGGATAGCCGTCTAAAGATTCCTCCCTAGACGGTATGACTGGCCCCGCTTCGGCGGGGCTTTTTTTATTCCATTTTGTTCACTGCCTCACCCCATGATGGGCCAAGTTCCGCGTCAACAACGGACGGGATTTCAAGCGTGACGCAGTTCTCCATGATCTCCTTTGCCTTCCTTGCTGTCGCCTCATCTGGAATGCTGAGAGCAAGTTCGTCGTGGATTTGGATCATGGGAAGGATGCCCTCATCTGCGAGGTCCACGAGAGCCTTCTTTGTTTGGTCAGCCGCCGACCCCTGAATGAGGCTGTTCAAGGCTTTGTATGTGAACGCACGACGGATATGGGAACCATACTCTGCGAAGGCTTCCTTGTGTGCCAGTGGCTTATGGAGTCCGAACGTCGCTGGCTCCCACTTGTCATACCTGCACTTGCGACCCAGAAGCGTCCTGATCGATCCTCGCTTTGATGCGACACCTGATGCGTATTCGCTTAACTGCTTAACGAACGGGACTTCGTCGTGATACCGAGCGAAGAGTTTCTTCCCTTCTTCCAGTGACAGGCCGAGCTGGTTCGAGAGCTTCGTGACACCCATGCCATAGAAGAGTCCCAGATTGATCGTCTTGGCCTGCTTACGTGGCACACCGACGATGTCAGCAGCGATCTGGTGAAAGTCCGACCGGGCATCCTCCCGGTAGCGTGTCACGAACTCCGCTGCTCCCCCAAACTTCAGGATCGAAGCATAGTGGACCACGATCCGAGGTTCTTGTGACGAGTAGTCGAACGCACCCCACTGACATCCTTCTTCAGGAAGGAAGAGGCTTCTGATCATAGGTCCGAGGATCTCGTCCCGTGACGGGATTTGCTGGAGGTTCGGGTTCGAGTAACTGAAGCGGCCCGTGATCGTGCCGCCCTCGTCGCTTCGGAGTTGGTGGATGTCGGCGTGTATCCGACCCTTGTTCTCGTGCTTCAGGATCGTCTCGATGAACGTCGTGCGAGCCTTATTGAGTTCCCGTGCCCTGACAATCAGGCGCGGTATCTCGTGTTCGTGGGCCGCCAAAAATTGCTTGGTAAAACTTGGCGCACCCGTCCCGCCTGTTACGGGGTATGTCAGACCTGCGGCGTCGAAGGCTTTTGCGACAGACGCTGCCGCCCAGATATCCACTGACACGCCTGTCTCATCCTTAATCTTTTTGATGAGTGTGCCCTCTTCCTTGGCGAGAGACTTGCTGGTTTGCTCAGCTCTGTCACAGTCCACGCGAACGCCACGGTGACGCATCTTGATGATTGCACTGAGAACGCGAAGTTCCAGTTCAAAAATCTTTTGAATCTCTTCCTTGATGATGAGACCCTTGAACAAGTCCCACAAGCGAAGCGTCAGAGCCGCGTCTTGCTCGGCGTATGGGCCGACATACTGGGGAGGGAGTTTATACATCTCAGCCTTGGCATCGACGCCCCATTCGTTTGCGGCGTCCCTGAGGAGTTTCTCATCCTTGCGCTGTTCGAGATAGTCACGACCGAGATTGTTGAGGGAGTAGCTGAAGCGGTTCTCATCAAGAAGCGTCGCAACGATCATCGTATCGACGATCTGACCTTTAACTTCGATGCCCTCAGCAAGAAGCCAACCCACGTCATACATCGCGTTGTGAAAGACATAGGTTTTGCGTGGGTCAGAGCAAACGTCTGCAACCCACTTGAAGACACGGCGAGGATCAAGGTTTCCTCCCGTCAGATGGCGGACAGGGAAATACCAAGATCCGTTGACCGTAGCCACAGCAACACCAATGATATGACCTGTCTTCGTGGGCCACCCAGAACCTTTTGTTTTCAGTTCCGGATCATAGGTTTCCAAGTCGATGGCGATCTCGTGATCACCTGACAGGTCTGGAAAACTTTCGGGTGCGGACCACTCTGATTCCGTCTTCAGAAGAGGTAGTTGCATGCTTCTCTACTTTCATAAGTTTGCCGCAAGAACAGCGAGGCCACTTCGATGACACGACAAAGGACGTCGTGACATATGCCGTTTGCTTGCAGTCGCATTCTACTTTCACGTTTTGTGCATACATGGTGTGGCCTACGAAATACTAAACCCTTTGGACATCATCGGGTGAATGAGATGTAAGCTATGCTTAGACCGAGTAAGACCAACATAAAAGACTCGATGTTCATCTTCTTCCTCATAGCTCTGCTTCTTCCAGAGACCTTGGTTCTTCCTGACACTATCTGTCAAGAGCATTACGTTATCTGATTCGGTCCCCTTAGCACCATGTATTGTTGATATCGTGATGCGGGTGCTGTCCTCAAATGATCCGTGGCGCAAGCACGACTTCAGGTATCGACGATCATCTTCTGAAATCTTGGCGAACGTCTGATCCCAAGGCTTCTGATGAAGAAGTCCATGTTCCAAGGTCAGAGTTCCGATGTCCAGCATCTTATGGTCTTCGACATTCGGGAGAGTCTTATGGCCTCGTGACACGTCAACGTCGATCACCATATGCCGGTAGATGTTCCTGACGTCCTCCGCTGACACGACTTCTCCCCGGCGGAGCTTTTCCCACTGTGACACGGCCCGGATGACATCTGTCTTCAGGCTTCGACCGCTTTCGTAGCTGTAGAGATACCCACGTTGACGGACCTCTTCCTCAATTTGGTTAGCACCTTTCTTGGTGCGAGCCATGAGGAGCCACTTACCTTCCGATAGATCGACCTCTTCAGAGTGACGATGCCACGCCACAACTCCGTCCTCGGACCTTGGTAGGAATACTTTGGGGCGTCTGTTGGCAATCTTCTTGATGATCCGCTGAGAGATATCGTGGTGAGAAGATGGGATGCGGTAACTCTGACCTAGAACTTCTACCTTGCCTTCAAGGTTAATGAACTTATTTACGTCAGCACCTGCCCATCGATAAATGGCCTGATCGTCATCCCCTGCAACATAGACTTCCTTGGCGTTCTCGACCAAGTGACCGACCATCTCCCACTGAAGGGCTGATAGGTCTTGTGCCTCGTCGATGAATAGGACTTCCAGCTTTGGAGCGAGACGTCTATCGATGAACATCTCAATCAGGTCTGTGTAATCGTATAAGACGTTCTTTTTCTTGTAATGCTTCAGACCCCTGTCAACGTAATCGATGCGGCTCCAGTCCGTTTTCTGTGCGACGGTAGAGCCATTGTAAACGACACGTAGGGGTTGCTGGGTTATGCGAGCCATGTTGATGATTTCGAGGAACCTGTCACCGAAACCAAAGTCAACGAATGGACCGTCTTGGAACGATGCCACCTCTGCAAAGCCCGGCAATTTTAGCCAGTCAGCGACTTCTTGATAGTTTTTGTGTGTCATGATGCCGTTTCGACCGACACCAAGCGTCTGGTATGCGAGGCTGTGGAGAGTCCTAAAATAAGGAAGCTCTTTCTCTGACATACCAAAGCGCACCATCGCACGAAGGACCGCCTCTTGAGCGGCCTTTCGTGTGAAGGAGAAGTATCCAATCTTATCCGGTGCAACGCCTCGTGACAGATAAAGTTCAACCAAGCCTAGCAGCTTGGTTGTTTTACCTGTTCCGGGTGGTCCAAGGATGATGTTCATTACATGACATCCACTTCTTCTTTCATGTTCGGAGGAAGTTCAATCTCACGGCTTTCATCCGTCCCGAAGTAAGACTGAGGAAAGAACCAAACGTGCATACCCTTGCCAGCGATCTTCCAGTAAACGCGCTCACCACCAAGTTCACGCAAACGTAAGCCAACCTTGTTGACCGAGTAATGCGTGAAGTTGTTCACCGTCAGATGCTTGAGCAAGTCCTTGATCTGGAAGAACACCTTGTCTTCTGTCCACACGGCGATGCCTTGGATGATTTCTTCCTTCTCAAAGCCTTTCGCACGGTCACAGCAGAACGATGACATCAGGTCTTCGAAGTTGCCCTTGATCGTCGTGTCCGGTGCCGTCTCAACAATCGTGAGGTTTTCAAGAAGGTTCTGCATACGCACTTGCCAAGCCCTCTGAGTCAACGTCAGGGGGAACTTGTTGATTTGCGATACGCATTCCTTCTGGAAGATGTTCTGTGACACGAGGGCGTCTGTGCTGAGTTCAACACGCTGACCGTCCACGTTCAAAAGCCAAATCGGTGGATCGCCGTTGACCTTTGTCAGAGAACTCAGATCATTGTTTCGACTGCCCGGCCCGACTCCAAACTTCCGTGACATGCACACGTCTTTATTGCAGAAGCTGGAGATCGGCTGGTCATCGCACTTATAGAAGTAATCTTTCTTTTGAAGCTGTTTGATGATGACAGCGACTTCATTCGCTGACAAAGGCGGCTTCATATACTTCATGTTGTAGTTCTGAACGACGTTCTCCCAGTCTTCCTTGTGCGCCATGCGAGCATAGACACCAAGACTGAACAGAGCGTTATTACGACCACCTTCACCAAACCCCTGAGCGCAAAGATGTTGCAAGCACGGCGGTCCGTGGGGAAGAAGGTCTTCGCTCTTCTTATGCTTTGTAGGGAGAGCCATAAACTCATCGACGGTCATCTGGCTGTTCTCAGCCATACCGACGAACTCTTCCAAGGTCAGAGAATCACCGTTCGGTCCGAAAGCATAGCGAACCGTGTTCTCACCGCCGAAGTATGGCATGTTGATGAAGTTGCCCGTGTCACCACGTTCAACCAAAATCTGTGTCTGCTTCGGGAAAATTTCCGAGCCTGAATATCCGAGGACCGAGGCTATCTCCATCAGCTTCGGGTGCAAGTCTTCTGCCGGTATCTCTTCTTTGAAAAAGAAATACAGGTGTGCGCCGCCGGACTTGGACCGACAAACGATCCCCGCGAACTTATGTTTATTCAGCTTCTCAATTAGAACACGATGGTCGATTGTATAGTTATCGACGTCTATCGCGCCCCAGTGACAATGGTTGTTATCCTTGATAGGAATGATCCCAAGGCCAGCATCACCCGCCAAATGCTTTTCCCAATGGCTAAGAGTAGTGGGTTCCTGAATAACTCTTGCATAGCCTTGCTTCTTTCCGTCTCGCTCACGATCCTTTGTGACATTGAAAACGCCGTGAGCGCGAGCGTTCCCAAGAAATAGATTATGTAGTCTTTCTACTAACGACATTACTTCCCCCAACAACAGAAACGGCAGACCCCTGTTACAGGGTCTGCCATAGGATTAAGTTGTTAGAATGGGATATCATCATCCGCATCAATGGTAGCACCGCCACCATTAGATGTTGTGTGATCTTCACTTTCCTGTTTGACCTTAACCTCACCCGCCTTGACGGATTTGGAGAAGACCACTGCCATCTCGAAGAGAGCGGCATCGCTTCCTTCTTTCAGATCAAGAACGCGGTCACGGGAAACTTCCCAACCAAACCACGAACCCTTGTCGTTACGCTCTTCAACCGTTGAAAGCGTATAGATGTGAGACATCATAGGCATGGTGAACATGCGTCCATCCTTGCCCTTGCCCATCGTGGTCTGGATTTGTGTCAGCCACTTACGAGCCTTCTTAAGCTGAGTCGATGTCATGGTAATCAAGCAACGCTTAATGTTGCCTTCCAGATCAACCATGATCACGTAGAACTCAGCCGTGTTCTCAAGGATGTTTCCGTTCGGCAAAACGTCTTTGCCTTTGGAGTCCTTGAAAGTCTTCTTCACAATCGGGTCCTCTGCATTATAGGTCCCGACATAACCGCCACCCTGTTCACGTGGCTTCCACTCTACATACACGCGACGATAGTAGCAGGGGATTACTGACACGCCTTCTTCGCCGTCATAGACGACGTTCTCAACCGTGTTGTAAATCATTCCCGCCTCCGCGTTTTGGACGTATGCCCCGTCACGCTTGTTCACCTGTGGTGACAGTTGTGCGAGGATACGCAGATAAGGAATAGCTAAATCCTGTGCGGATACACTTTCCAGACCTTCGTTAGCGAACGCCTCAAACCCTGAGAGATCAGAGGCAGTGGCAAGTTCCGTTTTTTTGGTGGTAACGGGAACCACATTTGACTTTGCCATATGTCACTTCCTTTTAATTTTGGCCTGTTCACCGATGTAAATACCAAACAGATCAGAGGGTATCGGTGCGCCCCCTTCAACCTGTTCCCTCACGAAGGCTTTCAACGTCATGGGTTCAACCCAAACCTTTTGCTGGGTTTCAAACCCTTCGGCTTGGAGTCGATCCATGAGAAGCTGAGCCACCGCGTCTTCAGAACGTCCGAAGCTGATAGCGACTTGGTTCTTGATTAGCGACTCGTGACCGTTGTCACGAAGCCAATCAAAAGCCTCATCCTGTCGAGCCTTTGGAATGGACGCTGAATAGAATTTGGAAACGGCAATCTCACTGCCGTCATCCATCTTTACTTTAGCCATGCCATATTCTGCCATAGCCGCAGGAAGTTGGTTTTCAGCAACTTCCTTCAAGTCTTTCTTTGCATTGCCGAGTTCCTGTTCAAGGTCCGCGACACGCGCCTCAAGAGCCAGTTGTTGCTTCACAAGAGAAGCAATTCTGGACATCCCTTCCTCTTTAATATCCAAGAGGTCGGTAGCGACGTCTTCGAAATCAATACTCATCGCTTTCTGCTCCTATTTCTATCGTGACATCTAAACTGAGATATCTTTCTTCATGTCTATCCCACTTTAGCATTTTGATGCGACCATTATTATTCAAAGCCGCAACCCCTACGCAAATACCGATGCAAGCGGGGTCTCCGGAAAGAAGTAAGTAATCGTCATCATTAAAATCCTTAAGAGTGTCCTCGATCATATCGATGACCATCTTCTTTTGTATAGGATTATCAATGACTTGTATTTCTGCGGGGAGAACTACTTTCAACGGCCCATACTCTAAAGCGTTGGAAATATCACGGCCTCGCATTTCATGAGTGATATAAACTGTCATTCTTGCTTTCTTCCTTTCCGATCCCCAACATATAGTCTCGCGGGACGCTGTCAAGGGGGACTTGAAAATTCCAGCCGCTGTCGTTTATTATCCGGTTCCACTTTTGAGAAAGAAGAAATTACCATGAGCGCATTCGTTACGAAGTATGAGTTCAAAATGCCGCCCTACGAGCATCAGAAAAAAGGGCTGCAAATGTCTTGGAATAAAGAGGTTTTTGCCTTGTTCTGTGAGATGGGAACGGGCAAGTCCAAGATGCTCATAGACAACATTGGTATCCTGTTTGAGCGCAACGAAATTCAGGCCGCTCTAATTGTCGCACCGAAGGGTGTGTATAAGAATTGGCAGAGGTCCGAGATTCCCCGCCACATGCCTGATCGCATCCTAGAAAACTGCGACGTCATTGCATGGGACCCCAAGCAAACCATTGAACAGAAAAAGAAATTAGACTTGGCGTTGAAGAAGGATGACCGCTTCAAAATCCTCGTCATGAACGTCGAAGCGTTTTCCACAGCCCGTGGAACAGCCTTCGCAATGAAATTTTGTCAAACACATGAGACACTTATGGCGGTTGACGAAAGCACCACCATTAAAAATAAATCTGCTCAGCGGACAAAGAACATCACAAAAGTTGGGGAAAAGTCATTGTTCCGCAGAATCATGACGGGTTCCCCCATAACCAAGTCACCGATGGACCTATTCAGCCAATGCGCTTTCCTTGACCCGAAACTCATAGGCTACACTTCTTATTATGCCTTCCAAGGTCGGTTTGCGAAGACTGTCAGGAGAAGCGTTGGGAGCCACAGCTTCAATCAGGTTGTGGGCTACCAGAATCTTGATGAGTTATCCGACAAGCTGGAAGAGTTCAGCTACCGCGTCTTGAAGAAGGATTGCCTTGACCTTCCGGAGAAGATTTACATCAAGCGCGTTGTCGAGATGACCGACGAACAGGCCGTCGCTTACGGTTACATGAAGAAGCTGGCACTGGCTAAGCTGATGAACGAAGAAGGTGACATGACGACCGTGACAGCGACGAACGTCCTGACACAGATTCTCCGCCTGCAACAGATTTGCTCCGGTCACGTGAACGATGACGAGGGCAAGATGACAACCCTTCCCAACAACAAGTTGGCTGAGTTGTCGGCAACCATTGATGAGGTGGACGGCAAGGTCATCATCTGGGCTGTCTTTACAGAAGACATCAAACGTATCGCCGCCGCTCTGAACGAGGAATATGGTGAAGGGTCAGCCGCCATGTATTACGGCGATACCGATGCCGATGAACGTCAAGACATCGTTGAGAAGTTCCAAGATCCGAGTTCCAAGCTCAGGTTCTTCGTGGGCCAACCACGCACGGGCGGTTACGGTCTAACCCTGACGGAAGCCAAGACTGTTATCTACTACAACAATGTTTATGACTTAGAGGTTCGGCTTCAGTCTGAGGACAGAGCGCATCGTATCGGCCAGAAGAACTCCGTTACCTACATTGACCTTGTTACGGAGAACACGGTTGAGGAGAAGATTCTCAAGGCCCTTCGTGAGAAGATCGACATAGCGACGCTTGTCATGAGAGAGGAATACAAAGAATGGCTCATGTGATGACATTGTCATCACACCGATGCCATCTCGAACGCCTTCTTCTCAACTTCCCCCACCCGACGCTGCCATCCTTTTCCGAAAGTACTCCAGATCGGGAGAGCTTGCATAAACGCCAGCCGCTTGTCACAGATTTCTGTGACAAGCTGACGGGGGTTGGCAGCCTCCGCAGCAGCTAGTGTCGCTGGTCCGATAATGCCATCCGCAGTAAGTCCAAGAGCAGCCTGAAGAAACTTGGCGGCGCGAACAACACCGCTATTAACAGCAACATCCATAACAGCATAGTCAACACCTGCCGGTAGATCATCTCCACGGACACGGTCCCAGTACTGCGCTTTGTAGAGCGGGGTGACATCTTTTACCGTCAACGCCTTCATTTCATCTAGTGACACAGGCTTACCAACCCATTCCTCCCAGACTTTCTTTGTCACGCCAAGATTCGTGGCACCGCCCGGGTCTTTTGGGTTATTAACGTATCCACCTTCGTGCTTGAGAACGAGGGCGATACATGTCTCATAGTTACTCTTCATTATGTGTTCCTAATCTTCTTAGCGATATTACCAACGCCAGATACACTCTGTGCGTATTCCTCAAGTTTCAAAGAGTCCTCTTTGATCTTCTCAGCGAGTTCCTTAATCTTTTGCTTGCGAGCCTCGGCAGTCATGCTTTGGTCACGCGACACCTGTGTCTGAAGAGCCTTTGTCTTGACGATCTGGTTCTGCATATAAAGCATGTTTGATGCCGCTTGCTTGACCGGATCAAGAGGTGTGACGTTAGCACCCAAGAGGCGCAACATAGACTCCATTACTTCAGGTTTTGGAAGGCCTCGCTTATCAACACCCGTTCCATCTACAAACAGGGAGTTGTAGATGCGAGGCAACGCTCCGCCACTGTGATCCATGTTGTTTAGATCAACATTGATTGCCGGTGGCATGGCTTGGTTCCAGACGTATGACAGCATAGACAGAGCCTGTGCCTTTGGCGTGTCACGCTCATCATAAATCTTTTTCTTCGTAAATGGATCAACCCCGGCATTCAAAGCCGTGATTGCTGTGACAAGAGGGCCGCTTGGCAGGAATGGTTGAGCAAGTTCCTTTGCACCCTTGCCGTACTCACCATATCTAAATGCCGTAATAAAGGGGTCAATAAATGACGAGAATGGGAAGAATCGACCCACGTCAATGAACTCTATGTTCCCCTTACTGTCACGCATTGGGAGGATATAGAGCGATCCATTGTCACGGATGTAATCAGCCATCGACTTGCGGAGCTTTTCAACTTCGTCTTCGTCGATATCGAACGCCGCCATTGTAGCCATCGGCAAGGCGTAAGCCATTGCAATATAAGGGATAAAACGCCAAGGCGTCTTAACCATTGTCTCAACCAGCTTCGGCAATGCCTTGTAGTAGTAGGTGATAAACGGAATGCCGATAGGGGCATTACGGATATAACGGATGTTCGGGTTCACAAGGCTGTAGTCAAACAATGTTTCTTGCGCCGCGTTAACAGCGTTTGACTTTTGACGGTTGGTTGGATTTGGACCAGCCTGCTCAACTTCATGAATATATTTCATGAACTTAAACAGTGTTTCAGAGAACTGGTATGCGTCAGTGGCACCCTCTGCCAAAGCACTCATGATCGAACGAACGGATGCAAACATCCCAATCAACGACGTGTCCTGACCAGACTTGAACTGGTATGCTTTGAGGCGTATCAGGGCTGCCCGGAGTTCGGCTGCTGACATTGTGCCGCCCTGCAAACCGAAGTCCTGAGCATCGTTCCACTGTTCGTTGTTCTTTAACATTCCGTTCAATGCTTCACGGAAAAGCCGTGGGAACTGACGAAGTGGAACGCCACCAAAGATGTTTAACGCAATCGCGTTGGATATGGCGTTGGTTACCTGTGTCGGTGGGTTGAGCGTGGTCTTACCCAGCTTCCATAGCTGAGTCATCTTAACGAGGCCGGAATTTTCATCGCCAAGAAGACGTTCTGCAGCAGACATATTCTCACGTCCAAGAGGGATGAACGTGCCGACGAGATCGTTGTAGATTGCCTTCTTAACAACAGCGCCAGCCAGAGGACCGTAGCGAGGATGGTCTGGCATCTGTTTGAAGCCATCAAGCTCATATGTCTTGATATTTGACTGGATGCTCTTGATACCGGCATCGGCAATTTCCTTCATTTTGCCGATTTCTTTTTCCATTACCTCAGCCTGTTCTGGGTCCTGTTCCTTCAAGGTAGGCAGAACATACTTACGCATCTCTTCCGAACGATGGAAAAGGTCATAAGGAGTCATTGTATTGCCGCGCCAATCGACAACAGTTTGAGGTGCAATCCATCCGCTTTCTTCACCAACAGAATAGATGCCGTTGAGGTATTTGATCATTGCCAAGTCACGAGCTGGTCGTGACAGAGCAACATAAACCAAGAAGGCCGGGTCCTTGATTTCGCCAAGGATTGCGCGATCTTCTTCAGACAACTGATCATTACGTGTCTTCAGATACTCCTGCATACTCTTACCACCCATCGGCGTCTTCATGCCGCGACCGGTGAGTTCGTAATAGAGATAGAGACGTGGGAGATACTGATCGTAATATTTATCAAAGCTCTCTTGGGTCAACTGGCCTTGCTCAATCATCTTTTGAGCAAGGAGGTTGATTTCCTTCTTCGACTGCATAGCTGCATTGCGAACTTTGTCATTCTCAATCATGCTTGCATCAGCATTGCGCGTTGTCATGAACTTATAGACAGCGTCACGATCAGCCTGTGACGCACCACCTATGATCTTGGACATCTGACGTGCAAAGCGTTCAGACTTCGTGATCGAACCCATTGATATGTTTCTGAGCATGAACAAGTCTTCGACGTTGCTGACAAGAGCAAACGGCTTGAAGAACTCACGAATGCCGTCCCACAGACCGCCGAAACGCTGCGAGTTTACACGTGCTTCTTCTTCCTGACCTGTTTCAGAAATTGCGCGAGAGAACTCTTCCGAGACAGCCGTTCCCGGCTTGAACTCGTTGAATACACCCTTGATCTGCTTGGGATCATAGACAGCAAGGTTTTTGTTGCCGCCTTCCACGACATAAAAACCATCGAACCCATTACGGCGAATGGCTTCCTGAACAAACCTCTGTTCTATCGCATTCCAATGACCGTCCCTAATAGAATCGAGTTCTGCTTTAATAGAGGAAGAGCGGGACATTTGTTTCAAGTTATCCATGAACACAGGATCACCCATCAACTCTTGGATGTGACTTTCGTCTGCAAAGTCAAAGGGCTTCTGCACACTAAGGAAAACAGGAATAACACGACCCTTCTTAACCGTCTTTCCAGAGCCGCCTTTGGTCATATCTGTCATAGCAAAGTCTGATGCAAACTCAGGCTTTGGGCTGAAGAAAAACGGTCCTGTTTTACGGGAGTAGTCTCTGTAAACAGAAGCAGACTTTGCCTTTGCAAACTTTTTGAAGGCCCTGAATGTGCCGTGATAATAAGGCATAGGCTGGCCGTCAGGTTTTACAACCTTACTGTCACCCCACCACTTCTTAAACTCTTCGACGTTGTCACCAGTTTGAGCGGCAGCACGGGAGAACTCTTCTTCCCCTAAGCCTTCTTCTGGCGCGGCACCTTCGTCCCCAACTTCAATAAGAGAGCCATCCGGTCCGATGATGGTAGCTTCTGGAGCATCGTGTGTATCCCATCGTCCGGGATTATCACGGTGGTCTCTGATGACCCTGTTTGCGGCCTCTTCATAGCTGATGTCTGCTGTTTGTCTTGCACCTAACTCTCCATACAAACGCTTCTCATAGTACCAAAGCACGGCTTGGATATCTGCGAGAGACAAATTGATACCGCGACGCTTCAACAATTCTTTTGCGCGGTTTGCTGTAGCAATCATAAACGAGCGGTCGCTCGCATTAAAGGGCTGATCTTCTGTACCCTCGAATGCGGCTTTGTATAACGTATTTGCAGCCTTTTCAATCTCTGTCCCGTTCTTGAAGTTTTTAGCCTCATAAGAATCACGGAAGTCACGAAGACGAGTGATGGCCTCTTCGTCAGAAATTGTGTCCCAAGGAGAGTTCCTGCGGTCATAAGCAGCAAGAAGGACCTTGAAACGGGCAAGACCAATAGGCTCACCCTTTGAGTTAAATGGCTTGTCAGAGGTTCCTATGACACGTGTCACAAGCTGACCGCGATAACGATTGAACGTCCGCGACCACCAGCGATCCATTGTAAGGTATCCATGACTTCCCATGAGATTAGAGAAGAAGGCACCCAGCTTAGGTCCGAAGACAAGTGCTGCCATAGGAAGTTTTGTGTCAGCCTTATAGGCCGTTGAGAAGTTGATGCCGTCTTGTCTTGCAACACGTGACAAGTCACCAACAGTTCTTTCTTCCATAAGATAGTCTATTGCACCGCGCTCACCAAACATCTGGATGAGATCGTTCATGTTCTTAAGGTTTACTTCCATCGAAGCAGTGCGTTCGCCGCCAAACGGGAATGTTTCTGGGAACCTTCCTGTTCTGCGGTATTCCGAATATGCACGTCCTGCGAGACTAAAGTTATTGTAAACCTTTTGTCCATCAGACATCAAAGCTACTGTCGCTGTGAAGATGTCACGCTTTGTCTTATCCGTTCTAAGTTCCGGGAAGATAACAGAGAACGCATCAAGTGCCCTTTGGTACTTTTCACTGTACCAACCAACACCAGAATCATTACCGGCGGCCTGTTGTTCGGTCGCAAAACCAACTTCTTCAGCCATCCAATTTGCAATCTTTTTGGATGCTTCTTCCGAGTAGTCGTTCCGTTCAATCGTGCCATACTTTTCGCGCTGACGAGCCTCAAGAGCCTCTGCCAAACGACGAGTTTTGACGCCTGTTTCTCCGCGCTGAATGCCGTATTTCTTAAGGGTTTCTGTTCCACGGCGAAGACGTGCAGAAGAGTATTCCTGCTCAGGAGCTTCTTCAGCAGCCGTGACACGAGCGCCGACCTGTTCCTTACCGGCTTGACGTGTTCCCGCTGTTGTCTGACGCATGACATCTTCTGCGGTCTGGAAGCCCTGACCACGCAGATAGTTGCCTGCACGTGCAATGAAGTTGCGGAAGTAGTTCAAGAAGCGAACGAACGACGATCCAAGACCAGCGGGTTGCTGGCGACCACGACGAATTGCGTCATCAAGATGACCAAACACATAAGCCTGCATCTCGCGTTCACGAGTAGGCTGGCTATAGCTGTCCAATACGTCCTGCGGTATCTGTCTCTTGAGCGTGTCATAGACACTTCTGTTTGAGTCAGGGTCCTTCATCCGCTTCAATGTGCGAAGTAGATTTGGATCGATGTCATCAAATGTCTGAGCGCCCTTGAAGGCGTTACCGATAACAGATGCTGCCTGCTTATCGCTGTCAGCAAACAAATCCTGCAATACGTGGAAAGCCTCGTGGGCCGAGGTCGAACGTCCAAGAATAAGGTTCTTAGGGTCCAGTGTGAGCTGGATCAAGCCGTTCATGTTTTCACGTGGCTTGGTTCTTGAGCCTACTGCACCAGCAAGATTCGTAACAAACTTCAGATCGTGAACACCCTTTGTGTCACCAAGAAGGTTTGCAGAAATGTCAGCCATATTAAAGGCGTGATAGAGCTGGCTGTGATCAAACTCGTTCGATGCCATCGCATCGCGCAAGCCCTTTGCAATCGCAGCACCTTGTTCGCCGCGCTTTTCAAAGTTAC
>Ga0214917_10001795_pt1 | contig 27226 bp, 17 predicted proteins | sample LL_1208_BB_MetaG_FD_177983 | JGI IMG/M metagenome (GOLD analysis project Ga0214917, IMG submission 177983) | Freshwater microbial communities from Lake Lanier, Atlanta, Georgia, United States - LL_1208_BB | ecosystem: Environmental > Aquatic > Freshwater > Lake | place: USA: Georgia | collected... | reverse complement strand
GGCCGACGGGGGCGATGCCGAACGGGTAAGCGTATTCCCGGCCAAAGAGGGTGGTTTTGAGGGAGGCGCCGCGGTAGTCGCGCAAGTAGGTGGGGCGGAGCTCGACGGCGCGGATATCGCTGGTGTTCTTGCGCAGGTTGACCTCGGCCATGCAGCCTCCGGCGAGATAGTCGTAGGCGAAGCCGGGCATGCGCTGCCGGGCGCGTTCGGCCAGAAGTTCGATGGAAGGGTAGCAAGGATTCATGGTGGTTGTTCCTAAGGGGTCAACTATTGATTAATCTATATCCTTACTCTTCTTATGATCGGTTTCAATCATAAGAGTTTACCTACCCCTAAGCTCGGCACTTATTTACCATATTGACCTCCGACCCCAAAATTTAAAAATCGCCCTATAAGACATTGACCAACAATAGTTTATATCACCTCTGACCCCATGGATATCGTTGATGGGTAGGGACTTGTGGGGCGGATTTTTGAAGGGTACCTATGTGGATGGGTGCCTCCGACCCCAAACAATCGTCAGCGGTAGAGGGGGCCGTAGGTGGAGCAGGCGCGGAAGTCGGCCGATTCAAGGTCGGCGGTGCCGAAGGTGTTCCAGGCAGATGGCCTGAAAACTTTTTCCGAATCCACGTTGTGCATATAAACGGGAATCCGAAGTAGGGAGGCGAGTGTGATCAGGTCAGCTCCGACATGGCCATAGGTCAGGACACAGTGATTGGCGCCCCAAGCGTTCATCACCGAATAGACATCACGGAAAACTCCTGCTCCACCCGTACGGGGAACAAACCAGGTGGTGGGCCAAGTAGGATTGGTTCTTTCTTCCAAAATCTGATTCACCTTGGCGGGGAGATCGACGGTTTGACCCTCGGCAATTTGCAGAACGGGGCCGAGCCCGCGAACGAGGTTGAGACGATGAATGGTGCAAGGCATGGAGCCGGGGGTTAGGAACCGGGTGGACCAACCTCCGCCAGGAAAATACTCGGTGATGGAGGGATGCCAGCTGGTGGCGTCGAGGCAGGCCTTCTCCTCGGCATCGGTGATCTCCCAGTAAGGCTTCATTGCTGGCTTGCCAGAAATTTTCTGACGCCCGGCTCCGTCGAGGGCGGCAGGGCCGGAGTTGATCAGATGGAGGAATCCTCCCGAAGCTGCACCGGAAAGTTTGGCTCCGGTGACCCGTTTCACCGCTTCCGGGCTCCAGTAGGTGCGAACATCCGCGAAAATCTGGGCGGTGTTGGTCAAAAGGTTGCCGAAAAGCATTCCGACTCCGTTGAGGGCATCGTTTTCCGTGGCGACAAGATAGGGAGCGCGACGACCGTTCCAGTCGAACGAGCTGTTGAGGATGGCTTCAAGGAAGTCGCCGTTGGGAAAGTGGTCGGTCCATTGCCGCTGTCCTTGGAAGCCCGCGACGATGGCATCGTGACCGAGGGCCTCCTCGCCGAAGCCGGCTTTGGCCAAGGCGGAGTTGCCGACCATGAGGTCGCGGGCGATCAGGGCCATTTCGACCGACTTCTCCCACTCCTTGTCGAGTTGGGCGCGGGGACGTTTCGTTTTCGGAGAGTTCCAATCTTTGCCTTCGCGACAGTTCTTTTTTGTCCAAGCCAGAGCTTTCCTTTTTTCCGAGGCGTCAAAGATGCCGCGATCCTTCCGGCGGACGAACTCGGTCATATCGATACTTTCCACGCGCATCCCGAGGTAGGACTCGAAAAAGTCGGGATCAACGATCGATCCGGCGATGCCCATGGAGGTTCCACCCATGGCGAGGTAGGCGCGATGGCGCATGGTGGCGACGGCAAGGCCGGCTTGGCAGAAGCGGAGGATTTTTTCGGCGACATCGGCGGGAATTTTTAAATCTCCAGCTTCCTGGACGTCGCGGCCGTAGATTCCGAAGGCGGGCAGGCCCTTTTGGGCGTGGCCGGCTAGAACAGCGGCGAGATAGACGGCGCCCGGGCGTTCCGTGCCGTTGAAGCCCCAGACGGCCTTCGGGCGGAGCGGATCCATGTCCATGGTTTCCGATCCGTAGCACCAGCAGGGGGTGACGGTGAGGGTTAGGCCGACATTTTCACGAGCGAAGAGGGAGTCGGCTTCGGAGGATTCAGCTGCACCGCCGATGCACTTGTCGGGAATGATACATTCAAGACCGAATCCATCCCGGTGGCGGAGAGAGGAGGAGATGAGTTTGCCGGCGGCCTTGGCCAGGGAGAGGGTCTGGTTTTCGAGGGACTCGCGGACTCCCCCGAGGCGGCCGTCGATCGTTGGGCGGATACCGATTTTCGTTTTATGATCGGAATTGCGCATGAATCAAAAGTAGAAGTTATTTCTCGGCGTGCGAGATAGGAGTTGGTGGAGGGTTCCACAGAGTGGATAAGGGATCCCGTATGCCTGGTAGTTGGTGGGGTGGAGTAGTGGTTCTAAAAAAAAATGTTCCGGGAAAGGACGGCCAGGTGTTTGGGAACGGGTGAACTCCGATCCCGGCGCATTAGGGAATGACCAAATAGGATTGGCGATCCCGAGACAGGAGGTGGGGTGCAAGCCGCCGGTCCAGGGAAGCGAGCTGGGCCTGATTCTTTACTGCCAAGGCGAGCAGATAAACATCCGTCAGATATTTCGAACGCGGGAGAGTGGGAAAAAGCGCGGGGTCGCGCAGGGAGACATCATCGGCCCAAAAGCGGTGGCCGGGCACGGCGCAAATACGTTGCAGCAGAGTACGCAGGGAAGCGGGGTCCCCGATTTTCCCGGGATAACCAGGGGAACCGAGAATTCTAAGAAAAGCGTTTTCGGTCAAGGGGCAGGTGGCCCATGCCCGCCTTGTTTGTGAGTGGAACCAGCTTTGGGCGCGGGCATGGTGGACATGTTGGGAATCCGCCAGGGCGATTAAAAGATTGGCGTCTAATAGGTGCACAGCACCGGATCAAAGATCCTCTTCCTCCAACTTTTGATAAATCATACCACTGGTGACCAGAGGCGCCTTGCGTTTCTTGAGCACGGGAAAATTGTACTGATTGATTTCAAAGATATCCCGGGGGGAGGGGTTTTCCTGAAAGGTGATCTCACGCCGCAAAGCGTGCTCAAGAATAGCCTTCAGGGTGGTCTTTTCCTTCACGGCCATGGCCTTGGCTGCCATTAGAAGTGAGGCGGGAAGCTCAATGGTGGTCTTAATATGGGTCATACTATGGGTATATGGGTTAGTGTCAAGTTATAGAAGGGTTGCAGAAGGCAGAGAATCAAATGGATATTCCCGTGAAGGTAAATAGGCTCGGGCATGGTCCCTTCTGTACTTTTTCGGACTCCGGATGGGCGGAGTCATCTGGGGGTGTTTCTCCTGATCAGCTCCCTCTTTTTTCTGTGGGCGCTGTGTAACGGGATGATCGATGTGATGGACAAGCATTTTCAGGACTTTCTCCATCTTACGAAGGCCCAGTCGGCCTGGGTCCAATTTTCCCACTATCTGGGATATTTTTTGATGGCTCTGCCTGCGGGGTGGTTGGCGAGGAAGCTGGGGTATAAGGGAGGGATTCTTTCCGGCCTGATGATGGTGGCGTTGGGGTGTCTTTGGTTCATTCCGGCGACCAAGATATCGACCTTTTGGGCGTTTCTGTTGGGGGTGTGCGTGATTTCCATGGGGCTGACCTTTCTTGAAACGATCGCAAATCCGTACACAACCGTGTTGGGAGCACCCCAGTTTGCGGCTGTCCGGATCAACATTGCCCAAAGTTTTAACGGGGTGGGCTGGATTTTGGGGCCGATCTTGGGAGGGATGTTCTTTTACTCTTCGCAAGGAGCGGAGGCGGCCCATCAGCAACTCTGGATCCCGTATGCGGGGATCGCCGGCGGGGTGCTTCTGCTGGCCTTGGTCTTTTTATTTGTCCGGCTGCCGGAAATCCAGACTCCTGACGACTATCATCTCACTGACACGACTCCTGGAACTTCGAAATCGATCTGGTCTCATCCTCACTTTGTCATGGCGGTGGTGGCGCAATTTTTCTATGTGGCGGCCCAAGCAGGCATTTTCAGCTTTTTCATCAACTACATCGTTTCGGAAATCCCCGCCGTGGGGGAGGGCTGGCGCAACAGTTTTTGGCTGGGGGGAGAGGCCGGGGTACAGAATCGAAACGGAAACTGGTTTATTGGAGAGCAGGGAGCCACCAAGCTTTTGGCCTATTTTGGGTTCACGTTATTTCTGTTGGGTCGTGCGACCGGAGCGGGAATCCTTGGAAAATTTGCGGCCCATCGGGTTTTGGGGGGCTATGCGATCGTCAACGCCCTTCTCATGGCGGTGATTGTCGGAAAGTTGGGCTGGATCTCCGTGGTGGCTTTGTTCCTGAGCTTCTTCTTCATGTCGGTGATGTTCCCGACGATCTTTGCCTTGGGGATTCACGGTTTGGGGGAAAAATCGAAACTGGCCTCCTCCTTCATCGTCATGGCGATCATGGGAGGAGCGCTTCTGCCCAAGCTGATGGGTTGGGTGGGGGATCGGTGGAACATGTCGGTCGGCTTTCTTGTTCCTTTGGGATGCTTTGTGGTGATCGCAGTTTACGGACTTTTCTGGCCGAAGTTGAGCGGGAGGGATTCGCTTTTGGGTGTTTCGACGCGCGGTCACTAAAATTTCCATGCGCAACCTTGCGGTCAGACTGTTCTGTCTCTTTTTACCCGCTCTCGGAAGGGCAGAACTTTTTCTTCATCCCCTGATATCAGATCACGCGGTTTTCCAACGGGATATGCCATTTCCCGTTATGGGAAAGTCGGATCCCGGAGCGGACGTGCTTGTTCAGTGGCAGGGAAAGGAGTTTAAGGCCAAGGCGGGAGCGGACGGGAAGTGGTCGGTACCATTAAATCCATCGCCAGCCGATGAAAAGGGTCAGATCCTCAAGGTGACATCCGGGACAAATTCGATCGAAGTTTCGGATATTCTGATCGGGGAAGTCTGGTTGGCGAGTGGGCAGTCGAACATGGAGTGGAAGTTGAAACAGTGCGTTGCCCAATCGGTTGAGGCAGATAAGGCCGGAGATCCCCTTTATCGATTCATCGGAATACCGCACTCTCCCGCGCGCGACCCATCGGACAGCGTGAAAGCCGCATGGAATATCAGCAGCAAGGATGCAGCATTAAACTTTTCAGCCGTTGGCTACTTCTTTGGGCGGGAGTTGCGCAGGGAGCTGAAGGTCCCCGTAGGTGTGATTCAAAGTGCCGTGGGGGGAACTCCGGCGGAGGCTTGGACGCCCCTTGAATTTCTGAAAAGTGACGCCGCTTTTGCCAAAGCGGTGAATGACCGGGATGAGTATCCCAACTGGTATCCAAAGTTGTTGGAGAAGTATGAAAGGGAAAAGCCTGCCTATGATGTCGCAGTAGCCGAGGCGGCAAAAACAGGAGCGAAGCCACCCAAAAAGCTGCGTCCACCCAATCCACCGGATAAGAATCCCAATCTGGCCTCGGTTTTATGGAACGGCATGATCCACCCCTTGGTGCCGTATCCGATTCGGGGGGTGATCTGGTATCAGGGAGAGGCGAACGCCTACCGGGCCGAAGTGTATGAAAAGTTGCTCTCGGGAATGATCGGATCGTGGCGGAAGGCGTGGGGGTTGGGGGATTTTCCATTCTTGATCGTCCAACTTGCCGACTTTAATTACAGCGAGGAGGGGGCAGGGGCGGCCGGAATCAAATGGGCTCAATTGAGGGACGCCCAAAGTGCTGTGGCTGACCATGTTCCACAGTCAGGTTTGGCAGTGACTCTGGGCTTGGGTGAAGCGGAAGATATTCATCCGCAGAAAAAAATGGAGGTGGGAAAGAGGCTGGCTCTTTGGGCCAAGAAGATCGCGTATGGGAAGGATGTGGTGTGCCAGGGGCCGGTCTTTGACTCGGTGAAATTTTCAGGTGGGGAAGCCATGGTTTCGTTTCGTCCCCATGCGGGTGGGCTCAAAAGTTCAGATCAGAAAGAGGTAGGCGGATTTGCGGTGGCTGGAGCTGACAAACAGTTCAAGCCCGCACAGGCTCGATTGGAGAAGAACCAGGTGATTTTGAAGTCAGCCGAAGTGCCAAATCCCACCTATGTTCGGTATGCGTGGTGCAACCGTCCGGCCGATGCGAATCTGACGGATGAGTCGAATCTGCCTGCCCGGCCGTTTCGGACGGATACGGATTAAGGACTTCCCTTCACCACCTGGTGAAGGAGTTTCCCGGTGTCGTCATAAAAAGAGAGGGTGAGGGAGGACTTGCCTTTGGAATTCGGCGATAGATCAACTTGAAGAAATCCACCCGTGGGGTTTGGGTAAAGATAGGGTTGCTGAATGGTCGCCTGCGGATCGGTGGAGGCGGGATCTCCTGGGGCAATGCCGGAGATTGAGTTTTCATCATTCAGGGCACCACAGCAGAACTCCTCCACTCCGCTTGGATGAATGCTGTGGTATTGCCAGTGGCGGTCGCCGCATAAGATCAGAATGTTTTGAACTTTTTTTTCATTGATCCAATGAAAAAAGGAGTCTGCCTCAGCGCGAAAGCCCTTGGGGTTCGTGTGATTATCGCTTTTGTTGGCTCGGTCCGGACCGACCATGGGGGTGGGCGAAACGATGATTTTCCATTTTGCAGGGCTGGACAGCAGGGTTGTTTCGAGCCATTTCCGCTGGGCCTCTCCCCAGATCGATTTGTGCGGATCGGGAGGAGACTGGTTGTCCGAACGGTAATCTCTTCCCTCAAGAAACCAGATCTGCAGGTCACGGCTGATACGGTGGGTCCGGTAATTCGGGGATTTCGTGTCCCCCGCCGTATGCATTGGAACCTGTTCCAGAAAGCGATCCTTTCCTGTGGTGGCGGATGGCAACCGGTCGCCAGTGAGGTCGGCGTCATCAAAGCGAAAATCATGGTCATCCTTCATCCAGAAGCTTCCGCAAGTGCCGAAAAAGCCGATGAGACGGGGGAAGCGGAACTGTTCATGCCACTTCTTTCGAAGTTGTGGAACCGTCTGAGCGGGGGAATCCTTTGGAAAATCGTAATAGACGGTATCGCCCGCCCCGATGAAGAAATCCGGATTCAACCTCTGCATGGCGGCAAAGGAGGGATACCCGAGACGTTTGTCCTCCGACGTCGCGGTGACGGGTCCATCCCCGTTGGGCTGTCCTGTCATGAAAGGGTAGTAGTTCATGCAGTTTCCCATGCAAAACGAGACGTGATCTCCGGTTGGGGATAGAGAGCGAAATGTGCGAGTGGGCCCTTCGGTTCCATTTTCGAACACAAGGCGGTAGAAGTAACGGGTTCCCTCCCGCAAGCCGTCGATCAAGGTCCGGATGATATAATCAGACTCCGCCTTGGCTTCAAGGAGGGGAGTGCGTTGGGATGGACGGAACGAATCGTTTTCACTCCACTCGAAGCAGGCTCGACCCTCCGCACCGGGAATATCTCCATTCGCATCCAGGAGGGGTCCCGGAACCGATGTGAGCCGTGACTGGAGTAAAACCGAGTGGTCGGTTGGCTCGCCCGCAAACTCTCCTTGTGCATGGAAAGAGGTCGTCACAAGGGTGGGCTTTAAAGAGTAGGTGTAGGTTTTAGGTTGGTTGATCTGGCTGATTTCCTTCTCGATCGCCTGGATTCGTTCACGAGTAGAGGGTTCCTTGGCAATCTCCTGCAGGTAGATCCGGGCGGTCTTGATATAGTAGCCGGAATTGGCGCCCGGATCGTTTTTCTGGGCCTGTTTTTCTGCGATCAGCTGATTGAGGGACGCTTCCACCGCAGCGCGGTTGGTCAGGTCCACATTCTGCAAATGTTTCATCTCAACCCGACGAAGGGTTCGGATGGTGTTGCCGAGGGTGTAGTGCTCCTGACAAAGGGCGGCAATCTTCTGGGATAGCGCGGATTGGGGTGTCTTGGGGTTGATACCAAGGCTAACTCCTTTTTCGAGCTCGGCTGCGGAGTATTGACCTACCTCAGCCAGGTTGATTTGGAGGGAGTAGTTCCCTTTATCGAGATGAGAGATCTGGAGAGTCTGCTGATTGAGTCGCTCATCAAAAGGAACCCAGGAGAAGACATCCTTCGCATCCGGGATACAGGGGAATGGAAGGGCAAGTTCCCGATTGGAAAAGGTGAGGCTCTTGGGACTTGAGGTGAGGGCCGTGGCCTCGCAGTTTGTCTGGGACAGGACCTGGGAGGTTTTTGCATCCAAAGAGAGACGCCAGACATCCCGGGGAGCTCCCGTCTGGTCGAGGAAAAGATAGGCCATGAGCAGGTGGCCTGCGGGGCCGGGATGAACACGATCCTTGCTGGTGAGGGTAAACTTGGGATCGGCTTTCTGCAGTTTGCGGTTGAGTTCATCCATCGGATGCCAGAAATCAACCGCTGGCATGTTTCTCGACTTGGCAAACTGAATGACAAAATCGGAGCACTCCCGCAAAGCTCCATTCACTCCCCGAAGGCTTTCTACTGTGGACTCGACATCCTCGTCATAGATCGTCGGAGTCAGGTAAATCTGCCGGAGTTGGCGAGTGGTGAAAGAGTCGGCCAGCTTCTCCACGTTTTTCTTGTAACTGTCGATGGCCTGTCTCTGCAGTGCGGGCGCATTCGTCGGTGCGTTGGTCTGGGAGTAGAGGTTGCGGTTCACATCGTTCATTCCGGCGCTCAGGGTGACGACGGTGGGGTGATTCGCGTAAACATCCTTGTCGAGTCGACCCATCATTCCGGATGCGGTATCCCCGGAAATACCGCAGTTCATAAAGGAGAGGTGGAGGGAAGGGAAGCGGGTCGAGTAGTAGAGGTAGATGTAGGAGTGATAAAGACCGCTGGCGGTGATGCTGTCGCCGACCCAGCACACCCGGTCTTGATCACGAAAGATCGGAGCGGGCGAATTCTCAGTTTCCGCAAATAAGGAGGAAACGGAAAGAGCAAAAAGGAGGATCAGGCTTCGATCCATTATTTCTTTACCGGAAGCGGCTCGAGATCTTTCGACCATTTCTCTGAGCCTGAAGTATGGGACTCTTCGCAGAAGAGGGCGGACAATTCACTCTCGGAAAGTTTAATGAGATTGGATGGGGTCGGCCCCGAAAGGTAGCGAATCAGGCTGGCCCGCATCTGACGGCGCATGGGATCGAGATCTCCACTGAGGTTGGCCGAGCAGACGAGGAGGCGACCAGAGCCAACTTTGACTTCAAAGATCAGCCCCAGTTTCTGGTTTCGGGAGAAGGCGTCGATCGTTTGCACGATGGGCTGGATGCTTTTGACCTGATCCAGCACGACCGAACCGGCGCAGGGTGTGAGAAGGCTCCACCATTGCCAGTTGCAATACTCCTCGGTCGGAAAATCGGCCAAGGCCGGATGTTTGTTTTGAATGAGCAGTCCCATCGTGCCGGCTTGGTTGGTGAAGTAGACTGGGCTCCAGAAGGCGGGGAGGAACGAGGTGTCCTGCCTTTGACGAATCGAGCCTAGGGTGGGCAGGTAAAGCACGGTGCCACCTTTTGAGAGACTGGCTTGGGCCCCGGTAAGGGAAGAGGTGACGAGAACGTTAGAGAAATCGACCTTTGGCTGGGCCGGCACGATCCAGATTTTCCATGAGTTCATCGCACAAGCCTCAGGGGCGTTGATTCGGATCGTGGCTTCGGTCGGTTCGGTGACGGCAGATAGGGAGGATGTAAGGGTTCCGGCAGGGATGGTGGCACCCAACGGGAGATTCATGGGGCCCAGTTTTCCTTCCCCGATGAACTTTCCACTTGAGGTTTTGATTTCCCATTGGGGAGAGACGTTGGAGATCGGCTTCTCGAGATAGTTGACGAATTCCAGTTTGGCGGAAAGGGTTTCGTCCGAGGTGTACACGCGCTTGGGGAGTCGGATGAGGGGGACGATGGGGGAGCAGGCTTCGCGGAACGGGCCGGGTTGGGCGAATCCCTTTGGATCCCAAAAGGAGTCGAGCAGACCGACGTGGGCCGTGCCTTGGCCGGGGTAGTCGTGTAGGTCAAGGAGTTGGTATCCTGAGAGCGGAGTGCTGCGAAGGGCTAGTTCCAGCTCTTGTTTGTAGAGTTCGGAGCAAAATTTGCCTGAAGCGCGGGTAAAATCGGCGGCCTGGGTGAGAAGGCCGTTCTTTTTAAGATCGTCCCGGATCGCCTCAAGGTTGATGGGACGGAGGACTCCGGTGTATTTGGGGATTTCAGCCAGATTGGGAAAAGCGTTCCACTGGCCGATCTCATGGGTGAGGAGGGGGAGAGGGGAGCGTTGTAGCGTCTGGCTGAAGTCGATCGAGGTGTTGGGGGGTTCGGCAAAGAACGTTTGACCCCGCATTCCGTCTTTCTCTTTTTTGTTCCAGAAAGCGCGCTCAACGAGGAAATCATCGACCAGAGGGGGCATGTTGGTTTCACCTAGTTTTGCAGGGGCATCCAGGAGCCAGAGTCGGTTGGAGGTCATGGTGTAGAGGCGGGAAGGATCCCTGCGCTTTAATTCACCCAAGAGGTCCTGCAGAAACCGGAAATTCCCCTGCAGCTCGTTGCCCAGGCAAAAAAGGACCATGGAGGGATGGTTGCGGTAGGTCTCGATGACTTTGTGGGCCTCCTCGCGAACCCAGGCAACGCGTTTGTCATCGCCAGGGGCATCGAGCTTACCTGTCCAAAGAGGGAGTTCGGGCTGAAGATAGATTCCCTCCTCGTCGGCGGCGGTGAAGCAGGCTTCGGGAGGACAGTAGGAGTGGAAGCGCATATGATTCAAACCCCACTGCTTGAGGATTTTGAAAATCCGCCGCCATCCCTCCACATCCATCGGGGGGTAACCGGTGAGGGGAAAGGAGCAGCCCTCGTGGGTTCCGCGAAAAAAGACGGGGAGATCGTTGAGGGTGATACTCATACCGGAGCGGGCGATTTTGCGAAGTCCGAAAGACAACTCCCGTGTGTCCTGACCGTCTTCTGAATGTAAGGTAAGACTGAGGTGATGGAGATTAGGATGAAACTCACTCCAGACGGGGAGTTTTCCGGCAAAGTCGAACGGCAGGGTGATCGTGTCCCCTTGGGCAACCCATTTCACGGGGACCGACTTTTCGGACGTATTGTTGGCTCCGGAGATTCGGATCAAAAGATTTCCGGAACCTGCTTTCCCGGTGCGATTGCCGAGCCGGATATCCACCGAGGGTTTGGCGGGATCCGGATTGAGATGAACTTGGTCGATCCAAACGGATGGGGTGGCACGGAGCTCGATTTTTCCAACCACACCGTTCCAGATCGACTGCGTGTCTTCGATGTAGGCGTGGGAACGGCCGACATCGAACTGTTGACGATTATCGATGCGCAGGAGGAGATCGTGTTTTCCCGGCTGGATCGAGGAGAGATCGAACTCGTGGGGGGTGCTCAGTGAGTTCTGGTGACCGATCTCTTGTCCATCCAACCAGACCCGGCTCTCCCAGATCACCCGCTCCAAAAAGAGAGTGATGCGTTTTTCCTTCCACTCTTTCGGAATCTCGATGGTGCGGCGGTACCAGGCAGGGCCGATATAGGAAAACTTGCGTGTAAGGCCCGCAAGACCGGCCTTGCTGATTTCCGGTTCGGCCCGGCACGGGGTGCCGAGTCGGGCTTGATCCGTGGTGCCGGGAAGGGAAATCGATTGCGCAAAACTTACTTGGGGATCGGTCCAATCTTGACTGATTCCCAGATCTTTGGGGTCGAGGCGGATCTGCCATCTCCCAGCGAGGGACTGAGTTTCGGAGCCCATGAGGGGATGGGCCACGCCCAGTGCAAGGAGAGAGAGAAGTCGGGCAATCCGCATTTTCACCGTACTGATGGTAAGCTAATATTTATCTGATGAACATCCTTAGCTCCCTCCTGTTGCTGGCCTGCCTGTTGACAGGCACCTCTTGCAAAAAATCTGAGGTAGGCGGTGGGGTGAATGTGGAGTCCTTTAACCAGCGTGGAATCATGATGTATGGGGACACCTCGTTGGGGGGCGAGCCTTTTGCCAAGGATCCTTCAGTGGTGAAGTTCAAGGGGAAGTACTGGATGTACTACTCCGTTCCCACCCATGACGGAAACAACGGCTGGCGGATAGGAATCGCTTCCAGCACTGACATGTTGAGATGGAGGAAAGAGGCCCAGATGACTTCAGAGCATCCGAGCGAGGCCAAGGGATTCTGTGCTCCGGCGGCCATCGTTTTAGGGGGTAAGGTTCATCTTTTTTATCAGAGCTATGGAAACAAGGAGAAGGATGCCATCTGCCACGCCTGGTCCGAGGATGGGATCCATTTTACGAGGGAGCCCTCCAATCCTGTTTTTCATCCGCACGGGGACTGGACGTGTGGCCGGGCGATTGATGCCGAGGTGGTACCGGATGGAGATCGAATGCTGCTCTTTTTTGCCAGCCGGGACCCGGCCTACAAAGTGCAGCTGGTGGGAGTGGCCTCGGCTCCGATCCACTCCGATTTCTCCCGCTCCACCTGGACGCAGTTGGTCGACGCACCAGTTTTGAAGCCGGAACTTCCCTGGGAAAAGATGTGCCTCGAGGCCCCCAGCATCCTTCGGCAAGGGAAGACCCTCTATATGTTTTATGCGGGAGCCTACAACAATGAGCCCCAGCAGATCGGAGTGGCCACCAGCGAGGATGGGGTGCACTGGAAGCGGATGTCGGACCAACCCCTTTTGACCCATGGCAAACCGGGAGAGTGGAATGAAAGCGAGTCGGGGCATCCTGGTATTTTCCGGGATACCGACGGTCAGACCTATCTGTTTTACCAAGGAAACAAGGATGGTGGAAAATCCTGGTATCTCTCGAAGGTGAAAATCGGTTGGAAAGACGGGAAGCCCTTTGTGGACGAAAAACCGAATGGTTCTTAAAAGCCAATTTCTGGCGATCGGATTTCTAGTTTTTGGGTTGGTCGGTTGCTCAAGACAACCGCTGGAAATTTCAGGTATCTATCCGTCGTTGGCGATGTTCAACGAGGAAGGGGAGTGTGGAACGGGGGCTGTGGTGCCGTGGGCCGACCGCCTTTGGGTCGTAACCTACGGTCCACACTGTCCCTACGGATCGTCCGACAAACTTTACGAGGTCACTCCTGACCTAAGGCAGGTCATCCGGCCCGAGAGCGTTGGCGGCACGGTTGCCGATCGGATGATTCACCAGGAATCCGAGCAGTTGGTCATCGGACCATATCTCATCGATCAAAAGGGAGGGGTACGAACGATTCCATTTCAAAAAATGCCGGGAAGGCTGACGGGGGTTGCCCGACACCTCACGGATCCTGCAGGAAAGGTCTATTTTGCTACGATGGAGGAGGGGCTTTACGAGGTTGATGTAAAGAATCTCGAGGTCCAACCATTGATTCGCGATGGCAATCCGCCCCCCTTGCCGACGGGAGTCGAGGACTATGCGCAGGTGCTGTCCTCCCAGTTACCGGGATATCATGGAAAGGGGCTTTATACCGGCCAGGGGCGTCTGGTTTATTCAAACAACGGAGAACGCAGCAAGGAGGCGGAGTTGAATCCTGCGATTCCCAGCGGAGCCTTGGCGGAGTGGAGGGGAGTCGGAGATTGGCAGACGGTTCGGCGCAACGAGTTTACCGAGGTCACCGGTCCGGGTGGGATTCGTGGAAATGCCCACCCTGAAAGTGATCCGATCTGGTCGGTGGGCTGGGATCATCGATCCCTGATCCTGATGTGCCTGTCAGACGGGAAATGGCATAGCTATCGCTTACCCAAGGCGAGCCACTGCTATGACGGCGCACACGGATGGAATACCGAGTGGCCGAGAATTCGAGAGATTGGGGAGCCGGATCTGCTGATGACCATGCACGGGATGTTTTGGAGATTCCCAAAAACCTTCTCGGCCCAAAATACCCGCGGGATTCGACCCCGTTCGACCTATTTGAAAGTGATCGGGGACTTTTGCCGATGGAGGGATCGGTTGGTTTTTGGGTGTGATGATACGGCGAAGTCGGAGTTTTTGAACAAGCGTTCGGCAAAAGGGGATCTGGGTGGGCCTGGGCAGTCCCAATCCAATCTTTGGTTTACCTACGGGGAGACGCCCGACCAGCTGGGGCCGGCCCTGGGAAGAGGAGGGGCGTGGATGGAGGATTCGGTGCCAGCGGGGCAGTGGTCGGAACCATTCCTGATCGCCGGTTTCGCCAAACGATCCCTCTTCCTTTCTCATGGCTCCCCGACGACCGTTCGTTTTGATCTGGAAATCGACCCTGACGGGAAAGGTAACTGGCAACCTCTGCGTCAATTTGTGGTTCCGTCCAAAGGTGCAGTCTGGAGCGAGTTGGGTTCGGAGGTTGTCGGGGAGTGGATTCGCATCCGACCGGACCGGGATTGTCCCAAAACCACCGCTTTTTTCCAATTGTCGGCAGAGGATCAAAGAGGGGCTGAAAATGGGCGGGAGTTCTCTGGTCTCGGGCGTTTGAATGATCCCTTCTCTTTTGGGGGATATTTACGGGGCAGAGGGGGGGGTAGGAAGACCTTGGTAATCCAGGCAACCCTTTTGGAGGAAAAGAGTTCCATTCTCGGAGAAGTCTATGAACTGGATGAAAGTCTCCATCTTGTCCCGGCTACCGATCCTCAAGCAATGGAGGAGATAAAGTCCGTCCAGACTATCCCCAGAAGCGTGGTGGATGCCGATGCAGCGTCGGCGATTTATCGGGACGAGAAGGGCGCAAGGTGGCGGCTTCCGAAGAACGACTTGGGCTACGATGAGCTTTCCCGTCGCGGGGAGATGAGAATCGTCAGGGAGGTATGTACGGAGCGGGATCTGATGAACTTCCATGGGACGTTCTATGAGTTGCCGGCAGAAAATGCGGGTGGGATTGCCAAAGTCAGGCCGATTGCCACGCACGGACTAAAAATCCAGGACTTCTGTTCCTACCGAGGATTGCTGGTGATGACCGGAATTCAGGGTGGGGCCGGGAATCCCCATATCCGCCGATCGAACGATGGACGCGCGAATGTGTGGGTAGGCGTCGTGGACGATCTTTGGAGACTCGGCAAACCCCGGGGGAAAGGAGGGCCATGGTTGCACAGCCCTGTCAAAGGAATGGAGCCCTCCGACCCCTACCTCATGACCGGTTTTGATCGCAAGAGATTGGAGCTATCCAACGAGGGAAGTCAGCCGGTCAAATTCACGTTGGAGGCCGACGTTACGGGGGAGGGAAAATGGATGCCGGTGAAAGAGTTTGTTTTACAACCGGGAGAGACGGGCCGCCATGATTTCCCGGACTGGTTTCAAGCCTATTGGGTGAGGTTGCTTTCAAATCAGGACACGACAGCCACGGCTCAGTTGAGCTATGATTAAACTTCGATGAGGGTGTTCTTTGCTCTGACGGGAGTGCTGGTCCTCCTGCCGAGCTTAAGCGGGTGGGCCCAGACCAACACCAACACACCGTCCATCCTGGTCCCTTCCGCTCAAGATCCAAACAAGGACACCCGGCTGGCCTGGTGGAGGGAGGCGAGGTTTGGAATGTTCATTCATTGGGGTGTCTATTCGGCCTTCGGCGGGGAGTGGAACGGTCAGAAGGTGGGGGGCTATGCGGAACATTTGCAGAGGATCATGAAAATCAAACGTGAGGAGTATTTGGAAAAGGTGGTGAAGCCGTTCAACCCGACAGAGTTCAATGCGGACGAGTGGGTGAAGACGGTCAAGGACACCGGCATGCAGTACATCGTCATCACGTCGATGCATCACGATGGGGTGGCGATGTTCGATTCGAAGACAGACGACTATAACGTGGTCAAGACGAGCAAGTTTGGCCGTGATCCCTTGAAGGAGTTGAAGGAGGCCTGCGACAAGTATGGGGTGAAACTAGGCTTCTACTATTCCCATGCGCAGGACTGGTCGATTTCGGGCGATCCGAGATATCCTGAACCGAACGGACCTGAACGGCGCAAAGCGGTGGTGGAGAAAAAAGTGTTGCCCCAAATCAAGGAGCTGATTGAAAAGTATCATCCCGCTCTCTTCTGGGGGGACACCGCGCATCTGAATCCGAAGGAGCTGAATGAGCAGATCCTGGCGTACCTCCGAAAAGAGGATCCCAATCTGATCATCAACGGACGGGTTGCCGGGGCGATCTACGGGGACTACCTCACCACGCCCGACCGGCCGCTGGAGTTCGGTCCGATGACCAAACCGGAGGAGCAGGATTGGGAGGCGATTCCGACGACGAACGAATCGTACGGATACCATTCGTTGGACAAGTCCCACAAACCGCCGGCTCACTTCATCCGACTTTTAGTCAAGGCGGCAGCCAAGGGTGGAAATCTGCTGATGAACATTGGGCCGATGGGAAACGGCAAGATGGCGCCGGAAGACTTGGCGATTTTGCATGCCATTGGCAAGTGGTGGAGTGTCAACGGGGAGTCGATCCGGGGCACAGCCCGGACTCCTCTCATGAGGCAGAGTTGGGGCGATTCGACCCTGAAGGGGAAGAGTCTCTATCTCCATGTGTTCGATTGGCCTAATGACAGAAAATTGGTGGTGGGCGGATTGAAGGGTGAGATTGAGAGCGCGGTTCTTCTGGCAGACCGAGAGAAGGCGCTGAAGGTGAAACGAAGAGGTCTGGATGTGGAGATCGAGCTCCCGGAAAAAGTCCCGGATGATGCGGACAGCGTTATTTTGGTGCAGTGCAGGGAAGTTCCGCAAGGGGACCCAATCTTTCTATTGCAAAACAATCTGACCAACCGATTGAGCGTCTTCTTCGCCGATCTTTTGGGGACACAAAAGAAAGATGGATGGAGGTTGGGTCGTGGGACCGCAAACTCGGCGAATGTGACGGGGTGGAATCAGAAAGAGTGCGGAGTGAAATGGTCGACGCGAGTGAACCAAAAAACCGACTTTGATGTGATCGTACGTTACGACGCCCCTGGTGCGGACGGAAAAGCCAAGGTCGAGACGATGGGAGGCACGGTGACGGCCAAGAGTGAGGATACCTTTGGGGGAACCTTCACCGTTCAGATCGGGAGTCAAAAACTCAAGGGTGAGGTTGTGCAGCAGGGGGATGGGGTGGAGTTGAATCTCGGCAAAGTCACGTTGGAGCCTGGTCCGGTCGAGATTCTGGTCACCACTGATACCATCACCGGGAAAGAGCTTATGCGTCTTCAGTCGGTAACGCTGACTCCACGCTAATGATTTTGGTGGGCTCGCGAATCGCGGGGTCTTTTTTCCTGCTTTTTGGCTTCCTCAGCCTGATTTCCTGCCGGGAACGGGTGAATGTTCAGGTGCCGACCGATAATCCATTGAAGGCCAAGCTCGGACTCCCGCTGCGGAACGGCGGTTTTGAGCGAAAAGGATTCAACCTTTGGGATCCATCCATTATTAAGGTGGGAGATACCTACCACATGTTCGCTTCTTGCTGGACCAGTGAGGATTTTAACGCCTGGAAAACCAGCTTCATCGTGCGGGGCACATCCAAAACACTGCTCGGGCCTTATACTTTTGCCAGCGAGGTTTTTCGTCCGCGCCCAGGTGACTTCTTTGATTCGCAAGGATGTCACAATCCGAAGATCACGTTTCATAACGGAAAATATTATCTCTATTATTTGGGTATCCCTGCTTGGAAAAGTGGCGTAGCGGTGAGTGACTCAGTCGAAGGGCCGTGGGAACGCCGGAAAGATTGGTGCATTCCGGCGAACAATCCTGCGTTGTGGATTCATCCAGATGGGTCTGTTTATGGGGTGGGCAAGGTAAAGGTCGAAAACCCTAAATTTCCTGGTAGCAAAAAATTCGACGAGTTACTTCACTATATTCACGCGTTTCGATCCCCATCCATCTTTGGGCCCTATGTCATGATGCATCAGGGGAATGAGAACGCCTTACCCAACAACTATCAAAATGAGGATCCCTGCGTATGGTACGATGGTACGCGTTACCACATGCTCTTGACCGACCTGCACGGCTTGGCTTCCGGGCTGCATAAGAGTTTTGTCTACTACACGTCCCGGGACGGCATCTCCTATGAGTTGGTTTCCAAGGAGCCGCTTTTCTCTAACCAAAATCCCATCCGATTTGACGATGGTAGCGAGACGAAGTTTCTTCGTATTGAGCGTCCGAACATCGTTCTCGATGAGGATGGTGCAGTGATTGCGGTCCTAGCGGCCTGTTCGCCAGAAAAACAAACGGAAGGGGCACGTATCCTAGTGTTTCCTGTGGACCGATTCGGGAGCCGATTGAAATGAATCGGTGCTGACTGCTGACCCCCAATCTTTAAAACTCTCATTTAAGAATCGGAAAACAATGACCTGCATATTGTCAGAGGTCATATAAGGCAAAGTGCCATACAAAAAAACGGGTGATCCCGGCAAAACCGAAATCACCCGTTTGGGTTAAGTGTGAGTTAGAGATTAATGAGTTGGAGCGTTGGTTTCCGCATCCTTCGGATGATTGCCCTGCTTGGGTTTTTTGGGAGGCAACTCATCCTTGTCGATCTTACCGTTTCCGTTTTTATCATATTTCGCGATCATGGCTGCCTTTTCCGTGTCATTGAGTTTGCCGTCATGGTCAGCATCGAACTCCTTTTCAAAGCCCTTCAGTTTGTACTGAGTTGGAGGGGTAGATGCAACTGTGCCAGATGCGTCTTGTGCATGAACCGACACGGTTGCGCCAATGCACGCAGTTAGAATCAATACAATGGGAGTTAATTTGTTCATAAGAAACTACACTGCACAAAAAGAGAGAGGACGCTCTATCTTTTTCGGGACAGAAAGAGCATCGCCAAGCCGAGCAGAAGCTGAACCATACCCCAACCGAGAGTGATGTTTTGGCCGAGGGTTTGCCGGATCATTTCAGGAGTGGAGGTCAGACCCGTGCCGATCAGAATGATTCCGTAGATCGTGAAGATCAGGCCAAGGGGGAGTCGGAGGTCGAAGTTCATCAGAGGAAGATAAGGTTCAGGATAATCACAGCGACCATGACAAGGACGCCGACCAGAACGGGTCGTTTGTACCAAGCCTCATCCTCCGATTTGGGTTTGGGGGTGAGGGAGTAGACAAGGCCTTTGAGTTCCTCGTCACTTTTGGTACGGCGGGTGAGCAGGGAGATGAGAATGGTGATACCAAAACAGGCCGACCACGCCACGATGGCCATCCAAAAGTTTTGTCCCATTTCACTTTGGAAGGAGAACATCGGCTGGAGCCAGCCTCCCTTGATTCCGGGGGTGCATCCCTTGGCCAGGGCCAGGCCATGAAAGACGGCGGCGGCGAAGGTGCCCCCGATCAGACCAAAGAAGGCTCCGTGACCGGTCGTGCGCCGCCAGAACATGCCGAGCAGGAAGGTGGCAAAGAGGGGGGCGTTCACAAAGCCAAAGACCAACTGAAGCATGTCCATGATGTTGTTGAACTGGGAGGCGAGGAAGGCCGCCCCAACGCTGACGAGGATGCCGAAGACCGTGGCGAAGCGTCCCATCCAGAGGTAGTGGGAGTCCGTTTTGTTGGGGGCGAAGTAGCTCTGGTAGATGTCGTAGGTCCAGACGGTGTTGAAGGCAGTGACGTTGCCGGCCATGCCGGACATGAAGGATGCCATCAGAGCGGTGAAGCCGATGCCGAGAAGTCCCGTGGGCAGGTATTTGGCCAGCAGGGTGGGAATGACCATGTTGTAGTCAGGGGTGCCATCGGCGGCCGTGGGGAGAAGGTGTCCGCCGGACTGCTGGTGCAGGGCGATGGCGATCATGCCGGGGAGGATGACCAAGGCGGGAAAGAGCATTTTCGGAATGGCGGCAATGAGGGGAGTGCGACGGGCGGCGGACATGGAGTCGGCGGCCATCGCGCGTTGCACCACCAGAAAGTCGGTGCACCAGTACCCGAACGAAAGGACGAAGCCTAAACCCATGACCATGCCAAACCAACCGACGCCCATGGGATTTTCCATGGGATGGCCGAGGTGGGCCCAAGACTGGGACCACGTTCCCGCGGCATAACCTTGGGAGGTGGCGACCGGGACGAGTTTTTCCTTGAGGACAGCCCAACCGCCGGCGTCCTGCAGGGCGAGGTAGACGAGGGGGGCAAAGCCCATGACGATCATGAAAAACTGGAGCACCTCGTTGTAGATGGCGGAGGTCAGGCCTCCAAGGAAGATATAGACGAGGACGATCAAGGCGGAGACGGTGATGCAGGTCCAGTAGTTCCAGTGGACCAGCGTCTCAAGAAGTTTGGCCAAAGCATGCAGGGAGATGCCGGAGGAGAAGATGGTCATGACGGCAAAGGAGATGGCGTTAAAGCCGCGGGTCTTTTCGTCGAAACGGAGCTTGAGATATTCAGGAACCGAACGGGCCTTGGAGCCGTAGTAAAAAGGCATCATGAAGATGGCCAGAAAGACCATCGCGGGAATGGCACCGACCCAATAAAAGTGGCTGGTCATGAGGCCGTACTTGGCGCCCGAGGCGGCCATGCCGATGACCTCCTGCGCTCCTAAGTTGGCGGAGAGAAAAGCGAGGCCGGTCACCCAGGCGGGAATCGAGCGGCCGGAAAGAAAGAACTCCTTGCTCCCGGTCATGGAGCGTTTCAGGGCGAAGCCGATGCCGAGAACAAAAGCGAAGTAGATGACCAGGATTCCGTAATCGACGGGACCTAGGTGGATGGAGGTAACGGGGTTCATGGGGAAGAGGACTTCAGGGGGCTGGGCTCAGCCAAACTTTGCGGATATCAGGGCCACCCTGCCAACCCTCTTTCTTGGGCAGGAACTCGAGGCGACTCTCCCCGGCGGGGAGGGAGAAGCGGGCCAACTCCACGGTCTGCCAGTTGGTGATGGCTCCGGTGGCGGGAGTTTTAATCTCCATTTGCTGATCCTTGATTTGGAGGGTGAGTTGGGAGGGGTTCACCGAGGCCATTTCCGCCGTGAGAATCCATTTCTGGGCAGCGGGTGATTTGACCAGATATTCTATCTTCCAATCTTCGCTGGTCCAACCCGTGAGGCGGGCTTCGGCTCCGCTCCCGGCGAGGGTGATGTTGCCGGTATAGCTCCCATGCGTGTCGGCATCGTAGGCGGTCAGGGTAATGCGGCCGTCCGGTCCGGGAATCGGGCAGGGCTCCCCGGTGACTTCGAGCGGTTTGGCGAACTCAAGTTTCACCACGGAGACATCGGGGTCGGGAGCGGAACCGGGAAGTTGGACGACAATACCCTCTGAGGAGCAGCGCGCCGTGACCGGCAGGCCGCTGACGAGTATTTTACCGGAGGTGGGTAGTTGGTTGAGGCCGGGCATGGCGATTTCTCCGTTAGGAGGCCAATCCCAGACTTGCGCATACATCGTGACACCACCATCGCCCCGAGGTTTTTGGGTAACCCGACCCCAGGAAAGACGGCGGGGAAAAGGTCCACCTTTCGTGGCATAAATTGCTTCGCCGTTCAGCTTCATCCAGCGCCCTACAGCCTGGAGACGTTCGACGCAGGCAGGAGGGATTCGGCCATGGCCGTCCGGGCCCACATTGAGGAGGAAGTTGCCCCCCTTGCTGGAGATGTCCGAAAGGTAACGGAGAATTTGGCGAACGCTGACCCAGTGGTTGTCGTTTTTCTTGTAACCCCAGGTGTCGTTCATCGTCATGCAGACTTCGAAGACTTGTCCGGGATAGCCGCGGGGTGGAATGCGTCGTTCGGGGGTTTTTGTGTCGCCGAGAAAGCAGTCCTGCAGGCCAAGTCGGTTGTTGCTGATGATTTTTGGCGAGAGGGAGAGAAGATCGACGAACTTCTGGGATCGTTCCCGGGTCATGTTGGCCGGGGTGTCCCACCAGATCACATCCGGATGGTATTGGATGAGAATTTCCTTCGTTTGGGGAAGGGCGGTTTTGGCGAGGTATTCATCGAAGTCGCCTTTTTGGGCTGGATCCCATGGTTCGTTATTTTTGCTGTTCTTATATTTCCAATAGCCGCCACCCGGATTGATCCAGTCCTGGGCCTGCGAGTAGTAGAGACCGAATTTCAGTCCAGCGGCGCGGACGGCTTCGGCCAGCGGTGCGATCAGATCGCGTTTCGCTCCTGACGCCTTGACCGCGTTCCAGTCGCTGGCGGCGGAATCGTAAAGGGCAAAGCCGTCATGATGTTTCGACGTGATGACCACATATTTCATCCCGGCCTCCTTGGCTAGATCGGCCCAGGCTTTGGGATCGTAGTCGGAAGCGGTGAAATCCTTGGCGAAGGCTTTGTATTCAGAGACGGGGATAGTGGCGTGGTGCATGATCCATTCCCCGTAACCTTCGACTGGCTTGCCGTGATACTCCCCGGCAGGCACGGAGTAGACACCCCAGTGGATAAACATGCCGAAACGAGCCTCCTGAAACCATTTGAGTCTCTCCGCCTTTTGTTCTGGGGTTTCGCGGGGGAGGCGCTCGATCGGGGGTAAGGAGTTTGTTTTTTCATTCCCCGCGGTTGTCTTGGTCGCTGGGGTTGGTTTGCTGCATGCGGTTACGAAGAATCCCGAAACGATCAGGGAAGCAACTGCTGAGAGCTTTGCCCAACTCATGAACGAAAAACTATTGGGGATCGACAACGTTGAAGAAGAAAGCCTTCTCGCTGAACCCGATATTCTGTTTGGGATTTCCGTAAGTAACGGATTGGGAGAAATAGTTCTCCGTTGCTTTGGAGTTGCCGCTCATCATGCCGTCTTCGCGGTTTTCCGTGCAGACGTTGTTGAAGAAGAAGTTTCCGTGGGCAGTTTTATCCTCCGCCCGGGCGCCGAGTCCGATCCCCCGCCGGTTGCCAGAGCAGTGGTTAGCGGAGATAAGGTTGGGCCCAGTGTTGCCTTTGACTTCCTCGTTCCAGACGTGGACTCCCGTTCCGTTCCCGTCCAGGTGGTTCCCAAAGACGATGTTGTTTTGGACCGCTTCCTCGACCAAGACGCCGTGGCGGCGGTTGCCGTTGCAGACATTGAAAAGAGCGGTGCAGTCGACCGCGTGCGCGTCGATATCGATGCCGTCCATGTAGTTTCCACTGCAGACATTGGCGATGGCGTGCACCCGGGTCGCCACGTGGCTCCAGATCCCGCGACCGTTGTTGCCATAAACGTTACAACGGTACATGAAGAGCGGATCGGTCGCCTTGCGAGCCTTGGTGTTTAAGCCATCGCGAGCGCCGGCGATGAGGCTGGTGCCCTCGATCAAGGCCACGCTACCCGTGTTGGCGTTGATGGGGAAGAAGGCCTGACGTCCGGCATCCAGCTTACCGCCGGAGATCGAGCAGTAACCGGTTTCAGGCAGAAGAACCACTTGGGTGATCGGTGCGGCGCGGGCCCACTGTGGTTCGATCGGGATCCCATGATCCGCGAGAATGCGGGCATCAGCGGCCATCAAAAGGCAGCTGTTGGGTGGGAGCTTGAGACCGTCGGGATTTTTGCAGATGTATTCACCTTCCAGGCGAATGACGAGGACGTCATTCGGGTGTTCTGTTTGTGCTTTGGCGATTTCAGCCTCCACCAAAGCGAGGTCGACAGGCACGATTTTCGGCGGCTTGTCCTTATCCGCAGGTTTGGGTTCTTTTTTTCCTCCGGGGAGGAGGGGAAGGTCGAAGCGGCCCAAGCCAGCGACGATGACTGGGTTGGTGTGAGGGTTGGCGAGGGTGGGCGGATCGAAAAATTTCACGCCCGGGGCGGCCGGATCAACCTGTAGGTTCTCATTTGCGATCAGAAAGGCGTTTTTGGTTCCTGGAGCCAGTTTGACGGAGGCCGAGAGCTTGTTGTGGAAGAGCTGCTGGGTTTCCCCCCCGATCAAAATCGTTAGATCGATGGCCGTGCTTCGGTTTTCCGATATGAGATTGCCCTTGCTGGCAGGGGTGAGCTCGAGGGTGAGTTCACTTTTGCCGAACCGATTGCGGGTGATGACACCGCGGTCGGAACTGCTTTGCAGGTCGGTTTTGTTTCCCGAGAAAGTGTTCCCGGCCACGATACTGTTGAGGGAGTTGATGGATAAAGCTGTGCCGGTCTGATTTTTGAAAACATTGTCCAGGCATTGGAATCCGCCGGTTTGATCGACCTTCAATCCGTCCCCGTTTCTCTCGAGGTAGGAGCGGGTGAGGCTGGCTGCTTCGTTGAGGGCGGTCACGTTGGTTGTGCCGCGGTAGTCGATTCCGGCCTTGGCGCAGCGGAGAATGCGCAGCTGGTCGAGATTGATGCGGGATCCCTCGGTGATCTGGATTCCGGTGACGGGCTTGGCTCCGCCATCGAGAGTGGCATAACCGTTTCCATCGGAAGAGATGGAGACGAATTCAGCTTTTTCCACAGAAATCAGGCTAGGGGCGGAGCAGGATGTTGAGGCCACCACGCCGGCTGAGGGGGAGAGGTGAAGGCACATTTTGGAACCCAAACGAAGAGGTGTGGTTTCCACTTCCAGGTTTCCCGTTGCCTCAAGGAGCAGGACGGCGTCCGGCTTCTCCTTGCGGGCCGAATCAATCAGGGATTGGGCGGCCTCGACCTTGCCCGAAGGAATTGTCACGCGCTCGATTACCTCTTTTGGGCTGGTGACAAAAGGGGCTTCCGGCGGGGTAAAAAACGGATCGGCCGCATGCGCAGCAAGAGGGAAAACAAGCCCAAGGTGAAGCAGAAATAAGGCGCGAAGGGAGAAAGGAAACAGGGACAGCCGGCCTGTGAAAATCTTCATCCCTCATCCTGAAGGTGAGTTACTTCGGAAGACAAGCTGGAACTCGAGGTGAGTGTGAGATGGACGCGCAGTTGGATGATTAGGCTTGTGAAAAAAAGGGGAGTTCGCAACTCTTGAGTTGATGAAGATTTCCTCAATCCCTGCCTGCGGCCTTGGATTCTGCTTTTTACTATTTTCTGGTTTGGGGTTTCCCCCGTTTTCGGTGGCGGGAGAAATCGATCTCCCTGTGGCGGGATGGTGTGTCGTGGGTGCCAAGGATCAGAAGTTTGGACCCAAGGAGGAGGCGGGAAAAATCATCTTTGGCGGGGAGGGTTTTGGGTCCAAAGGCAAGAATCTGGCAGCTTTTTTCCCCCCGACAGAAATTGGGGAAGGGCAAACCCTGAAGATGAAGTTGAATGTCCGCTTCGCGGGGGTGGCGGGGACGGGAAACTTTCGGTACGGAATTTTCAAAAAGCGTTCCAAGGACCACAGTCGGGGGTGGCTGGGGTATTGCGCATATGCCGGTTTTGACAAGGCGTTTCCCGGGGGCGCTTTGCTTGCCCGATTGGCGGAAAACGACGCGGATTTCAGCGGAATGAAGGATGCCAAAGGACAGGAGGCGGCTCGGAACCTCGGTCCGAGCGTGACGGGCTCCAAGACGATCAAGGATGGGGCTTATGTGGTGGTGATGTCCCTGAAGAAAACGGGAGGTGCGATCGAGATTGAATCGTCGATGGATGGGGCGGGAGATGTTCCGACCCCGATGGTGCGCTATTCGGCGAAGGATAGTGAACCGACGACGAGTGGTTTCGACGCCCTGGGGTTTGTGACCCATGAAGTTCTGTCGGCCGATTCTGTCGAGTTCAGCGATGTGTCGCTCAACTTAGTCGGACCGTAATTGGTCTTTCGTTAGTTTTTGCGGACCTTCAACTGAAGGAAGCGTTTGGTTTCCGTTGGATCAACTTTGATCCGGGTGCGCAAGAGCTCGGTGGCGCCGTCCCCGTCCACATCCGGATGGATCGTCTCGTTCACCACCGTGCTGCCGTCCACGCTCTGCAGGGTCCAGTTTTTCAGGTCGGGGGAAGACCAGGTTTCATAGGTGAGATCGGTGGCGGTTTTATTATGGCGGTAGGTCAAGGTCACCCAAGGCCCGTTGGGGGTCGTGCCATCGTAACCGGAGACGGGAAGTATTGGTGAGGCTGGGGCGAGCGGATTTTGCCCCAAGGCATAGTCGAGCAAGTTGGAGCTTCCGTTGACGTTGGGGTCGGCGGTTAGGGAGTTGTCTAACCCATACCAAACATACCGGGTAGTCCAGTCGGCATAGGTCAGGCCCGACGAAAAGGTTGCGAGGGGTGGATTAAAAAAGACCGTGGAGATGGTGGAACCGAGGTTGGCCAGGTTCCCGGAGAGAAGATTCTGAGAGCAGTAGTTGGCGGAGCCGTATTTCTGGGCGTCAATCCCAGAGGAAGTGGAACCGGTGATCTGGTTGTTGAAGGCGAAATTCTGACTGGTCTCCCAGGGGGAAGCGGCACCAAAGCGAATTCCCCTTTGGTTCGCCGTGCAAAGATTGCCGACCAGGGTGTTCCGGATCGTGTTGTTGGTCGCTGAAGAGTAAAGGTTCAGCCCGATTTCATTGCTTATACAGGAATTGCGGATCAGGTGATTCAGATTGGCGCCTTCCTCCGTGAAGATGCCGTAGCGGATGTTTTTGACGCAGGTGTTGTCCATCGCAAGGGAGGAGGAGGTGGTGACATCAAAATCGATCCCATCCATGTTCACATTGGAGATCGAGTTATCGGTCAGGATGAATCCAGCGGTGCTTGCCAGCGAGTTGCCTTTGGTCCAGATCCCCCGGGCGGCTCCTCCATTGATTGTGCAGCCGGTGACCATGCAGGGAGTTCCGCATCCGGCAAAGGCGATCACGTCGGAGTTTTCGACCCGGGTGGCTTTGTCGCCAAAGTCATTCAGGGTCATGTTTTCGATGATGATGCGCGAACAGTTGGCGAAGGAGAGACCGGGTCGACCGGTGGTGTTACCGCCCAGAACCATGCCTCCCGACAAACAGATGTGCGTGTTCGTGGTGGAGGCAAAGGCGGTGATGCCGGCATTCAGGTTGATCGTGCCGTCCAACATCACCGAGGTGAAGGAGCCAAGGTTGATCGTGGCATCCCCCGTGATCTGCGGGGCGGTCAGGTGCAGGACCAGGAAGTTGGTGGGATTGTTGGAGCGGGCCGCATCATACTCCGCCTGAATGGCGGACAAGGTGGTGGAGGCAGTGGTGATTTCGGTGCGGGCTTTCCCATTCATGATGGGATTCGTGTGCTGGTTGAAGGCGGTGGGCGGGTAAAAATATTCCTGGTTGGAGGCCACGGCATAGGAGGTGTCCGTGGTGAAGATGCGCTGGATACCAGTTCCCGTGGTCGAAAGGCGATTGCTGAGGGTGGAGCTGAGGCTGTTGCGGTAGAGAACGTTGGCGGCTCCCCCGAGCGAAAATCCCGTGGTGGTGCCCTGCACTTCGTTGCCGACAAAAAAGTTGTGCTGGCTGGTGGAGCTGTTTCCAAGGGTGGTGAATCCGGTGGCGTTGTTGGAACAGCGATTCTTGACGATTTTGCACCAGGTAGAGTTGGTGAGGGAAATTCCGCTGGTGCTGTTGGAGACGGCCTGATTGTTGATCAGTGCACAGTGCGCGCTCGATTCCAGTAGAATGCCGATCGGGTTGTTGCTGGCCTTGTTGTCCAGGCAGACTG
>Ga0214917_10001794_pt1 | contig 27238 bp, 23 predicted proteins | sample LL_1208_BB_MetaG_FD_177983 | JGI IMG/M metagenome (GOLD analysis project Ga0214917, IMG submission 177983) | Freshwater microbial communities from Lake Lanier, Atlanta, Georgia, United States - LL_1208_BB | ecosystem: Environmental > Aquatic > Freshwater > Lake | place: USA: Georgia | collected... | reverse complement strand
TGTAATTGAAGCCTGAGGAGTCCGAGACGAGCTGTTGGGAGAGGAAGATGTTGGCAGCGCCCTTATCGGTCTTGGCGACCTGGGAGAGGGTCAGTTCGGTCTCTGAGAGAATCGGTTGGCGGTTGGTGATGTAGAGGCTTCCCAGAGCGCCGGCCGAGTCGGTGACTGTGAATCCGGTTGGGACACCATTCTTATCTAGGCCAGCATAAGCGAAGTTCGAAGCCTTGGCGTTTACCGCAGCGCCCTCGGCCTTCGCAGCAGCTGTAGCCGCGGCGCTAGCAGAAGGTGAAGCGCTTGAGGTAGGGGCCGACGTATCGATTGAACCTGCAACCTCGTTTGAGGAGACAGACTCGTCAGATGCGATGTTAGGTATATTGGTGTTGGAAGGCATTGAGTTAAAGCCAAGGAATGCAAAGAAAACAAGGATGAGAGAAAGCGCAGCTTTGCTGGACTTCTTAGCGACTTCAGCTGCTTTCTTGTAGGTAGTAGAAAGCATGTCAAGAGCGGTAAGTCCACGCTCTTTGTCGATCACGAGTTCGGACATCACGCGACGTAGCGATGAGCGTGCACGAGAGACAGTGTGGCGAACTGCGGATTCTTTGATGCCGAGTTCAGCAGCGATTTCTTCGGTGGAGCGACCTTCCATCTCCCACATAACAAGTGCAGCGCGCTCAGCAGGTGAGAGCATTGCAAGGGCTTGGCGGACGATCGCGGCATCATCAGCAGCTGCGATGACATCAGCGTGGTCCTTGTTATCGACCCATGTGGATTCAAGTTCTGCGGAGGCATCGTCGAGAACAACGAGTTTCGGACGGCGGCCTTCGATACGGAAGATATCGATGCAGAGGTTTTCGATGGTGCGGTGCATATAGCCAAGAGCGTGATCAGCAGATTCGAGCTCAGGGGCAGCGAGCATGACCTTGATCAGGGCATCTTGGATTACTTCTTCAGCGCGAGCGCTGTCTTTCAGGATGCGTGAGGCGTGGGCAACGAGTTCGCTGCGGTGCTCAGTGTAAAAAGCACCAAGCTCCGCGACGGTCCAGACTTTCAGACCTGCGGAGGCAGATTTCTTGCGTAATGCCACTTGTAGAGCCCCTATTTGTATACCGGTTTTGTACTACAGAGTCGGCCGTCGCCGCCTCTACCCGCTTCTACGAATTGGGTGGGAATTTGTCGCGGAGAGTGGACAAAACGGACAAATTACCTTGTGTCGCGTTCATGAGTTACTTCCCCTTCTATCAATGCCAGTTCGCGAAAGGAGCCAGATCTCTTCGGTTAGTGATTTGCAATCTTGCTGCAGCGCGAGCAACAAAGTGGTCACGATATCTGATCGGTTTTGCTCATCAATTCTAAGTAGGTTTCCTAAATCAATCTGCATGGAGTAATCGCTCTCCAACCCGAACGTCGATTGAGGTTCGTAACTCGGATCTGAGATTACAAAAGGACACTCTATTGGGAGTGCCCCGAGAATTAGCAGTTCCAAGAATCGAAACGTTTGGCCCGCGTAATTCCCTGGAGGACACAAACCAAATTTCGAATCCTTTCCGATTTCAAGGAATTCTTTGATTGTTTCGAAAGTAACATCGTTTGAACCGATAGTTCCACCAAAACCAATCCTTTTGATGATTCTAAATTGTAAATGACTGTACATGGAGCTTGTTGCTTTTTTAAGTTCTGCTGAATCGATAAATTTTGATCTCTGTGTATTACCAGTTTGGCCCACAAAAGATAAAAAAATTTTACGCGTTCTGCCTTCAGGTTCCTTTTTTAAAGCATGGGAAATTAATGAATTGGGAAATGTATTGATATCAGACAAATCTCTGTAAACTCTTGCAAAATTATTCGTGTAGCCCAAAGGCGCTTTAATAACTCTCTTGCCATGACGATTTGTAATCATTTTCACACAGTATTGTCTTAGTAACATTACTAATCCTGCTGCTCCAAGTTTGAAAAAAGGAATTAATTTCAAATTTGAATTTTCTGCAAGAGTTGTAACAAAAAACTGAAACCATTTCTTTCGAAATCCAACTTTCTTGTGCCAGTACGGACGAATAACACCTAAAACAGAATCGGTCCCTAGAACCAAGCTATTGAGCCTTGGACTATAAGTTTCATCGGCGTATAAATATACCCATACGGAGTTTTTTGGTAGTTTTTCTAGGTATCCGCATTCAGATCGTTCGTTACCACAAAGGTAGACGAGTATTAGGTCAAAATTGTTCGAAGATAATAAACCTCTTGCTAAATCAAGAAAAGCTTCAAATTGGTCAATCTGAATCCAACCTAGTTCGTTGCTTATAAATTCGCTACGCTCGGGCGAAAAATAGACGATTCTTGGAGTCATTTTCACATTTCTAATCCGCTTGGATGCTACCTAGTGTTTTCTTATGCTAGCCTAAAACTTATGCGTAGAATTTTGGTTACAGGCGGCGCCGGCTATCTTGGCTCGATACTTGTCCCAGCCCTACTTGAGACTGGTTACCACGTGACTGTAGTAGACAATCTTATGTATAAGCAGACCAGCCTTGCCACTTGCTTTAAATATCGGAATTTTGAGTTTCACAAAATCGATATTCGTGCAGAGAATTCTATGCAGAAACTTATGTCCCGAGCTGATGTAATTATTCCTCTTGCAGCAATTGTCGGCGCACCAGCTTGTGATAATGATCCCTGGGCAGCTTCAGAAATAAACAATGTTGCAACGATTCGTATGTTAAAATTGTCTTCTCCTTCTCAACTGGTATTAATGCCAACTACTAACAGCGCATATGGATCTGGGAATGAGAATAATTACTGTGATGAAACATCCCCTTTGCGTCCACTTTCCAGGTATGCCAAAGATAAAGTAGAAGTTGAAAATGCTTTAAAGGAGCGTGGTAATTTTGTTAGTTTCAGACTAGCGACCGTGTTCGGCTTTTCTCCTCGAATGAGGCTCGATCTTCTTGTCAACTATTTATGTTTTCGCGCAGTAACAGACAATTTTGTTATGATGTATGAAGGGAATTTCAAACGTAACTATGTGCATGTTCGTGATGTCACGCAGGCATTTATGCTGGCTTTAGAGAATGAAGAAGCGATGATTAATCAGATTTTTAATGTTGGTTTAAGTAGTGCAAACATCTCAAAAATTGAATTATGCGAAGAAATTAAGAAATTCGTTCCAGAATTTTACTTTTCCGAAATTCCATTTCGCCAAGATCCTGATCAGAGGAATTACATAGTCTCAAACCAAAAGATTGAAGGTATTGGATTTTCTCCTGAGTTCAGTATTCAAGATGGAATTCGAGAGCTTACGCAAGGTATCGCAGCTTTTCAGGACGCTCGATTCTCGAATTTTTAGATGATAATCACAAGAACTCCTTATCGAATTTCCTTATTTGGTGGAGGGACTGACTTGCCATCCTGGTATACTCAAAACTCCGGCAAGGTCATTTCCTTGGCTATTGATAGATATTGTTACCTTACTTTGAAAACAAATTCTGAATGGTCTCCTTACAAGTATCGTATTACTTATGCGTTAACCGAGATTGTTCAAAACTCTTCTGAAATTAAACATCCTGTTGTTAGAGAATTGTTTAGGAAATTTGACGAAAGAACTTTGGGACTAGAATTGCACCACTTTAGTGATTTACCTGCCCGCTCAGGAATAGGATCAAGTTCTGCATTTGCGGTAGGAATGTTGCACATTCTCAAGGTATATGAAGGACATGTTGTCGATAAGTATTCTCTTGCGGCCGAGGCTATAAGGCTTGAGAGAGAAATCCTACGGGAAAGTGTAGGGGACCAAGATCAAATCGCTTGTGCTTTTGGTGGTCTAAATACAATCGAATTTGATCATAAGGGATGGTCTATTCAACCTGTTCAAATTTCCCGCAGTCGTCAAAACGAATTAATTAGTTATATGGTCCTTTTGAATACAGGCATCATGAGGAGTAGTTCGGAAATTACAAAAAATCTTATAAGTAATATCTCGGCAGGTGTAAGTCATCTCGAAAGGGTTGGAGAATTGGCTAATGAAGCTCTCAAGATATTAGTTTCAAATAACCCAATTTCTGATTTAGGTTTACTTTTGCGGGAAAGTTGGAAGTACAAACTACTAAGTAATCCAAGTTCTGGTTCTAAAACCTTTGAGACAATTCTACAAAGTGCCATTGAAGCAGGCGCCTTAGGCGGAAAACTTCTAGGTGCAGGCGGTGGCGGTTTTATGTTGCTAATAGTGGCTCCTCAGCAACGTAAGTCAGTGCTAAATGCTTTACTTGATAATTTCAATAATCTTATTGAGATACCTTTCAACTATGATTTTGGGGGAAGTAAATGTATCTTCGATAGTGAAGGCGCAATTACGTGAGAAAATTAAAGTTTAGAGATTTCCGATTGTGAGATATATGTTGCACTTACTGTCAAATTCTAGGAACTACAAATGATACGGCGAATCCAAAAACCTTGGGGCTTTGAGGATCGTCTTATATTTGATGATTCCATGGCTGTAACACATTTGAGAATTGGCCCGATGCAGTCCACATCAATGCATTGCCATCCTACAAAAAACACTTCAATGTTCTGCTTGAAGGGCAAAGGAAACCTGAATTTTCTTAATACTTCCGATGAAATTCATCCAAATGTAGGTTTCAATCTAAGAAGAAATCTTTTTCATGCAATTTCCAATTCTTCAACATACGAATCTTTGGAGTTACTCGAGTTTGAGTCTCCCGCTGATAGCAAGTCACTTGTTCGGCTGGAGGACACGAATGGTAGACCACATTCAATTTACGAAGCTTCCGAAATAGCTCCCGAGGAAAATTTCTTAAAATTTCTACTTCATTCGGTGGACGACACTCACTTCGAATATGCAAATGTGCATTTCAGCCTTTACTTGTCTTCTTCAATCGATTTAGATATTGATGATTCAATTTCCTCATTTGTAATCCTAAGGGGATCTATGGTAGATCCCTTGAGTGGTAATGTAGTTCTTCAAGCGCCCGAATTTATAAAACAATCCGCATTGTTTAAACTTTCTAAGAAGTTTGATTTCACTTTTGGCACAATTCTTATACGAATGCGGCCCATCAAATGAAAGATGGTATATGCAAATGAGCATGATGGAATTGAGCTCACAGCTTTCCATATATGAAAGAATGTACAAGATTAGAAAATTTGAGTTGAGAGTCAGAGATGTACATCAAGATGGTAAAATAAAAATACCAATTTATTTGGGAGTTGGACAAGAGTCGATTGCAGCAACTATTAGTGAAATCTTTTCCAATGGAATTCCCATTTTTGCTCAACATAGAAGTCACTCCTATTTCATTTCCTTTGGGGGTGATCTCTCACTTCTCAGGGATGAACTACTCTCTCGGGAAGAGACCTGGGACAAAGGCGCAGGAGGATCCGCTTCAATTTCAAGTGAATCAATAGAAATGTTTGGTCACAGTGGATTCATGGGAGATCAGATACCGATTGCAGCTGGATTCTCTCTGGTGAAAAAAAGACCTGTATTAGGCATCGTTGGAGATGCTTCTGTGGAGGAAGATTATGTTCTCGCAACGCTTGGATTTATCGCAAAGAGAAGAATTCCTATGTTGTTGATATGCGAGGACAATAATCTCTCAATTCTCACAAAAGTTGAAGTCCGCAGGGATTGGAATCTTGCTATTGTTGCAAGCTCTTTTGGTTGCGAAGCTCATGAGATTAATGACCACCCAAAGTCTATTTGGGAAATTATAAAACCTTGGAATCAGATGGGTCCACTTGTTATTAATGTGAAGACGACGCGACATCTTTGGCATTCTGGATCTGGCCAAGATGAAGTTCCCGTTAAAGATACATTGAATGACTACAAGTTGGAATTACTCAAATTCGTTGATATCAAACACATTGAGGATATCGAGGCTCGAATAGATTGTGAGGTAGATGCCGTATGGACCGGAATTTAGCCGAATATATACGCGATACCACTTCAGACTTAATTATCAACAAGAACGCAATAGTAATGGGTCAGTGTCTTACCGCTGTCGGTTGGGTTGCGGGAACTGTGCCTTCTTTTGAAAATCACCCCAACATAATTGAGCTTCCTATGGCAGATGTAGCTGGAGGTGGTATTGCAGTTGGCGCAGCACTAGATGAAACACGGCCAGTTATTTATATAGTTAGATATCAAGGCTTTCTTTGGTACAACGCGATAAGTATTGCTAACTATGCAGCGAAGTCTTTTGAGCTATTTGGTGTACCTTGCCCATTGATTGTGCGTGCAATTGGAATGGAAGGCGGCATAGGGCCCGTGGCAGGTAACTATCATCTTTCGATCTTGCTTCGTATGCCCGGAATCAATGTCTTTGCTCCTATGACTACCTCGGAATGGAATTTTGCTATCTCAAAGCACTTTGAGGAAAATACGCATCCAACAATTCTAGGCGAACATCGTTCGGCGTATAATATAGATTTCTCACTTGATGATCGACTTATCGAAAGAAGTGAGATGAATATTCTTGCTTTAGGTTCAAGCAGGATAAATTCAAAATTTGCCCAGGAATTGCTTGCAAAGAAAGGTATCAGAGTCAATCTTTTCAATCTCTTTAAATTAGCTCCGCTTGAATGGCCAATGGGTTTACTCGAAGCAATAAAAGAAACAAATAATTGTCTGATAGTCGATTCAGATTACGAGGAATGGGGGCCTTCTCAAACCATAGCCTTCAAACTTAGTAAGCTCACTGGTGGCAATATTGATGTGCTGGGACTTACGCGTAAATCTGCCGGCTTTTCCCCTGCCTCTGATAATCTGACACCGTCAGTTTCTCAGATAGTAGACAAAGTCCAGAATTTAATCCAATACAAATAGTGTGGTTTTAACGTCAATTGATACAATAAACTATGGGAAATCGAGCATTAATAATTACCTGGAATGGATTTCAAGATCAAGAGGTTTGTTATCCGTACTATAGATTGATTGGCGCAGGAATTGAGACTCACATCTTAGCTGATGAACGTGACTCCAAAAATAGGATTTACGGCATTCTTGGAATGAATATGCCTTGTCACATCGTTATGCAAGAATTTAGAGATCAATCTCAACAGTTCTTAGACGAGTATCATCTCTTAATATTGCCAGGAGGCGTCAAAGCACTCGAAAAACTTCGACAAGAGACTTCCGTTATTAGTTTTATTGAAAAATGGGACAAAAGCGGAAAGGTAATTGCATCAACTTGTCATGGAGCACAATTACTAATTTCTGCAGGAATAGTCAAGAATCGCACCATTTCCGGTTACTATTCGATAAAAGATGATATCGAAAACGCAGGTGCCATTTATTCTGCGGATTCTTGTGTGGTGGATAGTAATATCGTGTCGTCTCCTCATTACGATCACATGGGCATTTGGATGGAAAAGACTTTGGATCAATTAACTTCCCGTCAAAAGAATTTTAGATTAACAGGTTTGCATGATTCAAAATCTTCATTTCCTTCTGGCTTTGAACATGAGGAAATGAATTTAGCTATCGACTTTGATGGGGTTCTACACGATGACTTTAAGGGTTATTTTGATGGAACTTGCTACGGTGAACCAATCGCAGGGAGCTTGAATGCCCTAGCCTTGCTATCCAAAAAGTTTAAAATCATAATTTTCACAGCTAAAGCAAAACCATCAAGACCTAAAGTAGATGGAAAAACTGGTGAACAATTAGTTTGGGAATGGTTGCAAAAGCACGGATTTGAAAACTACGTGTCGCAAGTCACTTCTGAGAAACCTCGAGCATATGCTTATATTGATGACAAAGCGATTAGATTTTCGACTTGGTCCCAATTATTAGATTCTGAATTGCTATTTTAAGGAAAACTTAAAGAATGATAGATGCATTATTTATTAACGCGGATTCCTCGAGACAGGCTTATCAAGGTTTGTCAGATCGATTCTCAGCCATTGAGCCACCTACCTGGTCCCTTCTACTCGCCGAAGCCTGCCGAAAAAATGGATTTGAAGTCGCAATTCTTGACTGTTCGGCAGAGCGACTTAGCCATGAACAAGCGGTCGCAAGAATTATTGAAATAAAACCCCGTCTTGCAGTGTTTGTTGTCTATGGGCAAAACCCAAACTCAGGTACAACAAATATGATTGGTAACACTCAATGCGCAGCACTTTTAAAGGAGGCAAGTAGCCAAATAAAGATTTGTTTCGTCGGTTCCCACACAAGTGCTTTACCGCAAGAAGTACTTGCTCTGAAATATGTTGATTTTGTATTGCTTAACGAGGGTGTTTATGCTCTTCAAAACTTACTTAGGACAGATCTGAATTCATCATTAAACAAAATTAAGGGAATTGGGTATAAATCAGAAGATTTTCCAATATTGAATCAGCCGGAAATACCTGTTCCCACTGAAAGAATGGATTCTGATCTTCCAGGGTATGCGTGGGACTTGCTTCCGTTTGAATCAAAACCTTTCGATTTGTATCGTGCACACTTCTGGCATGCTGGTTACGATGATAAAAAGAGAACTCCTTTTGCAGCAATCTATACATCTTTGGGATGCCGTTTTAAATGCGATTTTTGTATGATTAATCTCGTCAATCGCGATAGTCTAGATTCAAACTATGTCGCTTCAAATTCATCTAGAATGCGGTATTGGTCTCCGCAATTTATTTTGAAGCAGCTTGAAATTCTTGCCAACTATGGAGTCTCCCGAATTCGACTTTCTGACGAAATGTTTTTTCTCGACCAGCGCTATTTTGAACCACTTCTCACTGGCATTGTTGAAAGAGAATTGAAACTAAATATGTGGTCTTATACTAGAGTAGATACAGTTCGCGAGAGATATCTTGAGTTGTTTAGAAAATCTGGTATCGAGTGGCTCGGCGTAGGGATTGAGGCGGGTAATCGTGAAATTCGTCGGGAAGTATCTAAAGGCAGTTTTAAAGTGGATGATATATCTGAAATTGTTCGCCTAATGCAAAAATTCGATATCAATGTGGGTGCCAATTATATATTTGGATTTCCTGATGATAACTTAACTTCGATGAATCAAACCCTAGAATTAGCTTTAGAACTTTGCACGGAGTTTGCAAATTTTTATCCTTGCCAGGCATTACCGGGTAGCGAATTGCACAAGAGAGCAAAATTAGAGGGATGGGAGCTCCCGTCTGAATATTCAGGCTATGCGTTTCTTTCCTATGATTCCTTGCCATTAAGAACCAAATATCTGACATCGGCCGAGGTTTTGCGCTTTAGGGATTCAGCTTGGACGACGTATTTTAGTTATGAACCATATTTGAATTTAGTCGAAAGTAAATTCGGTGAACAACAAAGATTCAACGTTCTAGAAATGAGTAAAGTCAAACTTAAAAGAAAATTACTCGAATGAAATTCCTAATCAAGAAGACGGCCCTAGATTACACATTCACTTGGATTCTTTTCCTCAACCATTACAGCAATTGACCATAAAGTCGCTGTAACTAATTTGAATTCAAATTCATCTAAAGCTTGAATCAAAACCGATCTTTCTGCTGAATCAAATGCCTGATCAAAATAGAGAATATCTCCCGGAGAAATTGACTCCTTTATCGCTTGATAGGCAAAAAAGGTTGGTGAGTGAAGGTCAAAATCGAAAATAAAAAAAACTGCATGATCAGAAATCTTCAATTCGCGGAAGCGCTCAGTGCTGAAAGTTGAGTTAATCAAACCCTTATGATAAAAAGTTTTTTTAGATCTCTGATCCGGTAATTTTCCAAAGTTGCTGAATTCACCCTCGGATCGATCACGCCATTCTTCCGGAAGACCCGTAAATGTGTCGAACCCATCCCACCTACTTGGCAGAATCACTCTTCTTTTTTTTCTGCTCGAACTTTTTGAACCGAAACATCGATCTGCTAAGTAACCATGAGCTACTCCAAATTCAACGACTTGATAACTTCTATTTGATCCCAGAGAAAGACTCAAGTCAGGGTTAACTATCATTTCAAAGCACTTATCAATCGCCTTATTCCTAGTGTAAGTGATTTTATAATTTGGAAATTGCTTTGAACAAAACTTAGAAAAATCAATTATGTCTGACAGATTCTTTACCTTGCGGACCAGATACGATGAGCGCAATATTGGTTGAATTAGGCAAGTGGCGATGAAGAAATATACATTTGTTGGGTCAACGCGGAGTTTACTCACTTATTTATTTCCCTTCAATCTGGCCAACATGGTGGGAATCATACTTAAATAGATTATAAGGGAAAATAGCTGCAGGAAAAAAAATCCCGTATAAGCATAAATGCTTCCTTCGCCTCTAAATATCTCGACAGATGAAGGAACATTGTCGATTTTCGCGCTTATAAACCCACCTTCGCCTTGTTCAATAACTCTCCTCTTTCCATCGACTATTAGTTTCCACTCTTCATCAAACGGAAGGGCAATTCTAAGAAACCCATTCCCTTTGACACTTATTGTTTCGGGTTTGAACTTGTACTGAAAATGATTATAGGCGAGATTTTCCGTCACAGGTTCTATAACTTTCCCATCAATATTAACATTAGCAGTCCAGGATCCGAATTCCTCCCCAACCTTATCGCACAGCACTCCTTGCGGATTGACATAATTTTCTAATATGGGCCGATGAATTTCCATTGAATTTCTGTACAAACTTCTCGCTACTAGATCTAGCCTAGAATCATACTTACATGAACCGTTATTGTACAAAATAGAAATCATTTGTTGATCATTTACAAGTGCAATCGGTCTAGAGGATACCAATTTTGTTCTATCCATCATCTCGATAGGTGAGTAAATGCTTTCATATTTGTAGCCGATTTGCAAACCTTTGGAACCAAAAGGACCTCCAGCTATGATATGTGTCGATTGCAAATAATTAACAATACCGGCTCCAAACACAATAATTTCAACGGCAACTAGCCAACCAAACATTAGGCGAAAATTTCGAGAATTATATAAGGATAGTTTTCGTTGTCTGGAAATCAATTTAGTACTTAGTAATACAGCAATCGATGTACAAATTGATATAACATAAATTTTCCAGATGTCCGGGGAATTCACAGAATGTTGTCCAAGAAGAGATCCTTTATTAGATTTCCAATCTTGATAGATATAGTTGCATATTTCAAGTTTGCGAAATTCTTCCATATCTTTCACACCACACAGAAACTCCTTAGTTGGATAGAGTTTCAATATCTTTGGCCAACTTAAGTTAAAGAGATGTAAAAATACTCCTATAGCTAGAGGATAAAAAGCAATAATGAAAAATAAGAATCTCACTCCAAATGTCTTAAATGGTTTTAATGAGTACAACGCTTCAGTAGTTTTCCTTTTTCTACTTAAATCCTTGGAATTTGCGATTTTTTCGATATCTACATTTAGTATTTCTGAGATCGCCAAGGTAGCCGCAAAAGAAGAAAGCGTATTGACAGACCAACTCAAATAACTAAGGTGTCGAATTTGGTCAAAGAAGGGCACATAAAGATAAAAAAGTCTCGAAAAAGCTTCGACAGGTGCACATAGCAACAGAACAAAAAATATACATGTGACTAGAGCTAGGTAGGTTTGAAGAACTTCTTTTCTAAAACTTCTGATTCTTATTAACCCGAACAGGACAATAGGCATCGTGAGAAAACTTGCAGCTAGATTAAAATCAGGTGTAGCGTTATGACTCAATGCCTTAAAGGGGCCAAGTAGAACTAAGTATTTTTCCCAGCCTACATTCCCCCCGTAACTGAGAAAATTGGCCAAAGATAGTGATCCATCTGTATCTCTCCCGGGGGCTGTCACAACTAGGTTTTGTAATTGTTGCGCAAAGTAGATAAATAGAATTAGGAGAATAATGGTAATTGTATAAGTGAGAGTACTTATAGGAGAGAGTTTTGCTTTGACTTCTCTAACGTTTAGTGGGGGAAACCTGATTAACTTTCTTTTAATTTGAAAGACAAAAGGTAAACAGAGTATCGCGAAAATTGTATATAGAAATGGGAGAACATAGGTTAATTGTCCAAAAAATATAAAATTGAGATTTAGTAAGGAGATGGAAAAAAACCTTTTCAGCGACTTACCATTTCTCAAATATGTCACTGTAAAAATCAGTAACAATATTGAGAAATTTAGACGGAAATGAAAATTGTAACCCCAAGTTGGTGAATTAGTTAGTAAGAGATAATAAATCAACACATACGATAGTGAATTTTTTACGTTTAAAGCACGGCATACATAGCTAATCATAAAAACACATATTAAATTCAGGAACGCAATATAAAAAGCAAATAGCGTGACTAAATTGCTTATTTTCAGCAATGCAGAAATTACAACTGTAAAGATTGATATCGGATCTTGATATAGAACGAAATAATTTGGTAAGCCAAAAGAGTAATTTGGTAAATAAGTTGGAATTTGATGGTAAAGCCCAATGCCTTTAAGAAAAGGAATCCAACTTATTGCTAAGGCCTCGCTATCATGCTGAATTGGTAATCGACCACCGAGAATTAGTATTGGATAAAACATTACCGCAGGGAGATTGATTATTCGGGTTAAGTGATAACGAATGGATCTTTTCTTGTTCCCTATTGCCATTGGTGTAGTATATAGACATGAAAGAATTTCTTCTTCTAATTAATAACTGGAACGAGGAAGCGGCCCTTGAGAAACTTCTGCCTACTTTAAGACTCATTGTATTGGAACTAGATGGCAGACTCGATGTAATATTCGTGGATAATCATTCTCAGGATTCCTCACAGTTTCTGATTACGAAATTTGGATTCAACTATTTGTTACAACCTGAACCTGGATTGCGGTCTGCGTTCAATATCGGGGTTTCTTATGCCTTTGAAGGCGACTATCACTTTATAGTCTTTGCACAAAGTGATGGAAATTGTGACTTTACTAAGTTGAATGATTTAATTTCGTACTTTTTAAGCGGCGAATTTGATATGGTAGTGGCGTCACGGTACCTAAATTTTAATAAATCTCCTGATGACACTTTCCTGACAAAATGTGGTAATCTACTCTTTACCAGATTAATCTCTTCTATAACGCAATTTCCATATACTGACGCATTGGTGGGATATCGAGTCATTAAGACAAAAGTTATAAGGGATTTGAATCTAATGAATGATGAACTGGTTTATTGGAAACCGGAAAAAGTTATTCGTACGTCGTTGGCTTGGGATCCATTATTGTCACTTTTGTTGCCACTTCGTGGCTACAAAGTTTCTGAATACTTAATTTGCGAAACCAAGAGAATCGGAGGTCAAGAAAAGAAGAAAAACTTTATTTGGGGCTTAGGATTCCTATTTTGGGTTATTCAAGCTGCTTGGCAGGAGCGAATAATTCCATTCTACAGAGTGAAACCTACCGTTGAGCACCCTCTTGGAAACGAATGATTAATTTTCTTCGAGTGTTACGTACCGTAAATTTCCCGATGTGTAGTGACTGAACTGCGATTTTTTATTTTCTATGTCATCTAATTCGCTCTTTTGACAAGAAATATATAAATTTTGGCCAATCCTTGGAATACTATTGAGGTATTCAAGTTCTCTGTCTGGATGAACATCATGATCTCCAATGAAAATCGTGGTGTCAATCGATACGCGCGAGCCTGCTCCTGAGTTTCGCTGCGTCTTATGTATTAATGCATAATCGCTCAAATTGACGAAGCCTCTCTCGGGCTTTATTGAATCATCTTCATAATATTGCATTACCCATTGCATTTGTTTATAGTCAGGTGAAGTTGACAGAAACTCGTCAGTAAAAGCATTTTCATCTTTGAGTTTATAGAAATGTAAATAGTTGTTCTCGGTATCTCCCAAAATTGGAAGATGACAATTCATTCCCCACGGCCCCTCAACCCAAGCATCTGAGTGGGGATATGCCGTATCGAGGCCACGGCCAACATTGTCTTCAAGTTCCTGCGCAAATTTAATTCGAATATTAGGGGTAAGCCTAAACCTTCTTAGAAATTCTGGACCATCTTTCACCAGCTCTCTGATAATCTCACACCAGCTCCGAATAAACATATTGTATTCAAGAGCAAATTCTTTCTTAGGAACTACACCTCCATTTGGCGTGACGTTTTGTCTATTTTTTTTTGCCTCGTCCATTCTTGCGATAAATTCCACTTCCTGCTCATTGAATGGAAAATGAAGAGCTTTTGCGATGTATCTCATTATTGACTCTTGTAAATCATTATGTAGATCTTCCGGAATTCGCTTGCGAGCAAAAAGATTATTCACAGCTTCCATACCCCAGATTTTGCATGCTAGCTGCATGCGAGACTTTCTATAGTCTAGCGTCGATGCCATTTCCCACTCCTAAGCTTCTAAACCCTAGTAAATGCTAGCGGAAACTTGTAATATTGGTAAGATACGCCTCCGGCAAGAGATTTAGAATTTGAACAGTGTTCTCATCATGGACTATTTGCTAACGTATGTGATTGAGATCCTCTCTGGGTAACTCTTACACTCAGAGGATGTACCGTAATCTATTCCGGAAGGAGTTTTACGTGAATGAAGATTTTCTAAAGGACTTTGAGGAAGAAGTTGCGACTCACTTCAACAATGGTAGTATTCGTGGTCCCATTCATCTTTACTCGAATAACGAAAAAAGTCTCATTAATATTTTCCAGCACATTAGAGATCAGGATTGGGTGTTTTGCAGTTGGCGTAGTCATTACCAGTGTCTTCTAAAGGGGGTTGATAGAGAAGAACTTATGGCCTCGATTTTGGATGGTAAATCTATTTCCCTAAATTTTCCTAAACATAAAGTTTATTCATCGGCAATCGTTGGCGGCTCATCTCCTTGGGCAGTCGGAGTCGCGATTTCTATCAAGGAACGTGGCGTTGACCAACATGTATTTTGTTTCATAGGCGATATGACTTCCGAAACTGGAATTCTCCAAACCTGTATTGCCTATTCGTCAACTCATGACCTCCCAATAACTTTCGTCATTGAGGACAACAATTCCTCGGTGATGACTAATACAAGGAAGGTATGGAACTCAGACAATCTTAGGTATCAACAGATTCCCAATAAAAATGTTATTTCTTACAATTACCAGAGTAAGTGGCCTCACGCTGGAGCGGGGAAGCGAGTTCAATTTTGAATAGGTCTTACTTTGAACTTCTTTGTGATGCCATGGAAATGTGCTCAAAGGATCCGGAGTCAATATTTGTCGGACAAGCGGTAGAAGTTGAAGGGACGGGAATGAGTAAGTCTTTAAATACTTTGCCCATCAAGCAACGTCTTGAACTTCCTGTAGACGAAGATTTTCAGTTGGGTATATCCATAGGTATGGCACTAGAAGGTAAACGTGTCATTTCAATCTTTCCAAGATGGAATTTCCTTTTACTCGCCATGAACCAATTAGTCAATCATTTAGACAAGCTAGTAGAACTTGGAATTTCCATTGAGAGGCCATTGATAATTAGAACTGCAATTGGTTCTGAAAAACCTTTGTATCCTGGTCCTCAACATGTTGGAGACTTCACGGAAGCCGTTGCAATGATGTGCAATAACATAGAAGTTGTTCGGCTTGATACAAAAAATCAAATCTTAAGGGAGTACGAAAAAGCGTTATCTAGACAGGATTCTAAATCTACTCTAATCGTAGAATGGAGCGATCGTTACAATGACTGAACTCAAATTTCCACTAATGAAGAATAATATTTTGAGGGACGATCTAGACGAGCTAATTAAACATCTCAAGAAAGAAGATCCTAAATTGACCCATGGTCCGATGATAAGACAATTCGAGGAGAGTTGGGCTAAATGGGTGGGCACCAAATATTCTGTGTGTGTAAATTCCGGCTCATCTGCAAACGACCTTACAATGCTAGCAGTCAAACACTTTAAGGGTGATGGCGAGGTTTTGGTACCTCCCCTAACTTGGGTTTCTGATATCGCCTCAATCATTCACGCCGGCTTAACTCCGAAGTTTGTTGACATTTCACTTGAAACTCTAGCAATGAACGAAGATCTTATTCTCGAAGCTATAAATGAAAAAACGAGAGCGGTCTTCCTAACTCATGTTCTTGGATTAAACGGATTAACTAGGAGGCTTATCGAAAATTTACGTGAAAGAGACATTTTGCTTATTGAGGATGTTTGTGAGTCTCATGGAGCTAAATATGAATCGCAGAAGCTAGGAACTTTTGGATGGGCATCCAATTTCTCTTTTTATTACGCCCACCATTTAACGACCATTGAAGGAGGTGCCGTTTGCACCGATGATGAAAATCTATACGAATTCCTTAGAAGTGCTCGTTCTCATGGATTGCTTCGCGAAGTATTAAATGAAGAAACAACTAAGAGTGTTAAAGATGCTTATCCAGATCTAAATCCTGAATTCATATTTCAATTCCCAGCTCATAATATGCGACCTACAGAATTAACTGGTGTTTTAGGTCTATCTCAACTAAAGCGCATTGATGAAAATATCACAATTCGAAACCGTAACTTTGAAACTTTTCTCAAGAACATAAATTCGAACCTTTTCTTCACAAATTTTAAAATCGAGGGCCAATCAAACTATGCCTTGATGGCAATACTGAACAATCCCGATTTTCAAAAAAGAGATGTGATCGAACGCAACCTTACAGAGAATGGAATTGAATATAGACGTGGACTGTCAGGCGGCGGTAATCAATTACGACAACCATATCTAAAAAAGTATTTAGGTCAAACTGATATTTCTACATTCCCCATCGTTGAGCATGTACACCACTTTTCATGGTATCTAGGAAATTATCCTGAACTATCGACCGAAGGAGTTTTGGAAATTTGTGAGGTGCTAAATAATTCTTGACTAGAGTGCTTCACTTAAATTTCCCTAGAATCTCTAAAAATTTGAGGGAAAGTCGATTTTGTCCAAAAACTTCCATAAATCGGATATGCCCCAGTCTTCTTGTGCTTTCAATATATTGTTGGTCTTTCACTAATTCTTTAATCCTTGTATTTAGTTCATCAATAGAACCGAAAGCAAGATAGTGCGTGTCAGGTTCAAAAAAAATACTTAGTGGTCCTACGCCCTTTGGTTGGTCTGTGATTAAGAGACAGCCAGATGCAAAGGATTCCAAAGATCTTCCCGTTATTAGGAAATGAGTACTTGACTTTCTAGACAAATCTAAACAGTAGGACAGTTGATTCATTGCTAGTGCATAATCCTCAAGTCTAGGTATCGCTTTGCGATTTTGATAGATGAATGCTTGAAACTTGGTTTTCAATTCATTTTCTTTCGCTTTTCTTAAGACTTCATCGAGAATTTTACGTCGATAAGGAGAGGAGACATTGCCGCTAAATCCAATCGCTAAATCTTTCTCGCTTGGGTAGAAGAGTTGTTGATTTAGGCCAGCAAAGGGGAAAAAAAACATCTTTTTTCTGATATTCTCGTCGATAACGTTAATCCCAAAAGGATCCATATGAATAAAAATGTTGACACTTCGATTCATTTCCATAAGTAACTTCTGATCAAGCTCTCTCCACAAATCATTTACGACACAAATTAGAATTCCGTTCTTGAACATAGAACTCTTCAATTGAATGATTTTTTTACGGAAAATATCTGAAGTATGCAAAACAGTTACAAACCAAATTTTACTTTTGTTTTTCACTTCACTCTTCAAAATCCGAAGCACAGTATCCTCTGCCGAGGATTCTGCAAAGTCAAATATTTCAACTAAAGGTTTCTTTGAATATTTCAATAAACTGACAAGGTCGTGTAGAACATGATTACTCATGTGAGCTACTTCGCTTGAGGGATAAATAATTACAAATAGATCATCATTTCCAAAATTGTTGACCGTTGGTTCTCGGAAAAACTCTTCTATCGAATTATCGTGACTCTTATTGCGACTAGAATATTGTTCTTCTTTCCATGAGTTTCTTTCTGCGATGTCAAGAATCCTATTTATATGCCGAATTGTCTTACCTGAATTTAACTTTTTGGCGGCACGTCGTAAGAGCCATGTCTTCATTGCAGCGCGAATTCGAGAGGTAATGTTCAAGTATTCTATTCTTCTAGGATTCTTCTTCTGAGTTGAACTTTCAAATTTTCTTTAATGTTTTTTACCGCTTCGGTACCAAACTTACTCTCAATCATCTTTTGAAACTTTGGATTAGAATGATATTCGATAAATGCTTTGTCCCTAAATGCCAGAATTTCCTTTGCCGTCAATTGCTGATTTCGCAATGGTAATGTGTCGTATGAATGGAACGAGAAAGCCCCATACTGTTCTGGTAAATCATAATTACTGTCAAGTGCTAACTTATAGAGTTCACTTCCAGGTAAAGCCATTGCTGCGTACATGTTCCAGCCAGCAGTATTTAGTTCTTTGGAAAATTCAAGAGTTCTTTGCATTGATGAACTGGTATCGCCCGGAAGGCCCACTATGTAATTTGCCATAACATTGATGTCTTGAGTTTCAACTTGCCTAACCACCCGCTCTATATCTAAGTCTTCAAATTTCCCCTTTGTGACCTCAAGACGCACGGATTTTTCTGCACTTTCAATTCCAAGAGCAAGCCAACGAATTCCTGCCGACCTCACTGTGCTTAGAATTTCAGGACTTGTAACTGTATCGACTCGTGAATACGACCACATTTTTAAATCACGTGAATAAGATCTTTTGGCTAAACTTTCGCACAAAGGTTGATAATGTTTTTTGTAGAGTAGGAACATTTCGTCAGTAATCTTAATAGTTTTTACACCTAAGTCATTCAAGATATCGAATTGCCTCAATATAAATTCTGTGCTCCAAAACCTCATGCCCCGATAACTTGAGGCAATCCCAACTTCTTGTTCATCGTTACGATTTAGAATATTTATCATACAGAATGAACACCCGAAGTTACATCCTAGAGAAGTTTGAATTGCTGCATATGGGGAGCGATCTTCTTCAATGTACTCAGCATGCCAGAGTGGAGATCGGTAAAGGTCAAGCGGTTTTTCCTTGTAAGGCAATAAGTCCCATGCATAGCCTGGCAAATCTCTATCCATATTTTCAGTTTTAACTATTTGACTAGAAGGGTTCAGAACGATGGCCCCCGTATGGTCCCGAAAACAAATCCCTTTAATATTCGATAATGTTTGAGCGTTAAACTGATCTAACGTTAGCACTTCATGTAACGCGTAAACACCCTCATTGGTGAAACAAAAATCGATGCTGCTTTCGTTCTGAAGAGTTACTTTAGGGAGTGCCTGCATGTGAGATCCCAGAAAGGCAATGGGTGTTCGCACTCCTCGCAACTTTAGTAATTTGCTTAACTCAGTTGCGCCAAACATGTTGGCTGTTCCCGCGTTCACATTCTGACCATAAACAACAAAAACTAATAAGCGGCATTCAATCTCGAGAATTCTCTGCACTTGACTTTCGAGGTCAAGTCGCTCGGCATTGGGGTCAAAAATAGAAACTTCAAAGCCTTTTGACCTACAAGACTGTGCCAGAAGAAGTGACCAGGTAGGAGGCTCAATGGCACTATACTTTGCCGCCAGACCTTGATAGAGTACTGTGGATTCCGCTGGGTTAACAAATAGGACATCAATCATCTCAATTCCTTCCGGCTTTCAGCACTAATCAAATCTTATTTCTTAACAGAAATGAATACCATCTTAGCAGTACTTGTAAATTCACTTGCTTTGCCTGAACGTCGAACTGTGAGCCCGCTCGGGATCGAACCGAGGACCCAAAGATTAAAAGTCTTTTGCTCTACCAACTGAGCTACGGGCTCCATGCCCTAATCTTAACAGATTCAAATACAAAGACTGCACCACTTTTTCTTGTTGAGAGTCGTCTATTTGTTATTCTGCGAGTTGACTAGATTTCGTGCGTGAGAAATTGTCATACTTCATTCAAATCAGAGATTGCCGAAATTTGCCTATCGATTTCGTACCACAGATTCCAATCAGTATAACGATTCCTAAAGAATTGACTCGCTTTATCCCCCATAATTCTGTATTTTTCGGGTTCATTCCTTACTAACTTTATTGCATTCCGTAAATCAGAAAAATCTTCAAAGGGAAGGTAGTGAAGGTTTGGAACCAAAACCTCTGACATTGGTCTAAAAGATGTCGTTTCTTGATGCATGAGCACACAGCCTGCGGCGATTGCCTCAAGACTTCGTCCAGGTATTAAGAAATGATCCAACCCTTTTTGAGCAAAACTTATGCAAATCTCGACATCATGTAATAATTCCCAATATTCTTCTTCCGAATATGCACTCTCTTCCGAGAACTTATAATGAGCCTTTATACAAAGTTCGAATTTTGTCAGATTTGAGAAATGCTTCAGTACTTTATTTAGTATCTGCCGTCTATCAGAATCTCGCACTTGTCCTGAGTAAAAGATTCCGCGACGTGATGATTGATTTTCTTTCAATCTCGATGGCATCAATCCGAGGAAAGGATAAAAAAGTGCCTTTTTTTGAATCTCTTCACTATACGATCGTATAGAAAAATTATCGATGTGTAGGAATAGATCACATTGCTCGGACCATGATTCAATAACAACCTTATCCTCCGGACGCCAAAGATCCCCACAAATATTAATTAACTTAAATTTCTTTTTATCTCTAATTTCTGAAATCAGTGAGGGCGTAAATTCCCTGTATTCAGATAAAACATATGAGTCCGAAGAATTAAAAATTACAATTTCAGGATTCGTTTCATTTAGAGCTTCGAGAAAAATCTCACGTAGGCTTAAATTAGGTTTAATCTTTCTCTGTATTTCTATATCTACCTGTTGAATTTTGTAATTGACTCGTTTCGCTGAGCTAATTAGTTGATTAATCGTAAAGCTTGATCTAACTCCATAATTCTTGGGGCAAAAAAACAAAATTGTTTTTGATTTCGATAAGACTTCGTGACGGCAGTCATGGTTCTCACGAATTTTCATGAGTTCTGGCATGAACCGTATATTCTTGATTTGCAAACTAGGACTAGTTTTTTGTTGCCGAGAAATTTCATTTTGAGGTAGGAAGTTTTCCAAGAAATCTGGATATGGCTGCAAATTCGAAAGACGTTTCGCTAAGTAGATTCCGAGTCTGGCCTGAGTTGGCAGGAATACCTTCTTGATAAAATAACTTTTAGGCTGCGAAAACACTGCCAAAGTTTCTCATATTTATACTCAGGAACTGATTCAAAACCACAATCAACCTCTATACAGTGAAGCTTTACAGCTTTTTTCTGACAATTGCTAACCATTGTCTCTTCAAGTATGCTTTATTTTCCCCTCGTCCTCATCGTCTAGGGGCCTAGGACATCGCCCTTTCACGGCGGTAACACGGGTTCAAATCCCGTTGGGGACGCGATGGCCCAGTAGCGCAGTTGGTTAGCGCGCCGCCCTGTCACGGCGGAGGTCGCGGGTTCAAGTCCCGTCTGGGTCGCGATTTGTTTCTAGGCTGGGTAGCTCAGTTGGTATGAGCGTGCGACTGAAAATCGTGAGGTCGACGGTTCGATCCCGTCCCCAGCCACATCACTTTTCTGTAATCGACTTCCTTAGCACCAAGAGCGATAAGGGACGTGGATGTTTGGTGCATACGAGATTTGAAAATCTGCGATCTTTGAGGCCGATTTTTTGCGAGAGGAAGTTTCGAACAATTCCCTTGCGAGAACTGGTCTTGATGCCAGCCAAATGTTCGATTCTCAGCATGCAGACCAATCTCTTTTTAACATGCCACCATTCTAATCTCGGATGCAAGTGGATTTCCGAAACGAGCTCAAAACCACTTTCTAGAAATGCAGATTTCCATTCTCTATCGCGATATTCATGTTCGCCATTATCTCGGCGCGTAAATCGACGGTTAGGGTCAAAATTTTTTCCGGAGAGCCACTCTCGAGAATATTCATGATTTAACATTTCTTCTATTGAATTATCGGAGATGGAATCAACCCATGAACGATCGATCGAGATGAAAAAACCACCAGGCCGTATGACTCGAGCTATCTCACGAATTGCAGGTTCTAATTTTTCTGCATGATGAAGACTTTCGATCTGCATTCCAAAATCTAGTGAAGACGATTTAAAGGGAATATTCTCAAAGACTCCATAACAAGGTAGAATTTTGTACGAGTTGTCATCTAGAATCTGTCTGCTGATGAATGGAATTCCCTCAATGACAAATGGTTTGACTGCCTCAAGGGCGATAATTCCCTGAATCAGTTTTCTCTCATCCAATTCTAAAGTCGCACAACTTAGCAATGCTATTCCCGATCCAACTTCAATTCCTATCCCTGATAATCCTGGAAGAAGGTTCATGCAAAAAAGCTGGCTCAGCAATTCTTTTATGATTGAATACTTGGGAGAACCGTGGCTATTCGCTATGGCATCAATGTCCTTAACCTGAAGCCCAATAGAGACGGATTTTGATCGGGCCTGAATAGCATCAGTATCTGCAAATTTCGCAGGCGGTGATAAGTCGATGTGAGCCGAGCTTCGAGATGGACGGAAAAGATCAGATAATTCTGACCTTGAAATTCGCCTTTCGGATGAGTCCTTCATTTGCTCAAATCTACCATCAAGAACTGAGAGTTATTTGTCACTATGATAGTGACATGACGTTTCGTCAGTCTTTGAGAAAACTTTCATCTAGACCAAATATATTGCTAGTCAAAGCTGTCTACGCGATTCTCAACAACCAAAGCAAAAGAAGAATCCGGCACATCATTCCAATCTATCTTGTACTCGCCTTGATGGATCTTCTGGGCGTGGTTTTATTAGCTTCTTGTGGAACGATAGCCTTCAATCTAGTAAGCGGAGATACTCGGCCATCTCGAATTGAGTTGATACTTCGGGGTTTGATTCCTTTTGAGGTGGAAAGCACAACACTCATTCTCACATTTGCTATTTCGGCTGCGGCGTTCCTTATTGCTAAGACTATATTGAGTGCAATAGTGAATTTCCGAATGATCAGGTGGCTGGCAAGTCAAGAATCTCAATTTTCTATAAATCTTTTCGACTCCCTTTTGAAGGCGCCACTCGCAGAAATTCGCAAGATTGGTATTGGTGACGCTCAATGGGCAATTATGATTGGAAGTTCTCGGATTATTTCGGGTGTGGTAGCTCCCTTAATAATGGTTCTAGGAGACATAATCTCCATTCTTGTACTCTTAGCTACTTTATTGACAGCAACTCCATTTGTAACCCTAGTGTTAATCGCCTTACTAATTATGTCTCAACGAGTCTACTCTTATTGGCTCCGAGGAAGATTGACTTCATACGGCCATCAAGCGTCGGATAAAGGTTCTAAGCTAAATGAAGAGATTATGCAGAGTTTCAATGCTGTAAAGGAAATAAAGATATATTCAATGTCGGAAAAGATTAGCAAGTACTTTGCAAGCGAGAGAAATGTTATTTCAAGTATCGGACAGAAGAGTTCCTTTTTGAACAGCTTATTTCGTTATTATCTAGAGTCAATTATATTATTTTCGGCTTTTTTCGTGGTTGTTTTTGAACTTTACAATTCAGACTTACGTCGAGCACTAACTTCGCTTGTTCTCTTTATGTCAGTAGGTCTCAGAATTATACCCTCGCTACAAAGGCTACAGGCGATAACGATGTCTCTTCAATTGAGCCAAGGAATGACAAAGAATTTTTTTGCCCTGAATAAGCAATTAAGTACGTTGACTTCTGAAGCATCTAAAATTCATAACGATTTCAACACAAAGCAAAGTTTTGGGATTGGAATTGAACTTGAAGACGTTTGTTACTCCGTTAATTTGGAGTTTCAAAAACAAGAGATTTTGACGAATATTTCAGCAAGAATTGAACCTGGAGATTTTATTGCAATCATTGGGACGTCCGGTTCTGGCAAGACCACTTTAGTTGACTTAGTATCGACACTAATTGATACAAGTTCAGGATCAATTAAGTATTTTGATGAAGGTGGGAATTCTTTACCTATATCTCGTAAACAAATTGCCTATTGCGCTCAATCACCTTATGTCTTTGATACTTCAATCGAAGACAATTTGGCTATTTCAATGTCTGAATTCAATCTTGAAAAGGTCAATAAAATTATTAACTACTTTGACCTAAAAAGTCTTCTAGCTCATTCTCCAAATGACAATTCAATATCTCTGTCACGTCGCGTATCCGGGGGCGAAAGACAACGAATAGGTTTGGCTCGAGTATTTCTCTCTGAAAGGCCTATATGTATTTTTGACGAGCCGACCAGCGCACTCGATGAGGAAAATATGGCAAAGTTCCTCGAATTATTGAATTTAAATAGGGGCAATACGACACAGATAGTTGTTACACATGACCATGAGATTGCCAAAAAGGCGGATAGGCTAATGGTGATTGAAAAGGGCAACCTTGAATACTTTGGAGTTCCGCATTTGTATTTTGCAAGGCCATCAACAGTTCATGAGTAAAGTCGGTATTTGTGGCATAAATGGACAAATAGGTTCTCACTTATCATCCCAGTTTGGCACCCAAGCAGTCGGGGTTGACCGTTTAGGAGTGTACGAAGGCAAAATCGACTGCTTGATTTGGGCGGCTGGGTCCACTACTAATCGATCTGAAAAAGAAGATACGCTTGTTGAGCTCGCAAAAGTCAAAAGAACTTTAAGTGGCATTAACTTTTCAACCATAAAGCACGTCGTTTTAATTTCCTCGGGAGGTAGCGTATATGGCAGTCATTCATCCTTACCTCTTAATGAAGATGCTCCTCTCAATCCACAAACGCATTACGGAGAACTTAAAGTCGAAATTGAGAGAGAATTTCAGTCACTTAGCCACGAGCACGAATTCAAACTTTCTATTCTGCGCCTAGCAAATGTGTATTCGATGAAAGGAAAAGGGCTAGTTCGTACTGTTGCAAATTGTGTCGACACCAATAAAGCTTTCACTTTCCAGGTTCATCCAAATTCAAGAAAACAGTATGGCCACGCTGCAGACTATGCGCGAGCTATTTTTAATTTCATCAGCAATTCCAATTTACCGTCAACAAATGTCGCACTGAATCTATTTGCTCCACATTCATATAGTATTCGTGACATCATAAAATTAGGGGCAGCGCTCACCAAATTCCCAATTTCGAACTCAATTCGAAGTCTTCACTTACCGTTAGAAACGATCATATTGGATACAAAATTCCCTAACTATTTTGGTGAATTAAGAGAGTGGTCAGAGATAAGTTCATTTTTAAATAGAGTCAAGAGAGGTGAAATGTGATTGCAATTACTGGTTCTGGTGAAATCGCGATTTCAGTCGCAAGGAATTTGATTCAAATTGGTCATGAGATTTGTGTGTATGGACGGCAACATACGATTGCTCCTGAAATTGAGAAGCACTACCGGAAACTTGACCAATATCGTTTCATTAATTTCGATAGCAGAGTTAGTACGCTTCTCGTGACGAATGGGAGCTTCATATTGAATCAATTTGAAAAATTGAAAACAAGCGAGATAGATGAACTGATTGAATCTAATTTCGGGGTAGTCACGAATATTGTTCAACGTTTTTTGCAGCAAACCGTGAGTGACATTCGGAGAGACGTTATAGTTCTGGGTTCGACGGCTGCTTATGATTTAGGACCACTAGCCAGCGTGTATGGTGCAAGTAAACTAGCTTTGAAGGGGTTTCTAACTTCGCTAAACAAAGAATACGCAAAAACTGACACACGATTCTCATACATTTCCTTTAGTACAGTTGACAATTCGATGGGTAAGTTAGTCCCGGATCAAATTCAAGAAACGCTTCTCGAATTGGGCGAATTATCAAAGGAGATTACTTTGAGAGTCACAAGAGATACTAATTATTTTGAGCCAGAGACGATTTTGAGAAGAAGATTTATCCAGGAACATAAAAGCAAATGATTGGCATAATGCAGGGAAGACTCTCCCCTCCTCTATCGAACAAAATCCAAGAATTTCCATGGGTGAGTTGGGAACAGGAATTTATTACATTAAGCGATATTGGGGTGAAGCTACTTGAGTGGACCCTAGATCTAGAAAGATTGAATGAGAATCCACTTATGACTTCCGAAGGGCAAATAAGAATTCTCAAAGCCAAGAGAATTTATGGAATAAGTATCGAATCAGTAACTTTGGATTGTTTTGTTGAAGCACCTTTGCATAGGATAAATCCACTGAATAACCTTAAATCAGAAGTTAAAGTTTTTGAAAACATTATTAGAAATGCGTCGCAAATCGGAATTAGTATTGGAGTTTTGCCTCTTGTGTTCGAATCTGGAACAGATAATGAAAGCTCATTGGGTCCTCTTTTTGAGTTACTAAAGGAGCTCGAAAATGAGTGCCTTCAAAACAAATTCAAGATTGCCCTGGAATGCGAGTTTGAATTACCTACTCTAAAGTGGATTTCAAATCAGATAGCAGATCTCCAACATATTGGATTCAATTTTGACATTGGCAATAGTGCATCACTTGGAAACAACCCTCTTGAGGAGTTACGCATCTATGGGGGTAAATTGATTAATGTTCATATTAAGGATCGCCTACTTGGAGGAAAGACTGTTCCTTTAGGGACAGGAAACGCTAATTACACGTTAGTGAGTGAAGGATTGCGCGAGTTGAATTACAATGGAAACATGATTTTGCAAGCAGCGCGAGGAGAGACAGGTACCGAGAAGGAAGTTATCTCTGATTACATTGAATTTTGTCGGAATTTTGGTTGGGAAGTCAATTGAGTCAAGGTATCGCCCTCTTAACTGGAGGATCTGGCCTAGTAGGAAGTGCAATTGGCGCTGAGCTATCAAGACGTGGCATTAAAGTTCATTCAATAGATACTCAATTGCCCAAGGCTCAGATTCCTGAAATCTTGTATCACCAAGCTGACATTACAAATCGACTAGAAATTGAATCGCTCATAAGCAAAATTTCAAAACTTGGTTCTATAGATTATGTAGTTCACTGCGCCGCGATTGACCCAAAAGTTGGAAAGGACTTAAAGCATGTCGAGGGATTCCAATACGAATTATTTGATTCAATTTCAAAAGAATTTGATGTTTCGATTCTTGGTGCACTCTTTACGATTCAATCTTTTCTTAGTCATATTGAACGAGATTTCAGTAAATCTCGTTCAATAGTTTTGTTAGGATCAGATTTAAGTGTTATTTCTCCAGATCAAAGAGTATATCTGGACGCAAATGGAGTACAAACTTTTTATAAACCCATTTCCTACTCAATTATCAAACATGGAATTGTTGGAATGACGAAATACTTAGCAACTTTGCTCGCTGAGAAGAATATCCGAGTAAATTGTGTTTCGCCTGGCCCAATACTGGATCAGCAACCAGATCAGCTTGTAACAG
>Ga0214917_10001793_pt1 | contig 27242 bp, 24 predicted proteins | sample LL_1208_BB_MetaG_FD_177983 | JGI IMG/M metagenome (GOLD analysis project Ga0214917, IMG submission 177983) | Freshwater microbial communities from Lake Lanier, Atlanta, Georgia, United States - LL_1208_BB | ecosystem: Environmental > Aquatic > Freshwater > Lake | place: USA: Georgia | collected... | reverse complement strand
TTTAGGAAGTAATATAAATACATTAATAACAGATATTTCCATTAACACTACCCAAGTAACATCAGCTTTAGGAAGTAATATAAATACATTAATAACAGATATATCAACGAATGCTTCGCAAGTTACTACTGTTTTTGGCAATTCAATTAATACCTTAATAACAGATATATCAATAAATACAATGCAAGTTACAACAGCAATGGGAACTAATACTACAGCATTAATAAATGCATTATCCAATCCTTTACAAGTTTCTTTTGGTTCGGGATCTGTTGACGCTTTTGGCAGATTGAGAGTATCTGAAGTTGCAACTCTTTTTGATTTAACACATACATTTGGTAAAAATGATTTGATAGAATGTGAGAAAATATCATCAGGTGCTACAACATATGATTCTAATGCTTCTTGTGTAAATTTAACATTAGCTGGGACAACATCATCATCACATATAATAAGACAATCTAGGAAATATATGATATATCAACCTGGTAAATCATTGTTAGTTTTAGCTACTGGTGTATTAAGTGTTACCCCAGGAAGTCAAATAATCAGTAGAATTGGATATTTTGATAGTAGTAATGGCTTCTTTTTTGAATATGATTATAGTACACCTAAAGTAACACCAGAAATTAATATTGTCAAAAGAAGTTATGTAACTGGTACCGTACAAGAAACTAGAATACCTCAAGGAAGTTGGAACATTAATAATTTAGTGCCTTATTTTAGTCCAAACTTAGCTAATATATTTTTCTTCGATTTTGAATGGTTGGGGGTTGGTATGGTTAGATGTGGTATAATTCATAATGGGGAATATGTTAATTTACATGATTTTTATCATGATAATTATGTTTCAAATGTTTATATGACAACTGCTAATTTACCAATAAGATATGAAATTATTGGAGGGGGGACAACTGGAACATTAAGACAAATTTGTGCTTCAGTTCAGTCAGAAGGAGGTTATTCACCAATAGGTTATGGATTTTCGGCATCTAGAGGAACAACAAGTAAAAGTGTTCCAAATACTGAAACACCAATAATAGCATTAAGATTAAAATCAACCAGAATAAGAACAGATGTTCAACCTAGACAATTTAGTTTATTTTGTACAACTACAACAAATATGATATATAGGTTAAGATTTTATAGATCACCTAATGCTGATCCATTAATAGGAGCTTCTTGGCAAAATGCTAATACAGAAAGTGCAGTTCAGTATGATACAAGTGCTACAGGGTTTGCTGCAGGAAGTTCATATATAATTTCTCAAGGATATTATGCTGGTAATAAATCTGATATAACTTTAAGACAAGTTGATGCATTATTCAAAGATTTCTTATCTATCGCTGCAGATATTGATGGAAATACAGATTATTTATTATTAACTTGCCAAAATTTACAAAATAATACAGATAATATATATGGCAGTATTGATTGGTCTGAATTTTATTAATATTATAATTATTTATTATAGTATTAATAGTTTAATGTTTTCTAGATTTTTTACTTCCTTTTTTAGTATGTTTCTTACTTGATTTTTTCTTGCCGCCACCTGTATGTTTCTTACTAAATTTTTTAGAATGTTTCTTACTTCCTTTTTTAGTATGTTTCTTACTTGATTTTTTCTTGCCGCCACCTGTATGTTTCTTACTAAATTTTTTAGAATGTTTCTTACTTCCTTTTTTGATAGGTTTCTTGCTAGTTTTTTTGGTTGATTTTCTTTTTTTCCCTCCGCCTCTAACAATTGATGCTTTTAAATCACCAACTGCTAAAGCACGAGCAGAAGTAGCATTTTTTATTTCAGCAGATAATTCTGAATATGTTTTACCTTGTTGAGATGAATATTCAGAAGGTAAATTTGGGATAAATGCAGAATCAAAACCAAATTCTCCTTCGCCTTTATATTCGGTAGGAACTTTACCATCTACACTTCCTTGAAATTCACGACCTTCACCATTAATTACAGCACCTACACAGCATTCCATTCTAGCTTTAGAACCTCCATCTCTTTCGATTATACCTTTGTTACCCATGGCTTTAAAGTAAAATTTAATTAGTGCTCCAGGGAATTCTACTTTACCTTTCATATTATCAATATAAAATCCAGTATCTTCGCAGAAAACCACAATGTCTCTTAGACTATTTATTTCAATACCTTTGCTAGCAAATTCTTTTTTAATATTTCTAAAATGTTCAGAAGAAGTAGATTCTAATAAAGAAATAGCAGCTTTAATTTTTTCCTTGATAACTTCCTTAACTACGGTAGTTTGGATTTCAGGTAAATCAATATCATAATTTACTATGTTAAAACCATCACCAAATATAGCTTTAACTTCTTTAATTTTACCAGCATTACCACTTACGAAAACAATATTACGTGACATATAAATTAATTTATAAAATAATTTTTTAAATTAAATTACCATGAAAAATAGCATACACTGCAAATATATTTGACTTTAAAACTATCTTTTTCTTTGAAGAAAACTGCTTCCTTACGTTTAGGATCTTTATGAGTAATACAATTTGGATTCTTACAAGTATAATCATGTGTACGAGGTAGAATAGGATCTTTACTGATGAATTCATTTTCTTCAAGAGTTCTCATTTTAGTTTGTTTTTCTTCCATATTTAAGTTATATAATAGAATGGTTTTCTTTATAGGTTCAATGTTATTACAGTTATTACATTTAAATTCTGCACCAACGGAAGTTAATTCTTCAAAGATTTGATTGAATTTAGCTTTCTCTGCTTCTGTCATCTTTTGATATTTTTTGTTTTTATTAGTATCATCTCTACTGAATTTAGCAACATACTTTGAAAAGTCTTCACCATTTTCGAACTTTTTCAATGCATCTGCTAATTTATCAATAGGAGTTCTTGAATCTTTTGTACTTGAAGTTGATGATTTTACAATATCAAAAGAATATGAACAACTTGGACAAAAATACATTATATTATAAAAGTGTATATTTTTATATAATTTAATCAATTTTTTTTACTGAAAAAAATGAAGATTAATTAAATTATTCAAATCATTTATAATTAATGTCACGTCAAGAGAAAATCAATATAATTATAGATAAACTTAAACATATAGATGATAATAATTTCAGCAAAATTATTTCTATTATAGATAAAAATATAGATAAGTTACTATTTAGTATTAGTAAAAAAGAAAAACATAAAACCGTTAAGATTAAACATCCGGATGGTGGTAAAAGAAGTATCGATAAAGATATTTCTGAATTAATTGATAATTTATGGAAACTAGACCTGATGACCTACAATAGTTGTCAAAATAATTATTTAGAAGGATATATTTGGATAGAATTTACAGATTATGCAAATTTCATGTGTTTTATGAATATGATATTTATGAATACAAATCCAAATATTCATGATAGAATATTCTATGCACATAGCTTTATGGATAATATTTGGTATTACCGAATTAATCATATGGATGCTGAATCAATGGAAAATTCTGATTCTGCATCTACTGAAACTAATTTTTTGCTACCTCCAGGATTTTCTGTTAGATTCCCAAGAACAGATTATGATATGGTTTTAGATATATTAAAAATACAAAATATGAAAAACGAAATAGAAAAATTGTCTAAATAAAAAATATATATTATTTTAATGAAATATTTTCCTTATCAATTAGGAATAATATATTTAGTAAATAATACACATTTATTTAATATTAAAATTAATAAGATAAATAATTATCCAAATGTAAATCACAAATTTCCTATAAGTTTAAAATATCCAAAAAATATATCTAGTCTTTATAAATGAATCCGACTATGTTATTTGAAGCTGCAATCGTTGGTGTAGTTACTTATGTTATTGGTATAATTGTTTTCAATTTAACTATCAATAAGAAAAACCAAAACAAAAATAAAGAAGAACCTTTTGGATTACATATTGCTTTTTTTGCAACCGGTTTCTTCCTACACTTTATTATAGAATTAATAGGATTAAATAAATACATATGTGATAAAGAATGTCCCGTTGTAAATAATTAATTTTATAATAATATTAAATTATTATAAAATCTTTTAAATTTTTATCTAGAACTTTGTAATGGAGGATTGTAAGATATGCTTTTCTAAAGTATCTAACAAGACACTTCCTTGTGCCCACACCCTATGTTCTGATTGTTGCGTTCGTTTAAATACTCCCACCTGTCCCTTTTGTCGACAAACCTTTGTCTATAATGGGGATGAAATTAAACAACGAATTAAATTAGGGTTATTAAGTGGTTACAAAATGGAAGTTCCTCCTGGTCTTGCCTTTCGCCCAGAAGACTGGATTGAAAATAGGCAATTAAATAATTATGTTATAGTTGATGAAATCGTTATTCACGAACCTTACTCTAGAGCAAGGAAAAATATGCATCGTAATAGGCGCAGAGCTTTGAGTTTAGATGAAGTTCTTGAAAGACGCAAAGTTATCAGAGAGAAAAAAGCAAGACATTGGGAAAGAAAAAATGGTCGTTTAGCTAAAACAAACTGGTGGGAAAATGAATCACTTGATGTTGAAATATAATCATTATTATTTATTAATGATAATGATTAGTCTAAGTTTCTAAAAAATATTTATACTTTATCATACTTCCCGAATTCAGTTTGTATGATTTTATCATACTTCCCGGATTTTCTAAATCCAGTTTGAATAACGAAGTTATACTTCCATACTTTTATTTACAGTCATACCCAATGACTCATAAATCTTTTTCATTTCGTCGTCCATCTCTTCTTCTTCAGTAGGTTTAGTTTCATCATTACCTGATTCTATACCTAATGATTCATAAATTTTCTTCATTTCATCATCAACATCTTGGGTCATCAGATCATTTCTTTGTTTTCTTAATTCTTCAATAAATGAATTAGATTGAGGTCCTTGTTGTAATTTATTGCCTTGAGGAGGTACATATTCAGTAGGTAGACCTAAATGTTGTGCTAATAGTTTGAAATAATTAATTACAGGATTATTATTTACTTTTACCATACCAAATGATTGAATCATAGTATGAACTACATTACGATATTCTGCGGGTTTACTTAGTACTTCATTAGGAGGAGGAATAGGAACTTTAACGTTAAATTTTCTTAATGTCATGTAAGCATCTAATACATCAGAAGGCACTTTATCTTTCATAGACATTTTTAATTGTGCTGGAGACATTTTTTGTTGTCTCATTAATCTGAGCTTTTCTTTTAAGATTTTTCTTCTTTCATCACTTTCTAATACTCTAGGTTTACCAGCTTCATCTTGAACATTAACCAGTTTTACTTTAATTTCATTATCATCAGATGATACTACTTTGTATGTCCAACCTTCTCTAAAATAATCATTTGTTTTTAATTTTTCTTCATCATTGACACGTAAATCTCTTTTAAATCTATCAACAGCACCTTTTGTTGCAAACATTGCTCTATCACCTTCGATTACTACAGATTTTTTATTAGTAGAATTCATTAATATTAAATATTATTAATCTTTAAATGAAAATTTATTGTTGTCTACATTCTCCAGGACTACCATCTTCGTTAAAATCATTACTACCATTTGAATTCATATCCGAATCATCATCTGATTCTTCATGTTTTTCTTCTTTATATTGTGTAACGTCAGTCATTACAGTTTTTACTAGTTTTTCATCTTTGAGTAATTCTTTTTCTCTCTTTGATTCAGACTTATCAATTAAGGTTAGTGCTTTAATTAATGTTTCATTTTTAATATCTGGTAACTTTATATTAAATTTGATTATCAAATCTCCCTTCATACCAGTTCTTAAATCTTTCATACCTTCTTCAGATATTTTTCTGATTGTTCCAAATTCTGTCTTTCCTGTATGTTGAATTAGTAACTTTCTACCATCTAAATGTTCCACTACTTTGTTAAAACCAAATAGAGCTTGGTATAATTTCAAATCAACCTCTATTACTAGGTCTGAATTTGAACGTTTAAAAACAGGATGATCATCAACTTCAATTAATACAATTAGATCAGTTTTTGTATTTTTGAAATGGTGACCTCTTCCTTCTAATTGTAATTTAATACCGTTTTGTAATCCATTTTTCAGAGGAATGTTTACAACCTTTTCTTTTTCTACATTACATTCTCCTTTGCATTCTTCACATCTCTTATCTGGACTTATTTGTCGTCCTTTTCCTTTGCAACCATTGCACGGTACTAATGATGTTTGAATCATAGGACCCATTCTTACAGTTTGTTGTCTTACACCTTTACCGTTACAATCTTTACATTCAGATTTAGAACCATCATTTGTTCCTTCTCCGGAACATTTAGTGCAAAATACTTTATGTTTGTATTTTAATTCAACAGTTTCTTCTTTATAAATTTGAGCTAATTGAACTTTCATTCTTTCAATTACATTTTCTTTTCTTTCTTCTCTTTGGGGAAACATATTAAATTGTGCAGCAAAACCAGGTCCAAACATATCAGCAAAAGGGAATCCACCCCCAAATGGATTACCTCCACCCCCAAATGGATTACCTCCACCCCCAAATGGATTACCTCCACCAAAAGGATGTCCTTGAGGAATATCACCTTTCAATGCATCCATACCGAAATCATCATACATTTTCCTTTTTTCAGGATTTTCAAGAACACTTAATGCTTCTTGAATTTCTTGAAACTTTTTAGTTGCCATCTCAACATTATTTGGATGTTTATCAGGGTGCCATTTTACTAGTAACTTTTTGCCTTTTTTCTTAATTTCATCTTGTGAAACATCAGGGGCTACTTCAAGTCTATCATATAAAGTTTTATCTAGAACCATTATCTAAGTAACTATTTATGCTTTAAATTAATATTTCAGTTTTTTTACCAAAAAATTGAAATATCTTAAAATCATTCTACTTTTTTTAGTTAAAAAAATTGAAAAAAAAATATTTAATATTTAGTAATAATATCAGTATGGCATCATCATATGGTAGCAATATGTATACTTTTTACACTACAGTCAACAACCGTCAAATTCAGGTAATTGTTCATCGCCCTGATAATTTCGGTCCAAATCCAGACACTACCGTAAACAAGGCGTCAATTCAAGATAAACTCGCATATGCTAAGGTTCAGCTATTCGAGTTTATTGACAACTTAGTCAATGACTATAGTCTACCTACCTCTGTTTATGATGTAAGAAAAGAATCACCATTGATGAAAATGGTCAATCAACTTCTTCTTGAAATTGATACAGAACAAAATGAGATTAATAATAAAAATCTAAAAAAGTATTGGGATGTTGAATCCCAAGAAGAGATTTACGAAATTATTAGTCAAAAATAATTATTTTATAAATATATGTAATATGAAATTATATATATTAAGACACGAAGATAGAACCCAAGATGCTACATTTTTCTCACCCTTAACAAAAACAGGGTTAGAAAAATCAGAAGAATTAATAAAAGAATTAGAAAAAATAAATATAAATTACATTTATTGTTCTCCATATATTAGAACATTACAAACCATACATCCTTTTGCAAAAAAGAATGAAAAGAAAATAAAATTAGAATATGGATTATGTGAAATACAACATCCTGATATAATACCCAAAAAATCTTTTCAAGTAAGATTACCTGAATATATGGCAGAATTATTCAATTATGATTCAAATTATACTGAAAAAGTAGAACCAGAAAAATTACAATATCCTGAAGATGAGAAAAAAGTTTTGGCAAGAGTTAAAGATGTTCTTAAACACATTGTATCTATACATGGTTCAACTAATGACAATATATTAATTGTTACACATCAAATTGTATGTAATATAATTATGAAAATAATAAAAAAATATGGGGTTTTAAAACCTTCCGACGAAGCATTACATAATTATCCTAAGGGAGGATTAACTTTAGTAATGGATGAGGCTTATTGGGTTTTTAAACCTATAAATTGGTCAGATAAATAAATTTATTTTGTGAATAATATTAATGGATAAAAAAGATATAAACATCAATTTTGATGATTTTGAAAGAATATTAAATTATTTTAAATCAAAAAATTATCAATTTGTTAATGAAAAATTAAAAGGAGATATAAAAAATAGTGTTAAAATATTATTCCCAAATATAAACAACAAAGATTCCGAAGTTTTGTATTTATTCACTGAAAATATAGTTGAGAAAATTTCTCTTTATTTTAATTTTAAAAAAGATGATTCCAACTATTATTTTCAATGGACTCAAAATAGTTATAGAGATATTAAAGGTGTTATTTTATTATTGTTACCATTTATTGATGATAAAAACAATGGTAAATTATTAAATGATATGATTGATTTAAACCAATTTTTATATGGTAAAATTAAATCTAACATACCAGATTTATCTCAAGTTGATAGAAATGATTTGCTACGCACTGATTTTAAATTTAGTAATATGGCTATTGGTTTATTGAATACAGATAATCAATCGAATATGTTACCATTGTTTGAATCAGATGGTAAAATGAAATTAATTTATAAAATTATACATCATAATTATTTGGGATTGTTAAAAACTTTAGAAATTATGAATGGTAAATATTATGTAAATTGGATTAACACAACACCCATTTTATTAAATAGTTCAACTAAAATGAATGTATATCAAGAATCAGATATTTATAAAAAAACACAAGAAGGTTTACCAAGATTGAAAAGCGAATTATCTAAATCAAATGAAGAATTAATGGATTTTTTTAATGACTATTATGGTTTATATGTTGGTGATATTTATAACGTAATTAAAGTTAAATTATATGATGAAATCAAACATATCAAATGGATGATTTATTCTACTAGATATAATGGTAGTAATATTTATAATATCCAATATCTAAATAAACAAATTAATTGTGAAACTTTTTTTAATGCAGATAGCTATAATGATTTAAATCTTTCTGATAAAAATGCTTTTGAAAAAGCTATACAAAAACAGATTGGTTTAGTTAAATCCGATGCTAATATTGGAAGATTATGGAGAGATATTCTTTTATTTTTAACTAATGATTATTCTAAAAAACTAATCGTAAAAAATAGTGTTCCTGTATTTGATAAATTTTCTATAGAACCAACTTTAAAACAATTTGATTTTTCTGATGATGGAGAAAATGAAGAATATTCTGAAACTGTAAGACAAAAAGTATCTTTAATTAATTCTGATGATGTTAACCAGTATTTATCAACTGTTGGTATAAATCATATATGGGATTTCATTTGTGAAAGCATACGTAAATTAGAAACTACTTTTTTGAAAGACTATTTAATTGTTAATAATAAAATATCCAATACTTATAATTTCCCAGGAAAATCATCGTTAAACTTTAAGAATATTTATAACATTGCAAAATCATTAACACATTACAAGAATGGTGAAGATTGGTTATCATATGATTCAAATTATGTATCATTTACTTTAGACACACAAAAAGAATTTTTGAATAGATTCTTAGGAAATGTAAGCTTAGATAGATGGTTAAATTTAAGAAATAATATCCGAAACGAATATGGTAACGTTGATTATAACACTAAAATTAGCGAAATTTATTCTGACTGGACAGAAATAATAGTTGATTTAATTTTTGAAATTCTTATTAAAAATGGTTTGTTAAGTCAATTTGAAGTTGATTTAAATATTACAGATAAAAAGACATATTTGACTAGTGAACAATTTAAACCTCAAATTATGAAAAAAATGGAGAAAAAAGTAAAATCAAATCCTCAATGGAAAGAAGCATATTACTATTTAACAAATGACCAATTTAAAAATCTTCCAAATATGAGATACCAAAATGAAAAAACTAAAAAAATGGAAGACCTTTTCTATTTTGAATTATTTAGTAAAGACCAAAATTGGTATTCTTTCTATGCAATGGATTGGTTATCACAAATTAATTTTTTCCATCATTACATTAATCATAGAATCCTTTTTGTAACTGGTGCTACAGGTCAAGGTAAATCTACACAAGTTCCTAAATTATTATTGTATGCTCTCAAAGCTTATGAAATGAATTCAACTGGTAAAGTAGTATGTACACAACCTCGTATTCCACCTACAAAAGGTAACTCTTCACGTATTGCCGATGAATTAGGTGTTCCAATTGTAAAACCCTTATTAACTGGTGCAGGAACTGAAAAAACAGATAATTTTTATGTTCAAATGAAATATTCAGATGATTCCCATGTAAAACAAAATTGTCCACATTTAACATTAAAGATTTTAACTGACGGTACCTTATATGAAGAATTGCAACAAAATCCTATGATGAAACAACAAATTTATAATTCAGGCAAGTCAGATTTTATTTATGGTCCTAAAAATCATTATGACATTATCATTCTAGATGAATCTCACGAACATAACGCTAACATGGATATGATTTTAACATTAACACGTCAAAGTTGTTACTATAACAATTCATTAAGACTAATTATTATGTCTGCTACTATGGACGAAGATGAACCTATTTACAGATCTTATTTCAGATGTATCAATGATAATTTAACATATCCTATTAAAGCACCTTCATATTGTCATCCTATTCTAAAAGATGTTATACCTGATAGAGACTATTGTTTACCTGAAACAATTTACATGGACAGAAGATTTCACATATCACCTCCAGGTGAAACAACACAATATATTGTTACGGAATATTACACAGAAAATTTACCAGTAGATCATTTATCAGATAAAGATGCAGCAGAATTAACACAAAATGAAGGTTATAATACCATTAATCAAATTTGTCAAAAATATCCAACTGGTGAAATATTATTCTTTTCAACTGGTGCTGCAGAAATTAGAAAAGCTGTTGAAAAATTAAATCAAATATTACCTCAAGGAAACATTGCATTACCATATTATTCAGATTTGCATCCTAATTACAAGGATGTTATTGAAAAAATAGACAAGAAAATATATACTATTAAAAATAGAAGAGATAGAATACACTTAGAATGGGGTGAAGATTATATTGAAGATTCTTCTGTTCCAGATGGAAGTTACCAAAGAGCAGTAATTATAGCAACTAACGTAGCCGAAGCCTCTATTACAATTAATACATTAAAATTTGTAGTTGATATTGGTTATTCAAAAGTCAATTCATTTAATCCAAATACAAGATTAACACAATTAAATGTTGAGAAAATAGCAGAAGCATCACGCGTTCAAAGAAAAGGTCGTGTAGGGAGAGTTTCTGATGGTATAGCATATTTTATTTATCCAAAAGGAGATAAAGAAAAAATCCAACCAAAATATAAAATAACACAAGAAGATCAAAGTAATATGTATCTAAAACTATTATCAGATGAAAATAAAAATGAATCAGAATATGTAATACCATTTGAATATAACCCTAATTTCATTTTTAATACATCAAATATATTTTATAAATCTAAAGTGTCATTCACTAAAAATAACAAGTCTAATTTTTTCAAGAAAAATATTTATTACTTACTTGCAAAACAATATAGCATTAAAAATAAACTTGTTGATATAAATTCTTATTGGAATCTTAAATATTATACTCCTGATTTATTGGAGAATTATGGATTAATTAGACGTCATAATGGTCAATTAATTGAAAGTTTAAGTGATACCAAATGTTTGTTTTATATTATTCATCCAAAAGAAAATTTATTAATTAGAAATATTAACAATCAAATAATTGCTTATAGTCAAGTTAGAACTTTAGAAATACCAAGATATGTTTTCTATAACGATACAGAATTATTAAGTAGACGTTTAATTTTAATTGATGAAAACTATAATTCTAATATTTTTGGTAAAGATTACACAAAAATTAAATATGTCAAAACAGATTTATATAATAAAGTATTGGACTTACAAAAGAAAGTTAACGATAATACATTTGATGTTAACGATTATTTAACATTATTTGCTTCTTATGGTTTTGGATGTTTAAACGAAGTTTTAGCTTTAATTACAATGATTAAAACTGTAAAATCTTGGGGTGCATTAACTACTAAAGAACAATTAAATAATTTCTTTACCAGATGGTATTCTAACGACATTGGAGAAATATTTATTTTATTTAATATTTTCAATAAGATTAAATCAGATTTACATAAATTATTTATTGTAAAATTACTTGAAAATAATAAATTAGTCGATAAAGTTGATGAGTTAATAACTAGATATATTACTAAATTTAAATCAGTTTACAAAAAGAATATAAATATAATTCCAGAATTATTTAAACAAGAAATAGAAATTTGGAATTTAATGAGAAAATTATTTAATGCAGGTAGATTAGAAAATAAAGCAGGTAGAGAAGAAATTAAATTATTTTTATTAAAAAACATGGTAGCAAAAGATTTATCTGAAAATGCATTAAATATTAAATTATTTTGTGCAAATAATTATTTAAAATATGAAGCAATTAACTTATTTTTGGTCAATTTGTCTAATGTTTTATTGAATGTTTTAACAATAGATAGAAATACAGATACTGATTTGAATGAAATATCTCCATTAAAATGGATTGATGATATTAAAGGAAATTTTATAAGAATCCTTAAAGGAAATGATATACAAGAAAAAATTATTAAAAGTTTCATAATTGGTAGACCTTTAAATTATGCAATCAAAATGGATTTTAATAATACATATTATAGTATGTTTAATAGAAACTTGAAAGGAATAATTCCACCAAATAGATTTTTACCTAATAGAAAATTAACAAATTTATTATTTTATTATGATTATGCCGATATTCAAGGAACAATAGTATTAAATCTAATAAACAATGTTGAATTAGAATATTTTGTTTCCTGCAATCCTCAAGTTTTCAATAAAAATATTTTTACTAAAGTAAAACCAGCATTGCTATTACATTCAGAAAACAATCAATATTTTAAAGAATATTATGATTTCTTCCAATTAAATGGACCTATATATGATTCTATTGTTTCATATGTCAATAATAATTCATTAGGATTATCACCTTGGGAAAACTATAAATTACCTATTATTAGTGATTATTTTAAAAAATTGAGAAATAATTGATTATACATACTAAACCAAATATAAATGGCAAATTATACCATCCGATTAGTGAATATCATAGACTCAATTAATACTACAAAAAGCTATGGTATGGCCGAAGGTTTCCTATTCAAATATAATAATCAGACATTTATGATATCAGTTCATCATTTTAAGCCAATTATTAATACATTGATTGGAACAACTGATAAAAAACCATTACGTTCACACAAGACTGTATTATGGAACGAATTACAAATATTTAATTGTCCAGAAGAAAAATATGTTTTAAATACTAAAGTGATTAAAACATATCGTATCCGTTTCAATGATACCAGAACTAATGTTAATATGTATATTAACAGCAAAAAAGCAACATTCGCAAGTAAGGGGTATGAAGTATTATATCATACACCCATTCAAAAAAGTCTATATAATAAGATTTTATTAGAAGAAACTTGCGACCAAATATCAATACAAAAATATAAGGGATTATCAGGTTCACCTGTTTTTGATGATGAAGAACATTTGATTGGTGTATTTAGCAAAATTAAAATTCATGAAAATAAATTATATGGATACGTTTTACCATCAATTTATTTGATTAAATCATTAGAAAAGACAGATAATGAAAATTTATATTATCTACATATTGAAAATTACAATAATTTAAAAATAGGAAAATATGAAATTTCACTCGATACGGATGAAAACCCATATATATATTATCCACCTATTAAGACAAAAATTCCCTTAGAAATTTTCTTCAGTCTGGAGGGGGATGTTGATAAAAATATAATTTGTAAAAATATCAAGACAACCCAATTAAAAAAGCTAGATTTCCAAAAATATGATAATTTTGATATTTCTCAAAAAATTATTAAGAAAGAAGAAACATTTAAGCTAAATACTGGATTATTAACGTATTTAGTTTCAAATGGTATGGATTCCGAATATCAAAAAATATTAAACGATTATATAAGCACAAGTAATTTAATTAATGATATTTGGTTGAAATTCGACACTAATACGACGATTAGTATGAAATGCTAAGATTATTTTATTATGATTTTTGTATTTTCTTTATGATTGTTTTTTCTTGATTGCTTAGTTTGGGTCCAAGTTTATTTACATTTTCTAAATCATCAACTGTATAAGGTTGATATTTGATTTTAGTTTCTGTTTCTGTAGCGGTTTCAATATTAGCATTCAAAAATGAGGACAGTTTTTCAATACATTCGTCAGATAAAGAATTGATATTAAAGAAAATACCATTTCTATTAATTGAAATATCTTTTCCCAATTCATTTTGAATTAAGTTGAATATATTTACAAAATCTTTTTTCTCTCTTAATTTGCTAATTTTGTTGACTAGTTTTCTTCTGTATGTAGAATCATACTTTCTATTATCATTTTCACCGTTAATGTCCATTATTTTAACTAAATAATTTAGTTATTATTTAACCGAAGAAAAAAAATCGTTTAATTTTTTTATACCTATTATTAATTAAATGGGAATTCAAGGCTTTTTTAATTTTATTAAAAGAGGATATTCTGGAAGTAGAGAAGATAGAACAATGGCTTTTTTTAGAAGTAAACAAAGACAACCTTATAATTATTTATTTTTAGATTATCAAGCTTTATTTTACAATGTTGTAAATTTATATCGCGAAGTTAATTATTTAATCAGATTGTTATACGATTTGAAAGATAAATGTGAAACAGCACAAAATCCTTTCTTTAAAGATGCAAGAGGTACTCCTTCTGATGAATACAGAATAGTTTATTATATAATTACTAATTTTCCTAATCTTTTCAAAAACTTAGGCGTAAGAATAGATAATGCTAATTCATTTATGCCAGTATTTAATTCAGCTCATGATATTGCAAAACAACAACAAGAAAATAAAAGTAAAATTGGAAGATTATTATCATTATTTCCTGTAGCTGAAGCAACTTTTATAGATGTTGTTGTTGAAGATATGATAGATCATACAAATTATGTTGCAGGAGAACATTTAAAAGTTACAAGAGGAACATTCGACCCGAAACAATGCTATATTTTCTTTGATGGTATACCTTCTATTGCAAAAATGAAAGAGCAATTAAGTAGAAGAGTTGGATTAACTGTATTTAAATTCATAAACGAAGATATAGTTGCATCTGCTCCAGCATCTGATTCTACTAACAGAGAAAAAGAAATGTATTCTAAATTTTTACCTGAAGCTTTACAAATAGGTAAAGATACACCAGTTGTAAATAAAACTAGGGCTAAATTAGAAGCTATAGGATATAATGTTAATGACAATAATAAATATGGTGAGGCAGAACATCAAATTATGAAAGTATTAACAGAACCTAAATTCAATGGAAAAACAGTTTTATTATCATCTCCAGATGCAGATTTAATATTATTAGGTATGATTTCTTCTAAAATGAATAATATTAATATGTCAATTTATAGAGAAACAGTTGTAATAGATGGTGGTATGGATTTCAAATATAATTATTTAGTTGATGGTGCAAGTGGTGCCGTTTCATCTCCTTACAAAAGAGATATTAATTACATTTTATTAAATAATTTAATGACTAATCTTGGATTAACTTCAATTCAAAAAGTATTTGATATTTCATATTTATTTTTATTATTAGGTGATGATTTTATACCTATTATTCAAACATTTAATGTTATGGCTTTAGAAAAGATATTAGAAGTATATGCATCTATTTTATCTTCAAATGCAAGATTTAATGTTATTAATTTAGCACCTTTGTCAATAAACTATGATAATTTAGTATTCTTTTTAGATAAACTCAAAGATAAGGAAGCAACAATTTATACAGATAAAACTACTAGACATTCTAGTGCTTTAGGAAAAAGAAAAACACAAGCTCAAAGTGATTTTAGAGATATTAAATATTTCTTAAAATTAGTGCCTCCTAGAGATGAAATCAAAAAGAAACAATTATACTTGGAAAAAGGTTTGTTAATCAATCCCGATAGTTCAACAGAGTTATTAATTAATCCTCTTGCACCTATTCCTGCTGTCCCAGCTGGAGAATTAAATAAAATAATTAAAAAATACTTGGAAGGATGTCAATTTATTTTTGATTTATATTTCTTAAATGATATTAAAAATTATAAATGGCACTATACATATGATTATTCTCCAAAAGTATCTCAAATTGTTTCTTATTTAAAATCAGTTAGATCAGCTGATCGTCCTGCTCTTTTTGATTATTCTAATGGATTAAACATTAAGGAAACATTTAATTATATGGATATTCCTATGTATAAAGCTTATTCTTTAGAAAATAAAAATAAAGCTTTACGTGGCATATATGAAAGAATTGTACCACCTGCACCAGGTTCTGTTCCGGTTGCTTCATCTGTAGCTTTAACTGATGCGGAAATGCGAGCAGCTTTCACCTATGCAAATGTTAAAAAAATATTTAGTTGTAATAATCAAATATATTTCAATAAGTGTATTAATTATGATGACACTATGATAGACCCTGATTTACCAGCATTTAATTGTGAAGTAAGTCCTGCTTTATTACAGAAATATTATTATGAAAAGTATTTAAAATACAAAGCTAAATATTTATCTCTTAAGAAAATGGAAATATGATAAAATTATATTTTTAAATCTAAAAATATAATCTAATCATTAATAATTATGTCAAATAAGAAATTGAAATTAGTGAAAGACTATTCTTATCCAGATCCAAATGATGAAGATTTATTAACTAAAATATTTCGTAAAAGAGAATTTTATTTCCATAAAGTTCCTGAAAGAAAAAAGATGGAAACATATGAAGATGTTCAAAAATATCGTGACCAAAATTGCAGAGAAGGTGAAGTTATTCCAAGAGAACAACAGGCTATTGTACCTAATTTTATTAGTCCAAATACACCTTATAAAGGGGTAATCTTAATGCATGGTACAGGTTCAGGTAAAACTGGTTCAGCTATTTTGATTGCAGAACAATTTAAAGAACAAATAAAAAAATATAATACCAAAATTTTCGTTATAGTTCCTGGTCCAAATACTCGTGATAACTTTAAAAATGAAATTTTAACTTGGACTGGTGAAACTTATCTTAAAAATAAACATACATTAAATCAAATGACTAAAGCTGAAAGAGAAAGAGAATATAAAACAGCTTTGTATGCCGCATCACAATATTATAAAATTATGTCCTATAAAACTTTTTACAAAAAAGTATTAGGTGAAAAAATCGTTGAAAAGAAAATGTCTGATGATAACAAAATTAAAACTAGTTATAAAAAGACTTCTGAAGGTGACTATGAAAGAGAATTAGTTGTTGACAGAATTACTAATATGGATAATGCATTATTAATAGTTGATGAAGCACATAACATTTCAGGAAATGAATATGGTGAAGCATTAAAAAAGATCATAAAAAATTCACAAAACTTGAGAGTAGTATTACTAACAGCTACACCAATGATTAACTTGGCTGATGAAATTGTAGATTTGTTAAATTTTTTAAGACCTGAAAATGACCAAATACAAAGAGATAAAATATTTACAGGTGAAAAAAACTATTTAATGAAAATGAAACCAGGCGGTTTAGATTATTTAAAAGAAAAAGCACAAGGTTATATCAGTTTTTACCGTGGTAATATTCCTTTCACTTTCGCTAAAAGAATAGATAAAGGTGAAATACCTGATGGATTATTGTTCACACCAGTAATAAAATGTTTTATGGAAAAATTTCAAGATGAGGTGTATTTGAAAACAAAAGAAAATGTAGATGATACATTAGATAGAACTTCTTCTGCTGCAGCTAACTTTGTTTTCCCTGGCTTAAATAAAGATAAAAATGATATTCAAGGTTATTATTCGACTGATGGTATAAATACTGTATTAGCTCAATTAAATTCCGATGGTCCTAAATTAAGAAGTTTAATTAATAAAAAATTATTCAATGGTAAATTATCAAAAGCTGAAGAAGAAAACTTTATATTAGAATCAAGTGAAAAAAATATTACTGGTAACATTTTAAAAGTCGAATATTTGAAGTATTTTTCAATTAAATTTTATAAAATCATTCAAAGATTAGCAAAATTAGTCAATGGTAATAAAGGAGCATCTACTGCTTTCGTATATTCAAACTTGGTTCGTGCAGGTGGTATGGAAATGTTTGCTGAATGCTTAAGACAAAATGGTTATTTAGAATATCAAGAAGATAGTAAAAATTATGATATTAAAGATGAAACATTAGATTATAAAACTGGAAAAACATATGCTGAATTCAAAAAAGAAAAAAGAACTGACTTTAAACCAGCTACTTTCTTATTAATTACAGGTTCAGCTGATGAATCAGGAGAAGATATTTCAGAAGCTAAACAAAAAACTATCAAAGATGTATTCAATAATCCTGATAACATAGATGGTAAAAATATTAAATTAGTTTTAGGTTCCAGAGTAATGAACGAAGGTGTTACATTAAAAAACTGTTCTGAAGTTCATATTATAGATGTATTCTACAACTTACCTAAAGTGGAACAAGTTATTGGTAGAGCTATTCGTATGTGTGTACATAAAGATTCAATTAATGAAAATAATAAATTCCCCAAGGTTCATGTTTACAGATATGTTGTTGCACGTAAAGGAGAATTAACAACTGATGAACTTTTATATAAAAAAGCAGAAGAAAAATATTTATTAGTCAAAGAAATTGAACGTGGATTAAAAGAAGTAGCTTTAGATTGTCCATTATTAATCAATGCAAATATGTTCCCAGAAGAAATAGAAAAATACAAAAATTGTGTTCCTCCTACCTTAGAAAATGTAAAGAAAGGTAAACAAATATGTCCAGCATTATGTGATTTCAAACCATGTGATTATAAATGTGATAATGATAAATTAAATAGTAAATATTGGAATAAAACCAAATATAGAAATCTTGACCAAAATGAAATTGACTATAATACATTCAATGATGAATTAGCTAAATTTGAAATCAATCAAGTTAAATCAAAAATTAAAGATTTATACAGATTCAAACATGTTTATTTATATGAAGAAATCTTGAAAGAAATTAAAAAATCTTTCTTACCTCATCAAGCAGATTTATTTGATCCATATTTTTTAGATCAAGCATTAGAAAGTATGATGCCTAAATCTGAAAATGATTTTAATAATTTTAGAGATACTATCTTTGATAAATATAATCGTTCTGGTTATTTAATTCAAAGAAATAAATATTATGTATTCCAACCTTTCGATGAAAATGAAAATGTTCCTATGTATTACAGAGAAAATGTAAATATCGATAATGTAAACAGAGTTCAATTAAAAAACTTTGTCAAGCAAAAATATGGTGATGTTAAAACAACCGTTCATGTAGAAGAAGCTAAAGAAACAACTAAAAAAGAAGTAGGATACGACTTTGATAATGTAATTGATTATTATGATGACCGTGATGAAAACTTTATTGTTGGTATTATTGATAAAAACTTTAACAAATTAGCATCAGATGAAATAGATTTATTCAAGATCAGGGAACCAAGAGGTAAAGCTTCTGATAAAAAGAGAGGAACAGGTATTCCTACATTAAAAGGTGCTGTCTGTTCTACATCAAAAGATAGAGATTATTTAATGAATTTAATTAAGAAGATACCTCATATTACTAAAGAAGAAATTAAGAAGATGGATAATCTCACAAGAGAAGAAATTTGTAATGAATTAAGAGATAAATTATTATATTTAGAAAAATATTCAACAACCAAAGATAATAATAAGATGACATATGTAATGATTCCTGCAAATCATCCTAAATTTGAATTCCCTTTTAACTTGGAAGATAGAATTAAATATTATATTCGTGAAACAAATAAAGCTTGTGATAGACAAGTAGATATTCAAGTCAAGAGATTAAAAGGTGGTAAATTTTTAGGTAAAGAATTAAAAGAAGGAACTAGTTACGAATTATCATTTAAGAATGAAAAATTTATAGAAAAAGATAAAGATATTCAAAGTAAATTAAACAAATTAGGATACAAATTAGAAAAAAATCAATGGATTAACATATTAGAGTAAATCAATATTGGATTAATTAATATTTATTATATTAATTATAACAATAATTTTTTATGAGAGCTAAATAATTTATAAGCTGATTTTATTTAAGCATTTGTTTTTGCCGATAGTCTTGATATCGATTACAACTACTGTGTCAATAGCAGCATTGATGGCTTTTAATTTATTACCAACTTCTCTTAATGCAGCTTCATTATTTGTTTGTAAAGGACCATCTAATGTTACGTGAGTAGGGGTTTCGCCTTCACCACCGCTTTGGGCAAGATTGCTGAGAGATACTTTTCTCTTGGGTGAGCTTACTTTACCCTTGAGTTGACTGATACCACTTGAGATTGAAGCAGAAGCAGTTTTACCTAAAGTAGATAAAGTAGAACCGGCAGAAGAGATGGCTTTGTTTACTACAGGAGTTGCAGCAGCAATAGCTTGTTTACCTAAAGCACTAGCTTTAGCGGCGGCAGCCATAGCGGCTTGACCAGCAGCGGAAGCAGCTTGTCCAGCTAATACACCAGCTTTAGCTTGAGTTTTCTTTAAAGATGATTCTTTGACGATGCTTAATTCAACATCACCATTTTTACCTCTGTATGCAACACCAGCTTTTTCTAAAGTTTCATTTAATTTAGCGTTTGAGGGAGCATCACCGTGTACAGCGGCACAAATGGCATTGGCAATATCAGCTGAGCAGAAGAAGGCATAGACACCATTTTTAAGAGTTAATAAACCACCTTGTTGTTCTTTTAAAGCCATATATTTAGCTTTGTATTTTAAGTATTTTTCATAGTAGGGATCGTTTTCCATTGTATATAACAATACCTAGAAAAATCTAAATTAATTTTTATTTTATAAATCTTTATGATAATTAGTTTTAACGATTTGTGAATATAACAAATCCAATAATACTAATGCTGTCATTGATTCAACTATTGGAATTGCTCTTGGAACAACACATGGATCATGTCTTCCTTTCGCTTTCAAAATTGTTTCTTCACCTTGTAAATTAGAAGTTTTTTGATCCATTAATATAGTTGCTGGTGGTTTAAAAGCAACAGAAAAATAAATATCTTCTCCATTTGAAATACCCCCAATTACTCCACCATTATTGTTTGTTTCAGTATAAAAATCGGTGTCATGTAACCATAAATCATTATGATTAGAACCATTCATTTCTACACATTTAAATCCACTTCCTAATTCAAAACCTTTTGTAGCTGGAATAGATAACATAGCTTTGGCTAATTCAGCTTCTAATTTATTAAAAACAGGTTCACCTAAGCCTCTTGGACAATTTCTAACAATACAAGTAATTTTTCCACCAACTGAATCACCTTTGTTTTTCAAATCTAATATATGTTCTTCTATTTTAGTATTAGTTTGTTCATTAGGACATCTTGTTTTATACACGTCTACTAAATCTCTTGAAAGATTACCGTCAATATTTTCTAATTTTATATTACCAACTTGACTTACATAAGCAATTATTTCAATGTTATGTAATTTTAAAATTTGTTCTGCTAAAGCACCAGCTATAACTCTACCAATTGTTTCTCTAGCAGATGAACGTCCTCCACCAGAAGAAGCATGAATACCGTATTTCCATAAATAAGTAAAATCGGCATGTGATGGTCTTGGGATTAATTCATGCTGTTTATAATCTTCTGGTTTAGTATCTTGATTAGGAACCATAAAACAAATTGGACTACCTAAACTTTTACCATTTTCAATACCTGATAAAACTGTAAAAATGTCATTTTCATTTCTAGGTGTTGTAATATTTGATTGTCCAGGTTTTCTTCTATTTAATTGATGTTGAATAGAATCAAAATCTATTTTAAAATTAGGAGGAAAGTTATCTACTACAACACCTACTGCTTTGCTATGTGATTCACCAAAAGTAGTAATTTTAAAAATATTTCCGAAAGTGCTCATTTATAAATAAAATAATTATCCTTTATACCTAATTAATTTTTAAAAAAAGAATAAAGCAATAAAGCTCCTGTAGTAGCTGCTACAGTATAAGCATATGGTCCGCGTTTAAGAACTGCAAACTTATTAATTACATAATTCTTATTCGTTCCAATGTAATAATTTTTACCATTTGTAATGCGATAATATTTATCTGATGTTGTATATTCAAGTTTAAGTGGTAGAGATAATCTTAGTGCTCTTGGATTAGTAAATGTTTCGTTAAGAGCAAGTTGTAAATCGTTTTGAGTATTTATGTATTGATACTTGTCATAATTTACGAAATTACCAGCAAATTGTTCATTAAAATTTTTTATTGTATGATTTTCATAAACAGTTTCTTCTCTTTCTTCTATGCTTTCTCCAATAGGAATAGCAAAACCAAATGATTTCCCACCACCTACATAAATTGGTGGCTTATATAATCTTTCTGATGTGCGAAATCTAAAAAAGTTCCCTTTGTTTGTTTCTAAAATTTCAAATTTATGATTATTTGGAACAATAGAACCTTCTTCTAAACGATAATCATTAGATAATGTATGACCATTATCTAATAATCTTTTCATTATTGTATAATTATAAAAATTATAAACAGAATATGTTAATCCAAAAGTTTCATAAATATCTAATAAGAACATTATATTAATAATAAAATAATAATTTATTTATAAATCAATTTTTTAGTTATTCATCAAGATATTTATTATATCTTCAGATACATTTGAGATGACTTCAGGATTATATCCTCCTTCAAGAACATATACCAATGGAATATTTAAATTTTTCAGATATTTTGCAACATATTGATAAAAGTAATTTGTTAATTTCATCTTTTTCATTGGGTCAAGATGATGGGCATCAAAACCATTACTAATTACAATTACATCTGGTTGAACAGAATTAATATATGGTATAACTTGTGAATCAAATTCTTTGATATATCTTTCATCATTTAGATTCTTTTCAAGTGGAATATTTAATACCTTATCTGTATTTTCAGATATCTTACCTGTTCCGGGAAAAAATGTAGGAGTATAGTGATGCATCGAGCAAAAATATATATCATCATTTTTATGTGCTTTTACTAAAGATTGAGTTCCATCACCATGATGTAAATCATAATCTAGAATAAATACTTTTTTTCCGTAATTATCATGTAAATGTTTTGCTGTAAGAAAGGTCATATTAACAAGACAGAATCCAGAAAACATATTTTTACTGGAATGGTGAGATGGTGGACGAATCAGACAATATGCATATTTAATCAGATTCTTCGAAATTTGATAACAAACATTATACATTAGGTTAGCATTATCAATTAGTTCTGTATATGTTAATTTAGAAAAATATGTATCTCCATCTATAATTTCATCACCAGATAGAGAATTGCATGTATCCTTAATTTTACCAAGATAACTTCTCGAATATGTAGGTTCTAAAAACATAAAACCAATAGTTTCTTTATCAGGAATATTTAATAAAATGGATAAATAATCTGATACAGTTTCATTACTATACATTTGGAGATTTATATATTCTTTACCATCAAATTTAGAATACAAGTACTTAATTGGTATATCTATTCTATCATGATTTTCCACATGTTCCGGGTTCATATTTTTAGAGTTATTGTGGTAGAGACAAAGCATTACTAATATAAATTAATTTTATTGATACAATTCATCAATTTTTACAAAAAATTTGAAATTATTATTCTATTACTATATAATCAATATGTATGTCTTTTACCAAATACAAATTGGATGAATATACTCGCCGAGCATCTCTAGGAGATGATTACAAACTACTAAAATCTTATAACCCAGATTGGGGCAGACAATTACATTCTTCTGGAAATACTCTAGATAATGAAGTTTTAGAACTGATTGCGAAAGAAGGTATCATTAGATGGTATTGTAAATATGTTGTAGCTAATCTAGATTTAGATTATCCAGCAATCATTAAAATGGATGCACTTAAAAACAATATCAAAGATATTACCTATTATGATTGGGTAAATATTGTCAAATTATGTAAATATTTTAACATTGATAACCCATTTTTTTCAGAGTTTAATTTTTCCAAAGGTTGGAAATTTAATTTTATTCAAGATAGGTTTCCAAAGAAACTAGAATATTATCAAATACCAATGGGAAAGATTCTATGCACAGAATATTCTGAAAATGATGTAAAATTTTTGCTTGCACAAGTAAACGAAAGACTAAAAGAAATCAAATATTATTATTATCATGGTTCTATATTTGATACTTTTCTAAAAGAGAACCCTGAAATTATTAATTTTGGAATTGCATTTCAACGGTTAAAAATAGTGCTTGAGAAAATGCCAGTAATATCAATTTGTGCTGGTGCACCAGAATCATCATTAGCAAATCCAGATATTTATAAATTTGATAAACTATGTGATGACATACAAGAATGTATTTTTAGCTGGATTAAAAGCTATTTCAATGAAATTAAAAATAATGAAACTGTTCCAAAAATTAGTAAAGAAAATGTAGAAATAGATTACTCAAAAGTAGATTTATTTCTAAATAAGATAGAAGATATTGAAATTCATAAACTACGATTTTAATTTATTGTGTAAATCTTAATATCATTATACCAGTTGTGATTAATAAAGTTGCAATAATGTCATGTGTATGGAATTGTTCTTTGAACATTAATATACCAACACCAGTTGATACTATAATAGATAATGCAGACCAAATTAAATTAACAATTCCTAAACCACCTTTTTGAGTATAACTTTGACATAATAACCAACTTACAATACCATATGATACTATACCGATAATAAAATAATTATAATTACTTGTGTTAGAATATGTTTTCAAACAACTTTGTGCTACTGCTTCAAAAATTACGATTAAAGTAATATAAAATAATATTAAGTTATCTAACATTATTTTATAGTATTTTTTAATTTTTCTTAATTATATATTCATTAAAGTTAAATATTTAAGCACGACCTAAAGACATTAAGTTCATTAAAGGTTCAGGTAATTCGGCTCTTACAGTGGGAGCAGCTTTTAAGGCTAAGTATACGATTACACCAACTAAGACGGAAGATGTTACTAACATTTCACGGTGTTGGTTGAACATCTTTTTGACGTCAGCTAAGAAGTTGATTTCAGATTTCTTTAAGGCGCAAGGTACTAAGACGGAAAGTAAAAGATTTACGAGGGCGGCTACAATGGCAATGAAAATATGTTCGTCCATATTATATATCATAAACTAGAAAAAATTTTTTATACTTTTATATCTATTTTAAGTTTATGTGTAATTTAACTGGTGCGTGGTCAGAACCTAAAATTTCTGTCAAAATTAAACTTTTTTTAACATTTTTTAAATATTTTTCATTCAATAAAAAATAGTCAATTCTCCATCCTGTATTTTTCTTTCTTGAATTAAATCTATAAGACCAGTAACTGTATTCTATTTTTTCTGGATTTAATTTTCTATACGTATCAACTAATCCAGTTTCTTCTAATAATTTATCAAATGATTCTCTTTCCTCTTTTGTATATCCAGCTGTTTTTAAATTAGTTTTAGGATTTTTTAAATCTATTTCTTTATGTGCTACATTTAAATCACCACAAACAACTACTAATTTCTTTTTTTGTAATTTATTTATGTAATATCTAAAAACTGGGTCCCATGTTTTAGTTCTATAATTTAATCTATCTAATTCAGCTCCAGAGTTTGGTGTATAACAATGTAATAAATAGAATTTATCAAATTCCAATGTTATTACACGACCTTCTTCATCTACTTCATTACCATCTTTATCTTTCATACCATATATTACATCAATTGGTTTTTTCTTACTAAAGATAGCTGTCCCACTGTAACCATTTCTAGTTTTGCATGGACTCCAAAATCTATATTTTAATCCTTTTATTTTTTCTCTTAATTCATCTTGAACATCAATGAAAGGACAAGATATTTTTGTTTCTCCAAAGCAAATAATAGATGGATTTTCTTCTTCTATTAAATCATATAAATATTTTTCTTTCATTAAAGAACGAATACCATTTACATTCCAAGCAATAATCTTCATTTAATTATTAATAATACTTATTTTTTATTTAAATATTTCAATATTTTATCAAACTTTAAATTCTATTAAATGATAATGAAATTTGTAATAATCATTTTGTGTATTTTAATTATATATTATATTTATTATTCAATTAATTGTTCTTCAAAATTAATAAATTTAATTAACCCTTGTAATTATTCAATTTCAAGTATTGATTTAATTAAGGAAGAACAAAAAATAGATTTAACTAAACTTTTTCTTAAGGAAATAAAAGCTTCTGAAAAAGTTTTTAAAATATTAAAAGATATTAAAAAATTAATAAATAAAAATTTAGTTTATAGCATTAAAAAGAAAGATTCTATGTATAGATTAGAATTGTATTTATATGGTAAAGAAATAGATCCAAAAGATTATTCAATTACAAATAAATCAAAATTTATTGATGATGTCAAAAAAATATTAAAATATTTTAATCATAAATTTCCCAAGAAATTAAATAAGATAATTAATGATAAAAATATTACAATCACATCATTTGATTTAGATTTAGATGGTAATTTTAATGATAGAATTCATTTATATATGATGTCGTCTGATAAGAAAGATGAAATAATAAACCATGTGGAATTTATTAAAAATTCACATTATACATTAGATTATGATTTAAGAAAAGATACATTTGAATATGAAAGTTTTTTTACAAGACTATTCAATTTGAATGAATTAGAAACTGTATTAGATTATTACAAAAATATTAAAGGATATAAAATAGATATTAAATATATATTCGATGAGATATATAAAATAAATCCATCAGTAAATTATATCATGTTTCATTACAAATACTATAATAACAGTATTGGTATTTATTTTGTAAATAATGATGTTAAAATAATGAATAAATTTTTTAAATTATATAATTACCCATTTGAAATAAATGAAAGAATATATAAAGATTTTAATTTTGATATAGGCATAAATTATATGATCGATGATAATAAAATAAATAGCTCAGGATTTTTTGATTTTATTTAATAAATTCTTTCTTTAGTAATGCTAAAAGCTTGTTTTGCTGTGTAACTTTGTTTTTTATCTTATCAAACTCAGTTGTAT